>MDSV01178228.1_pt1 | contig 47298 bp, 48 predicted proteins | sample 810851 | NCBI WGS metagenome assembly MDSV01 (sample SAMN05326640, study PRJNA326480) | marine metagenome | isolation source: seawater | place: Atlantic Ocean: North East | collected 2012
AATAATTAATGGGTAGGTTATTCTTATTTCTTCTTGCAACAGATAAACTCTTATCATTCCCATAACCTCAACGTATATAAAAAGAAGCAATAAATCAGCCAATTCAACTTTTTTAATTTCAATCATATAAAATATTTCAACTATAAAACCTATAACTGATCCAATAAAAATAATTAAAACTGAAACGACCTGAATGAATCTTATTATTTTGTTTAAATCCATAATTTGATTCTCTATTAATTTTTTTTTAAGTCAATTTTCAAATAATAATTTATAATGCTATTTTATTAAAATTATTTATAACTCTTCATAAATTTTTTGGTAATCCTTAACTGCATTGTTAATTTCATATTTTCTTATAGAAATTAATGAATTTTTAGAAATTCTATAATATTCCTTTTTATTTTGTAAAAGGTACTCAATCTTTTTTGCTAAATTTACATCATCATTAACTTCTACTAGATATCCATTATAATCATTCTTTATAATCTCATCATTTCCTCCAACTCGTGTTGCAACTACTGGTAGCCCAAAGTTTAAATATTCAAGAATACTATTTGAAAAGCCTTCTTCAGTTGATACTAAAAGACCTAAGTAAGATTTAGATAAAATATTGCCTACATTCGAAGTACTTTTATTAAAATTTACTTTATCTATAATTTTTAATTCTTTACAAATCTGCTTTAATTTTTTTAACCGTTTAATATCTGATTTGCCATAAAGATTTAATTTCCAATCAATGCTTCTATTTAATAATGCGCATGCTCTAAAAAGCATTTCATGGTTTTTATATTTTAAAAAATTTGCCAAACAAACAAGATTGAGAGTATTACAAACTTTGATTTTTCTTTTTTTTTCTAATAATATTCCATTATAAATCAATTTAATTTTTTTATTTTCAACACCCTCATCATTGACTAATTGATTAATTATTTTTTTTGAATTAACAATTATTTTATCCATAAAAAAATGAAAAAAATATTCAATCTGTTTAGCCAAGAAATATTTCTTTTGATAAAAATTTAAACTTCTTCTCGACATTATGAATTTTTTTTTTCTATAAAATATAGACAAAAACCCACCCAACAAATATGAATGAGGCAAATAATAATGCACAATATCAGGATTAACTTTTAAAAAAAATTTATGAATCATGTAAATTTTATAAAAAATTTTAAAAATTCTAATTTGGCTATCACCAATGTTATAAACTTTGACACCCAAAGAAAGAAATCTTTTATATAAATCTCCAGTCTCTGTGATTGTAATAATATGAAATTTAAAATGTTTATTTAATCCATTGGCTATAAGATTATACAAATGCTTTTCAGTACCTCCAGTATTAAGTGAACCAATAATAATTAAAATTTTTTTCATTCTTGAATTAGTAATGCTAATGCTACAACGTAATCTTTCTCATCGGATATGGAAATATTTATTTTAATGATTTTTAAATTACTCAAATTATGAAGAATTTCTTTTGTTTTACCATGTAGGTATACCTCAGGATTTCCTAAGTCATCATTTAAAATCTCTATTTCAGTTAACTTAACACCATTTCTCCATCCAAAACCAAAAGCTTTTAAAACTGCTTCCTTAGCAGCAAATCTATTAGCTACGTAATTTATCTTATTTCTTTTTTTTAAAACTTGTAGTTCTTTGTGGGATAAAACTTTATCTAAAAATCTTTGCCCAAACCGTTTATAAACTTTGTTTATTCTTTTAACATTTAAAAGATCAATACCTTGAGAAATGTGCATACTAATATTTGTTTAATTTTTTATATAATGCATCAATCAACAATAAAATACCAACAATTATTAGTGTTAAAACAGGCATTAAATATCTAGGGGATGCAATATTAAAAAAACAGGTTGAAAAAAGATATAAATGTGACGTAAAAAAACAAAATATAATCAGGTTTCGGTTTTTTATATTTTTATAAAATAAGATTAATATTGAAAAAATAAGAAATGTAAAAAAAATAATATAGAAAACTGCTTGGACATATTTATAAACTTCACTGTTACTTAAATGCATAGGTCCAGATGATTTTTCTAACATTTTTAACATAGGGAATTTTATATTTTGATTCTGAATTGCTAAATATTTTTGGCCGACTGACCACATACCAATGTAATGACTTAGACTCAATTGAATTAATTCATTATGGTTAAATCTTAATAGGTCCAAAAATATTTTTAAATTTTCATCCTTCAATTCCTCAACTAAATATAAATTTGATTCATCTCTAATAAAATCTTTGTATTGATACTGAGCAACAACTTCATAATCTGCGATTAATTCTCCCTTAAGAAAAGGGTTCTTTATATCCTTCAAAAATTCTTTAATCTCATTAAAAAATAATTTAGAATCTTGGAAAATATTATGATACTTTTTAGGATAATCATTTATTATAAAATTATCTGATGATGAAATTATAAATATTTTCCCTATAACAGATTGTCTAAACACGCTTTCTCTTTGTGTATTTTTATAATTAAAAATAAAAATTTCTGTTATTATTATCACTATAAAGAAAAAAATTGCCTTAATATCAATTCTTCTTATTTTGTATAAAAAAAAAGCAAGTATCGGAAGTGAAATAATTGGACCTACCGATTTGATTGCAAATATACAACCACTTGAAATTCCTAAAATTATGTTATCAAAATTTTTATTCTGACTTTTTATTAAAATAGCTAGACATATATTTATAAAAGAAAAAAAAAGAGATTCTGTAAGAATTGTTTTGGTGAATGAAGTGTAATAAATATTTAATAAAAAAAAACTTAGAAATAAAAGGATAAAAACTTTATTTATTTGTAAGTCCTTTAATGAAAATAATAAATATGTAAAACTTATAGATAGTAATAAAATCTGAACATTTACAATATTAATGTTTAATAAATTACAAATATTTAGTAAGGAAGGGTACAATGCTTTATATTTTGAAGAAAAACTTAGATAACTATCACTGTCAGGCTGAATAAGTGTAAAAAAACTAATAGAATGATAAATTATTAAGCAAATAAATATAGTGAGAGTGACAAAAATCAATGAGGCTTTTATGTCTTTTTTAATTCCAATCATTTATTTCATCCATTTATCATACCAAGTCTGAAACATAAGAATATTCCATAACTCGTAGTGACAATTTCTTTTAGATTCAATATGGTGAGTGATCATCTTATTTATTATTTTGTAATCAATTATATTTTGATTCTTTATTTTCTTTGAGTCTAGGGTATCAATCATCCAGTTTTTCAATCTACCTCTTAACCATTTAGAAAGAGGGATAGCAAAACCCATCTTAGGTCTGTTGATTAAATTTTTTGGTATATATTTTTTTAAGATTTTTCTTAAAATATATTTTCCTTTGTTTTTATAAATTACATCATTTGGATTAAGGTTGTTAAAAGAAAACTCAATAAGCCTATAGTCGAGAAGTGGTGATCTTAACTCTAGACTAGAGGCCATACTTGCTCTATCAATTTTTGTAAGAATATCACCCGGTAAATAATTTTTTAAATCCATAATTTGCATCGCTTTACTAATATTATTTTTTAAAAATATTGATTCATCTAAATTATTTTTAGTATGTGCCTGATTAAGTAAAATTTTCTCATCCATCTGTGTTATTAATTTTAAATAAATCTCATAATTAGATTTAGATGATAGAATTCTTCCTATTTTTTTAACTCTGTCTCCTAATTGAGGAGGTAATATTGAAACAGGGATTAATTCGTTTATATTATTAATTTTTTCAGAGGGAATTAATTGCAAAGACTTTGAAATAATATTTCTAAATAAAAATGGGATTAACTTGCAAATTTTCGAAAATTTGTTTCCCCATATATACCTTGAATATCCACCAAAAACCTCATCACCACCATCACCAGTTAAAGCTACAGTTACCTTTTTTTTCAATTGACTTGAAATTAGCATTGAAGGTATTTGAGATGAGTCAGCAAATGGTTCATCATAATATAAAGGTATTTTTTCTACTAAATCTTCTACAGAATAATCATCTAATATAAATTCATTATGTGATGTAGATAAAATTTTAGAGACCTTACTTGCATATTTTGATTCATCGAAACCTTTATTTTTAAATCCTATAGAATATGTATTAACTTTTTTGGTTGAGTTTTTTTGTGCTATAGCTGCAACTAATGAACTATCAATGCCACCAGATAACATTACACCTAGTGGAACGTCACTAATCATTCTTTTTGAAATACTGTCTTCTAATAAATTTGAAAGTTTTTCAATTTTTTCTTCATCATTTTTATGGTTATTAAATTGATTTCCATAATTAAAGTCTAACTTCCAGTAATTAGATTTAGTAACGTTTTTATTTGAATTAAATCTCAATATACTTGCTGGTTCTAACTTGTAAGTGTTTTTAAAGATAGTATCTGGAGAATTTATGTATGAAAATTTTAAAAAATTTTGCAGTGATTTTTTATTAATCTCCCTTTTAAACATATAAAAAGAAACCAAGGACTTTAGTTCAGATCCAAAAATTATATTATTATTTATATTAGACCAATAAAGTGGTTTTTTTCCTAATCTATCTGAAACAAGATATAATGATTTCTCTTTTTTATCCCAAAGTGCAAAAGCAAACATTCCATTAACTTTTTTTATTCCATCTTCAATTCCATAAAAACTCAAAACTTCAAGTAAAACTTGCGTATCAGATTTATTATCAAATTTAATTTTATTTTTTATTAAGTCTTTTTTTAATTCTTTATAATTATAAATTTCACCATTAAATGATATTACAAATCTTTGGTTGTTTGATTTCATTGGTTGATTTCCTTTGTCTGACAAATCTATTATTGAAAGCCTTCGATGACCTAAGAAAATTTTATCAATTAAATCAAACCAAACATCTCCATTATTGGGCCCCCTGTGTAAAAGTTCATTATTCATCTTAAGAATTTCTTGTCTAAAGAAATCACTGCCTTTACTAATATTAGAAAGAAAAAAACCTGAAATTCCGCACATATCAAATATATTTTATATAAATTATAATTATTATGTTTTTATTAATCATTGATTAAACGCTTCTTAACCAAACTTCTAAGTTGATAATTTGTGATAAAGCTTTTCCTAAATGTGTTTGTTTCTTATTTCTAAAGTTATTCACTAATTTCTTAATTTTTTTTTTTTCGGTAAATTCCATTAACTTAAAATTTGGTTCATCAAATAACTCTATAAACCTTCCAAATCCTTTATTATTAAGTAGCCATTTTGATATTGGCAAATTTAAACCATTTTTCTTCCTATATATAAACTCTCTTGGGAAAAAATTCTCTGATATTTTTTTTAAAATTACTTTAGTAATTTTTTTATTATACCTATCTGCCACTGAAAGTGAATTTACAAATCTAGTCAAAGGTAAGTTTACAAATGGTACTCTTGATTCCAAACTATGAGCCATAGAAATTTTATCTTGACGTATCAATAATGACTCAAGATAAATTTTTTGATCGTAAATTGCTAATTTATCTCTCGGATTTTCAAGAATATTAAATGTATTTTCTACAACTTCATTTGAATCAGGTAAATTTGTAAAAATATCTCTCAAAATATCTAAAGATCTAAAAGTTATGAGTTCAATGTAAGGATTCTTATTTCTAAAATTATTTAGAAAGTTAAATTTTTTAATTTTTGAAATCATAATTTTAGGTATTTTCTCAGATATTGTTTTCAAGAATAATATTTTCTCTAATTCTAAATATCTTGAATAGCCACCAAATATTTCGTCAGAGCCTTCTCCAGTTAGTACAACTTTATTATTTTTTGCAATTACTCTACATAACTCATATAAAAGAACACAACCAAAATGAGTAGTTGGTGATTCAAGGCTTTTTATTGTTGGTTCAAAAGAATCAGCAAAGGTTTTTGAATTGCAAAAAACTTCATTATGATCAGAGGGATATAATTGATTTACTATTCTCCTATATTTTATTTCATCAAATTCTTGATCATCAATATTAATACTGTAAGTATTAATTTTTCTTCCATATTTTTTGTGTAAGCAGGCCAATACTAAACTGGAATCAAGTCCACCAGAAAGTTGTACTGAAAAACCAACATCACTTTGTGTATGTTTGTTAATTGATTTAAACAATAAATTTTCAATAGACTCTGTATAATTTAGTTTCTTTTCATTCTTAAAAGATTTAGAGATATCAAAGTATTTTTCTTTTCTAAAGTTAAGGTTTTCAATATTAATCTCGTAGTTGTAACCTGGTAAAACTTTAAAAACATTCTTGTAACCAGTTGATTCGCCACTTGCATATCTAAAAAAAATAATCTCACTTATTTTATTTTTGTCAGGAGATAATTTAAAAATATATTTTAAAGGTTTAATTTCACTTCCAAAATACATAAAGTCTTGATTATAAAAAAAGTAGAGTGGTTTAATACCTAAGTGATCTCTTGATACAACCAATTTTTTTTTTCTTTTATCAAATATCGCAAATGCAAACATTCCATCTAATTTTTGTGATATCTTGTTTCCCCATTCTAAATAACCATTCAGAATAACTTCTGTATCGCTATCAGTTTTAAACACATAACCCTTTTTTTTTAGAATTTTTCTTAACTCTTTATAATTATATATTTCTCCATTAAAAACTATTATAACTCCAGCTTTCTTATTAATCATTGGTTGATCTGAAATAGGTCTTAAATCCAAAATTGATAATCTTCTGAAAATTAATGCTATTCCCTCCTCAGAATAAGTTCCACCAGAATCAGGCCCTCGATGTAAGATACTCATTTGAATATTAAAAAGAAGCTTCTCTGAAAATATTTTTTTTGGTTGGATAAGTATTACAAAACCACACATGACAAAATCTATTTTTAAAGTTTACCCTAAATAATTTTAAATAATTAGTTATGAAGAATTTTTTTTAATCGCAAACAGAATTCATCTTTATACTTAACGTCATGTAAATAAGAATAGTACATATTATTAGCATAATAGGCTAATTCAAAATATTGTTCAAAATTTTCAATTATATGCCTTAGTTTATTTTTAAAATCTTTTAAATTCCATTTAAAATCAACATATGTCTTATCCTTTAAATAAAAGTTAGGCCAGGTATCTAAATGATCCATATTAGCCTTATAGAGAAGGCAACCATTGAGAAATGCCTCAAAATCCTTAAGGTTAATTTCACCATAACCAAAAGGTGATATAAGTATTTTTGAATCTTTAAGTTCTTCATAATACATTTTTTTACTAATTTTTCTAAAATCGTACGATGTCTTTAAAATCTCACTAATTTTTTTCCTCTGAAAAGCAACTGTTTCTTTAGAATATTGCAAACCCATTCTACAACTAACATCATTATTCTTCTGATTCTTACTGACTTTTTGTCTTGGTAAACTTAAAAAAATATTTAAAGGTAGCAATTTATATAATTGGATTTTTAAATCACCATAAATTGAGTAATTAGAATAATAAGAGTTCCATGAAATTCTTATTTTACTTAAATTATCTTTATTTTTTACCGGTATTTTTTTTTCATAGTTTTTATCTGAAATTTTGAAATGTTTATGGTAATAATCAGTGAAGACTCTTCTTCCATACAAAGGCTTGAGATACAAATTCATATTTCTATGAATTTGGCTTTTAAGATAAATATCAACTATTTCTAAAGCATCATTTATTATAGTGCTACTACTATCTGAAAGATCAAGAAATATTAATCTTTTAACTTTTTCTTTAAGAGAAGAAAATAAATCTTTAGTTTTTTCTACCTTGTTAACTCCCCAATCATATTTAAATAATTTACTATCCAAAATCAAGCAATCACAATCAAATATCTTCTTATTTATTTCTGAAAAGAATTTGAATTTTATTCCTAGATCATTTAATCTTTTTTTATTAATTATTAAAGGAATAATAAAACCACAACCATTAGCAGAATCCATTCCTTTTGTATATATATTGACATATATCATTTTTTAAGAATAAATATTGACGTCTCACTAAACCATCTTGATGATTTGTATTTTTTTAAATATTCTTTGATTGACTTGTCTGGCAGTTTATCAACAGTAACTTGACTGCATGAGGAATATCCAACTTTTTTTGATAAATTTTTCATATAACTATAATCAACAATATATCTATGACCAAAGGCTCTAAAACATAAATTTAGAATATGCGAATTATCAATAAAGTTTTCAGTATAAAATTTCTTTGCAAAATCAACTAAATATTTTTTGTTAGTTTTATTAATATAACAAGTATTAATAATTTTATCTAATGATGGTGTTGCAATAACATTTACTCCTTTTTCTTTTAAAACTCTGAAAGAATCAAACAAAAAAAAATCAATCTCTTTTTTATGAATATGTTCTAATAAATGAGAAGAGAAAATTAAAGTAATTTCTCCATCATTAAATGGAAGTTTTTTTGTTATATCAATTGGAACCTTACCAAGAATTTGAGAATTTAAAAAACCTTTAATATCCCTTGTTGCTCCAAGATGCAACTTTCTGGATACGTTGCTTTCTAAATAATTGTCAATTTTTTTCTTTCTTATAAAGTGTCCATTAAATATTTGATAGAATAACTTCTTAATTTTAAATGATAAAAAAGATCTAATAGTTAACTTTAAAAATTCAAAATCATTTTTTGAATTAATCATTTTTTTTTCCTTTTATTAATTTAATTAATTTTTTTTTTTTTAAAAAAGTTTCATGGAAAGCAGTAACAAAATTATATTTTTTTTGTGAAAAAATTCTTTTTGAGTAAATAAAAATGAATATGAAATTTCCTATTATAGATTTTACAATATTAATTATTTTATCAACTTTAATAATTTTTTTTTTTTTTCTTAAATTACTTGATAGAGCTTTTGGTTTAAATTCACTAAAATAACTGTCCTTTAATTCATAAATTTTATGTTTTGTTACTCTACTTTGATGAAATATTCTTATTGGTACCTGTCCCTTAGTAAGCCATTTTTTTTTTTTTTTTATCATAAAATGGTTTAGCTTTTTTTAAAAAAGTTGAAGATAAATTAATTCCAATGTCATTAATAAGTTGAACTTCGAAGTTAATAATAAAATAATCTAAAAATTTTTGCTCATAATAATTTCCATAAAAAATATTAATGTTTGTATGATTAAAACATTCTCTCTTCCACCAAATAAGACCATCTAATGATTTTTTGGAAAAACCAATTATTCCAGCTGAAAACAATCCAATATCATTTGACCTTTTCCAATCAACTAAATCGCGGTTTGCTGAGACTAATGTAACAGGTGCTTCTTTAACACTACCAATTATATCATCTATTTTTTCTAAGATTAAGAGATCTGCATCAAGAATTAAAAGTGAATCTACATAATTTTCTATTAAATAACAGGCTGCCGAAGCTTTTGACGAGTATGCTATTTCAGGTATACTCATTCTGCACTCAATATTCTTGTAAAAAGTTTCACCCCATATTGTTTCTACTGAAATTAATGAAATTTTCTTTTTTAATGCACTTGATAAATCTCTTTTTGTATCTTCGTCTAAGTAAATTACAAAAATTTTTTCTTTAGGATAAAATTTAATTATATTTCTTACAAGCCCAACAGTTTCTCCTATATAATCTCTTGAACATACAATTAAAAAACTAAATTTAAATCTTTTCATTTTATATTCTCAATTAATTTTTTTTCAATAATTATTCTTTCATCCCATGTTTTTAATAATTTTGATGCCTCAGTATAAATTTTCTCTGAATATTGACGAATTCTTTTTTTATTATTAACCAAATGAGATATTTCTTTTGACAAATCTTTTTCAACTGAATTAAATGCTACTTTTATCAAAGAATTCTTAGAAAAATATTTATCCATATTTAAATCAGAAAGTGTATCAGGATTTGAATCAATGACTATTGAGCAGATTCCAGATGAAAAACACTCTAAATTACTATTACTGAGATTTCCTAACTTGTTAAGAGACACGTATATGTCACAATCACTATGAATGTATTTAATGTTATTATGTGGAATACGTCTTTTATGTTTTATTAATTTAGTTAAATTATATTTTTTTATTAAATTTATTAATTGAGATTGCAATGAACCTGTTCCAATTATTGTAACTAATATTTTTTTTTATCATTATCACTTAATAATGAAATACCCTTTACAAATTCTAAACATCCTTTAATATTTTCTAACCTTCCAATAAAATAAATTCCCACTTTCTGTTTTTTTTTTTTTTTTATAAATTTTTTTTGATCAACACCATTTATTAAATTTACTCTTTTCACTTTTGGATGCAAAACTTTCTTCATCCATTTTTCTCCTGGTGTACCATCATTTGTACAAATTACTAGTTTAAATTTTGATTTGTAACACCATCGTACAAAAATATTTTTTAGTGTGTTAATATTTATCATTTCCCACATTGATGGATATATTCCCATCACCCTGAGAACAACTTTTGCTCTACAAATTCTGACTAATATTGCTGCAATAATTACATTACTTCTATCAACATAGACTACGTCAGGCTTATTCTTTAAAAATAAAAGAATAATAGCCAATGTTTTTTTTATAAAATTGATAGATTTAAATAAATGTCTCACAAAAAAACTGTTACTTACAATCGAGTCAGAAATAACAATTATTGAACTTTTAAACCCATCTAAAATTAACGAGTAGTTTTTTTTTTTTTTTAAAATTGTTTTATGTAGAGCGCCAACTCCAAAGTCAGTTAAGACAAGTTGTAATTCATGACTGCTTTTATCAAAATATTCAAGAAGCTTATATATAGTTGGAACTCCAGTTGGTTTCCAAACATTGGTTTTAAGACTCAACTCTAATCCAGAAAATATTCTGCATATATATAAAATCTTCATATTTTTAAAAATCTATATTTTTTATTTAATATTTCTATCTCTCTTTTTAACCCTAAGTCCATAAGCCATTTTAGAGTATGAAGTGAGAATGCATTCTTAATATAACTTCTATTTTTCAAAAAATAGGACAAAGAAAAAAAGTTATACATATATCCGTACCTTGAATAATAATCAAAATATGCAAGTATTTTTTTTTTGTTTATTACTGGATAGAATATATTTAATAGAATTGAAAAAAAACGAACAAAAACTGACATTACTCCCGTAAAAGCATGAGCCTCATTTAGCTTTTTAGTAAATAAATTATTATAATTCCAGGTTTCAAGATAATTTTTAAATAATTTTTGACTTACTTTAAATTTGTTTGGAACTGTATTCCAAAATTTTATTAATTCACTATCCCAAAATGGTAAATACCAATCAAGATTTAAAAACTCGTATGCTCTTTGACCATTAATAATATACTTAGCTTGTCGTTCTTCAAAATTCCATAATTCAATTAAATCATCATAATCTGGGTCTACTAAATTTCTTTTTTTAATAAAATCTTTTATCGTAACTTTTAAGTATTCATTCATATTTAATTTATTAAATTTATTAAAAAGAAAAAAGTGTTTTGAACTTATTTCTTTTTTAAAATACTCAAAATTCTTCTTTTCAGGACTTACAGGTATATGTCCACCAGTAATAAAATCACCAGTTTGTCCGTTAACTATTATAGAGTTTTTTTTAATATATTTTTCATGTAAAAGTTCTTTTATAAAAAAAACATCTTGATAGTTAGGTAATGATAAAGAATTATCTGCAAATAAATCATATTCTTTTTTTAAGTTTGAATAATAGTATTTTCTAAATTTTATTTTGTTAAATGGAATAAATCTCCATTTAATTCCTAAAGATTTTGCAATAATTTCTGCATTTTTAACATCACTGTTATTTTTTAGCCCATAGGTAAAACTAACTATATTTCTATATTTAAATTGATGTAATTTACATAAAATTAATCTTGAATCTAAACCACCACTTAAAGGTATAACAATTTGTCTGCCATTTGCTTTTTTAATAAGCTTAAAAATTATTTTATTAAATTTAATTTCTAGTTCTTTATTTAAGGAATTAATTTTTTTTTTTCCTTTTTTAATTGTAAAGTTATATAAAAAATATTTATAAATCTTTAAAGAATGTGAAAATTTTCTTGGTGAGAAAATAATTTCGGCAGGTAGCATTGATTTAACATTATCATAAAGAGTATCATTTCCATGTACATAACCACTCATGAAACAATCAATTAATGACTTTTGCTTAATACATGTTGATTTATTTATTAGCTCTTTGTCATTATTTGAGATAATAACCTTATTATTATTTTTTGAGTAGAAGATCGGATATGACCGTATTATGTCAGTACAACAAATAATTTTGCTATCAAACATGAAAATTAAACTAAACTTATTATCAGATTTCAAAAGAATTTTTTTTAATATTTGAATATCTAAAGTTTGAGAATTAAAAAATTTTATAAGAATTTTCTTAATAATATCTAAGTCTCCGGCATACCAGATTTTTTTACCTTGAAACCTAAAAGAATTCCAATTTTTATTTTTTATAATCTTAAGTTTAATTTCCATCATTTAAAAAAATATTTTTCCGAAAAACCTACACTTACTTCACTGAAATTCAGAGCTTTATCAATGGCAACTTTTAATTCATGTGCATCAAATCTAATTCTATTCTTTTTATCAAAAAAAGACTTTACTACATTACATCTTTTTTTAAGATCCAGAAGAGCTTCTGAGAAGAATGGTCTTATTCCAGTATCCAATAAAATAATTCCTTTATTTGAAGCTAAAGAATCAAAAAATGCTGATCCTGCAAAATCAAAGATTAAAACTGAGGAATTATTTTGTGAGATATCGAACCTACTAGTAATTATCTTTTCGCAAAAATTATTAATAAATTTACTTTGCTTTATTCCAAAGGGATGAACTTTTACAGATAAATCAAATTTAAATAATTTTAAAGTTTTAAGAAGCCATATTTGATAATCAATAATTAAGTAATCAGGCATCTTAAATTCTGGAAGTGCTTGATGATCTTCTCCTAGAAGAGAACCAGGAACAAACATAATTTTTTTATTTCCTTTTTTGGCTTTTACATTATTTAATATTTTATGATGTTTGGGGCTTCCGTTTGTCTTGACTAGTAAATTTGAATTATTTATATCGTATATCTTATTTTTTTTTAATTTTTGTTTTAAAAAGATTTTTTCTGCCTTACTATGAACGTAATATTCATTGCAAAATGGAAGTTCAGATATTCCCCAAAAAAAATCTGAAAAAAATACTCTGTCACCACCATGAGCAAACCTTCTGACCTTTCCACCATTATTTATAAAGAAATAGTTTAAAATTTTGCCGAGTATTTGTGGCGCGCCTCCAATAATGAATTTATTTTTTACATTCTTGAAATCGACAGAATCACAAACTGAATAAAAAGATAAAGAATAAATTATTTTGGGCTTAATTAAGATCTCAAGAATATCTAGTGTTTTTTTTATAATTTGTTTATTTATACCAAGGTCTAATAATAAATTCTTGAATTCATTTCTAATGATAGAAATAATTATATCACATTCTGAGTTATTTATGAAAGATTTTGGCCATTGCTCTGGTCTTAATAAAATAGGTGATTTTTTTCCTGTTATTAATGGATTTAATAAATAGGATTGGTTATGAAGAAATAAATTATTTTTGGAAAATTTTAAATGATATCTAGCTTGATAGAATCTAATTGAATTTTTAATATTAGATAATATATTTTTTCTACTTGAATAAATGGCATTGTTCCCGAAAATATTCAAATTTGTTTTCTTTGTTTTTGTTGTTAAATAGGAAGCTATATTTGAAAATGATAAAATATCTTTTGTTAATTTATTCTTTTTTATTAAATCTAATTCAAAAGCTACTTTTGCTAATTTATATAAGTCTAAAATTAAATGATGGGCTATTGCTGTCAATATTACATTTAATTTTTTTTCATTTTGAAGATTATTAATACTAAGAATAATAATATTTTTTACGCTTTTTGAAATATCCAAATAATTATTATAATCAATCAACTTTCTTGAAATTCTTATTTGATTCATTGACTATCGTTTTCTTTTATATAACTTTGATTTTAAAGCATTCACAACTTATATATTTCTCAACATATTTTTTATTGACAATATTGGACTAAATAAAAAATCAATTGTCATCTTGTAAACTTTTGGACTTAGTAAGGCTATACTAATAAAAATTAATGAAAAAGCATGTATTAAGAATAAATAAGGTAGAGATAAAAAATTAAAACTGATTAAGTGTTTATATTTTTTAGTGAAAATTCCATAATTTATTAAGTTTAATTGAAAGTTCGATAATAGAATTTCCCATTTTTTTTTTGGAGTAAACCATCCTTTTTTCATATTATAACTAAAGTAGGTCTTATCTCTTTTATAAGGGAACTTTATTTTATAATTGGCTAGCTCAATTTGACTAAGATCAATAATTTTATTTTTTTCTAAACTTTCAAAAAAAAGAATTTGAATACTTTTTTTATATTTATCTTTTAGCTTATTAGCTAAAAAAAAAGTTAAATTCCACCTTATAATTAATTTTACTAAATCTAGATTAGAGGGGTATGTTTTTCCTTTTCGCCAATATAAACTAGCAACAATTGACTCAATTGGATTTCTGAATATGAAAATAAATTTCGTGTTTGGTTTAATTTTAACTAATTCATGAAAGTAAATTTCAGTATTTAAATCTGGAACTATCCAAACTTTTTTTTTTTTTAAATAATTCCATGCATCTAAGACTGAAAATATCAAATGACATTGTGTGTATGTGTTTTTAGTCCGGACATATTCAATAATTTTAGCTTTATCAATTGCTATGTCGTCTTTTACATATCTTTTTATTTTTTTTTTTGAATCTTGATATCTAAAACTATTTAAAAACTTTTCAACCATTATTGATGAATTTGCAAAAAAAATTTTATTTTTTAAATGTTTTATAAAAAGAATATCTGTTTTTAGAACATTGAAGTCAGTATTCTTAGAAAAAACATTTGCTAGTGTACTCTTCCCAGATCTTGGTTGACCAGATATTATTATACCACATTCTTTATCTTTTCTCATTTGCCTAATATTAAGCCTACAAATCTATTATTTTATCACAAATCTTAAACAACTTTTTTCTATGTGAAACTATAATTATGGTAGTTGTTTTTTTTAGAGTTTTAATTGTTTTAATTATTATTTCCTCTGATTTTGAATCTAGGGAACTTGTTGGTTCATCAAAAATTAAAATATCTGGTTTTTTGTATATTTCTCTAGCAATGAGAACTCTTTGTTTTTGTCCACCTGAAAGTTTCATGGCTTTATCACCAATATTTTCATTTAATCTAGCATATAAATCAAAACAACCTGCTAATTTCATGCTTTTTTTTATTTGATCATTATTTTCATCATTTGCCCAAAAAGTTATGTTTTCTCTTAAAGAACCATTAAACAAGTTTATATCTTGCGAGACATAACCTATCTTTGATCTTAAAGCTTCTGATTTGATATCAAAAATATTTTTATTACCACATATAATTAAACCCTGATCAGGCACGATTAGTTTCATTAATAGTTTAATTAATGTTGTTTTTCCAATTCCAGATTTGCCCCGAATTCCAGTTGTATGGTTAGGTTTAATATCTAAATTAATATCTTTAAGAATTTTTTTTCTATCATAAGAAAAAGATACATTTTTGAAAGTTATTTTTTTCTTGAGATTGGATAAATTACCTTCACCATCAATTTCTTGTTTATTATTAAGATTAATAATTTCATTTTCAGTGCAAAAAACACTAGCAACACTTTCATTTAATCTTTGCCAATGATTCTGAATATCTAAAACCTTTTGTACGAGCCTATAAAGTATCAATCCTAAAACAATAACCTCTGGCAATGATGAATTGAAGATTGAAACCTTGACGAAAATTAAACTTGCAATAATTAATACTCCTAAGGGTTCTTTTATTGAACCAATCAAATTAGAAAATAAACCAAGCTTTCTATTAATGTTGACAAGTTTTTCAGTTATTTTATAGATAGTATCTGTAAAATAACTTGTTCTGAAAGTTCCCTTTAAATATGAAAAATTTTGAATTAATTCGATCAATTGAGCATTTAATGTCGAATAGAGCTCTACATTTGAAAAAGAAAAAAACTTAGTCTTTTTTATAATAGGTATAAAAACAAAAAAAACTATAAATGAGAAAAAAAATAAAAAAAATATAAAATTTGTATCAACAATAGACAAAGAAATAATAAATAATAATGCTGATGTAAATGCAACAAAACCCTTAGAAATATTATTGATTACTGTTTGATATCCCTCACACTCTCTAATTAACAAATTTGTATGATCACCAATCTTTTTTGTCATAAAAAATCTGTAATCAACATTTTCGTATAGTGTAATTATTTTATTTTGAATTGTTTTTCTAATGCCAGTTGTGATCCAAATTTGAAGATTGTTTCCTAAAAAAACAAAGAGTCCTTTTAAAAAAAAAATTATTACTATCATAAAGAGTACCAAATTAAACTCTAGGTTTAGTCCAATAGATTGTAAAAAATCATCAAAAGTTTGAGATATTTTTGAACTATTTATACCATCAGATGAAAATGATAGGTTTATTAAAGGGATAACTAGGGCGAAGCCAAAAAGTTCCAAAATAGTTGTAATTGATGTCACTAAAATCAATAGATTAATTTTTGCACCTGACCTATTCCAGCAAAGTTTTAAAAGTATTAAAAAATCTTTAATATTCATAGTAATACTAGCTAAAATTACTTTCTTAATCTGCTAAATAAATGTTAATATATTTATCAACAACTTCACTCCAATTAAAGTTTCGTGACCTTTTTATTGATTTTTGACTTTGTTTTTCTAATAGTTCTTTATTTTTTATAAACTTTTCCATAATATCTGATAATTGCTTCTCAGAATTGTTGAATAAAAAACCATCTTTTCCGTTTCTTACTATATCCCTATTACCAGGGCTATTATTTATAATTATAGGCAAACCAAAAGCCATTGCTTCAATTGTAACTATTCCAAAACTTTCTATTATGGAGGGCATCAAAAATACGTTGCTTTGTTTGTAGAATGTGAATATTTCATCGCTTGGAAGAATTAGTTCTTTAATGTTATCATGATATTTTTGAGATGGTTCTATCAACTTTATTATTTCTTTTAAACCATATTCATTAACAATTGGGGAAAGTTTTTTAACTTCATTTCCGACAATTACTAGTTGAAATTTTCTTCTTTTTGATAAAATTTTAGAAGCTTTTATTAAAATCTCGAAATTTTTTTTTATGTGATATCTTCCCACACTTAAAAATATAAATCTAGGTGAATTAACTTTAATTTTTTTTTTTAAATTAAATATTGGTTTAAAGTTTTGAATTCTGTCAATATCAACTCCATTTGGGATTGAAATGATATTTTTTCTTTCCACACCCATAGATAAATAGATCTTTTTTATTGAATTAGTAATGGCAATTAATTTTTTTGCCTGAGGAAGCCATTTTAAAATTTGATCATTAATTTTATCATTTAATCTCATACCATAGTTTATTTCTTTTTTTATTTGTATGTCCTCACCTACACCTCTAATCAGATAATTTATATTATTAGTATTACAAAAATTTATTATAGAAATTCCAATAGGATAAATGAATGTAGCATGCCAAAAGTCGAACCTATATTTTTTCTGAATATAATTATAAAAAAGCTCAAGTATTTTTTGTCCAAACATTGGATACTTAAAAAATAAAGAAAAAATTTTGGGAGGGTATGCTATTACTTTATAGGGTAAATTAATTTTCATTTTTTTTAAATTTATAATATGACTAAAAGATGTAATTATTATTGGTTTATGTCCTTTGCTTATAAGTTGGTTCGCAATATTATGTAAGCCCACTTCAACACCCCCAATTTGTGGTAAAAAACTTGACGAAAATAAACCAATAGTCAAGCTCATATCTTTTTTGATGTAAGAAGTAATTTTGAGTCCTTAAGTCTTTTTTTTAGTTCACTTGGAATGTTTCTTAAGTATGTTGGTCGTGATAGATAATATTTGTGATGGTTATTAGTATGTAAATTATTTTTTGCTCCGAAGGACAGAAAAATTGAATATTTTGGTAATACACCATTCACAACACCACCAGCATGAATCATTCTTTGGTCAAATATAATACAATCTCCAGCTTTGTGTTTAAGATTAACTGTTTTAGACGAAAAAAAAAATGAGGTAAAAAGTTTTTGTTAAACCTTTTAGACCAAAATAATCTTATATAATTCCATAGTCGAATTTCTATTCTAGATAAGAATGTCTCTTTTTTATTTGAATAAGGGAAAACTATTAATGATGAACCACTTTTTTGGTAATCTGAAAGATAGATTGCAACACGTAAAACTTTATATTGATCCTTTTCTTCATTCCAATCTGGACCAACATTGAAAAATCTAAATGCGTTATCTCTATGATACTTTCCAGCTCCTAAATTTATATGCAAATCTGAGTGTTGTGTATAACAAATTTCATTTCCTATAATAGATCTAATTGCAGATAACATTTTTTTGTTAAAAATTATTTTCCAGAATTTTTTATTTTTAGTGACTCCATCTGGCTCAACAAAGGTTCTAAAATTTATATCATTTTGTTTTAACTCTTTTAATGGAAGTTTAAAGTACCTATTAATTTCCAGTTTGAGTTTTTTACATTCCCTATCACTAAAAAGTTTCCTTAAAAGGAAATAACCATTATTATCAAAAAAAGATTTTTTATTATTTTTTACCATTATTTTTTTCAAGTTTTACCAACTTGTTCTTCCTCCATCGATGGTAATTATTGAACCGTTAAGATAACTTGACTTTTCACTAAGCATCCAAATTATTGTACTTTGATATTCATCTGCCTTGGCTAATCTACCTAGTGGTATTTTTTTTATAACTTTTTCAAGGAAATCTGAGCCTTGGTTATTTTCAATTCCTCCTGGACATATTGCATTGCATCTAACATTAGATTCAGGCCAATATGTTGCTAGATATTTAGTCAAACCAATTATCCCAAACTTTACTACTGAATAACTTATAGGTTTTACAATTTGCTTATTCTTTGGGAGATTTTTTTTTTGATATAATCTTTGATCTGGAGAAATGATTCCTAGGTCTGATGATATATTTATTATAGAACCACCCTTAGGATTTTTAGAAATTTCCGTACCAAAATATTTCGAACAAATTAAAGATCCAGTCAATGATACGTTTATATCCTCAGTCCATACATTTAAATCAAAATTTTCTAAACGCAAAAATTGGGATTTATTTTTTTCAACTTTTGGATTATTGGCTGCATTATTTATTAAGCCATCAATTTTTTTTTGCTTCTTTATTATCTTTTTTAAAGCATCTTTAACTTGGATTTCTTTTGTAATGTCAACCCGAAGTGCAAGTGCTTCAATTCCGTATTTACTGTAAATACTTTTTGATAATGATTTAACAGAACTTATATTTTTGTCCAATAGAATTGGTATACCTCCGAAAAGGGCTATAATTTCTGCATGATGTTTACCTAACAGACCTCCAGCCCCTGTGATAACAATAACTTTATCTTTAATTTTAAAGTAATCTTCTTTCATTCTATATTTTTACTGTTTGTCCACCGTCAATTCTAATGACAGCACCATTAATAAAAGATGCTTTATCTGAGCAAACATAAGTTACAAGATTTGCCACTTCCTCAGGTTTACCAAATCGCTGAAGTGGAACTTTTTCTTTTAGAATTTTTCTTACTAAACTAGGATTTTTTTTTTTTTTCTTATCCCATGTCCCTCCTTTGAAAAAAATATTACCAGGTGAAATAACATTTACTCTTATATTATTTTTACAAACCCAAGACAAATTTTTTGCTAGCGAAATAATTGAAGATTTCGCTACTGAATATTCAATTGGTGCTCCTAAGAACTCTTCTCCTGCAATCGATGATATAAAGATTATTGAGCCACTAGGATTTATCAAGGATTGAAAACTTGATAGTGGATACATTGAACTAAAAAAATTTTGGTCGAATGATTTTTTTAAATCATTAATTTTAGGTATTACTGAAGGTGTTCCTTTCCCACTACCGATATTTAAAATTAGAAAATCAAATTTCTTCCATTTTTTTTTTATTTTTACTTTTATTTTTTCCACTTCATCAAGATTAGTAAAGTCACATACAAATGCTAAAATTTTGTCTTTACCATATTTTTTTTCAAGTTTATGTTTTGCATGCATTAAATTATCTTTATTTTTTGCAGTCAAACACACCAATGCTTTTTCTCTAAGAAATGAGTCAGCAATAGCTAACCCAATTCCTCTGGAAGAACCAGTAATAATTACTTTTTTTTTCTCTAAACTTAATTCCATTTAAATACCTTTTATCGAAAACCCACCATCTACAATTATATTTGCACCAGTTACAAATGATGAAGATTTTGTAGCTAAAAAAATTATAATACCAACTAAATCCTTTGGTTCAGCCCATCTATTTAAGATAGTTTTTTCTTCCCGCTCCAGTTTTTTTTTAAAATTTTTGTAACTTTTTTCAGTCATTTTGGTTTTAACATAACCAGGTAATATTGCATTAACTCGTATTTTTTTTTTTGAGTAATCTTCAGCTAATGATCTAGTCATAGAATTTATTCCTCCTTTACTTGCAACATAACCAGGATTCTTTTTCATTGCTAGCAAAGATCCAATACTTGATATGTTGATTATTGAGCCACCATTTTTCATCAATGGGTAAATAGTTTCACAACATTTGTAAGTTGAAATTAAATTAGTCTCTATTGTTTTAACAAAATTTTCAATTTTTTTTTTTTCAGATTTCTCTTCTAAAGAGATACCTGCGTTATTTATTAAAACATCAATTTTTCCAAATTTATTCTTAAATTCCGTACAAATTTTTTTAAATTGTAGAATATTATTAATGTCACAAGATTTATATTGGTTGAATAATTTTTTATTTTTAATTCTTTTTGACCTTCCTAGTAGTAAAAGATTTGAGCCTGAATTGTATAAGAAATTACCTAAATAAACACCAATACCTCTTGAAGCACCTGTTATTATAATATTTAATTTTTGGACAGAGAATAAATTATTTATATTTTCACTTTTGTTCATTCAGTTTGTAACCTTTCATTATAACTGAACATAGTTTTAAATCTGAAATATTATCTATTTGGTACATTTTATATTTTTCCATAGGTAGAATAACTATTTTACCACCAAGTCTACAATTAAATTTTTTAATTAAGTTTTTTTTAAAAATATAAAAAGATCCATTTTCTAAATATTTTTTTTTTATAAATTGTCTCATTTTTCTATTTTCATAATCATAGTTAATTGAAATTGGTTCATCTTGATTATTTAATTCCCAAAAAAAATAATCTTCAACTTCACTGACTGAGAGTAAAGAGTCAGCTCTCGAATTAAGAAATAAATCTATTCCATTTTTGAAATCCTTTGATTCTCTAATCGGTGAAGTAACTTGAGGAGCTAATATAGCATCAAATTCTCTTTTTTTTTCAATTTCATTAATTGCATGAAGCCATGCATCCTCTGATATTGAATTATCTTTTGATAAACTGGATGGTCTAAAAATAAAATTTACTTTATTTTTTTTTGAAATTTTTATAATTTCTTCACTGTCTGAGCTTACCCAAATATTATTTTCATTAATAATTTTTTTTAATTGAATAATAGTCCACTCAATCAAAGGTCTTCCACAAAAGTTTACTATATTTTTATTTTGTATACCTTTTGAATTTTTTCTAGCTAGAATTATTGCCTCAATTTTCATAAAAAATATCAAGTTTTTTCTTTATCCATAAAAATTGTTTTTTGAATATCTCAAGTCCATCTTCATCTCTATAAGCTTGCATTATTAGAGGTCCTTTATATGATAAATTTTTTAAGCTTTGAAAAACACCTTCAAAGTTTGCGTTCCCCTCCCCTAAATAAACAGATGCTCCACCCAATATTCTATCTTTGATATGAACATCAGTAATTCTCTTTCCATAGGAATTTAACTCTTCAAGATAATTAAATCCATTACTAGCGCTATTTCCAATATCATAATTAATAGTAATATTTTCTGAGTTGAATTTATTCAATAATGATACAAATTCATTAGGAGCTAAATCTGTCTCTAATGATAAATTAATTTTCAAGTTTTTAAGTAATGTTTTGAATTCAGAAATTGCTTCAACAAAAATATAAATATCTTTTTTGTTTTTTAGCGAAGAATTATCAACGCAGGGTATTATGATATCAGTAACATTTAATTCTGAAGAAAACTTGATTAAATTTTCTAAAATTCCCTTAGCTTCTTGACGTTTTTTTTTATCGACACTATGGATTGGTTGATTCATAAAAAAGTCTGCACATATTGTTTTTACTCCAACATTTGATTCATTAATTATTTTTTTTATTAACTTAATTCCATTTTTACTAAAAAGAGGGTTCTTATCAAAATCATCTTTATCAAAGATGAACTCAATAAGATCAAGACCAAGTTCTTTAGCTAAAAAAAATTCGTCTTGCCATGTATCTTTTGGATGTGCTTGATATTTGCCTTTGTATTTAGGTAACAGTCTTCCTTGCATTACGCCAATTGGATTCACTATAACTAAATTCTCTCTTCTTCTTTAATATGTTCTCTTAATTTTTTTGCTACAGGAATTTCAGATTCTGTTATCTTTTTTTCACCATTACCCATAGCTTTTTCTATTTTTCTTACAGCACCTACTAATTGCCTAAGTCCATTTGGCTCGATTGATGCTGCCTGATCTGACCCATACATCGCTCTATTTAAAGTAATGTGTCTCTCTAAAGATGAAATTCCTAAAGCTGCTGCTGCATATGAAATTGCAAGTCCCGATTCGTGCCCGCTATAACCTACATCACATGAAAATTTTTCTTTTAAAGTTTTAATTATACTGAGATTAGCCTCATGATCAGGCATTGGGTATGTTGAGACGGTATGCATTAGCTCATATTTGCATGATCTTTTTTCAAAAATCTCTACTGCTTTTTCAATATCCTGCATTGATGACATACCAGTAGAAATAAATGTATGTTTTTGCTCACTTGCTACTTTCTCTAATACATTTTTATGTACGATCATTGCTGAAGCAATCTTATTATATTTAGAATCATAATTTTTAAGAAAATCTACACTATTTACATCCCAGGGTGACGCAAACCATTCAATTTTCTTTTCACTACAGTATGAATTGATTAGATCATAATCCTTTTTCCCAAACTCTAAGCCATCTTTTTGCTGACGTTGTGTAGTACCCCATGGACTTTCTCTAAAAGAATCTAAGAATTCTTTTGTATAAACCATGTCAATATCTCTTTTTTGAAACTTAACTGCATTGCAACCAGATTCAATAGCAGTATCTATTAGTTTTTTACAGAGTTTCATGTCACCATTGTGATTAATTCCAATTTCTGCAATTATGAATATTGACATAAAGCTAATATACAGATTTGCATAAAGTGTTCAATAATTAAATAGTCAAAAACACTCAAAATAGAGTTTTAAATTTAGTATTTTGCTTAACGATTGAGATAATCAGATCAGGGTTCTTTTCTATAATATCTTCTAAGATTCTTTTTGCTATGTCATTAGGTTTATTATTTTTTACTAAAACTTTTTTAAATGAAACTCCAATTTTTTTAAAAACTTTGGTTAAATATATTTGAAAAAAGTTTATTTGATTTATTGTTAACTCTTTTTTTCTTTTATAAATATTCTCTGGTTTATCGTATATGAAATAAGCCTTTGATGGAAACTTAACAATCCGACAAAAAATATTATAAACAAAACTAATTGTAAAATAAGAGAGGTCACTCTTGACTTTATCTTTAGCCCACAAATCATATATATATCTATCTAAAATGACTATTTTAGATGATAAGGTGTTTTTCATTACAAATGAATTCATATTAATTGTATAGCGATAATAATGAGTAAAGTATAACCATATTTCCTTAAATATTTTTGGTAAATTCACATAAATATGAGTTAAGATTTTTCTAAAAAAACTTTTGTTAACTTGTTTTATTGGTCTTGATTTTTTTACCCCACCTTTATTATGATGAATAAGTTCTACTTCAAATGGAAAATATTCTACAATTTTTGATATTTGATTTAAGATAGATGATTTACCTGCTCCATCTGCACCATTAATTGTAAATAAAGAATCTGATTTTACCCTAAAAAAATATATTTTTTGGATTATTTTTTTCTTAATCTCATTAAAAAAATTAGTGGATTTGTAATTTTTTATTATTTTATTATTTAATCGCAAAGCTTCAACAATCTCTTCGTCACTTAAATTTAAAAGCTTCCTAATTATTATGTTATTTTTTTTAGTCAAAGATAATTTTTTTAAAATATCAAAATGCTTTTTTTTTCTTTTTCTTAAAAACTGATGAAAATAGAAAAAGACTTGCCACTCCATTTTAGGTATTGGTAATTTGTTTTTTTCATAATGAATATCAATAGTGTCAGATAAAACTTCAACTTTTTTATTAATTAAATATTTTTTTCTAATCTCAAAAAAAACCCAGTTTCTTCTATCTTTTTTTGAAGATAAATCAAATAGAATTATAATCATTGAATTATCAAAATTCTTTGAAATAAGAGTTAGTGAAAAATTTTTTGCTAAATCTTGCAAGCAATTTCTTAAATTAATTATTTGATTTTCTGCAACAATTAGATCAATATCGTAAGGGGATCTAAAGGGTAAATTTTCATGATCCCTAAAAAAAACTGAATGAGGAAATTTTTTTTTCCAATTAATTAATTTCAATGCCTTATTAAAATCAATTATATTATTTGAAAATTTAAGTTCTGATATTAACATTTTTTTTAGATATACTGAATGGAAATAAATAATTAAGAGTTTAAAAACTAACTTCCAAGATTTTTGTCAAAAAAAGGAAAAGGTAAATTCCAAAAACCGACCATTATCCGTTTTAATTTAAAAATGTCATCGTTAATTTTATTAACACCATTAATTGCTGTTGGGCAAAAATGTATATTTCTTTTTTTTAAATAACTTATTACTTTTTTATTAAAATGATTTTTTTGTCCTTCGGGATAAGAATAATCAATAACCTTATGTTTGAGGTTATACTCAAGTAAATCTAAAGATAAATTAATATCTTTTTCTGCTAATACTGATGTTTGAAGAGACAATATATCATGATAAGTTGAGTGTCCTCCAATTGTGAACAATGGATTTGCATCTATTTTTCTTATTTGATCCCAAGATAATTTTTTATAATTCAAAGATGCGTCCTCTGAAGGTTCAACTTCAGTGGATTGAATTATATAATTTACTATCTTATCCTTCTCCAAAGTTTTGCACGTTTTACAAAACTTTTTTATTAGTTCTAACGAAATTATTTTTTCAATTTTATTTTTCAATCTTAATTTAATTTCTTGTTTTCCCAATTTAATAATAATTTTTGACTTTTTTGTCCTGTTTATACAATCCTCCAAAATATCTGTCCAAAACATTTTAGTTGAATTCATTAATCCAGAAGAAACGTAAAATGTTGCAGGAACTTTTAATTCTTCTAGTATAGGAGCAGCTTCGGAAAAATTATTTTCATATCCATCATCAAATGTAATTAAAACTGTATTTTTATTAATTTTTTTTTTTTTTTAAAATAATACCTAAAAGTTGATTAATACTAAGAACATTCAAATTTTTTTTTATAAACTTTATTTGCTTATAAAATTTATCTTTATTTATATGTTTAATTGCATAATTTTCTATACCCTTTGATTTAATATTACTTACACCATGATATAAGAAAATTTTATATGAGTTAGGTGTATTAAAATTTTTAAGTTTAAAATAATAGTTATCTATAGATTCTTTGAATATTTTTTTATAGTTCATTTTTGCAATGACTTTTTTAGTTTTTCCTCAAGTATACCTTTAATACTTTTTGGCATAAATGAATAGTATCGTCCTTTTTTAATTTGAGGAAAAGATTTAATTTTTTTTGTTCTAAAAAAAGATTTTAAAAAATCATAAACTAAATCTGCAGCTAGTTCAGTTGTTAATGCTCGTAATTTAAAGCACTTTAAAGTTTTATTTTTTTTTATTTTCTTTTGTTTAATTATTTCACCAGTATCAAGTTGCTTATCAATAAGATGAATGGTTACTCCAATATTTGTTAAATCACTATGATAAATAGGCCACAACTCACAGTCAATTCCTCTGTATTCTTGAGTTATACCTCTATGAATATTTATCAATCCATATTTGAACAATTTAAATATTTTAATTTCAATTTTTCTGGTTCCAAAAACAATCCCTAGATCTGGTTTAATTTTTTTTATGATATTTATTGATTCATGGTTGTTAATATTTTTAGGATATTTAATTTTTTTAAAATCAATATTTATCATTTCTTTCCATCTTTTTTTTTCAAAATTTTCTATTTTTTTTTCTAATTCAGATAATACTTCAAACTTTGGTGAAATTTTTTCAGTTTCAGATAAAATAAAGTCAAAATCTATATTTTTTGATTTTAAATAATTCACGAAGTACCAATGATGGGTTGAACCACTAGTTAGAAATACTATTTTCACTTAATTTGATGCAGTAATTTAAAAATTGTTCTTCCGGTATCTACCATAGCTTTAAATTCATTGGGTAATAAACTAAGTGCATGATCCCGGATTGTTATATCTGATTTGTCTAAAGTAAAATGTTTTTCAATAACTTGTGCTCCTCTTGAAATAGCAATAAGTGATAGTTCAATTCCCACTGAATGATCACTTAGTCCAATAATATGTGAGTGCTTAAATATCTTTGGGAAATTTTTTATTTCCCATGGTGCTGTTGGATAATTTGATTTACACCATAAATAGTTTAACTTTTTTTCATTTTTAAATGGAAGCGTTTTTTTATTCCAAAAACCTAAAGAAATAAATGTTTCTTTTTTTTCTGCAATAATTTGTTTTGCAAGCTCATAATTATCAATTAATGTTCTTGAAGCTATTTTATATCTTTTAAAGTTATACTTCTTTACCATTTTAAGAGCTTGTTCAGTAAATAAAGAAAACATTGGTTCAATCTCATAATAGTTAGAAATCCTAATAATTAGTTTTATAGTTTTATGGTCAATGTAGTTTATTTCATTTTTTTTTCCACGCCATCCCAATTGAAACTTCACAATATCCGCTCCAGAGAGTTTTGCTTGACGAATTAATTCATGGAGTAAACCAATATTACCATTATAATTCAAACCAATTTCAGCAATAAATACCAATTTGTATCCTAGTTAAAAAATGAATTTGATAATATTTCATTGTTAAACAAAAGTAAAATTTACAAAAAACTTATTTATATTTCATTTCAAATAAAAAAAATGAAACCGATTTAAAAAATTTGATCTTTTAATAAATTAATATTTAGACTGAAAAAATTTAACCATATTTTTTATATATATTGGCTCTTTATGAATCAGTTCATCAAAATAGCTTTGATAATATAATTTATCTTTTTTTGCGTAACGTCTATTAAAATAAATATTTATAATCCTTATTAAAATTTTTGGAACTCTAACTCTGGATCTACTAGAACCTAAGTCTTTTGACAAGAAATCCTGAATTACTTTTACAATTCTAAATACAGCAGGCTCCAATACAGAAGAATCGCAATAATCTTCGTACTGTTTTTTAACTTCTTTACTTTTAAACGTAAGTTTTTTTTCTGATTTTATAATTTCTATCAATGTATCTAATGATTTTGGACAAAAAGAATTTTCTTGCCAAAGTCTTAGCATTTTAAATTTTTTCCAGTATGAAAATGTGCCTGCAATATAATCAATAATTATTAAAGGAATTCCTAATTTATATGTTTCAATAAATGATGAAGTAGTAGGAGTAATTATATAATCTTGTTTTTTCGCCCACTCTGCAAAAATCAATGAACTATCAACCTCTAGTCTATCTCCGTAACCTCTTAATTGAGCATTAACATATTTCTCAGTTCCATCAATTTGTTCAAGTGGATGTGGCCTGATACTCACAGAATAATCTGTTTTTTTAAGAATTTCTTTAATTATTTTATGATTAATTACAAAGTCTTTACATTGTATTATTACTCTCGAGAGATTGCCACTGTTTGCAATATTTACAATTGTCGGTTGACCTGTCACACTATTTATACTTGGGAATCTTCCAATTATACCTATAGATTTTTTTTTCTTTATTTTTCTTTCTAACATAAAACTAGCAATGTCAAGTTTTGGGTTTCCAACGGTAATAATCTTTTTTTTATTTTTTTTTTCTAAAACACTTTGTATTTCTTTAGTAACAATTTTTCCCCAACATAGATATAAATCAAAATTATTTATTAAATCTTTGTTGTCCTCTAGTATTGCATCTAATTTACCATCCCTTCTTCCTAGCTTTAAATCATATTGCAAATAAAAACCCTCAGGATCGATAATAATAATTTTTAAATTTGGGAATTTTTTTCTAAGAACAGCTGACTGACTTAATGTTTGGGTGATTAAAAGGTCTGGTTTCCATAATTTAATATTTTTAAGAATATTAGAGGGCGCTGATAAAAGAACTTCAAAATGGAAATGTTCTAAAACCCTTCTGAGATAAAAACAAATTCCAATATCCCTTCTTAAAATACTAACATTAATTAATATTCTAAATTTAGAATTGAATATTTTTTTTTTATAAATTTTTTTCATACTTTTTTAAATATTTTACTAGTTCATTCAGATTATATTTTTTATTAGATGATACTTTACTCAAAAGCCATTCGCTTTTTTTTATGTCATCTATAACATCAACAGCAAAGTTGAGGTTTTCAATATCTTTAATAATTGAACTAATATTTTTAATTCTAAATTTTTGTTTATTATTATAAATATAACTAGTTATGTGTTCTAAATATGAAGAATTCTTTGTTTGACTTTTAATGATTTTCAGGCACTTCACTCCTAAAACCTCTGCAGTTAATCCGTATGGAAAAGTTTTTGTGAGAGAATTAGTAGCTAGATCTAGATCAAATTTTATATGTAAATTGATTAGGTCTTCAATTAATTTTGAACTATAAAAAGGACGATCCCCACAAATTCTTGCAAATCTTTTCAGTCCAAAAAAATCACAACAATCTAAAGCTCTTTTTAAAACATTATTTTCAGAACCTCTAAAAACCTTAACCTCTTCGTTAAGTGCAAAAGATTCAATTATATCATCTGATTGTTTTGCTGTTGTTGCTACAATAATTGGATATTTTTTTTTCAATTGTTTAGCTATATCAATAACTCTTCCTAGCAATGGTCTATTACAAATCTTAATTAGAGCCTTGCCGTATAACCTGCATGAATTGTATCTAGAAAAAATAATTAATCCTGTATCACTATACATAAAAAATTTATATTAATTTTTTTACTAAAATCTTAGCTAAATTCCAACCAAATTTTGAATTTATGTCCAAACCAGATATTTCATCAACATTTACGTGTCCTATTCTATTGTCGTTATGACTTTTCCTAAGCATAGATCCCCTTCTTACTAAATAGATTCCTCCAGATTCTTCAAAAAATTCATTTTTCTCTTGTTTAACATAAAAAGAACTATGAACAGGTGACATACTTTGCCCGCTATGCTTATACATAAATTTATTTACAGGTTTCATAGAAATCACTCTTTCTGTTCCAAAAATATCCATTGTATCAAGAGACATATCAATAAATTTACAATCTTTAAATGGATACTCTATATATAAAACACAAACACTTTGAAAATGATTAAGATTCTTAGGTAAATTATTAAATAAATCTGTCAAAGTTTGATCAACCGAAATACCAAATCTTGCCATTTGCCAATCTCTTTTAAAGGTTTTTACCCTTCTTTTGTATTTATTTTTTATATATTCAATAATTTCCTCATCTGGGGTTGTAACAATAACATTAGAAACTCTTTTTGCTTTTAAAGCTGATTCAATAGTCCAATCCACAACTAACTTATCACCAAGTTTATTCATAGCTAAAGAGGTTTGGTCAATTTTTTTTCCCCTAATTGGTATCACTGCAAGACAATTTTTAATTGACCTAGAAATTTGGGCGTTTTTTTTTAGTATTTTAGCTCTTGTATCAAGAATTGTTGAATGATTTTTAGTTAAGTTATCTCCATGTTGTCTATAAAAAAAAAGTGGTAAATTTATATTTGCTACTCCGTAGTTTTTTATTAATTTCACCCATAAATCCCACCCATCTTGACAATGATAAGATTCATCATATCCTCCCATGATTTGTAAATAATCTCTCCTAATCATAGTACATGCTCCATGAGCAGGTTGATCTAAAAGGGTAACCTCGGTAAAATCATGTCTTCTTATCAAATTAATGATATTATTATTTTCATCAACAGTGAAGTAATCTGGAAAAACTAAACCCAAATTTTTTTTTTTTTCTAATGTTAAGCACATAATCTCTAAAGCATTTTTGTCTAAATAATCATCAGCATCTAATCTCATTATATATTTACCGCGCGCAAATCTGAGGGCAATGTTGTTAGCTGCATTTAATCCAATGTTTTCCTGAAAGATAATTTTAATTTTGTTATTTTTTAAATATTTTTCTAACCTATCTCTAGAATCATCTTCTGATCCGTTATCAATAAAAATTATTTCAAAATCTTTGAATGTTTGTTTTAAAACACTATCAATAGCTTGCTCTAGATATCGACCATAATTGTGGTTTACAATATATACAGATATAATTGGATCTTTACTCATTTTATTTTTAATTCAAAGTTGATTTAGAATTAGATAAAAAGATTTTAGATGACACAAAATTAAATAAAAATTTGGAAAGGTAATTTTTACTATAATCCTGATTTAAAAATTTCTCAAATTTATCTCTATCAACTATATCAAATATTATGTGATCACTCATCAACCAATCTCGATTCTTTGATGATTGACAATCAAAGAGTGATTTTATTGAGGCATTGAAGCCAACTTTTTTTTTACTGAATAAAATTGAGTCAGGAAGCATTTCTTTGACAGAGTTTCTTAATACAATTTTTTGAAACCCATCTTTAATTAAAAATTTTGTTGGTACATTATACATAAATTCTACTAAAGATGAATCAAGAAATGGTGATCTATTTTCAATTGAATGCATCATAGAATTTAAATCATCAGAAAATAATATCACTGGTACTATCTCATGAAAAAGTTCATTTAACATTCTATTTCTCAAAATATCTTTACAGAAAAACTTTTCAAAGAAAGTGTTACTGGTTTGTTTTTTTAATAAATTATTAAAAGATTCTGATCCCTCATTAAGGTGATCTCTAAAGTTTTGATTATGAATAATTTTGAATGGATCCTTTAATAATGGATTATTAATATATTGAGCATAACCTTTCTCTCTTGCCTCTAGTAATTCGCTAAAATTTTCTTCTTTTTTCATTATGGTTAACCAAAACGAATAATGATCATAATAACCAGTAAATATTTCATCAGCACCAGTTCCAGATATTGCAACTTTAAAACCATTCTCTTTGATTTTTTCTGAAAGGAGATTGTGTACATAATAGGAAATTGTTGGAATTGGAGATTGATAGTAATCAATTATTTTTTCCATTTTTTCTATAAAATTTTCTTTGTCACTTTCAATAAAAGTATTTTTACAATCCAGATGATTAATTATTTTCTCAATTTCTTTCCTTTCATCATATCTGGGGTCGTTATCTATTACAGAAAATGTATGAATTTTTTTATTTAAACTTTTACATGTAATCGCTGCAAGACTTGATGAATCAATACCACCACTTAAACAAAATGCAACTGGAACATCAGATCTTAGTCGCAAATTAATTGAGTTTTTTATTAGACGTCTAGATTCTTCATAAACATCCTGTTCAGTTAATTTCATTGGGTTAAATTTAAGTTGCCAATATTTTTTTTCTTTCTTTTTTAAATCAAAATCCAAAGTCAGGTTCGTTCCTGGCTTTAGCTCCTGAAGACCTTCATAAAATGATTCTCTTTCTTTAAAAATTGACCTGTAACCTAAAACCAAATAACTGCTTATTTTTTGATAATTTTTATCTAGTTCTCTATCTAATAATGAAAAAATAAATTTCGGCTCTGAACCAAAGAAAAAGTTTTTTTTGAAAAAGTGGTAATAAAAGGGTTTTTCTCCAAATCTATCCCTACTTATAAATATTTTTTTTTTTTTAAATCTAGTAAAAAAAAACTCCACATTCCTTCAAAAATTTTCACGCAATTCTCACCATATTTCCTATATGATTCTATGATAACTTCTGTATCTGACTTAGTAAAAAATTTACATCCTAAATTTGTTAGTTTTTTTTTTATTTCTAAATAATTGTAAATTTCTCCATTAAAAACAATTACCAGACCGTCTTTAATAAAAGGCTGATTAGATCTACTTTCTAAATCAATTATTGAAAGACGTGAATGAAGTAATAAAATATTTTTATTTTTGATCTCAGTTTTATAAAAACTTTTGAAATCAGGTCCTCTATTTTGCATTAAAGCAAGAGTCCTTTTCATAATAGGATCTACGATTTTTCCATCGCCAATATGTCCAGCAATTCCACACATAAAAAGATTAGTTTATATTAATTTGATAAATGATTAATCTATATTAAAATTAGTTAAAAGATTCGAAAAAATATTATTTATATTTTTCAATTAAACTTGTACTATTCTTTCATTTGCTAGAACAGAGATATATGAACTGGATCGGATTTCATAGAATGGTCTAACATCATCTTTTGTATTTATTTTTTATTATTTTAATTCCTTAAATATCTCATTATTTTTTTGTTACTATTAAACAGTTGCTTTAAATTTTTAAGATCTAAATTTTTTACTTTTCCTGTTAGTATCAATTAATATTAGAGAATAAATTTATTATTGTGTCAGAAAATCTTTGTTTATTTAAAATTATTTTTTTTGGTTTAATTTTTCCCTCAAAAAATTTTTTGAAGTACAACTGTAGTTGTAATTTATCATTTACATTGTCAACATATGGTTTAAAGTCAGAATTAATCCACTCAAATTCTTTCTTTCTAGGTGTAATAGAAAGAACTGGAATATTTAATAAACAAGCTTCACATAGCATATTTGTTGTTAAACCAACAGCAAGGTCTGATTGGCACAATGCGGAAAAGGAGTTTTCATCAATACTAAAATTGTCAATACTAGGTCTATAACTTTTATAGTATTCCAGTTTTTCTTTTGGATGTAAACGAACTGTTAATTCAAATTGACCTTTAAAATTTTTTAGAGCAATAAGAAGTTCCTCAAAAACTATTTCTGTCCTTAATTGGCTATTTGAGTAGCCAACGATTTTATATGAAGCACATTTTAAAAAGTTTTGTTTATTTAGTCCTGATGATAGTTCACTTAGAAAAATAATTTTTTTTTTTTTTTTTTGTTTTTTTTGTAATTTTTGATCTTTTATCCACTGAAACTTAGGGTTTAATACATCTAAAATTTTGTTTGCCTTTATTATTTTTTTTTTAAGTAATTCTTTTTTCGTTTTATTGTCGGTGACAAAAAAATAATCAACGTTTTCATAATAACAATCTATTTCAAAGGATTTTAATCTTTCAAATATTGAATTTGGAGCATCAATAATTATACCTGTCTTAACATTATACTTTTTTGCTTCTTTAAAAATTTTTTTAACCGGACTTTCTTTATTTTCAGAGGTACCAAAAATGAAAAAATCACATTTGTAATCAATTCTCTTCACTAAGTCATAATCAATAAATGATTGTTTGTAGGTGCTAAGATAACTTTTACTTATTCCTGATGCATAAATTTTAATGTCTATTTTTTGTTTCTCTAATAATTTCTCTAAGTTAAAAGCAAAGTTTGAAGAACCTGGATCTTCAACAAAAAGATTTAATTTTTTAGTAGACAACTCTTACCCTTTGATAGTTTTTTTTCTTAGATTCATTAATATAGTTTACAACTCTTTCTGATCTTATTGCACTTTCAATGGAGCTTAAAAGTTTTTTTTTACTCTTTAAGTGATCTGAAAGATTTTGATAAATATTATAATATGCATTCCCACATTGTGTTTTTTTATATTTCATTTTATCAATAGAAACTTCTTTGATATTGTCAATTGCTCTGTGATTGCCGATTTGAGAATATCTATAAAATAGTCCTTCCTGAAATATTTCTAGACGTCCTTTTTCCCCCCAAATATCAAGATATATATCTCTGTAAAAACTAAAATTTATTGGCTGGAAAAAAATATTTTTTCCATTTTCCATTTGAATTAAAAAAGGTAAATTTAAATCACCTTTTAAAGTACAGTTATTTAATTTTGTATTTGACTGTATAGCTTGTACTGATGAAATTTCGCCAAATAGCATTCTTACAAGATCAATCATATGAAGAGCATTATTATATATCCCATTTCCATATATACAGAAACCAGCTTGTAATTTTCCAATTTTTTTCTTTAAAATTTTTTCTTTTACTTCAATCATAGAATTATCTAGTCTTCTAAATAAGTTAACTTGCACTTTTAACTTTAACTCTTCACATTTTTTTTTGAATCTTAGTGAGTTTTTCAGGCATTCTGAGATTGGTTTTTCTAAAATTATAGCTTTCCGTACTTTTTTTAAATAAGGTAAAAGCGATATCCTTCTATCAGGTGGTGTGGTGACAACAAGCACATCGATCTTATGATCAGATGGAAGTTTTTCAAATGAGTCGACAACAACACCAATCTTCCACTTTGATTTAGCAATTTCTCTTTTTGTTCTGTCTGGCTCAATAACTGCATTCCAATTGAAGTTTTTGTTCGACTTTAATACTTGTGCATGAGCCTGATATTTAATATATCTGCTCATCCTCTTATCTTTCATTACTAAAGCAGCAACATTACCAAAACCTACAAGTGTTGTGTTAAAAGCTCTATTCATCCTATCCTTTGAATTTTGAAAAAAATTTTTTTGTATCATTGTCCCATCTCTCAAAAAAATTTATTACATCTTTAAAATTATCTTTATAATTTTTTACTTTCTCAATTTTAGTTTTTTGAGCAATAACACATAACCAATCCTGGTCAATATAACGATTATATCTAACAACCTTAAATCCATTTCTTTGTAAAATTAGGGATAAAGTATTAAAACTAAATCTTAAGGGATGAGTATCTAAGGGTTCTGAATTTACATAAAAATGGAGTGGTTTTTTGAATGGCACTAAAATTCTACTTCCAGTAGCTATCACAACAAACCCTTCGTCAGTAATAATTTTTCTAGCAACTTTGAGCATTTTATTTGGATCGGCACAACATTCTAAGGTCCACATCATAGTTAAAAAATTAAAATTTTTATATCTATTTTTACTATTCTCATACTGTTCAATTGTTCCACAAAAATTTTTAATTTTGTTTTTATTCATTGAATCACATAATACTCTTGAAGGTTCTATTCCGAAAACATTTCCTTCATAGTTTTTTTTTACTATTTCTAAAAATTGACCCTCACCTGCTCCAATATCACAAAGAGACTTATTTTTAAGTTTAAATTCTGAGTCAACCATTTCGGCAACAAAATTCTGTCGGGCTAAAATAGCTGGTATTCTTGCAGTGTAATTTCCTGGTGAAAATAACCGATCTGACCAATCTTTTGCAATTACTTCCGGCTTTCTTCTTTTAATAACACTAACCAATCCACAATTTTTACAAATATGAATTGGTTGATTATTTGTATATTTTCTTAAACATACAATTTCCTGAAAATTATCTGATTTACAGCAATCACAAATATACTCATAAAATTTATCCATCTAAATAATTCTCTATATTTAGTTTCCAAACCCCATTTTTCTTTGTCCAAATCTCGGGATTTCTATGTTTATCTATAATTTCATTTAGATTTTTTTTTGAAAACTTAAAATACTCTAAAACATCGTTAATATAAGATGATGGAAATTCGTTATCATACTGCCTTATATATTCTAAGGCTTTTTTTTTGGAAATATAACCCAACTGGATCAACCTTGATGCATCTCTGAGACATCTTCCAAATCCAAACTTTATGAATTGCATATAATAATATATATCGTCAATTTTATCATCTAAACTATCATAATTTGTAAAAGTACCATCTGTTCTGCCATTGGGATTGAGTTTGAAGTCTATTTTATTCTTAATAAAATTATAATTATCATAAACATCCCATTTAAAAAAATATGAAAAATAAAGAGCTTTTACTCCTATTTTTTTAACAGATTCAAGATCTGAAAAAGTATAGGGTATTAAGTCATTTTCATTAATACTTTCACCATCAACCCAGTTCAATGGGTTGTCTCCAACTAGATGCTCTAAAAACTCATTAATATCTCTTTGCTTAGTGTGATTTTCACTTAGCACATGTCCACCATATTCACTTTCACCATGTTCAGCATAAATTACCAAAGGAATATTCATTTTAACTGCTAGCATTATTGGAGTTGCAGTTACGCCAGCACTCCAACCAATTTTTGGATCTCCTCTTTCTTCAAAGAACCTCTTTGAAATCAGTCTTGAAACATTTTGATTAGGATTGACTAAGATATTATCAAAACCTTTATTTATAAGTTGATTTCTGTTGTGCTCGCCAACGTCTGTAGGTATTAATGGAGCAAATGTTACTAATAATGGATTCAGATTGAATTCAAACTTTAATCTGTATGCAATCATACTTGAGTCTTTACCTCCACTCCATGGCACAATGCAATCGTATTGGTTTTTTTCAGTGGAATTTTCTCTTACAATTTTTAAAAATTCTTTCCTTCTTTTTCCCCAATCTATTTTTTGTTTTTTTTGAGTATTTATACATGCATTACATATTTTTGACTCAAACTTTATCCTAGGTCTGCTTGAAGGCATCAAACAATTTTCGCAAAACATAATTTTATCAAACATCTGTCATTAACTCCTTACTAATAAATTTTTTTTTTTTAGAAATAGTTTTGCACTACTTATGCTTTTTTCTGTAAAATGATAAATATTACTGGTACACACGGCATCTGCACCACTTTTTAAACCTTCTTCAAAATGATTCCAACTTCCAGCGCCACCACCAATTAAAATTGGTACTTTTATTTTTTCTCTAATCATTTCGAGAAAATCGAGATCGTACCCTGATAAAGATCCATCTTTATCAATAGAAATAAGAAGTAGCTCACCAATACCTAATTGTTCCAATTTTTTTGCCCACTCTAACGGATTCACCTTAGATGTTAATTTTCCTGAATCATAACATACAGAATAATTATTATTAATTTTTTTAAATTCAATACAACCGATTACACACTGTGAACCATAAGATTTTGTTAAATCCGAAATAATTAGAGGATTTTTAATCGCGCCAGTATTTAGAATAATTTTATCTGCTCCTACACGCATCAACTCCGATGCATGTTCAAGTTTTTGAATCCCCCCTCCTGCTGTTAGAGGAACAAAACATTCTTTTGAAAACCTTGATATTAATTCTAGAAACTTTTTTTTGGTTTTTCTATTTTTTGTTACATCAACAATAACAATTTCGTCAATAGACCATGCATCAACAAAATTAGCTGTATATCTATAATCAGGTTTAAACTGTTTTGTTCTGAATAAAATTCCATTATAAAAGGTTAAAAAAGTGACAACTCTTTTTCTCAACATAATTTTATAGTCGTAAAAAGTTTTTTAATAAAGTTAGTCCCATTTTCTGACTTTTTTCAGGATGAAACTGCACTCCAAAAATATTTTTATAATTTAATGCAACTGAAAAAGTTTCTCCATGATTACACTCACCAATTACAGTTGAACGATCATTATTAAAAATTCCAAAGCTATGAGTAAAATAAAATAACGAATCAGATGGTATTTCCTTAAATAAAATATTTTTCTTGAGTAATTCGATATTATTCCAACCCGAATGGGGTATCCTTAAGTTTTCATTTTTAGAGTGAATTTTTTTTACATCTGCATCTATCCAACCTAATCCTTTAGTAACACCGAATTCCTCGCTTTTTCTGCAAATTAGTTGCGCACCCAAACAAATTCCCAAAAAATATTTTTCTTTTTCAATGATGTTTTCGTTTAATTCATCCAGCAAATTTCTTTGACTTAAATTATCCATTGCATCACCAAAGGCTCCAACACCTGGTAAAATAATTTTTGAAACATTTCTAAAATCATCTGGTTTTTTTATTAACCTTGTTTTAAAACCTAAAAAATTTACTGCTGAATTGACACAAGCTAAGTTGCTTAGGCCATAGTCAATAATTCCAATGTGATTATTCAATTATTTTCTTTAGGTATTGTTTTCGTATTCTATTAGCTCTTGTTTATTATCAGCTACTTTATGAAAAATATCATGAAATTTTTTAATTTTTTGATTAGTTAGTTTGTAAGCACACATTTCAAACATTATAAACTCTTTTTCGTATAATCTTTGAGCCGTAGGACACATATTGTAGTAATATTCTCTATTGGACAAGTTAAATGGATAACCAGATTTTCCAAAGGCTATTCTTTTTTGAAAAATTGGAAGCATATACAAAGGCTCAAGGTAACCAGAACTACAGGGCAAACCCTCTTCATTTAAAGCTTTGACAAAAGTATCCCTTGTGACACCAAAATTTTTTTTCTTATATTTAATTCCCCAATTATAATAAACATGACTACAATTTTTTTTTACAAGTGGTGAGCTAATAAAATCAAAGTCTTTTGTTCCATTTGTTAATTCTTCAGCAAAGAACTTTCTTTCGTTAACATGTTTTTCAATTTGTTCAAGTTGAACTAAGCCAACTGCAGCACTCATCTCAGTCATTCTGTAGTTAAATCCAATTAAGTTTGTCATATCTTTAACTTTTGCAGGACCAACAATAGCCTCTGCATGATTTCTAATCATTTGAAGTCTTTCAGCAAGATTATCATCATTTGTAACACACATCCCACCCTCTCCTGTATGAATATGCTTGTGGTAATTTAAGCTAAAAACACCAATATGCCCAATAGTACCAGTATAAATGTTATTCTCTGTTGCAAGTGGTGATTGTGCATTATCTTCAATCAAAAATATTTTATTTTCATCAGCTAATTTTTTTAGTTTTTTAAGTTCTGCGGGATGACCAAAAAGATTAACTGCAACTATTGCTTTAGTCCGTTCATTGATAAGATTTTTTACATTTTTTACATCAATGCAGAATGTGTCGGGATCAATATCTGCGAAAACTGGAATGCCTCCGTAAACTAATGGTGCCATTGATGTGGCAGACATTGTTGTACAAGGAACTATAACCTCGTCGCCTGGAGAAAGTCCAATTGCCCCTATAGCACAGTATAAGCCAGAGGTATTTGAATTAACTGAGATCGTATGTTTAGTCTTAAACTTTTTTGACCATTCTTTTTCAAATTCTTGAATCTTAGGTCCGCCTAAAAAGCCCTCTTCCCAACTTCCATAGAAACCGGAGAGACAACCTGAATCTATTGTTTCAATAACAGCTTTTTTTTCCTTCAACGAAATTGACTTATACTTTTGAAGGGGTTCATTAATTATTGACTTACCGCCTAACATTGCTAATTTTTTAATCATACATTATTATATTTTAACTAAGTAAAAATAATCAATCTTTTACTTTAAACTATTTCTTAGGTACACCCCGGCTAACATCTGATCTTGAAATTTTACTATTAATTTTTAATAATTTTGGGTTTTGATCCAAGTAAAAAATAATATCATCTAACGAAAAAAATTTTTTTTTTTCATAAAATTCTTCATAAATTTTTTTTATCAATTGAAAATCCTCTGGCTCGTCAAGCACTAGGCAATAGTTTGGCCTAGTTTGATTTTTTGGTGCTTTAACTTTCAAAATCTTAAACAAATTCGGATTATTATAAATAAATTGTGTGGCATGCTCTCTATCTTCAGGACTTTTTGTTAACTTATCAACTTTCATTAAAGTTTTTGTCCAAAAAACCTGCGTTTCCATTCCCATTGGATATGTTTCTGAAAGTGCGCTTGATGCATAATCATATGAAAAATCATTGAAAAGTTTAACAACATTTTTAATACAACCTGGGTCAATAAGTGGACAATCACCTGGAACGCTTATAATTTGATCAATCTTAAAAAAACTAGCAGCACTTAATATTCTTCCTAAAACATCATCTTCACTTCCCCTGAAATATTTTATGTTTTCGTTTTCAGCAATTTGAATTAACTGATCATCACAGGAATTCTTTGTAGTTGCTAAAACAATGTGATTAATTTCAGTTAATGTTTTTACCCTTTCGATTAAGAGTTGGATTGTCGGTTTACCACAGATTTCTTTAATTGTTTTATTAGGAAATCTTTTTGAATTTGTTCGAGCTTCAATAATTATAGCTTTACTAATCATTTTTTTTTATTGCAACAATTCCACACCAATTAAACCATTTAAAAAATATATCTACAGATTCAAAACCAGATGACTTTAGTAATTCAATGTTTTCATCAATCCTATAGGGTATTAAAACATTTTCTAAAGCCTCTCTTTTTTTTTTTATCTCTTTATCTGAATAACCTACACTTGATTTATACTTAAAATATAGGTCTATATAAATTCTATTAAATAATGAATCATTTCCCAAAACTTTTTCAATGAGAATAAAAGCACCATTTTCGTTAAGCCCTTTGTAAATTTCTTTTATTAATTTTTGACGATTTAGGGGTCGTACAAATTGAAGAGTATAATTCATAAAGATCAGTGAAGCATTTGAAATGTCAATGGATTTTTCTATATCTTGATGTTTAAATTTAATATTAGAAAAATTTTTTGAAGCTTTTATTTTATTCTTTGCTTTATTTAACATTGCCTGTGATGAATCAATTCCAATAAAATTAAATTTATTTCCGTCATATGTTTGAGAACAAAGATTTAATAAAGTGCCAGTTGAACAACCAATATCTATGATATTTGTATTTTGTTTTATGAAATGCTTTCCGAGATCAACCGATGCTAACATTGTCTCTTTATACATTGGAACACTTCTTGAGACCATATCATCAAACACATCAGCTACTCTTTCATTAAAAGAGAAATCAGAGACTTTTTCATTGCTACCAAAAATCTTGTCTATTTTTTTATCAGCCATAATCTTATTTTAACAAATTACCAGGCAATCTCTCAAATATATTAAAACTCTTATTATTATTTTTTTTTTTTAGTATGCAAGTAACTAAAAACGTTTCTGGATTTAAACCTTTTTTTAAATGAACAAATTTCCCCCACTCACTTTGATACGAAACTATTTTTACATCACTAAGATTTGCTTTAAATTCCAATATACTTTTTTTTAAGGTTTTATAATTTAAATACATAATAGGTCCTTTAATACCTCCGTAATCAGCCCAACATATATCTTTATCAAAGTAATTTTTTTCTGTATTTGCCACTCTTAAATCAAAAATAACATATCTTTCGGCTTTAGATATCATCATACCAATTAGGTCTTTCCAATTTTCAAAGGACTTAAGAACTGACCAACTCATAACACAATCATAAATATCAGAATTTTTAAGAAAGTTCAGAAGGTCATCAGAATAAAAAGATGCATTAGAAAATTCTTTTTTTGCGACACTAATCATTTTGTGTTGGTGATCTACTCCTGAATATTTTATTTTTGGAGAAATTTGAGTAGCAATTGAGGACATTGCCCCATTGCCACATCCCAAATCTAAAACATTTTTGCAATGTTTAAGAGTTGGATACAATGCCCATGCCTCAGATGGATATAGTTTATATAGTTCAGTCCTATAAAGTTGTTTAGCTCTATTTTCATAATCTTTTGTATTCCATCTGTGATTTTTTTTCACAACTTTAAATGCCTTTTATTTTTAGTAAGCCACTGATTAAGAATACACAAATCCCAAATTTTCAAGCTATGGTTATGCATTGACTTATAATGCTCTTGAAGAATTTTTTTGACTACACTAAAATCTGAAAAATTGAATATAGGATTTTTTTTATTTGCTAAATTCTCTTCCACCCAAACTTTTATATCACTTTTCATCCATTTGTCTACGGGATAGTTCAAACCAATCTTTTTTCTATTATTACTAATTCTTTTTGGAATATATTTCTTCACTGCCTGCCTTAAAATAAACTTCCCAAAACCTTTTTTTATAAGTAATTCCTCGTTAAGAGAAATACCAAACTCAACTAGCCTATGGTCTAAAAATGGTTGTCTGGATTCTATAGCATTAGAAAAATAACAGTTATCATCCATTTTAATGGAATGAGGCAATACAAAATTTGACAAATCTTCTATCTGTTTATTCCTTACAGAAAAATCTAAATTTTTACATAAATAACTCCTAATTTTTTGATTAAATTTAATAATTTTTCTATAATCATATTGACCACTTCTTGCCAGAAAGTCAGGACTAAATTTTAAAGATTTATCTTCAGCAAAAGAAATGAATTCTTTGAGTTTGTCTTTTGTTTTTCCATGAAATTTTTCCCAGGAATATAATTCTTGTTTAAATTTTGAGCTATTTTTCTTTTTCAAGCTGTAAAGATAATACAAAAAGTGATCATGGTAACCAAAAAAAACTTCGTCACCTCCAACGCCATTCAAGACTACCTTAAAACCATCATTTTCGATTTTTTCTGCCATATAATTATGCAATATTGCATTCGGAGTTGGTAAAGGTTGATCCATATTATTTATAACTTTATTAATATGTTCAAAAAAAGTAACTTTATCGCAACTTAAGAATTTATTTTTAATAGACAAATTGTTTACTACTAGAGATATTTCTTCTTTTTCATTAAACCTTTCATCAGGTAAATCTAGGCTATAGGCTGATGGATTTATGTTAAATTCTTTTTTTGCAATACTTATAACAGAAGATGAATCAATTCCACCCGAAACAATAAAGGCAATATTTCTGTCTGTTCTAAGCCGAATCTTTACCGAATCAATTATTAAATCTTTTAATTTATTCTTTGCATCCAAAACGCTAATTTTTTTTTTTTTTATTTTTTTAATATTCCAATATTTATACTTAGTTATTTTTTTAGCTTTAAGATCAAGCTCAATGATTCCACTTTTATTGACTGAAAAAATATTTTTTATTAAAGTCTGTTCAGATATATTATGAAGTTTGTAAGGTAAGCTTGCTATAGCTAATACTTGACTATTATTTAAAGAAAATGGTTTTTTTTTACAAAATAGAATCGAGTTAATTTCTGTCGAAAAAATAAATTGTTTTTTGTTAAAAAAATAATAAAAGGGGATAATTCCCAATCTATCTCTTACAAAAAAAAATTTTTTTTTTCAAGATCTAAGATACTAATTGCAAATTGTCCATTAAATTTTTTTACACAGTTTATTCCCCATTCTTTATATGCATTTACAATAATTTCTGTATCTGTATTGGTTAAAAACTCGTAGTTATATTTAATTAACTCATTTTTAAGTTCTATAAAATTAAAGATTTCTCCATTTAAAACAACCCATATTTTTTTGTAATTGTCAGATAGAGGTTGTAATCCTCTATCGGAAAAATCATTAATTGCTAATCTACTACAACCAAGTGCTAGTTTAATTTTTCTTTCTTTTTCAAATTTTTTTTTTTCACTTATCCATCTAAATTTATTTTCATAATCTAACTCCAGCCAAGAAGTTCCTTCAGGTCCTCTTTTTTTTAAGCTTTCAAGAAGATTGTAAATGTCACCACTTAATAAAACACTTGAATCAAAGTTTATAAATCCACCAATTCCACACATTTTTTCACCTTATTAAATTTATCTTAAATTTTTACAGATTCCTTGAATTAACTTTTTCAAAGTTACTCTTAAATTAATTTAAAAAGTTGCATTATTTTGCATGAATAATTAATTTTTTTTATTTTGTAATACAAGATAGAGAATATGATTATAAAACTTTGGTTTCTAATAAATTCTTTAATTTGGATTTATAATTTCCATTACCTTGAAAAATTTCAATAATTTTATTTACATAGGTTTGATAATAAGAAGACTGAGCATCCTTCTTTTTAAAGATTAAATATTGTATTAAATTATTCATAATTTCATCTAATCTTTTATCTGGTCTGTAGCAGTTATCACAAGGTTCATATTTTTTAAGATCATTTTTTTCATGAGCCTTTTGTAAATTAAGTAAATCTTTGCCACCAACAATTTCGTCATAACTTTGCTTCGTAATATCTCCTACTATTAAGTCTCCATGATAATCTCTACAACATGCAGAAACAGTTCCATCAACATTAACCCAAAGTGGATCACCTTTGGGTCTCCAACACATAACATTCTTATGTGAAAGATTCGCAAATGGATTAACAGAATGAAAATATCGATTATCTGGAGCAAGTCCTGTAATAACACCAAAACTTAAATCACTTGAAGGTCTTGGAACATATTTTCTAAAAATACTTATGAAATCCCCTACCTCTTTCATATTATCTTTTGATAACGTAAAATGTATTTTCACTGACATCCCTTTTTTTCTTAATTTTTCATTACTTATTTCTAACTGTTCAATAAGTTTTGAAAATTTTCCACCTATTCTTATTTTCTCGTAGGTTTCTGCTTTAGCCCCATCAATTGAAAAGGAAATCGATGGAACAACATCTATATACTCAATTAATGTATCAACATGCTTTTCTAATAGAAGACCATTTGTACAAATTGATGTTTTCAGGTTAAAAGATCTTATTTCCTCTAAGACAGCAGGTAACCTTGGGTTAGCTAATGGGTCACCCAGTGTGTGAAGAGCTATAGTTTCAACTCCTTTTTGCGATAACTTTGACAAAATAGAAGTAAGTAATCCCAAATCCATTTTTCCCCTTTTCCTTGTAGCTGACATTGTCTGACACATAGCACAATCTAGGTTACATGTATTATTAATCTCTACAATTGCATGTTTAGAAAAAGGTCTCTCAGAATATTTTTTAGGTTTAATCTTATCATAAGGGTTAATTTCTAAATCTTTAATTAACTCTAGCGTCTTATATATTTTTCTATTCCAATACTTTTGGTCAAATTCAACTTTTACTTTAAGGTCCCTATAAAAATCCACAAAAAATGGAAACTTATGTTTTATAAATTTTTTTACTTGAGGTTCAATATTCATTTTTTTAATAAACTTAATTTCTTTTAAATAATAGCTACCGCACTCTAATTATAACACAATATTAGAGAAATTTACTTTTATAGAAAAATTTTTAATTAATTTTATCTATAAAATTATTACTTACACTTGTTTTAATCTCTCTATTTAGAAATGTAATTAAAACTAGTGATCTTTTTAAATCTATATATTCCTCAAAAACAGCATCAAGTGGTGAGGAGTTTTCTTTATTAATTTTTATTTTATCTCCTTTTTGCAGTAAGATTTCATTATTGTAGATATCATCCTCATCACATCTTTTTCTTAAATCATTAAAAATTTCCACTGGAACGTAAGTTGGTTTTTTACCAAACTGAACTATTTTAGAAACACCATAAGTATTATTAATTTTTATCCAATTATAGTTAATATTGTCTTCAACAAACAAATATCCTGGAAATAATGGTTTTAAATCTTTTTTTTTATTTTTAGCCGAAAAATTTGTTTTTTTAATTTTGGGAAAAAAAACATTGAATTTTTGTCTCTTTAAATTTTCAAAAGCTTTTTTTTCAGAATTTTTTTTTGTGTTAACAACCAACCAATTTTTATTCATTTTTAATCCAGCAATAAAAATTTTGGTTTATATATTTTGAAATTATATTTTGAGAGTTCTTTGTATACTCTCATAGAATTATTAGGTTGGGTCAAAATAAAAACAAATTTATCATTTTTTGATTTGAACTTTTCAATATTACCCTCAATATTTACTCCACAAAATTTTTTTTCAGAATAATTTTTTTCATATATAATAATATTTTTTGATTCAGTTATATTTGCAGATAAAATTGCAATTTCGGTTAACTCACCTGTTCCAATTAAAACGATAGTTTTATATTTACTTTTTTTTATTTCTAAAAAAATTTTTTCAAACTCAATCTTTGCTTTTCTATAAAAATTTAATGATGAATGCACAAATTCTCTTACTAGCTTTGCTTTTTCAACAAAACCTTTTGCTGTAACATAATATAAGTATCTTTTCATAGGTGCTTCATTAAGTTTTAAGAGACCCTTTTTTACAAACCTCTTTATCATTGTATTAGCAACACCGAGAGCAACATTTAACTCTTTTGATATTGTTCTTTGAGTTTGGTTGCCCTTTCTTGCTAGTTTATTAAAAAGCTTTAATTGGTTTTCAATTGATTTAATTTCTTTGTTCATTATATGAACATTAAATGTTCAATCAATGAACGTCAATTAAAAAAAAATTTTTCACTCTGAATAAGAAATGCTAAGATGAGAATAAATGAATTTAGATGAAATATATCTTAGAATTTTAGAAACGTCAGATTTTCATATTGAATATTTAGATTGGCTTAGAGATAAGGATGTAACAAAATTTTCTGAAAATCAATACAGAAAGTTTACACGTAAATCTCAGCTAGAATATATAAAACGTTTAAAAAAAGATGATACAAGTTATTTATATGGAATCTTTTACAAAACAAAACACATTGGAAATATTGTTTTAGGACCAATCGATATGATTCATCAAAGAGCTGAAATTTCCTATATGATTGGTGATAAAAAATTTTGGGGAATGGGGGTTGGTTCTCATGTTATATCTCTGATAATTAAAATTGCTAAAAATGATTTGAAGTTAAAAAAGTTGTGTGCAAGTTGTGCCTCAAAAAATATTAGCTCAAAAAAAGTACTTTTGAATAATGATTTTAAACTAGAGGGAAGAAGAAAAAATCATGTTTATTTTAATAATAAGTTTTATGATACATTAGAATTTGGTCTAATTTTGTAAAAAACTATTTTAATAAAAACCAAGTTTTGGTTGCGGGGGCAGGATTTGAACCTGCGACCTTCAGGTTATGAGCCTGACGAGCTACCAGGCTGCTCCACCCCGCGTCAGTAGTCTCTCTGTGTTTTTAAGGCCCGGCAACGACCTACTCTCCCGTGTCTTAAGACAAAGTACCATCGGCGCAGAGGGTTTTCACGACCGAGTTCGGAATGGGATCGAGTGTTCTCCCCTCGCCATAACCACCGGACCATAAAAACACAGTTATTTTTAATAAATAGTCAATATTCAAAATGTA
>MDSV01040827.1_pt1 | contig 47106 bp, 42 predicted proteins | sample 810851 | NCBI WGS metagenome assembly MDSV01 (sample SAMN05326640, study PRJNA326480) | marine metagenome | isolation source: seawater | place: Atlantic Ocean: North East | collected 2012
AATTGCAAATGTAACGGTACCATCAGTGTCTGCGCTATCAACTGTATACACAGCAGTCCAATTCAGACTACTGTCGTTTACAGTAGCGTATGTGATGGTGGTATCGGCGACGGCAGCTCCGCCGGAAGAGATATCAATGATGGGGGTATTGATGGACATATCATAGGTTAATGAGAGTGTGACGACATCGGATGCTTTTGCGAATGTTGTATTGGCGTTATTAGAAGCGATAGTGAGTGAGGTAAGATCAGGAGGGACCGTGTTAAAGGTTGTAGTGACAGTACCGATTGCGCCAGTTTCAAAAATACGGACATGACCAATACTACCATTATTCCCATGACCTCCAATAGCAACAATGCTTCCATCACTACTTAATGAAACTGACTGTCCAGACTTGTCAGATGCAGCTTCTCCATCAATATCAGAACCTAATCTATTCCATCCAACAGGCCCAAAAGTACTACTACTTTGATCAGTGACTGCGGCTGATTTAGTTGCATCGTATTGATATACACGCACATGACCTGCATCACTTGCAGTTTCGTTATTACCGTAAGCTCCAATAGCAACAATGGTTCCATCACTACTTAATGAAACAGACCATCCAGAGTAGTCACTTACAGCTTCTCCTTCAATGTCACCGCCCATTTGACTCCATGAACCACTGTTGTATTGATACACACGCACATAACCAGAGTCAGTCGCATTTTGGTCATTGTAAGGAGATCCAATTGCAAGAATGGTTCCATCACTACTTAATGAAAGACTATATCCTGATTGTTCTTCTATTACAGGTTTTCCAGTAATAGTACCACCTATTTGACTCCATGATGAATTGCTGTATTGATATACCTGCACACAACCTGCATTACTTGCAGATCCGTCATTGTGGGTTGCTCCAATAGCAACAATGGTTCCATCACTACTTAATGAAACAGAGTGTCCAAACTTGTCACCTGAATTTAAGAATTGTCCCTCAATATCAGAATCCACTTGACTCCATGATGAATTGCTATATTGATATACACGTACACGACCTGTATCGTTCCAATATGCTCCAATAGCAACAATGGTTCCATCACTACTTAATGAAACAGAGTTTCCAGACCGGTCACCTGCATTTCCATCAATATCATCACCTAATCTATTCCATCCAATAGGTCCAAAAGTAGAGAGATTTTCGTCAGTCTCTGCGCTTGTTTTACTTGCATCGTATTGATATACACGCACATGACCTCGCATAGTATTACTACTATCACCTGCGTCATTGTAAGGAGCTCCAATAGCAACAATAATATTAGAAGAAGTATCACTGTTTAATGAAACCGAGTATCCAGCTCCGTCACCGTTAGCTTCTCCATCAATATCACCACCTAACTGTTTCCATCCAATTGCTTCGTTGGTGTCTCTTTGATATACACGCACATGACCGGCATTATGATTACCTCCAATAGCAACAATGGTTCCATCACTACTTAATGAAACTGAGTATCCAAAGTAGTAACCTGATGAAGCTTGTCCGTCAATATCAGAACCTATTTGATCTCCACTGGTAGTAGTAACAGTAGTTGTTAGACTGGATGTTCCGACTTTGGTAACACTGGTTGAATTCGTAGTTGAAGTAGTTTGTACAGAACCGTTTGCATTTGACGCATCAATTGTAAAAGAGATTGCTCCATTTGTATCACTTGAACTAACAGTAAAAAAAGTTGTCCATTGACTTCCCGAACCGCTATAAGACGGTGTGTTGGTAATAGCTGCTCCACCCGATTGAAAAACGACATAGGGCTGATTGATTGTATCTGATGCAGTAATATTAATACTTACAATATCATCTGCACCTGCATAGTTAGTTTTAATAGAATTATTAGAAGATATGTCAACAGCTGTAAAGGTTGGAGAACTCATTATATAATGTTTCTATACAATATATAATATAATATTGGTTGGACTCATACACAAATACGATAATATTCGGTTTCAAGAGCTGTTATACTTTTTCTAATAAATTTACAAACATTACCAGGTCTAACGCATAATGCTAATGCTTGTGGATCAAAACGTGACATCTCGGGTAATTGTTTTTCTTCCTTAACATTATACTTTTCCATAAATGAAACCTTTTCTTCATTATTTAAAATAATACAACTTGGAACCAAATTGTGATCTAATATATTAAACTGAAGTCTTCGCATGTTATGTATAACAACGAAAATACCGTCATGATCAAACAAATACTTTAATCTTGCAGTGATAGAGTCGTTTGGTTCATCTTCTGTAATAATAATCAAGTTGTCCTTTTTTTCTAAAATATTTTCAATTGTGTATAAATCTTCAATAATATCATCTAAAACACCTTGTCTAATTTGACGAGAAGATGTAAAGTATTTAATATAAGCTTTTTGATTGGTTTTTGGATTTTCAATTAACATGTCCAATTGATCGTTAGAAAGCATTGCATCTACTTCATTAATACTAAAACTTAGGTATTCATTCGTATCATATCCTAAAGTATTTAAAATACTGAGTACATTTTTTCTTGATTTGTAGATACTTAAAATTTGATTATTACTGGCCATTGTATATATATTTCATCATAAGTTTTTAAATGATTATATCAATTTTATTAAATTTTTTTTACAGAAAATGCGCCTGGAAATATGTTATCTTCAGTTTTTGCAGTTTCTATTTTTTCATCTGCACTATTGTTTTCTTTCGCGTTTGTTTCTATTTCTTCCTTTTTATCTCCATTATTTATCGTAATAACTGGTGCGAAGTTGATAGCAGGCGGTACATTACTTAAATTCGCTTTTGTGTCAGTATTTTGTGGATTATTTCCTAAATCATCTAAATAAGGACTTGAAATAGGATAATCCCCTTGTTTATAAATATCAATTGGTGTAACTACTTTTACCATTTCCAAAGTATCTAATCCGTCTGAATTATCTGTTTTAATAGTAATAAAATCATCAGGAGTGATATTTATGACTTCCCATAATCTTTCTGGTAAAGAGTCACCCCTAAAGTGAACTAACATACCTATTGAAAAATAAGGTTTGGCAACATTATCGGGAGGAGGAGGAGGTATTTCTGAATCATCAGAAGAATAAGAATCTATTTTGTACCCTCTTTGCGGTTGTTTTTGTGGAATATTGGGGCTTGTAGAAGGACTTCTTGGTAAAAATAAAGGTGGTGAATCTACGGGAGAAGTAGGCATGTATGTAACATTTTCTGGACTGATAGGAATATACGGCGGGCTTTCTGAAGGAGAATAAGGGTTGTATATAGTAGATTCATCAGATTCTGCGGATTGCACTGTATATGGAGGTGATCCCACAGTTTCATCTATTATATTTTCAAAATCCATTGATAATGGCGTTTCCAATGGTTTGTCTTCTTCTCTTAATATTTTTTGTACATTCTTGACAATTGTTCTAATGTTTGTATCTTTTTCATTCATTAGTAAATCAATGTTTTTAGAAAAATTCATAGTTTCTAATTGATTTATGTTGTCTTCCGTAATAATACGTAAACTGATATTTAATGATAATAATTCTTGCATTAGTAACTTGAGACTATATGGTACGTCTACTATACTGAAATTTCTGCCGTACTTGCTCATGGTATCCATATGCAAATTATTATTATCCAGAGATCCTGAGAATTGTATAGGTCCATCAACCATAGGACTAATAAATACATTTTTAGTTGGGTTATAAATGGCCGTCATTCCAGTATTATTACAAATGGCCACTTTATATTTATCAGACCGTTCCATCATAGATTCTCTTAAGAATTCTGTAGCACCATGTGAAATAACAGAATCTCTTTCCATTTCTCCAATTCTTAATCCTCCGTCATTTGCTCTTCCACTAACCGGTTGTTTTGTTAAGTTTGTACGAGGACCCATGGCTCGGTAATTTATTTTATCTTTTACCATATGCTTTAATCGCATGTAATAGTTCGGTCCCATAAAAATCTCAGTTTCAATTTGTTTTCCATTCATTCCATCATACAAGATTTCATTTCCACTTGAATGGAACCCAACCTTTGTCAATAATTCACCGTAAATACCGATTTTTGAACCACTACTATTATATGCAGTACAATCGCCGAAAGATCCATACATCGCACAAGCTTTACCGGTTATTGTTTCTACAAGTTGTCCAATAGTCATTCTGGACGGTATAGCATGAGGATTAATGATTAAATCTGGTTTTATACCGGATTTTGAAAATGGCATATCTGCTTCTGGAATAACTAAACCAATAGTACCCTTTTGCCCAGCACGAGAAGCCATTTTATCTCCAATGTTCGGTATTCTTTCTTCGCGAATGCGGACTTTTGCAATTCTTTTCCCTTCTTCTCCGTCTGTAATAAATGTTTTATCAACAATTCCTTTTTGACCCTTTTTAGGGACTTTAGAAATATCTGATTTTGCATCAGCAACATCACTGCTTTGAGAAGCCATACCAATCAATACAGTTTTATCATTAATTTCAGTATTTTCTTTAATCAATCCGTATTTATCCAATAAACTATAATCATATCCGGGTTTTTTTCTAAAGACAGTTTCATCATTTTCAATATTAAGTAATATTTTTTGATTGGTAACATCCGCGTTTTTCGTTTTTTCTTCATGTACGTGGTAAGTATTAAAATAAGTTGTTCTAAATAAACCTCTCTTGAGTGCACCTTCGTTTACTAAAATGGCATCTTCCACATTATAACCAGTATAACACATAATTGCAACAATTGTATTTTCTCCGTATGGCGCGTATTCATTATTGATATGTTCTAAATAACGGGTTTTGACAATTGGGTTTTGGCCATAATTTAAAATGATAGCACTTTTGTCCATTCGGTTTTGATAATTGGTGTTATACATAGAACATGCTTGTTTACTTTGTCCACATGAGAAAGAGTTACGTGTTGCAGGATTATTTTCAATGAAATTTATCAAGTTACTCATGACTCCAAATATAAGAGATTCATGAATTTCCATATGAGTATAGTTTAGTTTTTTTGACAATGAATCTTTGTTCAAAGCAATTAATGAATTTTCAGTTTCATTTGTATCTATAAAATCAATAATTGCTTTTTTACTTAAAAAGGTTTCTAATTTAGCAGGATTTTTTTCATTATTCACATTTTTATACAATTCTCCAAGTTCATACATTTTATAATGATTTGGATGAAAGTTCTCATCTTTTTTTTCATTAAATCCACAAATCAAGTCAAACCATGAAAATTCGTTTTTAGAAATGGATTCCATTATTGTTTTATTTTGATATGGAAATGTATTTGTTTCGCTATCTTTGTAAAAAATAGGACGACATACCCTTCCAGCATCTGTGTAAATAAATATCGTATTCAGTTTTTTATCAAAACAAATACTTGTGTAAATAGGTATTAACGCATTTCTACGAAACAATAAGAATTTTTGTACAGTTTCTTCGGGCTCAGTTAACACACCACACCAAAACCCATTTACAAACACTTTTGTCATAGTAGAAATAATAACCGGCGTACAATCTTCAATTAATTTCATATCTACTTTTTCTCTTAACCAGGCAATCATAGGTGCTCTGGAATATCCTTGAGTAACATAACAACCAATTGCAAAATGTTTGTGTAGACCAATATTTCCACCATCTGGAGTATCAATCGGATCAAATAACCCCCACTGTGTACTATGTAAGATTCGGGGTCCAACCACCTTTGCAGTAGCATCTAAAGGTAAGTTGGTTTTTCTAAGATGACTGAGTTTTGAATTGTTAGATAAAATATTTAAGTCTTGTACGATTCCAATTTGTTTAGTGTGAGGGTAGGCTCCCCAATTGCCTTTAAACGCCTTTTTAAAACCAGATTCCACTATTTTCTCTCTAAAAATATCCTTATAATTGTCAAAAATAAGACCTTGTAAATTGTTTGCATAAATAGATTGATTATAATGGGCTCTTTTCTCAAATTCTACGTGAATTGTTCTTAATTGAATGGTGTAATACTCACGAAACAAGTTATACATAGAATTTCCAACTAAATCAATTCTTTTAAATTTAAAATTGTCTCGGTCTGTAGGTTCCTCTTTCTCTGTAAATACACATAATAATCGGAAAACAATATAACCTAAATAATACGCTTTGTTTATATAATTGTTTTCGCCTACGTGTGGTAAGAAATAATCACAAAGTATTTCTAAGACATGAGGAATGGTCTTGCCTTTTGTAAGTAGGGCAATATATTTTAATGCATTCCTTTGATTCAAAATGGCTCCAGCATCGTAAACAGAGGGTATAAAAAGATCAACCATACTTTCATATTTGTCCATATTTAATAAACATGTTGAAATGATTTCTTTATCGCTGTTAATACCAAGGGCCCTAAACAAAATGAATAATGGCACTGGAGATCTTACATTTGGAATGCTGACAACAATGTTTTTATGTTGATACGACTTAGTATCGTTAACGAGTTTCACACCAAGAGTACGAATCGGCTTGGACACGTTTTCAGAAACAGATCGTATTTCTGCGGAAAGTAAAAATTTGTCGTCTTCATTCATTTTTTTGATATAAAGCATGTTATCGCCGAATTTTTCTTGTGGAACAACTGTTTTTTCCAAACCTTCAATAATAAAATAACCGCCCTTATCATTAACACATTCACCCATGGTGTGTCTCATTTCTTTAGGTAATCCAGACAATACACAAAAATGGGATTGAAGCATAATTGGAAATTTACCCAAATATAATTTTTCAAGAGTAATGGTTCTAATTTGTGTATTTTCATTAATCAATGTTTTTTTAGTGTTTTCTTTGATCGTCGTTAATTCAGCAGGAGTTAATTCTAAATCTTTTTTTTTATATTTTCCTTTTCTTTTAGGTACATTTTCCATACCACCAGTAATTTCTTCTTTGTCTTGTTGCAAAGACTCCAAATCATAGTCCTCTGCACCAATTAATGTAGGAGCTTCGCCTTCTTCCAGAATATCAATAAATTCAATATCAATATCATAATGTATCGTCATACCATACGTCATATCTCTAAGTCTGGCTTCATTTGGAAACATAAAATGACTGTTGTCATCATCATAAATAACTGGTTTTCCAAAATATATTTTATCTGTTTTTTTACCTCCAAAATACATAATACATTTAGAACGATAATCGTCTATTTTTTCGTCAAATCTGGTTTGTATCGTAATTGGATTTTTTTCTTTAAAAATTTGAAAAATGCCTTTTTCAAAGAAATCATTATAAGATTCAATATGGTGTCTTACTAAAGCTTGTGGATTTTCTTCAAAATATTTACCAATCACATTCCATATGTCTGAATTTTCCATATCTAAATTCTATATATAAAAACATATATATTTTTATATTATTATGTATCTTAACATTGAAAATTAATTTAGCAAATATTTTGTTTAGTAAATATATAATGGACAATAAAGAATTGTTTAAAACTCTATTTGGACCTCTTAGTGGACAATACTGTGACTACTTTTTGATTCTTTCTATGTTAGGATTTGCGTTTTTGGTTGTATTACTACTTTTAGCACTTGTTGTTGGAATTAGTAAAGGAAAAGGATTTGATTTCTATTTACAAGTCTTATCTATTGCATTAATGTATGCATTGTTATACTTTGAAAACAGATTGTTGAACGGCATGTGTAAATCAAGTTTAGCTTAAGTAAACAAATGAAATGAAAAGATTATTTAAAATAATTTTTAGACAAGTATAGAACATAAAGAAATAAATAAATAATAATATAAAATGGATATTTTATACTATAGCAATTATTGTAAACACTCTCAAAAAATTGTTCAAACTTTAGTAAAACACAATTTAAATACGAAAATTAGTTTTATTTGTATTGATAAAAGAAAAAGGGATCCAAGAGACAATCAAATGTATATTGAATTAGAAGATGGCAAAAAAGTTATATTACCGCCCAATATTCAGCACGTACCTTCGTTATTATTAATAAAAAATAATTATCAAGTCATTTATGGTGATAAAATAATAACTTATTTTCATTCTGATATGAAAGAGAGTAGCAGTGAGATTGTAAAAATGAATGGGGAGCCGATGGGCTATGAATTAAATCAATCGGTAGGGGGTACCAATATAATATCGGAGAAATTTACAAGTTATAATATGACAGCAGAAGATTTAGGATCCAAAAGCAAAAGTAACAAAAGGAATATGTATAATTATGTAACGATTGATCAAAATGTATTTATTGAAACACCTCCGGAAAATTATAAACCAGACAAAATATCATCAGATATAACAGTAGATGGTTTACAGCAGAAAAGAATAGATGAAATGGATAAAACAATATAAAAAAATAAATCATATATTTTTAATGAACGATAAATCATCAGTAAGTAAAGGTTTTAATAGACATTTTTTTGATTTCTTAAATGATATATTGAACATATATCCAGAAAACAAAGATATTAAATTTGCAATACGGTCTTTTGAAAACATAAAAAAATTAAATACTACCATAATAATTAAAGTTTGGAAAAAACAAGTATACGATCCTTATCAAAAAGAAATAGACGAAGGAAATATTGATTTTTTTATTGAAAAAGATTATAAAGCGGATTTAGGTGATATTGGTCAGGCTGCGGAGATAGTAAAAATAATTGAAAATGTTAAAGGTCCAATAAGATCCATGGATGCTAAGAATAAAGAATTCTGTGCAAAGTATATTCAGAATTTGAGTAAATTATCTAAAATATACAATACACTTTAATCTTTTATTATTTTATATGGAAACTAAAAATTTGATTACTATTTTAAAAATAACAATATATATTTCATTAATTATTCAAGCGTTAACAGCTGTTTTTAACATTGCTATTTTGGGTTTAGATATGTATAGTACAAGCAGTTTTCAAGATGATGTTGACATATTGATAGATTTGGTTTGGTTGGGTCTTATCGTACAAGTGATAGAAGGTACATTTTACGTCTGGTTAGTTACATTTATGAACAGTATATCAAACATAACTAAATTTAGATATTACGATTGGTTTTTTTCAACGCCAACTATGTTAATTGTATTGATAGTGTATTTGATTTATTTAAAAGAGAAAGAAGAGTTGGATAAAGAAATGCAAAAAAGAAAAGACAATAAATTAAAGAAAGTTACGTGGAAAGAAGGTAAAACATACAAAGATTTATTTACTTATGTTTCTGAAAACAAGGAAATAGTAAGTGTCATTCTTATTTTAAATATGTTAATGCTTTTGTTTGGTTATTTGGGTGAAATCGGCGTACTGAGTATACCATTTAGTGTTTCACTTGGATTTATTCCATTTGTAGGTTATTTCTATTTAATATATGAATATTTTGCCAAATTTACAGAAATGGGGAAAGGGTTGTTTTGGCTTTTTAGTGGTATTTGGTCTTTGTATGGGGTTTCTGCGTTGATGCCTTATTATGAAAAAAACATTTCCTATAATATTTTGGATGTTGTTTCTAAGAACTTTTTTGAGTTATTCTTAGGGTTTAAATTATTGTTTTTATATTTGTAATTTCAAGTTATAAAGGTGAATGTTATCAATCAAATGGTATGCGTTTTGTTTCAGCATAATTTGAAATGCTTTTTCTTCGGCTTTTAAAATATATTTAACAAAACGACTATCAATAGCGTAATTGAGATCATTTGAAATGAGTCGTTTAAATTTATATTTCTGTGGAATTTTGATTTCGGTTAACGTATCTACAAAAGAATAAATTATATCAATGATTTCAAAAGGGAGTTTTATGTTTTTTAGTAAATATTTAATCATATACATTAAATATTTATTTTTATATACAGTATGTATATGCAACTTCACAATTTTTATGATATTTCGTCTTATTTACCGATATTAAATGGTTCTATACTTGCTGATTTAGTGATATTAAGTATTGTTTATTATACTCCTTATTTTGATTCGTTTTATTTAAAAAAATGGTATGAAAAATACCGATTATCGGCGGTTATTGCAGATGTACTTATTTTGGTAATTGGATTTATATTGACAAGAATGGTGTTTACTTACTTAGGGTGGTCTTGGAATATTTATTTGTTCTTGGCAACCATTCTGATTATTCAAATTATACACGATGTTTTGTTTTATTTGTTTTTTATGAGTGTTCCGAAAGGAATGAATAACATGTTGGATGTATTTAAAGAATATGCAAAAGAATCGGGAGCCAGAGCCATTTTGGGAGATAGTTTTATGATAATTATTACGGTATTATTTTCTTATTTTTTCTATTTTCAATCCCTTAATATAAATATTATTTCATTAATCGTTCTGGTGTATTTGATACCGTACATAATTTATACAAAATAATAAAATTGATCTATTATTATATTTCTATGAAAATACAGTAGTATGAGCGAACTTATTGAACCAGTACCTATTGTTATGAACAAGCGCGAAGTCGCAAAAAAAGAAAAGGATGAATTGCATACAAAACGTATTTCAGATTTGGTGTCATCATGTTTTGACAGTTGTCACATTTCTCAAGATAAAGATCTGATCGCTTATATTAAAGAAAACAATGAGGACCCTTGGAAAGGCACACCTTATCAAGGATATGTATTTATGGACCCAAAACAAAAAGGCGAGTATGGTGAAAGATTTGTTTCCAAAATGTTGGAGAGTATTGGCATGGATGTAAAAAGAGCACCTACTGCAACAGACGGACACGACAGAGTTATAAATGAAAAAAAAGTTGAAATAAAATTCAGCGTTACACAAAAAGACAAAAAAGGCGGAACAAAAAATGGTGTTTGGATTATGAATCATGTGGCAACAAATAAAGATTGGGAAAGATTAATATTTGTTGGGGTTCTTTCACATGAAAAAATTATAGCATGTTGGTTTACTAAAGAAGATTTTGTAAATCATTTACAGTGTTCAGAATGCTGTTTTAAAAGACAACAATCCGGGAAAGACGGTGGCAATAATGATTATATTTGTACTGATAAATCTTTACTTACCTTTATTGAATTACCGTTTGTTCACAAAAATTTTAATGACTGGTAACCCTATCTCTGCACAGTTCTACATATTCTTCATTTATTTCAAAACCAATATAATCTACATTTATTTTTTTTGCAGCCACACATTCACTTCCCGAACCCGCAAAAGGTACAACCAATAATGTGTTTTCTCCGTTTTTGCTTGCTTTTATTAATTTTTCACATAATTCTAATGGCTTTTGTGTTGGATGATTAACCCTTTCTTTTTTTCCAGCACCACCCGATAGAGCGGATATTTTAATTACGTCTCTTGGTAATGCTCCATTTTCATGTGCAGTATAAGTCGTTTCTTTTTTTCCATCACTAAATCGGCCTTTTGTTGCTTTACGTACTTTTCCTGCGGCATTTTTTAGATAATTATCAGTATAGGGTTCCCTTACATCGTCTCTATTAAAAACCGGTTTTTCTTTATAACAACATAAAATGCTTTCGTGTGTTCTTTGCCAGAATTGTAAAGAAGGTGTTGTTTTATTTGTATAATGCCAAATGATCCAACGTACATTTATTTCTATACGTACTCTTAAAAAGGCTAATATTTCACTAAATCCATATATGTAAAGAGTCCCGCGCGGTTTTAAAATTCGTATACATTCTTTTATCCACTCATCACACCATAATAAATAATCTTCCATTTTTTGTTTATCGCTGTTATTACCAAAATCTTTACCAATATTGTAAGGCGGATCACATATTACTATATCTGCGCTTTCATCAGGAATTTTTTTCATCCCATCTATACAGTCTTCATTATATATTACGTTTTTCTCCATTTTTTCTATTGCTTCATTTTTAATCATAATATCAATTTTTTATTATTACATAAATAATTTTATTTCATTATACAAAATTATTTATTATAAATGATCTTATAGAACAGGGTAGCTACCTTGTAATAAAACACCACATTGTCCATCACCATTGTTATATTCGTCTCCTTTACCCAATTTAATGTACCCTTTGTCTCCCCAAGATTCACCCCATGAATTTTTGATTAAATAATAGTCTTCCCCATCTTCACTTCCGTATCCTACCAACAATACACCATGATCTAATTTTTTACCACATGTACCTGTGAAAACACCAGACTTATATAATTGAAAATCTTTTTGATCCGCTTGAATTGCAACAGAAACCGGCTGTAAAGATATGGCCTGCATCATTGAAGTATCTGAACTTTGTTCCACATCTACAAAACTTTTGATTTGACTTCCACTAACTGTTGTACACGAGGTGTCACATGTACCACTTTTTTTAGTATTTCCCGAAACATAAGCATAATCCTTTTCTAAACATAATCCATCGTTCTTCTCAATCCATGAAAATGCATTATCCATTAATCCGCCATTACAACCCATATCTTTTCCCCCATTCTTTCGTGTATCACAATCCACTAACTGTTGTTCGGAAAAACTATCCAATTCTCCATATTTTATATAATAAGCACCTTCAAGAGCACCTGTTGTTGAAAAACTCCAACAAGAACCACATTGTCCTTGATTTTTTACATCCGTGACAGCACCTTTTTCTACCCAATTAACATATTCTGATAACTGCAACATATTTTCAGTATCAAAACAACTTTTAACGCATTTAAATAGTTGTATTTTATTATCTTTGTTTTCTTTACTACATTCTACAATACATTTGATTTCCTTAATATCTTTTTTTATTTTATCATAATTTATTTTTTTATGAGCACCTAATGAAAAATAAGATGCAAATTCATTTTCATCCATTCCTGAATATACATTATGTCCTAAATCATAAGTGTTGTTTTGATTGTTTACCAATTCAATATATTTATCGTTTTCAATCCAATTTTTTAATAGATGATTGTAATGATCGCCATCTTTTATTTCTATTTTAAAATCTGATATCCAGTTTTCAAATCTTTCATTTTTGCAAAAACACATGCCAATGCCCAAAAAAAATAATGTGATAAAATACATTATATATAATATAGTTAATATTTTATATTGTTAATTATATATATATATGGAACGACAATATTATATTTATCCAGGCTCATTCTCTCCTTGTACGAAATCACATGTTTCATCTATTTGTTCTATTGTACAATTTTGTAAACGAAAAGGAAACCCGTTTACAATTATTGTATCTCCTGCAAATAAATACTATGACAAACCAAGCGTATTTGAAAAGGAACCACAGGAAACACAAGAACCATATATGTATTTAGATGAAAATTCACGTTTTGAAATATTAATAAAAAGTATTACTAATAAAAAAAATTCTAATGATGAAGATTTTAAAGATGTTACAATTATAACAGAAATGAATGATAAAAATGATGAAAATTATATCTTGGTATCACCCGGTGAATATAAATACGGAGAAAACAAGAAAATACCACTCACCAGTGATGTTACTGCAAAGGAATATAATACAATATATGGTATACCAAAAAAAGATGCTGACGGGATAGACAAAAACGTATTTTTATGTTTAGGTAGTGATAATGTAGAGCAAGATATATTTGGATGGAAAGATCCAAACGTAATTATAGACAATATTAATATTCTAAAAATAAATTCACAGTCAAGACAAACTTATTTACAAACTACTGTGATTGAGGAAGGCGATACGGCGGAATCCGGAACTGAACAACTAAAAACTGAATATATGAATACACAAATATCTAAAAGATATGAATTACCAACCGCGCAAGATAATATCATAAATATTTTAAATAACAGACCAGGTAATGATCCGGATAGTTATTATTATAAGATAAAGGAGGACAACGAAAATAAGATTAGTGAGACTGGCGAAAGAAATTATGATCTTGATGATTTTGAAATTATTGATAAAATACGGAGTTTTGATACAATTTATTTAAATAGCAAAGATGATTTTTCTTCAACATTAGTTAGGAAAAACTTAAAAGAACTAAAAGAACATATTCAAATAGATATAGATGAGTTAGTTAAATACTATAAGTCAAGTAATCCTGAAAAAGGTGGTTTAAAAGAAAATAATGGTGGTAAAACAAGAAAAAAAGCCAGGTCTTTTCGTAAGAAAACGAATTCATTAAAAAAGAATAGAAAAACGAAACGGAAAGTAATTAGATGATTTCATTAGTATAAAAAAACATTTTTTATTTACTACGTTACAAAATAATTAATAGATCTGTTTTCTTAATATTTACGAATTTACAATTACACTTTCATAAATACCTCTTGGAATCCATATCGCATTTCCTCGTGTTGTATATTGAATATTCGTGTCAAATGAGAATACTCTTCTCATTGAATAATCAAACATATTTTCTTCTGTAATAGGATTTTCAATTTCCGCGTAATATCCGCGGATATCTTTTAATATTAAAACATCAGTGACTAACTCACTAAAATCTGTAAGTTCTGGTGTGTAAAAATCTCTATAATTTTCCAATGTAAGGATATCATAAATTTGAATACTATGTAAGTGTTTTGTAGTTGCCCAAGATGAACTGTTTAAAAACTGTATGAAACCACAAACTCCTTTTAATTTCCTAAGAATATCAAAATTTAATTTATCTTCAGGTATTTTAACAAAATCCTTAAAATCCAACTCAAACTCTTTGTAATTCGGAGAAATATCTGAACAATCAAGAGAGTCTTTTGATTCGTGGGTGTGAGGAATTTCATAATGTCCCCTTTTTTTTAGAATTTCAACATCATTTTCTGAAAAAGAATCACGCAATTGTTGATTCATCATCAACAAAGATTCATTTGAATGTAAGTGTTGTGTAAGTTGTTGTAAACCGGTGCTCATTTTGTGTTAGGCGTTTTACAAAAATAAACCGTATATTTCTAAGTCAATTTTATACGTTTATGATAAAAATAAATGCATGATCTCATTTGGAGATAAATCATCCAAATATTTTTTTATTGTACCACGTCTAATGTATTCTGGTTTTCTCTTTGATAATGATTCAAGATAAATACTTTTATGTATGAAAAGTAAATGATTTGAATATTTTTCTGGTAAAAAGATAGAAGATTTTTTAATAAAATAGAAAATATAAGCTTGGTAAAGACAGCTAATTAAACTTTCATAATTCTGCTTTATACCATATAATTGATTTTGATAATTTGGATATGCATTATACATTTCATATGGTTTGTAAATACGATTTAAACAAAAAAACAAATATTTATCAAAATCACTTTTGTTTTTGAAGTTTTGCTCAATATAATACAAGTTTGATTGTAAAAACGATTTTACTCCGGTTTCTTCATTTATAATAATCAACTTACATACATCGTTGTAATATTCTATATACTCTTCCAAACAACTGTAATTTTGAAAAAAATATTTTTTAGGGAAATATATAATGTCTTTTATGTTTTTAATACAGTCCCATGTTTCGTAATTGGATTCAGGAATATACTTTACATAATGTGGTAATTCACAATGTATTTGATGAACACCAATTAAATACAATCTGTAATAAGAAAATGTATCGTAATTTATTTTTTTAATTTTAAAAGTATAACAGAATTCTTTCGGGAAATCCTTTATAGAATTTAGATTATTTAACGAATCACTTTCAAAACCACCCAAAACACTTATAAATAGCTGTTTTATGGTTCTTTTTTTATAATCATCGCTGACAACGTCACTACAACCAACGTTATCCTTATCACAAATTTCCCATTCATCTATATTTTCATCAAAAAACAACTGAACAAATATTCCCTCTACGTTTTCAACAATGTTTATTTTGTTAGTAATCACGGGAAATAAATTTTTAAAATATTTAAACGTAATCAGTTTACTTGGGCAAAAGGACAATAACTTTTTATTTGGAAATGAAAATAAAACACTGTGGTATATACCTATATAAATATCGTTTTTATTAAAAAAGTTTTTATCATATTTCAATAAATAATATGAACTCTTATCAGATTTCTTATAATGCTTTAATAATTTATTTTTTGGATAGTTATTCAATGAACACATGTTTGATATACAAACAGCATCTTTAATATTACAATAAGTCATAATAAATATAGTAATAGTTTTTCTTTATTAGATTTGTTTTATGAATTATGCAAATTGTAAATTATAATTTAGATACATAATATATAAAATATATATTATGGAAACAGAAATAAGTAGTATGGAAATGAAAAAAGAAATGTTAACTTTACAATTAGGTGATATTATTGAAATTGTTTCTCCATCAAATACCGATTTTCATGAAAGCACAAATTATATTAATTATATTGACAATAAACAAATGGATTTGATAAATGTATCTTCTTTAAAAAACTATTATTTACAGTTTAATAACGATGGTACACTATCTGAAGAATCCATTGTACAGATCAATATACTAAGTCGTAGTGAAGAGGTCGGTTATGCACGCCAAAACAGTTTACTTCCAAATTCTTTTGTGGATATACATTTTGGAGGTGACTTCCCAAGTATTATATCCGGCGAAATAAGCAATTTAGAAGAAGATATGATTGAAATAATTACTTATCCTGAAATGAAGACAATTTACATTGATTTCAAATATCAAGGTATTCCAAAAGATTTACCCATTGATAAGTTCGTATTACGCGAAAAACCTGCAAGTCTAAGAACTGAACAATCCCTTTCTTCATTAAAGGAATCCATTGGATCTGAAGATTCAGAAGAATATAATGAAAATATGGCTTCAATTGAGTTTCTGAATACAGGAGAATCCATCATTTCTATGGACGACAAAGAAAAGGCCGATCCAAATGTCTACAATGTATTAAACGATTTATATGTAGAAGCCAACACAATCACTTTTGGAGAAGAATTAGAAGAAATATCCCAATTGGTTGAAATCCCCGAAAACGAACAGAAATACAGTATTGAAGTTCAAACAAGTGATATGATGGACGAATTATTGTCTACCATTCCAAACAGTAAACGTACACAATCTGTTTTACAAAATATTCATTTGTTAATCAAAAGATATATTGAACTTAGAGAACTTTACTCTGTTTTTGATGAAAATAACAACATAATTAGCAAAAAAACGAATGGTAAATTTTATAAACCTCTTGTTGATAAATTATACAACTTGAACTATAAGCTTAATTGGATTATTCCTATTGTTGAAAACACTAAAAAAATAAATATCTCAAATGACAATATTAATAATCAAGCCAGGGATGTTTTAAGTGAAGATATGTCTGACAGTTTTAAAACTTTAGTAACAAATAAAGAATTGTACTATAAAAAAGGGTCAAATGATCAATCCATTACGTACGACTATTTACAAAACAAAGAAAAACAAACACAAAGACCGTTTGAAAACCCAATTGTAAATACCGGGTTTACCATTAAAGAAGTAAAAGAGAACATTGATACATTAGTTGATAATTTAAGTGATTTTTACAGTTCTGTTTATAAAAATGCTTCTTTGAAGAAAACAAAATTTGTTATTCAAAAATACAATTTAGGCGAAACCAAAATGAAGGAAAACATAATGAAGAGCGGTAAGAAGGTATATACCCGAGAACCATTAACCAGAAATGATGAAATATGTGTAAAATCCTTTTTAACTTTGCCGAAACCTGTTGTACAAATGTCCGAAATTCATTTGCCATCTTCTTCCATTATGAGAAAAACAGGCCTACACCAAAATTACTTATTGCTTTTTAAATTATTAAATAAAAATACCAAAATTTCAAATATTGTTTTGGACGACTTGACTAAAACCATTGATTATGAAAAATTACAACAAGAAGACAAAAAAACACTTTTTGAAGATATCCATGAATTTATCATTGATACCGATAGTGTTGAAACCATTGATGTAATTGATAGTAATGAAAAATACAAGAACTTTTTAGAAGCGATTATACCACATACGCGCGTCTTAATAAAGTTGTATAAGAAACATATCAAATATGCGTTTAATTTTGTTGATGTGGTTAAAAAAATGGAACCCTTTTCAATATACCCAAAAAACATTAATTATGGTGAACTCATGGAAATCCGTTTTTTTATTAAGGAAGAAATTAACGAATTGAAAAAAGGATACGCAACTAAATTTACCGAATTTAACAATTACAAAAATACAAAATACAATATTAATAAAAAAATAAATAATGTGCTAAGAATTTTTTCTGAAAACAAAAACGATTTTGCAGACACCTTTTTCAGACATTATAAATTTTTGGAAAAAGATAAATTGGATACAACCATGTCAAGTTCAGAAATATTGTTCCAAATGATAACTGTTGACAATATTGAACTGTATACATCTATGATATCAAGTATATTGATCGGGTTAAACAGCCCAGACGATTTGCTTAGTGGATTAAACAATTCAATTGAAGATATGGGCGAAGATGAGAAAATACAATCTGAAGAGTGCGGTACCTTATATTTATCCAACAAATATACTTCTATAAAAGAATTACAAAAAGAGAATGATAATGATGAATTGTATTTTGATAAAGAACTTGACGATACCCCATATGAAATAATGGAGAAATACGAAAAACAACAAAAAGAAATGCCAAATGATATGTTTTTCTCTTATTTAGTTGAAAACCTTATTCAGAGGCATTCAGTTCCTTCCGAAGATGCAAATGCACTTGCAGAAACATTAATCGCAAAAAAGAAAAAGGTTAAAGATGGACATTATGCTATTTTAGAAATATACCCAAAAGTAGACAAAGATACAAATATAGATGCTTTGTCTGATAAAGAAAAAGAATCTATAGAAAATGAAGCGGACATCAGGAAAAAAACATTTTATTATCGCAGATTGAAAAACAATTGGATCAAAGATGAAGATATTGGGGCCGAATCATTTTTTGATACGAATTCTATATTCTGTAATTTATCTAAAAAATGTCTCAAAAATACTAATAACAAGGTATGTGAAAGTACAGACAGTATTAAGATTCGCATTAAAAGAGAGAACACAGACACATTGAAAAAAGAATTGGCAAATCGTTATGAAACCACTTTGGAAGAATTTGAAAATAAATTAAATGAAAAAATCTCAAACCACTTGAAAAAGATGCGAAAAGAAAATATATTGCAAGAAATTAATGTATACCGGGCAAACAATTTGCATTATGAAATTGGGAAATTAGTCAAAAAGGAAGAACAACTGGAATCCAAGTACGCACTCTTAAGAGATCGTATTTTGGGTCATAATGATTTTGCAAAAAAGCAAGAATTAATTTGTACTTTTGTGGACAAATATACACGAGGTCCATATGTAGATAATTTAGATGAAGACCCTTTCTGGTTTTACTGTAAAGAAACAAATACCAAACTGTTCCCAACATCGTTGTGGCATCTTGCCAAGTCTTATATTTCAGGATCTGATTATGTAAATACACTTGAAAAAATAATTGCCGATCTTGGTACTATTAGTGAAGATGGAAGCAGTATTGTAGACAGTAAAAGTGGATATGAATTAAAAAAAATAGAGTTTAGTGATGAATTAGGGTATGATGAAATTGGTAGAAAGATTCAAAATCATGAAATTATGGAAAATGATATTACTTCCATAAATACCAAAAAGAAAAAGGATAAAATATTTGAAAATCAGAATACAGCGCTTGTTTATAACGTTTGTAGAAGTGTTTGTGAAAATATTGATATCCCACACGAATCTATAGAAGATAATGTGATTCGTTTTTCACAAAAATTTATTGAACAAATTGAACCTGAATTTAGATATAAAAAGAGATCAGAAGCGAACTTTAAAAAAGAGGGTAAATATTTACAATCTTACCAAAATTATAAAAATGAAACAAGTTTAATCATTATTGGTGCTGTTTTACATGTTATGATACAAACAGCAGTACCCTCTTTTCAAACGAAAAAAACGTTCCCCAGTTGCGTACGGTCATTTAGTGGATATCCAATGACAGGTATTGAAGATATGACAGGTATCACTTACATTTCTTGTGTACTTGTTAAAATGAAGAGTTCTATACCTCCTTGGAATTCTTTAACTGGAACCAAAAGAGAAAAAATCACAAGTCGCATTAAAGATGTAATAGAAATGTTTGTGTATCCTTTACTTGAAATACAAGAGCTGTATATTGCAAAAAAGAATTATATGCTTTTAAATCCCGGGTTGGTAACTCCCGAGGAACATGCAGTTCAAAAATGGGTTCATTATTTACCACCTCTTATTAAAACTAAAATACTGCCTAAACTCAAAAATGTTACAAATGAATTTAAAAAAGATATTATTGAAAAAATGAAAAAAGGTGATCCAAGACAACATTTATCATTATATGTCATGCAAAGCAAAAATGTTCAAAACGGATATGCTTTAATAGAAGTAATAAACAATATAGTTAATCATAAAGACACTCTTTTAAAAACTACTGGTAAATTACCATTCTTAGAAAATGCATGTTGCATTGATAAAAAATCACTCACAAACCCCATTCTATATTTTAATGATGAAGATAATAATGTTAAAGTATTAGTAGCAAGAACGATAAAAAACAATCAAGTCTTGAAAAATGTCCGTTTGTTAAGTTCCGCAAGAATGTTTTCTTTCACCGAAAATACAGTCGTTAAGTATCCTGAATTACCATCAGACTATTTGGAAGAGAACATTTATCATGCATTTATACATTATTGTAATTTTGATAAAAATTTACCTATTCCACATAGCTTAAAAGATATTTGTAATTCGGTTCCAGACGGATACGATAAAACAGCCAACATAGAAGAAAAAATGGAATTTTTGAAAAGAAACGGAAAACGGTTTAATTTATCACAATTAGAACAATTAATGACTGTTATTAGAAAACAAAATATAGTTTCCACATTTGAAAGTAATTATGTTCATCAAGTTGAAGCTTTAAACGAAATCGTAGACAGTTTGGAAATAAACAATTCAGAAATCATTGAGAAAGTATTAAGAGATCATTTGAAAAATGTTATTTCCAAATTTGAACCTAAAAAAATGTACGATACACCGAATCCCGAATTAGATAATTTAACCAATTACTTGTTACAAGCAAATCGTAATTTATACAAATCCATTATGAATTTCATTGACGTAAATGGCCAAAATGTATACAATAAAGATTACGATAAGATGGCGTCTTTTTTATTGCATATTAATAAGTGGAAAGTGGAGGATACTTTGAAAATACAAAACGTGACCCAATATTTTAAAAACACAATAAGTAATATGTGTAAATTGTACCCAACTTTGTTAAGCAACAATGCTGACTTTTATAAATATATTTGTGAACATTGGAACTTTTCAGGCAGACACGAATCTGATATTTTAAATTTTGTAAATAAATACGGGAAAAATATAGAAAAATTTAAAGATGATAGCGTTTTGTTGAAACTATTACAAGACATTGATAGAAAAATGGTGGATATGATTATGTTTGTAAAACACATTCCGAAACACACGGAAATTACAAAAACCATTATCAATGAAAATGACAAAGAAGAAACGATCGTTTTCCATAATTTATTTGATAACCTAACTTATTTTGAGTTGTTGAAACATTGTTTTTATAAAACTATGTATGAATTCATTATTTCATGTGATGATGTAGATTTGTTAAGAACAGAAATGCAAATGGTAAAAAAAGATAAACAAAAAGAAAATGAAAATATTAATAAAACCGGGGAAAATATTGAAAGTATACGAGTCTCTGTAAATGAAGATTATCAAGATGTTTTAAATGATTTAGAAGAAAATAATATTGTTATGGATACTCCAGAAGAGTTAAAAACCAGAATTAGTTATTTATTGATAGCTATTTGTGAAGTTGAAATGGAGAACAAAACGTGTATTGATTATTCGTATACGGATATCATGAAAAAAGTGAATCGTTCCAAAGAAAGAGAAAAGAAAGGCATTATAGAATATTTAGGAGCAATGAGCAAAGAAGAACGAAAAGTAGAAGAGCTATTTAAAATGTACAAACTTGGACGTTGGAATGTAGGACAACAACGAGGGTTAGTTACTTACGATAAAGAAACTTATGAGAGAGAACGACAAGAATTAATTACACAACTGTTTGACGACGAAAATGAAGGCAGATATGAAATAGTAACTGAAATGAGAAGAGAACTCTTTGACGACGCGGATATGGAGCAAGAAGAAATGGTAGAAGAGGATTATGAAGGGAACGATATTAGCATGTTTGGCGAAGAATATATGGACGGTGTATATTATCCAGAAGATAACACTGAATAAACTTAAATAATATGTATTACATATATTATTTATGGAAAACGTACTTGTATCTGCTTTTCTCTATTTGCCAAATCATTATCAAGACATTGACTTTTACATAAAAAATGGTAAACCTCTTATGGCACAAGATATCAAAAAAATAATATTTATGGATACAGAAATGTATTGTCATTTTAAAGAATTTGAATCAAAAAACAATGTATTTATTTTGATCAAAAAAGAAGACTTATATTTATACAAATATTTAAACCTTTTAGATGAAAAAACAGACGGTAATGTTAAAAAAGATAATAATTTATTTTACGCGATTATGTGCAACAAAACCGAATTTGTAAAACAAGCTATTGAGTCTGAAACGTTTTCTGTAGAACACTATATATGGGTTGATTTTGGCATTTTTAAAATATTAGATCACAATGTAGAGTTTAAAAATTTGAGTAAACAGTACAATAAAGTTAGAATTGGTAACATTTGGAATTTGGACAGTCCATGTAATGTAAACTTACACACGCAGATTTGCTGGTATTTTGCAGGAGGAGTGTTTGGAGGTCACAAAGACGTGTTGCTCTCTTTTTCAAAATTAATGAAAAGGGAAGTTTTAGAATTTATGAAACACCATAATCATTTGTTATGGGAAGTGAACTTGTGGTACTTCATTTATCAGAAAAACAAAGACATATTTCATCCATATCAATGCGATCACAATAATTCACTTATTAATAATTATTAATATGAAATTATTTTATGAAATATATATATTATGGAAAGTCTAAAAGTATATTTAAGTAAAAATAAACTCTATGCGGTATTGATTCTTTTTATAATTATATTCGGTTCGGTTCATTACTTTAAACCATCTTTGGTCTATAATGAAGACGGCGATTTTAGACCATTCGGAATTGGATATAGACACAAAACCATTATACCGATTTGGATAGTTTCTATTGTTACTGCCATATTTAGCTATATAATAGTACTCTCTTTTATGATGTATTTGTAAAAAGAAAATATAACATATATATATTTAGATGTTTCCAAGTTTAATAGACCATAATTCAAAAAATTACTGTGTACATATTTTACAAAAATGTCATGATAACAGAGTGAATATATACTATTATGTTTTTAATTTTGGTGTGTTCTTTGTATTTGTTTTAATATTTGGTTTAGCATTATATTTTAGTTACCACAATAAACCAACAGACTATGAAAGAAGACAACAAGCACTAAGAGATCAAGAGTATATTTTATCAAAAATCAAATTTCACCAAGAAGTGAATACAAAAAACCAAATAAGTAATATTACAAATTTACCAGTTATAAATTAAATATATATATGTATGTTAAATATATATATGAACAAAGAAGAAAGAGAAGACATCATAGCTAATAACAATACAGCACAAGAAGAATTTGTTACATTTTTAGAAAAGTTAGCAAAACCTATTCAAAAAGTAGAATTGACAGGACCATTGTATGGAGATGTAGATGCCAGTGTTTTTGTAGAACAAAATCTTGGTGTACCAAAGGAAATCACTTTTAAAGAAGGCAAGATCACAAGTATCAAAAACATTCCGGAAGGTGTTGAAAGTATAATTTGTGTAAACAATTTATTAGAAGAGTTAGAGAACCTGCCCAAAAGTATAACAAAAATAGACGTAGAATACAACTTTTTGAAAGAAATAGATGTATCGGCATTACCCCAATTAGAAAGTATCAACATTTCAAACAATGAAATCAAAGAACTTACAAATTTACCGTCCAGTTTGATTGAATTAAAGTGTACAAACAATAAATTGGAATCCTTAGATCTAAAAAATCTGGATAATTTGAGAACCTTGCATATTTCAAACAATTTAATTACAGTAATTAGCAATTTAAGTGAGTCAATTGTTGATTTCCAAAAAGAGAATGTTCCGGATTTTGAAATCCGTGATACAGAGAACCTTGGGGCTTTACAGTCAAATGAACAAGAAAAAACGAGAAAATTTAAAAAAGATTATTACAAAGAAATTGGAGTATACTTTAAATTAAAAAACAACTACGAGAAGAAAGAAAAGAAAATGAAAAAAGACGCTTATGAAAAAGGAGAAACCAAAAAAATGGCAAAACAAAATGTTTTGAAGGTTAAAATGCCTTGTATTAAATGCAATCGAAAGGTAGGAACCATTTTCAATCAGAAAGACTATACGTATTTTGCAATTTGCGGAGACAGCGTGCAACCCTGTGGTCTCAATATTAAGTTGTATTCAGGAGACCATTATCAATATATAAACGCAATAAATATGTTTAAAAAAGACATTGAAGTGCAAAAAGAGGCCATCATTAAACATAAATTGGATAATATTTTTGGCTATACTACTGATGCAGATGCAAAAGTGAAGTATGAGAATTCGTTATCTGAGTTTAATGAGGACAATGGAGTGTATACTGAATTTATAGACTTAAACGAAAGTCTTTTTGAAAACGTAGAGAAAAAAGAAAATATGGAGAAAAAAGAAATAGAATTGGAAGGATTTATTAATGAAAACAAAATAATTATGGAACAATTGAATGAAACCAATAAAAGAGAACTGATGAAAGATGTTGTTGCAAACAATGTAAATAATGTATTTCGTACTGCAAGAAATATAAGAGATTTAAAAAATGAAATCAATGAAGTAGAGTATGATAAAAGTAAAAATATATATACACTTATTCAGTATCCGGTGAAGTATGCTAAACTGGAAATCATGTTTGGTGGCACTGAAAAGGTTTTAAATTTTGAAAGATAATTAATATAAATATAACACATAATATATATATGATTATTTTTGTAGGAGGTGTTGTTTTTTGCATTTTCATATATTATCACGCAGGCACATTTGCTGTTTTATTTAGATTAATAAAAAAATACATTTTTGCGAAAAAGTATCAAGTTCCGGAACGGGGTATATTTGATTTTCCGTTACCTCCATTTCCAAACTCGTGGTATCCAGTTTGTCTAACTTCCAAAATAAAAGAAAATCAAAAATATACGTTTAGAATTGCGTCTAATGATATTTTGCTATACCGTAGTAAAGTAGATTCCACGATACAGTGTATTCCAAGGTATTGTCCGCATATGGGAGTTGATTTAAAGTATGGTTGTATAAAAAGTAATTGCATAAAATGCCCTTTTCATGGAAAACACGTGTCTCCTAAAACAGAAAATATATTCTCTATAGAGGAAGCAAATGGAATCGTTTTCATTTGGATTGGTTCTGTACATAATGAATTTCCACCGATTCGTATAAAAAAATTAATGAAACAAAACAGCATGGAAGATTTCACTATTTTCTCCTATTTGACATTTCAACATAACGTAGGCGGACATTTAGTAGATTATGCTGAACATTTATTAGACATATGTCATGCACCCTACATACACAATACTGAAATAAAACCTATTGAAAATGGATTAAAAACAAACAAATATTCTTTTTCAACCAGTTTTAAAATAGAAAAAGAAAACAGTGTTTTTATTCCTATATTTACTTATGCAACACCCTCATTCGGAAACATAGAATATACGAAATATGGAAATGTTTTTATAATGTTTATAGTAAATGATGTGGGTAATATACAAATGAATATTATTCCCGGCTGGAAAGGATATTTCACATTACAAAAGTTTTTTACATCTTTAGCGTTTTCTATTTATACATATATTGATTTTTTAGACGAGGCTGTATATTTTACAACCAAAGACCATAATAAACGGAATTTGAATAAAAACGAAGAAGCAATTTCACATTTTAGAAAATGGTTTATCAATACTTATTTTTCTAAAGATCAACTAAAATCATTTGAAACACAAAAAGAAAAATACTACAAAATGAATTTAATAAACGACTGGTAATAATAATTTAACAGTAAATTATTATTTAATCACATAATGAGTAATTCGTTATTCCATCCCATTCTATATTATAGGTGTTTGCCCACGTTTTTTTAGCACAAGTAGGAAGTCCATTATATACCCATCCTTCATGTTGAAAATCTATGTAATTTCCATTAGTACCTGAATTAAATCCCGGAGTATTATCAGAAAGATCCTCAACTAAAGTTGTACTTCCAACATCATATAGTGTTCCTGTATTTTTCATATCAGAGTCTGGAATATTACAACCTTGTACTTGATTGACTCCATCTGTTGCATCTGTGTTAATTCTCACTGTCCAATTGTCTGGACATGTTGTTTCAACGGGAGGGTATGCTACCATGTTGGATCCCATTGTCTTCTCTGTAACAAGTATGCCAATATATGTCAATGCCAAAATTAAAATAACCACAGCAATAACAATAACAATCGTATAAAATAAATCCATAATAACTTATATATATAAAACATATAAATTATTTTAAACAAAATTTTGTATAATATTTCTTAATTTACTTTCTTAGAAGATCTAAAAAGAGATTTATATGCCCAATACGGTAAAAAAATAACAATTGCAAGCATAATGAAAAGTCCCCGATTCTCTTGTATATAGATAACAACATCAATAGATAAGCATGCAGAAATAATAAATAATACAAATAAAATAATCATTAAAAATATAAAACCAACATTTTTATAAATATTTTCCGATAATGCCATATATATATATATTTCAGATTATTATACTAAATAAATATTTAGAACCTTGAAATTATTTCTATACTAAATGTATAATGCAGATTTTTGGAAATGAAAATACGGAAACTATACTTGAACCTGAAAATTTAAATGGTAGAGTGAATATAATTGATATTCCTTACGAAGTTCAGTTTCAGATGCAAGAAAAGATTGCCGTACGCAACAAAAGCACTGAATATAGAGACGCTTTACATGGTATGATTGAAGATACATTATTGTCTAAGTTATACTTCTCTGAAGAAAACATTCAAATTGTACAAAATGGTTTAAGAGCCGGAGTGTATAAAATGTCAGATAACAAATACGTAGTTGCACCACAAAACATGGATACATTAAAAATTATAATGAGAAGTATCTTTTTACAATATGCAGAACACGATGAAAACAACATTACTGCACAAATTTCTAAACTAAACAACTTGGTTCTTGAATACGCGGTTCCTAATGTATATAACGAAGTAGAAGGATATATTAAATACAGAAGAGATCAAAGTACACTTGTAACACCTATTGATCTACCTCAACAATCTGATAGAGATTATAAACAACTTGAACTGAGACCTTATGTATAATCATTAATTATGTTTCATAGTCACCGTTTCCCTTACAAATTTTTTGGTTGTCTTCTTTTCGTTAACATCCTTTTTTTGAATCTTTTGAGATTGTGCAGTTTGTAAATATTGTGCAAATAAAGGCTCTTTTGTTCCTAACCATACTGAATTCAATGGATCGTTGTTTCTCTTTTCTACATTTATAAAACCACCATCCTTTAGCATAGTAACCATATCTCTTTTGTAATAATTATAAATATGCGGCTCTGTTATTTCAAACGCCCACTTACGAAATATGTTGTTTTTTAATTGCTTGTCCAAATTATTTGGATCTATGTCTACAATCGCTACAATTCCCTTTTCTGATAATAAACGAAACATTTCATTTATTACATTACATGCTGCATTTTCAGGCAATTCGTGAAATATAAAATTACATACAATTAGATCAAACATCCCACTTGAGAATGTCGTATTCTCCGCATTCCCATGTACATAATGAATACTTAAATTGTTTTCATTTGAAAAATGCGTACCTACACTTAAAAAATAAGGACTCAGATCAACACCATATGTAGAAGTGTAATGCGGCATATTCTCTTTCAAATAACATGTTGATATTCCCGTAGAACAACCAATGTCCAATACGTTTTTTGGAAACCCTCTTTCTATTTGAAATGCCCAGTCATATGTATTTTGAAAATACGATTTTATATTTTCCGTAATGTTTTGTCTCATCCATACACTGGCTTCATATGGGTCCACCATGTCCCAATATCCTGCTGCTATACTTAAAGTAGCCGCCTCCGCTTCCAGTGCGGCCTTCCAATTCATATTTCCATCGTCATAACCATGAAAGGGTTTTGTATAATATTCAGGATACTCTATACTTTCATCTTCCTTTTCTTTCTTTATTATTTCAAACTCTTCTTGATTCTTCTTGTTTTTTTCATATAATTCATTCCATGGTATTCCTCTTTTAATTGCACGATTTACAAACCAATTACGGGCGGTTTCTTTCATACTATTTTGTAAATGTTTCCATTCATTTGTTTTTGGACTTTTCATGTATAATTTAAAACTGTGAACAAAGGGTATTAAAAATAAAAAATAAATATACATTCTTACATACTAAAATAAAAGTTCTTTATTTTATTTTAATAATTACTTAAATAATTGATAAACAATCATTGTCCACCATTTTTTCAACCAATTCCATAAAACTAATCTTGGGCTTCCATTTTAGTTGTTGTCTGGCCTTGGTAGAATCTCCTATTAACAATTCAACCTCTGAAGGTCTATAGTATTTCGGATCTATATATATGTATTCTTTGCCAGTTTCTTTATCATATCCAATCTCATCCACACCACTTCCTTTCCAAGATATATGTATATTCTTATAAGAAAACGCCTTTTCAATAAATTCTCGCACGGAATGTTTTTCCCCCGTAGCTAAAACAAAATCATCCGCTACATCATTCTGTAATATTCTCCACATACCTTCCACATAATCCATTGCATGACCCCAATCTCTTTCTGCATCTATGTTGCCCATTACTAATTTGTCTTCTTCTTTCCTAAGAATTTTCCCCAAACCTTTTGTTATTTTTCGTGTAACAAAGTTATGACCCCGTCTTTCAGATTCATGGTTAAATAAAATACCATTGCATGCAAACATATTATAAGATTCCCTATAATTTTTAACTATCCAATACGAATATAGCTTGGCCACACCATATGGAGATCTCGGATAAAAAGGCGTCTTTTCGGTTTGTGGGATTTCCTGGACCAATCCATACAATTCACTTGTAGAGGCTTGGTAAAATCTGGTTTTCTCTATCATTTCATTACTTCTAATAGCCTCTAATATTTTCAACGTTCCAAATGCATCTACATTTGCAGTATATTCAGGTAATTCAAATGATACTTTCACATGAGACTGTGCAGCTAAATTATATATTTCCAATCTTTCCAAATCATTGTATGTTTGTTTAATAGAAAACAATATGGATTGCAAGCAAGAACTATCTGTCAGATCGCCATAATGCAAAATTAAATTAGGGTGGTTAAATATGTGATCAATGCGTCCTGTATTTATAGATGACGAACGACGAATAATACCATGAACTTTGTACCCTTTGCCTAATAATAACTCAGCTAAATACGAACCATCTTGTCCTGTAATTCCTGTAAGTAACGCAACCAATGTCATTTTATAATAAATGAAAAAAACGTTTAAATTGTTTCTTTACATGAATAATTTATGGTTACTTACTTATTTTTACAAAGTTTATTTAATAAAATAATCATATCTTTTTGTGAAATATTTTTATGAATAAAATCACTCATGGATTTTATATTCATGTGAACATTCTTCATTTTTGACATATGTCTATCATTATAAATAATATATTCATCTTGTAATTCACATGGAAGAGTTTTCAAATACTTAAAATCAATATTCATCATAATGGCTACTTTTTTACAATCTTTTTACCTTTACTTTTTTTTTCAATTTTTTGAGTTTCGCTTTGTATTTTAATTCTTGTAACCTTGTATTTTTTGTATTCGTCTTGCAATTTTGTAAGTTCATTTTTCCAAATCGTTTCTTCTTTCATTTTTTCAAGCTTTACGATTTCTTGTTTTGTATTTTCCTCTTCGTCCATAATATGTTTTGCATTTTCTTCAGTCACTGAATCCATTGGCATTTTGATTAAGTATTTAAAATCACCATCTATTTTATCGTATTCTTTAGACTCCAAAATACGATTGACTTCGTCATGCTTTTTACGTCTAAGATCAACTGTACCGTCAAGATTTTCTTGAATGTATTTTGCACGATTAGACAAACGAATTAGTTTTTGTCTTAGTTGATTTAACTGAAATGCTTTTCTTTTTCTATATAACTCCAGACGCACATCATAAAATGCATTGATAATTTCATTTACATTATTATATTTATGCAGTTTACAGTCCTTGTCAAACATATGCATATTTGTAGTACTTACCGTAGTAAATAATTTCAATAATTTTTCAATACCATTACAACCATTACTGTCTTTATTTTCTTCGTAATCTTTCATTTTTCCTTTTGGAAATACGACTGTAATATCAATACTCACCTCTGTACAAACAGAAGACACATCTTTCAAATAAGGAGTTCCTTTTTTACCTGTTTTATTGTCAACGATACCGTCTACCAAAGAGTCCAAATATGCAGTATATGGCATAGTCCAGGTACCTATTGGCAATTCAGTAATTCTAATTTTATCGTCTGCTATCTTTTCATAACAACCTTTGATCAAATATTTATTTTCTTCAAGTCTCTTTACAGTACCTTTGAAACCTTCATAATAGGGAACAAAATCATAATCATCCAAATTCTTATTATCAATCTTGTCTTTCAAATAATTAATAATCTGTTGTGGATTATAAGGTGCAATATTACATGAGAATCCCGTTCCAATTCCTGAAATACCATTTACTAATGCAAACGGAATAATCGGTACATAATATTCTGGTTCAACCATCGTTCCATCGTCATTTAAATACGTTAATACAGGATCATCATGTTCAGAAAACATAAAACGTGTAATAGGATTCAGTTGTGTAAAGATATATCTTTCAGAAGCACTATCGTCTCCACCATGCAATCTTGTTCCAAATTGACCATTCGGTAAAAGCAAATTAATATTGTTTGAACCAACATAATTTTGAGCCATGTTTACAATAGCACCATTCAAACTAGCCTCGCCGTGATGATATGCACTTTGTTCTGAAACATATCCAGAAAACTGTGCTACCTTAATTTCACTCGTTAGCTTTCTTTTAAATGCAGAGTACAAGATCTTACGTAATGATATTTTTAATCCATCCACCATGTTTGGAATGGATCTTGCACAATCATATGTACTAAAGTGTATCATTTCATTATTTATAAATTGTTCATATTGCACACTAGATTGGTTTGTATCCAAATAGGCTGTCTTATCATAATTTTCAAGCCATACCTTACGATCATCTGCTCTTTTCTTGTTGAATATTTTATCAATAATGTCATCACTGCTTTGACCTGAATACACAAAATCCACAATTTTCTTATTTTGAAAATAGGTTTTAAATTCACTGGATGTGGATGTACCCAAACCCTTAAAATATTTAATATTCCATCCGTGTGTTCCATTTTCACCAAGACTGTTTTTCCAAATCTCGTATTCACCATCGTTATAAAACAACTTAATTGTGTTTCCTTTCTTAGCCCTTAAAATAGGCGTGTTCATAAACGACATAAAACCGGGTATTTTAGTCAAAGATCCCCATTCACTATGAAACATATTAATACATAATCCTTTGATATGTGATCCATCCAAATCTTGATCCGTCATATACATCACCTTACCGTAACGTAAATGCTTATGTACATCTTGCAAAGATTCATATTCTTTACCTGTTTCTAAACCCAAGATCTTTTTAATGTCATTGATTTCTTTATTGTCGTTAATTTTTTTCACTTGTTCCCCGCGAACATTTAGTAATTTACCTTTCAATGGATAAATACCAATAGTGTTTCTATCATCACTTGACAATCCAGATACAATACCGGAAAGTGCCGATAATCCCTCACAAAGAATCAAAACACAATCCTTAGAATGAACTGTACCTCCGTAATTCGCATCAATAAAGTTTTGAATACCACGTACATTTTTCGTTTTAGAACCATCCGTCTTTTTCGCCATTTTATTTTCCTTTGCTTCCGTCAACGAACATGCGGTTTCCATTACCCCCATCTTTGCAATCTTTTCTATAAATGCATCACTAACGGTGCAACTTGAACCGAATTTTGCATGAGGTGTATTCATATAATCTTTCGTTTGACTATCAAATGATGGGTTTTCAATATCACACCTCAAAAACAACAACAATTGTTCTTTGATGGAATTGCTATTTACTTTCACCTTTTTCTTTTTTTCAATATAATCGCACAATTTTCTTACAATTTGATTTGTAATGTAATCAACATGCTTTCCGCCCTTAAATGTACAAATACCGTTTACAAAAGATACCTGCATGTATTCATGTGTTGGAGACATGGCTACCGCATATTCCCACCTTTCGTCGGGATGTTCATATATTCTTTTGCTTTTATCTTTTGCACCAATGTACAAATCAATATATTGTTGGAAATTTTTAACAGGAATAAGCGTATTATTATATGATATTTTTATCTTTTTAATAGAATGATCTGTAACAGCCCCAATATCATATACTCTTTTTTTAAGAAGAGACACCATATCAGGTGTTAGTCCTTGAATTCCAAAACGACGATAGTCTGGCTTAAATATTACTTTTGTATAAGGTTTAGAAGAGGTAAATTTGGTAATGGTGGGAGGGTCTATTGTATCTAAGTTGTTGTGAAATTCTTGAACATATTTCAGTCCACGGATGTGGTCAACGGTTTCTATTTTACCATAAGTAGACCAAATCAAGACCAGTTTAAATCCAAATCCATTTTTTCCACCAACGATCCTTTTTTCGTTCTTGTTATAATTGGTGGATGTTCTTAAATGACCAAACACCATTTCTGGTATCCATACATTATACTCAGGATGTTTAGCAATGTCAATTCCGTTACCGTCATTTGTCATTGTAATGGTTCCATTTTCTTCAATTTGTGTTTCAATATAAGATACGAATTTTTTTTCAAGATTATTAGACTGAATCATTCGTATAACGTGATCACGACAATTTACAATACCTTCATCAAAGAGTTTATACAATCCGGGAATATATTCAATTTCCTTCCATTCAATTCTATTTGTGGAATCATTGTATACCCAAGTGTTTGCATCTACATTCTCAACAGATCCAATATACGTGTCTGGATTATCAAGAATGTGTTCTTTGTCGGTTTTTTGTTGATATTGTTGGGAAAGAACATTTTCCATTTTATTCGTAGATTTAGACATTTTTAAAGACATACTATATATTGCAAATTGTGATTAAATAGTTTTTCAATTTTTTATTGTTTGTATTTTGTATATGCCTTTATTCAATATAATCAAACATTGTCAAAATGAAAAAAATAAATGTGAAGTGAGTTATTTACAGCAAAATACTGCTGGGAATAATCCGACTATTTCAAGACGTTTCCGTTTTGCTGAAATTGTTAGAAATCGTAAATATAAAAGGATAACAAAGAGAGTGGAAGCACAAGGACAGGGGATATTGACTGCTGAATCTATATATCAACCACAAGTTTTTGCAATGCCCAGCGTATTTTAATTAACAGTTATTTAGCTAATATATTTTGTCATACTAATATATAATTATGAAAAGACCTGTTCGTGGTGAAGATGGTACCTATACTATAAAAGGGAAAAAATACGAAAACTTGTTTGGATCCAGACAACAAGTTATGTATGGAACTGCGTATAAAACAAGCGGTGAGCTAACAAAAAAAGATTTAATGATGAACAAATGGGGTAGAATCGTTTCCGCTAAAAAACATAAAACTGCCAAAAAAGAAAAACGTTTAGAGAAAGCTGGCTATTTTGCCAAAAAAGGTAAATTCGGTTTTGTTAAAAAAAGTGTAAAAAAAACAAAAAGAAAATCTAAAAATAAGAAATAAACAATCTACTTCTTCACAAAAATCAAAACGTAAATACGTTATTTTCCGATAAATATATGCCATAATGTTCATATATGTATTTTTCAAAATAAGATTTGCTTACTACCATCTTTAATGGTGTATTGGAAGTAAATTTACAATAATACAAATACGCTTCATACACACTAAATCCAGTATGTTGTGAATTATTTTGCTCATTTTTTGCCAGGTTCTCTAATCTTAAGTTTTCAATGGCAATTTGAATATCATATTGTTTATCCCACAAGGTGCATCTGATTCCTGACAAGTATTTATCATTTTCTATTTCTATATTTGGATAATAAAAGGTAATAAAATCAATTATTTGTTTACCGGAAAGAATGAAATGTTTATTTTGATCGTGATTCCACTTTTTTAATAAAGTCAACATTTCTTCAATCTCAAAATCACTCTCATTTTCATCAATAACAATAGTTTCTTCCCAGAATTTTAGAAAGTTCTCAATAATAGGTAATTTTTGACTAAAAATACTGGAAAAACAGTCCTGGTTCTCTATATAACTGTTTGAAAGTTTAGTACAAATTATATTTTTCAATTGATTCATAAAGATAACGGAAGGTATCTTCTGTTCATCCAAAAACAATTTCCAAAGGTATTGCATATGTTTCCAGGAGATTTGAGAACATGAATCGTTTTGACGTGAATTTGTATCAATATAAGAAGAAATAAACGAATCTACAAGAAGTTCGGGAGTTGTATTTTTAATTGCAAATATATTGTTAACAACATGAGAATTGTTTAAATGACAGAGTGCATAATTATCTGAATTGGAGAACCTCTTTGAATAATGACACGCTACACATATAATATCAATGGCTTGTAATTTCAATATTTCGTTCCAATTAAACTCCCATTTGATATTGTTCTCAACTTGAACAATACGAAAATTCATGAAATCGTGTTCATAATGTTTATGTCTGAATGTTTGTGATAAATTTAATCCAACTATTAGATTGGAAATGTTATTTAGATTGGTTAAGAAATTCTTTGCACGAACATGTATAAAATGAATCAAGTGGTTTTCCTTTTTTAATAGATTATCGCCCAAAATACAGAGAAAATACTTTACAAGTTCTCTATTATGGAATATATTTTTTGTAAGAGATTCTAAAACATGTTGTATGGTAGAAGAATCCGGAATAGAATGCAATAAATTGTTTTTTTTGATTCTTTGCATAACATTTATCTTGGTTTTATGTTTCCAAGATACCAGTTGTTTGTCTTTACTTATACTTGACAAAACATGATATAAAATATCGTCTTCTCCATACAACTGATAATGTAAGCCGTCGTATATAAAAAAGTTATTTGTATTTGCAGCATAAAAATATTGATTGTTTGCTAAAAAGGATTGTATAAAGGAATCTTGTTCATTTGTCATTTCTTTCATACGTATTTCTCTTTTTAGTTTTTCTGATTTCATATTTTGAAATATAGTCGGAAGTTGGTTACAAATATAAATTTGTAGTTTTTGATTCATATATTCGTCATCTTTATAAGTGTCATATAATTGGGAGATTGAATCTATGAGTACGTTTTTTTCGTCTTCGTATTTGCTTTTAGAATCCATAAATGTAATATAATGTAAGTCATATTACGTTTTTATATTGTTACAACGCATTTTTCTTTTTTATTTTTATAATATTCGTCTGTGGTATCCATAATAGACGCTTTCAAATATTTTGCAATGATTATTTTGGAATTTAACAATGCTTCAGAAGAGATGTTTGCCAACCATTGATACTTTGTACGCGAAAGAACTTCATCGGCTGGTATATAAATTCCGTATGCTGAATTATCTAAATCAATATATGCTTCTTCGCATAAATCGTCTAACAAGATAGGTCTGTTTCTATTACTCTTTACACCAATTGTTTTACCATCAATAACATTTAATCTATCTTGTGAAGCAAATTCAATGCATTTATGGTTAATCAGTCCTAAAAATTTATCCTCTTTAGAAATATGTCCATCAATGTTTAATTTTTTTAAATATTCTCCCAATTCTAAAATTGTGGGATCATTTTTTTCTGCACCAATAAAATCAATGCCAGGAATGAAATAAGATCCAAGGTTTTCTCTTTGCAAATTAGATGTACGGTTAATCACTTGTGTTACAAACGGCTTTTTGTTATGTATACACTCTTCGTAAAATGGCTTCAAATTCTTTAAACAAATAAATGAATTTGGTACAACCATACCTCCATACGTATATATCAATTGAGTCATTGCTAAATTTCTATAATAATGTTTGACAGGATTTGCCACATTACTTAGATCAATATCCCAGCCCGGTATTAATTTGGAAAAAGATTGATCATCAATAAGACAAATATTAAAATCATCTCCACAATGGTTAATAATTGTTTTAATGGTAAGATGCAAGTAATCTTGATTTAAATTCGTGCTGTTTCTTGAATAAAAGTTTTTCCATTTGCGCGCGTTCATATCATATTTAGAATGAATCCATAATTTGGGACGATTTTGTCCATATAACGGCGAGTCGTTTAATAAATAATCTTTAATTAAATCATAATTGTCGTTGGTTTCATATTTTTTTTTCAAAAAATTAGATGAACTGGCAACAATACCAATTACTCCTAATGTAATTAAAAATCCTGGTAAATATTTAGATTTAAACATTGCTTTAATATAGTATTTTAGTAGATTTTAAAAAAATTAAAAATTAAAAATACACAAAATAAACTATATTGTATTTTGATTCATTGTATTTCATTTTTGATGTAAACATAACAGAGTTGTTTTTGCATATTTGTCTTATTATATTTGTAAATGATTTATAGGTCATTTCCCTGTTTAAATAGAAATACTTTCCTACATGATAATATTCTCTGAGAACAAGTAGAAATTCTTTATGATATTCATGAAAAATCATCTTTTTAAAGGCATTTGTATCAATTAAGTAATATTTATCGGTTTTTAGGCATATTTTTTCCAATAAATCAAACAATAAGGTATTTGGAACATTTGATTTAAAAATTTGAGAAGACATTGGTTATATTTATTATTTATTTTTTAATATTATGAATATAATGTTTTAAAGTTTTAAAGTTCCTAAATACATTTACACAAAAACTCCTTCCGGCATGAGTTCGTCTTTACAATACGTAATTTTTTCTTTATATTCGTGCACAAGCCAGTCTTCTTGTAATTGTTGATATACATTATTTGCATTCCCTCTATAGTACATTATCCATAAAGAACAATTACCCGAACCACAGACTATATACTTACACCTTGACATAAGAATAATAATAGCTAAAAAGTTTTTACTAAATACATCTTTGTTTTCTTTCATTACCAAAGGAATTACAACATCTGATTTTGTTGTGTGTTGTATTTCATCTTTTAAATAAAAACACTTATCTTGTAATGCTGACTCCATGTATTCTAAAAATTCGCTTTCGTCGCTCTGGATAAGAACCTTTAAATGTGGCTCATAAATTAATATATTATTTACTTGTTCTAAGTAGGATTCATATGAAACCACCTTTGTTTCTTGAGACTTGTCCAATCCCCTGTAAAAAACAACAACCGTATTATTGTAATCAATATTGTATTTATTTTCTATGCGTTTACCTATATTTTCAATCTCAATGGACGGTGAAAAATATTTTTGCATGTATTGAGTGAGTATATCATAATTCAACAATCTATAGTCTGAAAACTGATCTTCCTTATTATCAAAACTAATTTGAATTGGTGTTTTGTAAATGTCTATGATTGTTTGTACTTCATTATAATGTTTAAAATATTGAAAAGTTATATCGCCTTCATTATTTTTATACCATTTGTATTGACGTGAACTATCTACAATCTGTGGCAATTCACTTTTATTATTTACATAATCTATGATTGCCCGTAGTCTTATGTTTGAACAAGAAAAAAACCCGGCAAGTGTATGGTTAAGTTGAACTCCGTTTGTTATTTGTAAAAAAGGTTTGCTTTCTTCTATTCGTTTCTGTATTTGTTTTTGTTGTACACTCCTTCTTCTTGATCTACTTTGCGCATTTAAACTAAAATTCATAATTATATGAATGATAAAACATATATTTAACTTATTTATAATTTATTATTATTTATGTATTTTTTCATAAATATTGTTTGCAATAAAAGCAAGTTCAATTGGATCTTCATGAATATTATGAAAAATAGTAATATATTTACATAACAAAATGATGACTTCATATTTAGTGTTTTCTTCAATTAAATTACTATGTTTTGTGTAGTAGAAAAGATAATCCAATATATCAATCACGGAATAACCATAATCATATATATTAAATAATGTTTTTATAGCACTCGCAAGATATTTTTGCTCTAAATAATGATAAAATTTATCAAAGTGTGAAAAAGAGATGGACGAACACAATATTTTTACAGTTTCTAATTTCAGTGTATTTGAATCCTTGTAAAGATAACATTTTTCAATGTAATTAATTAACTTGCGTAATGAACCGTTGGCGATTTCAATTAAATAATCTTGAACTTCATCATTGAGTTCAATGTTTTCATTTTGAATAATTTTTTTCATTATAGACATCATATATATATTGGTATGTTTGGGTATGGATGCAATATGGAGTCTGGATTGTAAACTTTCAATAACTTTTTGAATATTATTACATGTAGAAATGAAAAAAATGTTTTTATTGTATTTATCAATGTAATTTCGGAATACTTGTTGACTTTGTTCATTAATGGTATCTATATCATCAATTAACACTAATTTCTTTTTGCCGTAAATTGCACTTTTGGATTGACAGAATGTTTTCATTTCATTTCTGAAGTATTGAATGCCTTGTTCTTTAAGGGTGTTAATGTGTAAAGTATTGTTTTCGGGTATTCTTTCGGTGGTTGATAAGCCATAATAACTTCTGGCGATACAGTTTAGTAATGTAGTTTTTCCAGAATTACTATTACCAACAAACAATATATTCATATTGTCTAATTCATTTAATTTTTCAATAAGTTCAATAAATTCACTATTGTTTGTAAATTCATTAATATAATTCGGTTTATATTTAGTAATAAATGTGGATTTGTTATTCATTATAAGATATATAAAATAATATTTAAATAAGATTTGCGAAAAATATTATAAAAACTTATATTTATAAGAATATATGATGGACGTTGATTTTTATGTTGTATTAGGGATATCCGAAAGTGCATCTGAAGTAGAAATAAAAAAAGCTTACAGATCCTTGTCTTTACAATATCATCCTGATAGAAATCCATCAGAAGATGCAAAAGAAAAAATGAATCTAATAAATGAGGCCTATTCTATATTGGGCGACAAAGAAAATAAAAATAAATACGATCACCAAAGAAAATTTGGAGGGGGTGGAAATATGAATATGCCTGGCGGTAATGAGTTTCAAGACATTAATAATTTATTTAATATGATGTTTGCCGGCAGTATGCCACCAGGTATGCAAACAGGTATGCAACCGGGAATGGGTATAAATATGAATGGAGGACCTCAAATTCGGGTTTTTCACAATGGTAGACCGGCGAATTTTCAATTCAATTCTAATTTCCAAACAATTAAAAGGCCCGAAATAATCAATAAACAAATTTTTATTACATTAGAACAAGTGTTTAATGGATGTGTAGTAGAAGTAGAAGTGGAAAGAACCATAGAAAAGGATGATGAAGTAAAGAGAGAAAATGAAACGTTGTATGTGAATATTCCTACGGGGGTTGATAATAATGATGTTTTAACTTTACATAGCAAAGGAAACGTATTAAATACAATGATAAGTGATGTCAAACTCAAGGTAAATGTAGAAAACAAAACAGAATTCATAAGACAAGGATTAGATATTATATTGAAAAAAAAACTAAGTTTGAAAGAATCTTTATGTGGATTTTTGGTTGAATTTACATACTTAAATGGTAAGAAATTTGCAATCAATAATAAAGATAACTATACGGTGATTAAACCAGGATTTAAAAAAGTAATTCCAAATATGGGATTAACAAAAGATAATAAAAAAGGACAATTTATTATTCATTTTGACATTGAATTCCCTAATACTTTAGAAGAAAATGTTAGAAAACAAATAGAAGAATTACTATAATTATAATATTTATTGGAAATAAATATTATTTAGGCACTAATGCGTTTTGTTGGAACCTCTACATCAACAATATAGATTGAATTTTCGGTCATAATAATATATTCAGAACCTACCTTGTATATCTTGGAAATAGGACTTGTATATTCATCTTCACTTTTTACTAATAATTTCTCTTGGGACTCTTTAACACCAATTAATGCCTTTTTCTCAAGAGAATATGTCCAATAATCAAGCATAATAGGTTTGTCCTCTATAATGGATAATTTACTTGCATGTAATAATGTTTTTGTTTCTGGCAATCTATATCCAGAAGTATCCGATTTTTGAGTATTTTCAGCGCTTTCAGTATTTTCCATTTATAAAATAATTTAATAAATAACTTTAAATACGTTAATACATAAATTATATTATTTTTATACAAATTTATATATATTTAAATGTATATAATGACAAAGCGCATATTGTGGGACGAGAAAAATATTAAAACGCGCATTGTAGACAAATATTATATTGTAATTGAAGAATTATTAAATCAATTAGAAAAAATTTTAACAAACGTATCCGATATTGATATTTCTACTTGTATGTTTATTGGGTTAAACTCCATTTATAGAGTCTTTGAATATGTACTTATTAAAACAAAAAACATTGAAAAAGCATATTATTATGCACAAAAAACGTACTTTTATTATATTGAATACATGGAACAAATCCATAAAACCAACCTACAAAATGCGTTAAACCAAACTGATGCTGTTCTTTTTATTTATAAAAAGACAATATTTGAAATACAAAGTGGTAATGACGGAAAACTATTTGATACCATTACAAACATAATGACATTTGAAGAAGAAATTACACATTTAAACAGTAAAGAATATTACGAATTACTTACAAACCTGCATAATATTGTGAATATTTTTTTTTACTGGAACAACCCAGCAATTACATTTCAAGAAAGATTACAATTAAGTAAATTATACTTAAAAAAATATATGTTGTCTTATGAGTATTTACAAGATATTTATTATTTAGAATTAATTCAAGAAAAAGTACAACTTGAGTATGCTACCTATTCCAGTTTAGTAGATGAATTTTTAAATTTTCAAATAAAAAACAAGAAAAATAGAGTCCTTGATGAAGAATTAAAAAACGAATATATGTTAAAATTTTACATTGAAAAAAACATTATGTACGAAAATTTAAAAAATAAAGATATTAAAGGACTTTTAAATTGGTTATATCAACCCATTATGCTTTCATGATTGTATTATTAAAATATTCACAAGATACGTAAATATTTTTTTTTCGTTGTTTTTCTTTTTTTTCTTTTACCGGAACATCATCAGATGCCGTTTTAATATTCAAGAATTCGTTTTTTAATATTTCTTTAATAAAATCATACACAAATCTTAGTATCTTTTCGGTACAATTTCCAACAATTAAACAACTTCCAGTTCTAAAAATCATAAATGATATTTCTGTATACTTCTTATTATCAACCAATTCGGACAACTTCATATTTCTATCTTTTTCCTCTATCAACCCGTGCTGAATCTTGTTATCAAATGGGTTTTGGTTATTAAAATAATATTTACATTTAATTCCGGGATAACTACTCGGATCGTAAGAGGTTTCTAAACAATACTTGTCTGATTTCAAAATCCTATACAAATTGTCTCTGTTTATGAAAAATCCACATCTAAAATTTGAATTAATCAATACGTTCTCTTCACTGCTTATTTCCACAAAAGATAAAGGTTTCTCTATATGTGGTTGTAAATATTCAAGAACAAACACCTTTACTTTTTCAAGAAGACCCATATTCAAAATACCCGGAATCTCCAATTTCCCCGTATTAAATACTTTTACATGAATTTCTTTGTATGATTCATTATCTAAAAACCGGAGAATGATTGCAAAACAATTATAAAAAGCATTCTTTACTTTACCTCTACAATTCATAATATCCTTTTTAGAAATACCTACTGTTATTTTTCTTTCATCTTTGAATTTAATTCTACGTGCCGACGGGTTATGTATTTGTTTTATAATGTTTTCTTTGTAATAATTCAAGGTCTTCAACTTTTCTTGATAAATTTCATATTCTTCGGGAGTCTTTGAAACAATCTTCATTTGCTTTTTTACAATACCATCTTCCGGTTTAAAATAATCAATGATAGGAAGTTCCCAAAATATATTATATATATCAATCATAGAGTTTAAATACAGGACTTTGGTTGTTGTAGAAATATATAACTCTTGACATTCCGGTATTACAGAATCAGTTTCTGCTACATCTTCTTTGTCAAAATGTAATTCAGAGCCATTTAAGTAACTGTCCCATTCATCGTCTATATCACCCATTTTATAATTATTATGTTTTCTTTAAGTGGTTGTTCAATCAATTTTTTGTACTAATATTTTTTTAAACTGGTTAATCATGTATTTTAAAATGGTTTGAATATCCCCATCCTGCAAATGTATAATATTTTGGCATATTTTTAAAAAGGCCGTTGAAATATCTATTTTATTGTTTTCAATTAAATACAAAATATACTTTTTAATTAAACTTTTTTTATCAGTGTTGTATTGAATGCTTTTATTTGTAAAAAAAGATAAAATTGTTTTCTCGCTTTGATTTGTTGTAAGTAATTTATGTAAATAGTCCCACACTTCGTTTGTAATAATAGAATCTATACATTTTTTGTTTTTTTGATTTAATTGAATAAAATTAATCATACTTCGTATATCGGAGTTATAGAGATTTAACAATTCTTGAATATCATTATCACTCATCTTTAATTTTTCAGACTCGCAAATTTCTTTTATAAATATAAAAATATCTTCCTTCGGTAGTTGATTAAACCGAATACAAATAAATTCGTTTTTAAGCGATTCGTCAATCTTACTAATGTAATTACATATTAAACAATATCTCACATTGTAATTTGAAAATTGTAATAAATATTTCAATGCCTGTTGTGCATTTTTTGTCATATAGTCAACTTCATCTAAAATAACAAACTTTATTGAATTTTCAAAAAAATTATTTGTTTTGACGAACTGTTGAATTTGGTTTCTTATAATATCAATACCTCTTTCATCCGAAGCATTCAAATGAATAACAGAACCTTTACTGTTTTTTGAATACTTTTTATTGTATTCATTTATCAAATTAATAATAGTTGTTGTTTTCCCTGTTCCCGGTGGACCATAAAAAAGTAAATTCGGAAAATATTCACTATTTAATATGTTTTGAAATATTGTTTTATTCATGTCACTTAATACAATTTTTTCAAAATGATTGGGTCGGTATTTTTCAACCCATGGGATATTTTTATTGTTCTGCATAGATATTTACAATTGTTTTTTTTAATATTATTATTATAAAATTGATATAATGAATAAAATGTTTTTACAGTAAAAGATGAACGGCTATTTAGAATTGATAATTGGTCCTATGTTTTCTGGAAAAACATCAAAGCTAATTGAGTTGTATAATTTACAAAAGTACCATAATTTTAATTTATGTAGTATTGCTGTAATTAATTATCAACAAGACACACGTTATAGTAAAACGAAATTATCAAGTCATGATCGGTTGGAAGTTCCGTGCATCTTTTGTGAAAATTTATATGATATATTAGAATCAGATGAAATTTCGTCTTCAAAATTGATTTTAATCAATGAAGGTCAGTTTTTCCCGGATTTATACGAAGCCACAATAGAATTGGTTGAAAAGAAAAATAAGCATGTCTATATCGCTGGTTTAGATGGCGATTTTAGGAGACAACCATTTGGAGATATATTAAAACTTGTCCCTATTTCCGATAAAGTTACAAAATTACGTTCCCAATGCATGAACGTAATTGGTATTGAAAAAACCGTTTGTAAAGAGAATGCAATCTTTTCATATAGAAAAAATAAAAATAAAGATCAAATACAGATTGGGAGTAATGATAGTTACATGCCATTATGTAGAAACTGTTATTTATTAAAAACAACTACGTGAAAACATTTTATGAAACAATATAAATACTTTTTTGATCTATCTCTAATAATATGGATAATAATCCTGAGGTTGTGGTTAAAAAGAAAAGAGGCCGTAAAAAAAAGTCGGAGCTTGAACAACAGGCGGTAGAAGATAAGCCGGTAGAGCCACATGTACCTAAAAAAAGGGGTAGAAAACCAAAAGGTGGCAAATTAACAAATAAACCGATTTTATTGAACGACGATAGTTTATCAAAAACAAACATTATTTTACATTTGAAATGTTCAATGAGTGATATTGATATACAGAATAATGATTCAAATCATATTTTGTGCGATCCATTAAGTTATAAGCCTATTGTGCCTCCGGATATTTTGGCATATAATAATGAGGAAACTGTTTTTTCAAAGTTTACTGATGAAAAAATGAAACAAAATTATGCATATGATGCAGCAGCTAAAAACGAAACGAAAAATATATGTATCAAATGCAAAGAAGTTATGGAAGACGTTGAGATAACCGAACCTGTAGATGAAGAAGACGAGGTGTGTTTAAAGGATGTAAACAACAAGTTGAAATCATTAAAACTGCAATTGTACAAAGATTCCAATCCGGACAAAAAATCGGCTTGTTTTTGGTGTACATATGAATTTGATAATCCTTGTTGTTACATTCCGAAAAATGAAAATGAAGAAACTACAACGGGGTACGGGTCTTTTTGTAGACCAGAATGTGCAGTCGCATATTTAATGAAAGAAAATATTGATGATTCTACAAAATTTGAAAGATATCAATTATTGAACAAGATTTATGGTAAGGTGTTTCAATACAGTAGAAACATTAAACCTGCACCAAACCCGTATTATTTATTAGATAAATTTTATGGAAATCTTACTATACAAGAGTATAGAAAATTAATGAAATCAGAACATATGTTATTGATTTTAGAGAAACCGTTAACGCGCGTGTTGCCGGAATTGCATGATGATATGGATGATTCAAAGTATCAAAGCAATGCTTCTAATAAAACAAATGGTTATAAAGTAAAAAGACAAAGTGAAAAAGTGAAGGGTCCATCAAAAAATGAAATAATTAAGGAAAATTTTGGTTTTGTGTAAATGATTTAAATATATTTTTTGAGTATATTTAAATTAAATGAAATACGTTACTATTCATTTAATGGGTGGGTTAGGAAATCAATTATTTCAAATATATGCTACCCTTGCATATGCTCTAAAACACAATATTGAAGTTATTTTTGAACATTCTTTAGAATTGAAAAGTGGAATTACGCGTCCTACCTATTGGCATTCATTTTTAAAAAATCTTGAAAAGAATACTACTAAAAATCCCGATCATGCATCAGTGGTTCCGTATTTAAATAAATTCATTACCGTAAAGGAACCAGGGTTTGATTATCATCCAATACCTCCATTTGAAAACGTTAAATTTTTAAAATTTTTTGGTTATTTTCAGAGTTACAAATATTTTCAAAATGAGTTAGAAGACATTAATAAAATGATAATGTTGGATACGCAAAAAAATGAAATAAAAGATAAGTATTCTGAATTATTTGGATCGTATTACAATATTAGTATGCATTTCCGTTATGGAGATTATAGAAAAAAGGAAGACTGTCATCCATGTTTAAGGGTGAATTATTATATTCATGCAATCAATAAAATTTTATTTTTATTAAAAGGTAAAAAGGATAATCTACAAATTATTTATTTTTGTGAAGAACAAGAAACGGCTTTTGTAAACAAAATGATAGATCAAATCAAAATTCTATTTCCTTTCATATTGTTTACAAAAGCCGATGATAGTATTGTAGATTACAAACAAATGTTAATAATGTCGTTATGTAATGCGAATATTATTGCAAACAGTTCTTTTAGTTTATGGGGAGGGTTTTTTAATAATACTGAAAATAGAATAGTATGCTATCCTTATATTTGGTTTGGTGTAAAGCTTGCTTCTTATAACACAAAAGACATGTTTTATGATAATTGGCACAAAATAGAATTTTCAAATACTTGAAATGATATAAAAAATTGATTCTAAAAATAGATATATTTGGCAATCAAAATATGAAGAAATCTTATAAGAAAAATTACAAAGCGTTATTAGAATTACCTTTGGTGAAAAAGCTGGTTGAAGAAAATAAACAACTAAAAGCCGAAAATGAGTCTTTGCGCAAGATTATTACAATTCTTCCAATAAAAGAAGAGAAAGGATGTTGTGTTACTCATAGTCACGATAAACCTTCTGGTACATGTTGTAAAGGTGAAGTTAATATTATAAAAGAAGAGAAAGGATGTTGTGTTACTCATAGTCACGATAACCCTTCTGGTACATGTTGTAAAGGTGAATTTAATAGTAATTTAATTGATTTAACAAACGAAGACTGTTGTGGGTTTCATGATGATGATGAAAATATAACATATTCTTTTGACAAGTCTGATTGGGATTACACGCAAATTAAAAAAGATATTGAGAAAAGATTTGATGATCATATTGTAGGCGAAAAAGATATAAAACAAGAAATTATTGAAGAAGAGGAAGAGGAAGAATTCGTTGAAGAAGAAGACGAGGAAGAGGAGGAGGAAGAACTCATTGAAGAAGAAGATGAGGAAGAAGAAGAGGAGGAAGAATTCGTTGAAGAAGAAGAGGAAGAAGAAGAAGAAGATGAGGAAGAAGATGAGGAAGAAGATGAGGAAGAGGAGAAGGAAGAAGAAGAAGTGTTTGAAATAGAAATAAATGGTGTGTCTTATTATACAACAAATGAACAGAATGGAGTTATTTATGCGATTGATACAGATGAAGAGGTAGGTGATCGTATTGGTAAATTAGTGGCAGGAACTG
>MDSV01106352.1_pt1 | contig 47100 bp, 33 predicted proteins | sample 810851 | NCBI WGS metagenome assembly MDSV01 (sample SAMN05326640, study PRJNA326480) | marine metagenome | isolation source: seawater | place: Atlantic Ocean: North East | collected 2012
GGTGTAGCAGCCGGGCGCCACACACACTTGCGTCACTTCTTCCACCGCTTGCGTGGCATAAGGGCCGCCCGACGCCACCACAGTGCCAGAAACGTCCGTCAAACTCCAAGTGGTTTCCCCAGGGTAGTTGTCCGTCAAAATGGTGACCGTCAAGCCTTCACCTCCGAAGATGCAAGAGCCATCGTCAATGATTGCAGCTGGGTCGTAGTTGCATGCCGTCGCATCGGTGCATCCACCGCACGTGCTGTTGTCACCACCGCACACACCACATTCGTCATTGGCAAGGCAAGAACCGTCGTCAAACAACGCAGAAGGATCGTAGTTGCACGCGGCAGCATCGGTGCATCCAGTGCAAGTGCTGTTGTCCCCGCCGCACACGCCACAGTCGTCGTTCACAGTACATGAACCGTCGTCTTGGGTTGCCGTGGCATCGTAGTTGCACGCTGAAGGGTCGGTGCACCCATTGCAGTCGAAAGTGCAAGAACCATCGTCGAGGGTGGCATCTGGGTCGTAGTTGCAGGCTGTCGCGTCGGTGCAACCCAAGCCGCAGGAATCAACGCCAATTTGGACCACATCCGAGCCTTGGGTAGACCCATCGCCTTGTTGGGCCGTGTCCAAATCGCCGGTTGCAATCACCGTGCCATCGGCAGCAGAAAGCGTGTAAATCGCACCGTTCCAACCGTCGCCGTAGGAATCAGTCATGCTCAACGTGAAGCAACCTTCGGGCAAACAAACCGTGACCGTGCCGGCGCCGCCAGAGGCCAAGACCTCACCATTCAAATCCAAGGACCATCCAATCTCACCATCCCAGGAGCCGCCTCCGACAGCAATGGTGATGCCTGTGCCGTCGATGCAAGACCCATCTTCAATGGTCGCTTCGGCATCGTAGTTGCATGCCACGGGATCCGTGCATCCAGTGCAAGAGCTGTTGTCGCCACCGCACACGCCACAATCGTCAAATTGCAGACAAGATCCGTTGTCTGTAATGGCTTCGGGACTGTAATTGCAGGCCGTGGGGTCGGTGCACCCAAGGTCTGGGTTGCAGTTCTCAATGGCCAAGTCGAGTGCATTGCGTACGTTCAAGCGTCCTCCAGTAACGGTCTCACCCACGAGGTTGGCCACTTGGTCCACCCCGTTCAAGATGTAGCTGCGAACGGCGTCAGCGGTGGCTTGTGGTGACAAAAGGGCGTTGGACGCGAGGTCTGCACAAGGCGCGCTGTACACCAATGCGATTCCACCTGCCACGCATGGGCTTGCAAATGACGTTCCCGACGTTCCCCCATATCCGGTTGAACCAGAAGGCAAAAATACGTTCTCACCGGGGGCGCCCAAGTCAATGGTCGTGGCTCCGTAACCCGAGAATGTACGTACGTCGTTGTCGTTGGTGGCCGTCACCGCCACCATGTAGTCCGATCCACATCCGGTGGGCATGTCCCCCACCACATCGATGTTGACATTGTTGTTGGCCGTGGCACCGCAGTTCAAAATGCCCACAGCGCCCAAATCGTCATAGTACGCGCACCACACTGGGTAGTTTGCGGGGTTCGCACCGTCAATGCCCCAAGAGGCATTGGTGGCCACAACCAACGCACCCTGTGTGCCGCCCGATGTGTTGTAGAGGTTCCGCATGGTGTAGGGATAGTTGTACGCCGCAATCACATTGGATTCGGTGAGACCACCGCCCATGTCAACTTGCATGATGTCTACATCCCAATTCACACCTGCACCGCCATTGCCGTTGTTGCCTGTGGCGCCAATCATTCCACTGACAGATGTCCCGTGACCACCCGCCGCAACCGCGTCGTTGTTGCTCCCTGCGTTCCAGCCATTGTAGTCGTCGACAAATCCATTGCCGTCGTCGTCGATGCCGTTCCCGGGCACTTCCGCCGAGTTGACCCAGTGGTTGTCAATGAGGTCCACGTGGTTGTAGTTGGAACCACCGCCCTCAAGAACGGCCACCACAATGCGGTCTCCGTTGGCGGTGGTGCCACCGGTGGTGATGTCCCAGGCCAAGTCAGAATCGATGTCGTTGTCTGAAGCATCAATGTGGTGCCACTGCGACCCAAACTGCGGATCGTTGGGCGTTGCCCGCTCTTCGACGTAGTGGTTCAACTGTGCAGCCTCCACAAAGGGCAAGCCGTTCAACGTACGCAGCATCATGTCCTCGTTCATCGCCACGTCGTCGTAGCTGAACAAGTGAATGCCAGAAAGCGCACTCAAGGTCTCCTTCAATTGCAAGTCCGCGGGAATGCCGTGGTAAAAAATGCCTTTGTCAGTGATGGCCTCTGGCTGAAATCGCTTGTCCAATTTGACAATGACCTCGCCTGGGACCGCAGTGCCTGCGGGGGGATTTTGAATGGTCTTTTGCCCCCAACTCGTGGCGCAAGACAAACTCACAACCAGCGCTGTGAACAGAGAGAAATGACTCATATTAAGTTGTTTGGTGAGTACGAATGGTTGTTTCAACGTCAAAATAACGTATCCGAACCCAATATCGTGGCTTCTTTCGCCAAAACCAAATCCCGCCTGTGGCAATTCACTTTTGGTAGGCCTCAAGCAACAAGTCGAGGATGTCCTTGGCACTCCCCGTGATAGGCGTTCCAGGACCAAACACGCCGACTACGCCGTGGTTGTACAGTGCCTCATGGTCGCCCGGTGGAATCACCCCGCCGGCGACGACGAGGATGTCGGGGCGGCCGGCCTCGCGCAGGGCTTCGATCAAACCCGGCACGAGGGTCAGGTGGCCCGCAGCGAGCGTGCTGACGCCAACCACATGGACGTCGTTTTCGACCGCCTGGCGTGCCACTTCGGTGGGCGTGCTGAACAACGGACCGAGGTCGACGTCGAAACCGAGGTCGGCGAAGGACGAGGCAACCACTTTGGCACCCCGGTCGTGGCCGTCCTGCCCCATCTTGGCGACAAGGATGCGGGGACGGCGACCGGCGCGGGCCGCGAACGCATCGCTGAGGGCTCGGACGTTGTCGTAAGCTTCGGACCCTTCCATGGCCCGTGAAAATACGCCCGAGACGCGACGGTCGGCTGGTTGGAAGCGTGTGAAGACCGCCTCGAGAGCAGCACTGATTTCACCGAGCGTGCAGCGCACGCGGGCCGCCGCGACCCCGGCGGCGAGCAAATTGCCGCCGCTGCGCGCCGCCAAGGTCAAGGCGTCGAGAGCCGCTTCGACGGCTGCGGAGTCTCGCGAGGTTTTGAGGGACGCTAGGCCGGCGAGTTGCTGGCGCTGGACCTCGTCCTGATCGACGACGAGGACATCCACGTCGTCTTCCCCTTCCACCACAAACAGGTTGACACCAATGATTTTGTCGCGGCCGCGGTCGATGGCCGCCTGCTTGGAGGCGGCGGCTTCTTCAATACGGAGTTTGGGAAGGCCTTCGTCAATGGCCTTGGCCATGCCCCCCTTCTCGGCGATCTCGGCCATGAGTGACTCGGCTGAAGCGACCATCTCGGCCGTGAGATCCTCGAGGACGTGGCTGCCGGCCCACGGGTCGACGGCGGCCGTGTAGCCGGCCTCGGTCTGCAAGAGCAGCTGGGTGTTGCGGGCAATGCGCGCAGACATGTCCGTGGGGAGCGCGATGGCTTCGTCGAGCGAGTTGGTGTGCAGGGACTGCGTGCCGCCCATGGTGGCGGACAGGGCTTCGATGGCCGTGCGCGCGACGTTGTTCCACGGGTCTTGGGCTGTCAAGGACCAACCTGAGGTTTGGGTGTGGGTGCGGAGCATTTGGCCTTTCGCATTGGCACCAAACTCCCCTCTCATCCGGTCGGCCCACAACACGCGGCCTGCGCGCATCTTGGCAATCTCCTTCAGGTGCGCCATGCCGTTCGCCCAAAAGAAGCTTAACCGCGGCGCAAACGCGTCCACGTCCAGGCCCGCCTCCACGCCCGTCTTCACGTACTCGAAGCCGTCGGCCAACGTGTACGCCAGCTCAATCTCCTGCGTCGCGCCCGCCTCCTGCATGTGGTAGCCACTGATGCTGATTGAGTTGAAGCGCGGCATGTGCTCGGCGGTGTACGCGAAAATGTCGCTGATGATCCGCATCGACGGCGACGGCGGGTAGATGAACGTGTTGCGCACCATGAACTCCTTGAGGATGTCGTTTTGGATGGTGCCCGTCAGCTGGTCTTGCCCCACGCCCTGCTCCTCTGCAGCCACGATGTAGAAGGCCAAAACCGGCAGCACCGCCCCGTTCATCGTCATGCTGACGCTCATTTGGTCGAGCGGGATGCCTTTGAAGAGGCGCTTCATGTCCTCGACGCTGTCGATGGCCACGCCTGCCTTGCCGACGTCACCCTTCACGCGCTCGTGGTCGCTGTCGTAACCCCGGTGCGTCGCCAAATCAAATGCCACGCTCAAGCCCTTCTGCCCCGCCGCCAAATTCCGGCGGTAAAACGCATTGCTTTCTTCAGCCGTCGAGAATCCAGCATACTGCCTCACTGTCCAAGGCCTGACTGCGTACATCGTCGAATACGGCCCACCCAAATACGGCGCCACGCCAGGCCCAAACACTTCGTGTGCATGCCCCTCTCGCCTGTCATCGGCGACACGCCTGCACAGTTCCTCAGGCCATGTCGCGCCTGGGATGGGCGCTCGTGACGACTCCTGAGCAGGGTGGTCCAGCGCGAAAAAGCGCGCTTCGGCGTCCTGCGCCCACGGCTTGTCGCCGCGAGCCATGTCGGTTGACACGTACCACGGCCGTGCGAGGTGGGCGCGCTGCCCCTCGAGCGTCCACGCCTTCATCAGGTCCGCGCCTGCGCGCCAACCGCCCGCCGCCTCCATTTCCTCGAGGCGAGACCAGGCCTGCTCAGCCATTTGACGTGTCAACGCTTCGATCGCGCGGCTGCCTTTCATCAGGTCGCCGTGCTCGCCGAGGCCGGCCTCCTCGCGCAGGATGTGTTGGATGTTTCGGGCCCAGCGCTCGGCGCGCACGGCCTCGTCGCGGTCCTCACGACCTTCCAGTACCTCCCGAAAATCGTGGCGCCGGACCTCGAGCCCGTCCACACCCCCCAGCACCGCGGTGTAAGCCGCAATCGAATGGCTGAGCAAGGCGTCGCGAGAATGCGAGGCGTCGACGTGAAGGCCAAGCGTCGAAGTTTGAGCTTCGAGCCGCACCACGGCACCCGCCGTCATGCCCATGGAAAACAACAACCGCGACCACAAGGCGCGGGCGGCACGGGCCATGGCCACGCTCGACAACACGTCGGTGCTGAAGGCGAGGCGAAGCGTCGCGTGCTTTGCCGCTTCTTCGAGCGACCACCCGGCCGCCACCAGGACGTTCAAAGCTTCCTTCGAGGCGCAGAGCATGGCGCCAAGCGCGTCAACTTGAAGCATGCCGCGGTCTTGCCATTTGGCCGCATCCACGCCCCAAACGTGAAACGCCGGCATCGCCGCGTGCCACGCCTCAGCGTGCAACGCCAACGCCTCTCCGTCAAACGCGTTCTCGCGCCCCACATCCCACGTGCTCGAGCCGCATACCACTTTCCCTTCCGCCCACGCCACCACAGCGCGCAAGGCCCCCACGGTGTCGTAGCCGTCCACGTGGAGCGCCACCATCTCCGGGTGCACGTCGGCGAGCAATATCCTGAGCGACTCGCCGTCCACCCCTTCGGAAAATGTTCGGATGCCTTCGACCCCGTGCATGAGGCCTTGCATTATCGCTTCTTTTTCCGAAAAGCTCTGCTGAATCTCCCAGCCCCCTTGAGGCCGGGATCCCAGGGGCACCTCCATCGCACCCCATGCCTCGGTCACCACTTGCGGAATGCGCAATCCGTCCCACCGCACGCCACCCAACACGTCTTCTTGGCCTCGGGCTCCAGCCTTCCAACCATCCACCGTCCATGGAGAAAATTGCGCTGCGTTCATGTCCCCGAAATTAAGGTGATTAGGTTTGCACCATGAGCCTGCGCCCCTGCCTCTTCCTCGACCGCGACGGTGTGATCAACCACGACCCCGGGGATTACACGAAGAACCTTTCTGAATTCACCATACTGCCAACCGTGATGGAGGCCTTGCGCGCAGCGCGGGACGCCGGCTTCGAAGTGGTGCTCATCACCAACCAGGGCGGGCTCGCCAAGGGGTTGTATACCCACAAGGATGTGGCAGAGATTCACGCGTTCTTGGGCGCGGAGTGCGAAAAAAACGGCACACCCCTGCTCGACATCTTTTACAGCCCACACCACCCCTCGACGGGGCGGTCGCTGAGCCGCAAGCCCGGAAGCTTGATGGTGGAACGGGCATGCGCAAAGCACGGGCTCGACCCTGAGTGCTCATGGATGGTTGGCGACAAGCAGCGCGACTTGGATGCGGCTTCGCCCGTGGGTGTGCGTGGCGTCTTGATTGGGGTCAATGCACCGCTGCTCGACGCGGTGCACCACATCTTGTCTCAACATTCCTAAGGGCGCCTCTGTATCTTCAACCCATGGCGAAACTGGACACGCTTCTGGTCGACGGACACCTCACTTCGTCCAACGAATTGCCCGCGGCGTTTGCCAACCGGGCTTTTCTGCTTGCCGACGGTGTGTTTGAGTCCATGCGCTTCACCTCCGGACATGTGCCGTTTTTGGCGCTCCACGTCCAGCGCCTCCACGCGGCCTTGGACGCCCATGGCATGAACGTTCCCAACTCATTGCAAGCAGAGGTCCTGCAAACCACCATCCAAGAATGGCATGAGAAATGGGGCGTACGCAGCGACGTGCGCATTCGCCTGACGGCCTTTCGCGCAGGCGAAGGCGCGTATGCACCTGAGACCGACGACGTGAGTTGGGTGGCCACTGCCACGACGATGACCGAGGAAGGGTTTGGCCTTCCCGCCAAGGGCTTGGATGTGGACATCTATCAGGATTTGGTCAAGCACCTCGGGCCCCTCAGCAAATTCAAGAATCTGGCGAGCACGGTGTACATCCACGCAGCACGTCATGCGGCGCAACGCGGATGGGGCGACGCCCTGATTCTCAATGCCGACCAGCGCATCATCGAATCCTCACGGTCCAATCTGTTTGTCGTGTCCAACGGGGTGCTCTACACCCCGAGTTTGGACGATGGATGTGTTGGGGGCATCATGCGATCCGTGCTCATTCGCACGGCCGTAGACCACGGTGTAAAGGTTTATGAAGCCGCCCTGACACCCCAAACCCTCCTCCAAGCCGACGAGCTCTTCCTCACAAACGCGGTGCGTGGCATCGAATGGGTGTCCAGTTACAAGACGAAGCGGTACTTCCACGCCATGGCCGAAAAGCTCGCAGATTGGATTCAAGAGAGCGTTGAAGCTGACGCCGCTAAGGACGCCGTCAATCCAACCTGACACGGGGGTCGAGCCAACTGTACATCACGTCCACGAGGACGTTGACCGCCACAAACGTCGTGGCCACCAAAAGAACCCCTCCCATCACCACCGGCAAGTCTCCCTGCTCCAACGCGCGGAACATGAGCAGCCCCATGCCGTTCCACCCAAACACGTACTCCACGAATACCGCCCCCGCCAACATGCTTGCAAACCAGCCGCTCGCGGCCGTCAATACCGGATTCATGGCGTTGCGAAACACATGGCGACGCATGAGTGGCCATCCCCTGAGCCCTTTGGCCCGGGCCGTTCGGACATATGATTCTTCCAAAACGTCGGCGGCTGCGTTGCGGGTCAGTTGGATGACCACGGAAAGCGGGCGGATGCCCAACGTCAAGGCGGGCAGGATGAGGTGCTTCCAAGCCACCTGGGGACCTTCAAACGGATCGAGTACGCGCCACCCCCCGGTTGCGGGCAAGCCCGTGTAGTCGTGCCAAACGACACCCAGTCCCCACGCCACCAAGATGGCCACAAAGAACGACGGGGCACTCATGCCCAAGGTCGCGACGCCAATGATGCCGCGCGCCACAGGCCCGTCTCCGCGCCATGCGAGCATCAAGCCCGTGGCAATGCCCAAGGTGAGGGCGAGTCCCATGGCTGCCAAAGCGAGCAACATGGTGGCAGGCAAAGCCTCGACAAGGGCATCCACCACCGGACGTCCCCCGAAGTAACTCGTGCCCAGTCCAGGCCATTTGAGTCCCCACGTCCCGTCGTCGTTGGGACCCAGCGGCGACAGCTCGCCAAGAAAGCGCAGGTACCGGGCACCGAGGGGCAAGTCCAAACCGTGGGCGGCGCGGAAGGCCTCGATGGCTTCGGCGCGTTCGTTTTGGCCTGCGATGGCGCGCGCCGGATCCGGCACTTGCGAGAAAATGAGAAACACCAACGTCACGCTTCCCCAAAGCACCCCCAATCCCCGGGCCAGTTGGCCAAGCACGCGCTGCATGATCAGTGGCCGTTCAGCAATTCAGCGAGGTCTTCGGGTGACGGAACATCGCGTCCCGCCCACTTCTCCACCACCACACCGTTCTGGATCAACACGAGCCCCGGGTTGGCACGAACGACAATCTTGAGCTCCGTCTGATCGCAGGTCAGGAACGGGTACGTCGCGCCTTGCTCTGCTGCGAAGGCGGCATGCTCTTCCGCCGTGGCGTTGGTGAGGCCGTACATGGACCATCCAAGATCGTTGGCCGCTTGGCCAAGGGCGTTGAAGTCCTCCTGCCACGCAATCGACGCGGCGGCCAAATCCTTCGATACTTGGAGCAACACGGGCTTGTCCGAGGCGAGGATGTCGTCGGTCAAATCAAATCCGCTGGCATCGACCATTTGGAAATCCATGATTCGTTGCTCGTAGCCGTCCTTGACCTTGACTTCCTTGGCGTTCTCCCAATCTCCCTCCGGATACGTCTCGTTGAAGGTCTTGCCGGGCTCGTTGTTTTTGTCCCACAACTTCTCATTCATGTAGCGCGATTGCATGACGAGGGTCTCAGCGCCTGTTTCAGGATGGTAGAAGCGGATCTCCTTGTCAAACTCCGGTCCTTCGAGGCCCAATTCCTCCGCGGTCATCCGGTTCTCAATGATGCTCTCCCCGTCAGCGTAAGGCCTGTAGTCCTTGAGCGGCAAGTGGGTCAAGGTCCAGTACTGCACGAAGCCACTGACGACCACCACCGCCAAGGCCATGAGCCATTCTTTTTGGGCATGGTTGCTGCGGCGCTTCACCGCCTCTGCCGCAATCAGGTTGAGGGCCAAATACAACACCGGGAATCCCCACTGCAACATCCCTTCGGCGAACAAATAGGTCACCAACAAGGCGCCCGCATACAGGAACGTGGACTGGCGAGGCGTGTTCAATTGGATGCGGCCAAGGAAGGCACTCAGCAAAATGGGCGCCACGAACAGCAGAAGCACCACATCCTTGAGGAAGCTTTGATAGGCCGTCAACGGAATGGCATTGCCAAAGCACCCGCATTCCAGCACGCATTGGTTGGCAATTTCCACCACCGCCCCAGAAGCGTCCACGATTTCTTTGGTGCCGTAAGGATCGCAGGTCGCTGTGTACCACGTGAGCCACGTGAAGAAGACCATCATGACAGTCGTCAGCACCGCGGTCAGACGAGGCAACGCACCCACGAGAATGGCGATGCCCAACAAGATTTCCGCGATGCACACAAACACGGCCAATTCCAATCCCCATGGCGCAAGGAATTCAAGGTTCATCGCACCCGGTTCGAAGTATTCTTCGAGCTTGTACATGAAGCCAAGGGCATCGTTTGATTTGATCAATCCCGAGACCACGAACAGTGCACCCACGAGCATCCGCGAGAGCCAAGTCAATCCGTCAAGTACCTTCAACATATCCTCAATCTTTGATTTAACTGGAACTTTGTTCTGAACTTAAAATCAATGCGAAAAGTGCGTAGTTGGCCATGTCCATGTAGTTGGCTTCGACCCCTTCGCTCGCGACGGTCTTGCCGTCGTTGTTTTCGATTTGCTTCACCCGCAGCACCTTCATGAGGATGAGGTCCGTGAGGGACGAAATGCGCATGTCGCGCCACGCCTCTCCATAGTCGTGATTCTTCTTTTGCATGAGCGCCCGGGTCTCGTCTTTCGACGCATCGTACAGCCGGTTGGCCTCCTCAGAAGCGAGCTCCATGGGAGCGCCCTCGGGCAAGCGGCATTGCACCATGGCCATGAAGCAGTAGTTGACGATGCCGACGAATTCCGACTCCACCCCTTCATCCACCTTCGACTCACCCACCTGCTGGATGGTGCGGATTCGGTTGGCCTTGATGAAGATTTGGTCTGTGAGCGACGACGGACGCAAAATGCGCCATGCCGTACCATAATCCAGGGTCTTTCGCTTGAACAAATCCTCACAAGTTGCGAGGCAAGCGTCGTATTGGGCGAGGGTCTCCATGCTAACTTGCGGCAAGTTACAATGCAGGTCTTGTCCCCTTCGATTTCTGTCCGCGGTTCCTTGAGGAGTTTTCACCAAACTTGGGTGATGGGCATCCTCAACCTCACGCCCGACTCGTTTCACGACGGCGGGGCTTGGAACGACACTGGACGCGCCTTAGGGCAGGCGGAACGGATGATCCGTGAAGGGGCTGACGTACTGGATCTCGGGGCCCAGTCGACGCGGCCCGGCGCCGAGCAGGTCGGCGCGGACAAAGAATGGGCGCGCCTCTCTCCCGTCCTCAACGCCCTCCGAAACGCCCACCCGGACGCCCTGCTGAGTATCGACACCTTTCACGCTTCGGTGGCCCGCCGGGCGCTGGATGCCGGCGCCGACTTGATCAACGACGTCTCCGGCGGCGACGCCGACCCCGAGATGTGGAAGGTTGTGGCGGATGCCCGCGCGCCTTACATCATGATGCACATGCAGGGTACGCCCGCGACCATGCAGGCCAACCCGACCTACACCGACGTAGTCAGCGACGTGTACCAAAACCTCCAAACCAAGCTCTTCCGCGCCTACGACTCAGGCATCACAGACGTGATTGCCGATGTGGGCTTTGGGTTTGGCAAGACGGTCGCGCACAACTATGCCCTGCTGGACGCCCTCCCTGAATTTCATGCGCTGCAATGCCCCGTGCTGGTGGGCGTCAGCCGGAAGTCCATGATTCAAAAGGTCCTCGATGTCCCAAGCACCGATGCGCTCAACGGCAGCACCGCCTTGCACGCATGGGCCGTCGACCGCGGTGCACACCTCCTGCGCGTCCACGACGTGGCAGAAGCCGTGGAAGTGGTCAAGCTTCACAACGCATTGACAGAATCCCGAACTTCGCACCCATGACATTTGGATTGCTGGCATTCGAGTTGTGGGAAGCCATCGCCCCTTTCGTGAAGATGGGCTTGCAGGCGCTGGACCTCGTGTTGGTCGCGCTGATTGTCTATTGGCTCTACCGCCTGACCAAGGGCACTTCTGCCATCCCTGTCTTCTTGGGTCTGCTTGCCATCTACATCATTTGGCAAGTGGTGACCGTGGTGGGCATGAACTTCATGAGCGAAATCCTCGGTCAGTTCATTGCCGTCGGGATTTTGGCCATCATCATCGTGTTCCAGCAAGAATTGAGGCAATTCCTGTTTTCCATCGGGGACCGGGCCTCGTTCAAGGAGCCGCCTGAGTGGCTGATTCGATTCCTTCCCCAAAAGACGCAAGAAGCCCGCTCCGCCTTTCCTGTGGAGGAAGTCGTTCGGGCCTTGGAGCGTCTCGCTTCGCGGAAAGAAGGTGCCTTGATCATTGTGCAACGTCAATCCGACCTCACCCACCACATCCAGAGCTCTACCAAGCTTGTCGCGGACATTTATGCGCCGCTCATCGAGGCCATTTTCCACAAGGAATGCAGCATGCACGACGGTGGCCTCTACATCGCTGTGGGACGCATTCGTGGCGTTCGCTCTGTGCTTCCCGTCAGCCAAAGCACCCACCTCCCCGTCGAATTGGGCATGCGTCATCGGGCCGCGCTGGGATTGTCCGAAGTCACCGACGCATTGGTTTGGATTGTGAGTGAAGAAACCGGCACCATCAGCCTCGCCCACGAAGGCGAACTACGCCGTGCATTGCACCCCAACGACTGTCGGGAAATCATGCACGAGTTAATGAACGCCCGCAGCTGATTGCGCTCAGCTCCTCAAGCCCTGAAAACTCACTTTTGGACGACCAAGCGCGTGGTTCGCACCACCCCTGTCGCGGATTCGGCCTGGATGAAGTAGATCCCTTCGCCGAGGTCGGACACATCCACATTCAGTCCTTGCAAGCCAGGGACGCGCTGCCAAGGACGCACTTCTTTGCCGACCAAATTCAACAGCCGCATGCGTTGCGCCGAACCCATGCCAGACAGAGTAACCGTGCCGCGTGCAGGGTTGGGATGCACTTCCAAGGCCTCGACCGTGGGAAGCGACTCAGACACCGCGGTCGGCACAAAGCTGGGGTCTGACACCATGAACAACCCGACCCCACGACACGAAATGGCAATGTTGCCACTGGGGAAGAAGGGATAGTTGCTCCACGTGCCGTAGAACGACGTCGTGTCCGAGTCGGGACGCACATCAAAGTGCGCATACGGTTCGAGGTTGCCATTGGGCAAAATTGTGGACACCCGAAGCCCGCTCATGTAATTGGAGGCGTACACTCTGTTTCCTCGGATGTAGAGGTTGTGATCGACAGATGTGTTGTCCGCTTCATAAAAACCCAACACCACAGGATTGTCCAAGTCGCTGACATCTGCGATGTACGTCCTCGTGCCGTTGCCAAATCCCTGCTCGTCCAGTTCATCGTTGAAGTAAACCATGGTTTGGTCTTCGTTCAGCCAACCCTGGTGAGTGTATGCCGATTGCGTGTAATTGAACGAAGAGACGAGTTGCATGTCCATTTTGTCAGTCACATCGACAATGGCCACGCCGGCACTCCCGTTGAAGCAAAATGCGATTTCTTGGCCAGCGTAATCGGCATCCGGACCCTCATACATGACGACCTGAGCGTCGTGGGTGTAGGCACCCTCGTACGTGCCTGCAGCCACGGGGCTGGTCGGGTCCGACACGTCCACCGCGTGCAGCCCTCCACCGGCGGTGTTGGTCCCCACCCCGAAGGCATGACCTGAAGCTTCATTCATGACAATGTTGTGGGCATTCCCAAAGCCCAAGTACACCGCCACAGGCGTCAAGGTCGCGGGAGCCAACTCCACATCGAGCACCTGCGTCAAGTCCACCACTTGCATGCCATGACCTGCCGCCTCACTCACGATGAAGGCGTGGTTGTCGTAGACCTTCACGTCCCGCCACAAGCTTTGCACAGTCGCTGTCGGGACACGCGCCACAAAAACAGGGTTCACAGGGTCGGTGACCTCCACCACAGACAAGCCGTTGGACCGGCCGTAAAGCACAAACTCTCTGTCGGAATCAGGGTCGACCCACCCCCAACAATCGTTGCCGTTCGCGCCTCCACCCAGTGCTTCAAGCGAACGCACGGACAACAAATCCAAACCCTCACATGGGTAATCGCCGGCAAAACCTTCGACGCAAGGGGTTTGGGCGTGCATGGACGCGGTTGCAACCAAGGCACATGCGATGAGAGACAATCGAATCATGGGGTGAATTTTCAGGAGTGCAAAGGAACAACAAAGAGCCCCGTCGCGATGTTGCATGACGGGGGCCGTGACTTCATGGTTGGTGCGAATTTCCCGCGTCAGCCTTTCCTCAGTTCACGTCTGGCAAAAAGCTGAATTGCTCGGTCTTCCAGACAAATCCGTAGTCATCCGGGGCACTCGCCTGTGACTCCCTCTCGGGTGCCGGCGCAAAGTCACCTCCCCCGAGGGTGGGCGCAGAACAACTTGAAAAGAGCATTCCAGCGGCCATTGTGGCGGTCAGGCTCCAACATTGAATTCGTGTGAAACGCATGGTTTCGGCAATTTCCCGATTCAGGTACACGACTTCGGACGAGTATCTTCGCGATGTGCGGATGTCCCGGCTCATGCTTCGTGCCTTTCTCGGCCCCTTCGCCGTCACCTTGCCCGTGGCGCTGTTCATCTTGGACATGCAATTCCTGTGGGTTTACGCCGACGACCTCATCGGCAAAGGCCTCGACCTGTGGGTGGTCTTCAAACTGATGGTCTTCGCGTCCGCGCGATTGGTGAATCTTGCCCTACCACTTGCCGTCCTCGTCGCGTCCATCATGGCCATGGGCAACCTGGCCGAGCGCAGCGAGCTGACCGCCATGAAAGCTTCAGGCATGTCGCTCCTCCGCATCCTCCGCCCCTTGGTGCTCTGCATGACGCTCATCTGCAGCGCTGCGCTGTGGTTCAGCAACACCGGATGGCCGGCTGCCAACATGCGCTTCCGTGCCCTGCTCTACTCGGTCACCAAACAAAAACCCGCCCTCAACATCCGCGAAGGCGTGTTCTACAATGGCATCGACGGGTTTTCCATCCGCGTAGGCACCAAGCACCCGGACGGCGCCCTCGACGACGTACTCATTCATGACCACCGGGACCCCAAGGGCCGAAGCGTCCTTGTGGTCCACGCAAAACAAGGGCGGATGACCCAGGACGACGGCGCGTTGGTGGTGGAATTGGAACAGGGAGTCAGCTACGAGGAGCACCAAGAGACCATGTCGCGCAACAAGGAGCGCGTGCATCCGCACATCCACAGTCGGTTTGGGACCCAAACCCTGCGCATCCCCCTCCACAGCCTCGATTTCTCCATGGCCAACGAAGACCTGTTCCGCCGGTCCTACGAACGAATGAATCTCGCGGAACTCAGCCATTACAGCGACTCCCTGAAGGACAACATTGCCAATGAGCGTGCAGATTTGGTGCAATACGGCACGCGCAACTTGGAACGCTTGGCCGACTCCACAGGATGGTTCGCCAACGCAGGGTCCACCCCACAAGCCGCCTCCTTGACTCCATGGCACGCTTCGCTGAATCCCGTGACCCGAGGCCGCGCTTTTGACAAGGCCAAAGGAACCACCCGCAACCACATTCGCAGCCTGGAAAACGCCATCTCGAACATGGAGGGCAAGCGGCTTCGCCAGCACCGACACGACATCGAATGGCACAGGAAGTACATCCTTGCTTTGGGGTGCATGGTTCTGTTTTTGGTCGGGAGCTCCCTCGGTGCGCTGGTTGGACGCGGCGGCCTTGGCGTCCCCACCCTGTTGGCCCTTTGCTTGTTTTTGCTTTACTACTCCCTGTCCATGCTCGGCGAGCAGTTGGTCAAAGTGGGAAGCCTGTCCCCTTGGTCCGGCATGTGGTTGAGCACCATGACCTTGCTTCCCTTGGCCGTGTTTTTGATGTGGAGCACAACGAAAGAACGTCGGTGGATTCCAAGGTGGGGTTCGTCCTAATTTCGCGGCCGAGATGAATGCTCCCCTTCGCATCCTTCAGATTTGTCACAAGCCGCCCCGTCCCGCAGTGGATGGAGGCTGCATTGCCATGGACAGCCTGACCACCGGGTTGCTGGCGGAAGGGCACCGCGTGAAGGTGCTGACGCTTCACACGCACAAGCACCCGTTTGTCCGAGACCAAATCGACCACACCTACCTCGAAGCCACCGCAATCGAGGCCATTTTTGCAGATACGGAACTCAACCTCCGGGATGCCTTGAGCCACGTGATCACGGGAGAAAGCTACCATTTGAGCCGATTTCACGTGCCTGAAATGGACCGTGCCATCGAGGAAGCGCTGCGGGTGGACATGTACGATGTCATCCTCTTGGAGTCCTTGTTCACCACCTCTTACATCCCTGCCATTCGAAGGCTGAGCGACGCCGAGATCGTGTTGCGGGCGCACAACGTCGAACACAAATTGTGGGAAGACGTGTCCCAAGGCATGGGACCTGGCCCCAAGAAATGGCTGCTCAACCTGTTTCAATCCAAGCTCGCCACAGAAGAAAGCAGGCTTCTGCACGCGGTCGATGCCGTAGCGGCCATCACAGCGCACGACGCGCAGTGGTTTCGAGATCACCTTCCCGCGTCGACGGACGCATCCCGGGTGATTGCCTTGCCTTTTGGACTCGACGTGGAAAACCGGCCTCACTCTGAGATGAACACCCCACCTAACACTGTGCTGCACCTCGGGGCCATGGACTGGACGCCCAATGTGCAAGGCGTTCAGTGGTTGAAAGACGAGGTTTGGCCGCTGGTTCACCAAGCCTCGCCGGAACTCCGACTCTTGCTCGCAGGCCGTCAAATGCCTGAAGATTGGGCCTCCGACGAGTCACTCGGCATCGACATCTTGGGCGAAGTGGAAGATGCCCAAGCCACATACAATTCCCCTTGCATCGTCGTGGTCCCCCTTCATGCAGGTTCAGGCATGCGCATCAAATTGGCGGAGGCCCTCGCTGCAGGTCGCCCTGTGGTCACCACGACCAAAGGCATGGAAGGCATGGATCTGACGCCTGGCAAACACGTCGTGGTGGCAGACAACGCGCCCGCCATGGGCGAGGCCTTGGTGCATTTGATTCAATCGCCCGACACCGCCATCGAACTGGGGAAAGCCGGCCGACAATGGGCCTTGGACCATCTCGACCACCGCGCACGTGCCCGGATTTTGACCGATTACCTTCAATCATGGGTGGACGCATGAAGGTGTTGGTCATGTCCTCGCGCATTCCTTTCCCCCTCGAAAAGGGAGACAAACTGCGCTTGTTCCATCAATTGAAGCACCTGAGCGAGGAACACGAGGTCATCTTGTGTTGCTTAAGCTCCAAAGACGCCTCCCTCGAGCAACGAGAGGCCCTTTCTCCTTGGGTTCACGAACTGCATGTGTACCGACTTTCTTGGATTCGACGACTCTGGCGCATGGCTTGGGCATGGGCCTCGGACAAGCCCTTCCAGGTGGTATGGTTTACGGAGCCTCGCGTCCAACGTCAAATCCGCGACCTCTCGGTCCGCTGCGCACCCGACGTCATTTATGGGCAATTGGTGCGCTGCGCAGAATACGTCAAGGATCTCCACGAAGTCCCCAAGGTGTTGGACTACATGGATGCGCTCAGTGCGGGCATGCATCGTCGCGCCAACAATGAGACGCGCCTGGTCATGAAAGCCTACCAATGGCTGTTGCGCACCGAGGGAACGCGACTCGCCCGTTACGAATCACGGGTGCTTGACTACTTCGACGGGGCCACCATCATTTCGCGCAACGACCGTCTGCTCATTCCTCACGGCGACCGCGACCGCATTCAGCTCGTGCCCAACGGCGTGGATTTGAGCACGTTTTCACCGGCTGAATCCGCCCCCGAAGGCGATCCCGTGCTCCTGTTCACAGGAAACATGTCGTACGCCCCCAACGTGGATGCTGCCCACCACTTGGTGGAGCACATCATGCCTCTTGTCAAGCACCCACGCGTGCGCGTGGTTCTGGCGGGAGCCCAGCCCAAAGCCAGCGTGCAAGCCTTGGCCTCCCATCGGGTGACCGTCACGGGTTGGGTGGATGACATCGCCGCCGAATACCGCGCAGCCACCCTGTTTGTGGCGCCGTTGCGTATTGGCACTGGACTCCAAAACAAGGTGTTGGAAGCCATGGCCGCCGAAGTCCCATGCGTCCTTTCTCCCCATGCCTTTGCACCACTGAATTTGCCGAGCACGGGACACGCTGTGGTCTGTCAAGATGCGGTCGCCTTCGCCAAAGCAGTGGATGACCTCCTTGACGCCAACGCGGAGGCCCGTGACATGGCACGCCGCGCCAGACGCAGCATCGAAGGACAATTCTCTTGGCGCACCCACAGCCAAACGCTGTCGGAGCTCTTGATTCGCGTCGCCGGGCACGCATCTGTCTGAGAATTGCGAACTTTGCCTCAACCTCCTCGTCATGAAGAACCCACCTGATTCCTTGGCCCACCTCGATTTTGTGGCCGGCATTCCCACGTTGGACCTCAGCCACTTCACCCATGGCACCCCCGAGCAGCGAACGGCCTTTGTCCGAGACTTGGGTGCCGCCTACCGCTCGGTCGGTTTTGCGGCCATCTCCGGCCACGGCGTGAACCCGAGTGTCATCGAAGACATGTACGCTGAGGCGGAGGCGTTCTTCGCATTGCCAAATGAGACCAAAATCCAGCACGAGCGTCCTGAACACAACCGCCAGCGCGGATATGTGAGATTTGGGACGGAGCATGCCAAAGACTCCAATGCTGCCGATTTGAAGGAGTTTTGGCAAGTCGGACAAACCCACATTCCAGAGGGGGCCGACATGGACAATTACCCTCCCAATGCGGATGTGGCAGAGCGTCCTGCCCTCGCTCCGCGGGCAGATGCCTTGTACAAAAGCCTCGAAGACGTGGGACGCCAAATGCTTCGCGCCATTGCCCTCCACCTCGAACTTGACGAGGCGCACTTCGAGCAATACGTCCAAGGCGGCAACAGCATCTTGCGCCTGATTCACTACCCGCCCATCACGTCAGAACCTGATTCGAGCGTTCGCGCCGGCCAGCACGAAGACATCAACCTCATCACGCTGCTCGTGGGAGCATCTGCGGACGGATTGGAGGTCATGGACAAGGAAGGTTCTTGGACCGCGGTCAAAGCCTTGCCCGAACACCTCGTTGTCAACGTGGGCGACATGCTCCAGCGATTGACCAACCACGAGCTGAAGTCCACCACCCACCGCGTGGTCAACCCCCCTCAGGAACTGTGGGGACAGCCACGCTTCAGCATGCCTTTCTTCTGCCACCCCGTTCCCAGCATGAGTTTGGCCGCACTGCCCCAATGCGTGGCCGAAGGCGGCACGCCCATGGATTCTGCGACGACGGCCGGCGAGTACCTGAGCGAGCGTTTGCGCGAAATCGGACTTAGCCAAGAAAAGTAAACACGCGGGGGCGTTCAGATTTGTTGACATTTTCCGGGGCAAGCCTCGCGGGGTGCTTGCGTTGTTTTGCGACACATGTACAAGACCATGAAATCCCCCTTGTTCCTCCCACTGATGGGAGGCGTGACCTTGTTCTCTTTGGGCGTCACAACCACCTTGACACTTGTCTCACGCGAGTCCTCCGCACTTGAGTCAACACCTGTCCGGCTCACCTCCACCTCAACCGCGGCCTCACCCAATTGGCCTGCGCCTGTCGCAACAACGGCGGGCGGAGATGCGTTTGTCCATGCCGCTGCGGCGTCGGTGGATGCTGTGGTCCACGTCCAGACAGCCTCTCTTGTCTCAGACCAAAGCAATCCTTGGCTCAGCATGTTAGGCATGGCCGGCGGGCGCATTGCGCAAGGCTCGGGAAGCGGCGTGTTGATCGATGAAGCGGGCGTCATTGTCACCAACCACCATGTCATCCAAGGCGCTCGGGAAGTGCGCGTGAACACCTCCGACGGCGAATCGCATGTGGCCCGTGTGGTGGGGAGCGATCCGAGCACGGATTTGGCCGTCCTGGCCATTGAGGCGGATCGTCCCCTTCCCGTGATGACAATGGGCAACTCAGACAAAGTGCAAGTGGGCGAATGGGTGCTCGCCGTGGGCAACCCCTTGAATTTGACCTCCACTGTTACAGCGGGCATTGTCAGTGCCAAAGGCCGAAACATTCACCTGCTCGAGGCCGATGCTTCCCGCGAAGTCTTTCCCGTGGAGAGCTTCCTGCAAACCGACGCGGCCGTGAACCCGGGCAACAGCGGAGGCGCGCTTGTGAATCTGGAAGGCCAACTCATTGGAATCAACACGGCCATCGCTTCTCAGACAGGCTCCTACGCGGGCTATTCCTTCGCCATTCCCTCCTCCATTGTCGCCAAGGTCGTCAAGGACATCCGGGAATTTGGTCGGGTGCAGCGCGCATACTTGGGCATTCAAGTCCAATCTCGCGAACCGGGTGTCGTGGTGGCTTCCACAAATCCTGGAGGTGGCGCACGTGAGGCGGGCATTGAAGGTGGAGATCGCATTTTGGCCATCAACGGCATCGACGTGGGTTCCTTCCCCTCCCTCCAGGAGCAACTGTCCAAACACCGACCTGGCGACGAGGTTCTCGTCAAGATGCAGCGCGGGCAAACCAGGCGCGATGTGGTCGTGACCTTGACCAACCGCCATGGCGCACCGACCCTCAACCCAATGAGCAGCAACACGAAGTCCCCCAATGCTGTGCCTCAAATGAAACAACTCGAAGCCGCCTGGGGCGTCGCACTCATTCCCATCCCCGATCGAATCCGCGAGAACCTCCAATTGCGCGGCGGCGTCATGGTCACCGACCTTCGAAATGGTGCTTGGGCGCAGCAAGGCATCCGCAAAGGCTTCATTGTCTTGCGCATCGATGGATCGCCGGTGACAGGACTTCAAGATGTGGAACGTGCGGTGGCCCGCGCCGCCCATGGCAACGAAGAGGGACTCCTGATCGAGGGGATGTATCCCGATGGAAGCCGAGGATTCGCAGGCGTTGCCGTCCCTGATGTGAAGCCTTAGCCCTCCAAGTGAGGGCTTGGTGACGAAAGCCGGAGATGCGAGGAAAGGAAATCGTAACCTCGCATCATGCCACTTCCATTGCTCCCTCTGCGTTTGTTGCCCATGCCAGGCGAAATTGTGGGGCTCCACATCTTCGAACAACGCTATCAGGTGTTGTTCAACGACCTGGAAGCCATGCATGTGGACGAGTTTGGCATCCCCTTTTTCCACGACTCCAAAATTTGGCGTGTGGGTGCCAAAATGCGCTTGGTCACTGTGCAAAAGCGCCACTCGGGAGGCAAGCGCGACGTGGCTGTGACGGCCACAGGGTTGTTCCGCTTGAAAAACATGGATGAAGCCCCAGGCGTCGTCCCCTATCCGCTCGGTGAAGTTGAAGACATTCAGGAGTGGTCCAACTGGCCTTTGGGCAAGGCCTGTGCCGATGCCAGAGACGCCCTGATTCAGGACATGAAGGCGCACGAGATGTACGTGGCCAACTTGGAAAATCAGGGGCTCGTTCGCCTCATTCAACACCTGGGCATCGACGCCAGGCAACGCGCTGACATTCTCTCCAAAGCCAGCATCCAAGAGATGCAACAATCGCTGCTGGAACGCATCGAAGTGACGCGACGCCTGATTCAGCAATCGCCTCAGGACGGCAGTTCGTTTTTCGTCAATTGACGAGTGGGCCCGACGAGGTGGCACCTCGTATCTTTGGAACATGACCTGGAAACGTGTGTTCGCGCCTGCATTGTGGGCAACGATTTGTGCTGGCTTGGCACTCCAAAGCTGTGAAACGCCCCCCTCCTCTTCCGAAGGATCGTCCAAATTGATGGTCTCCCAAGACGCCCCCGACAACGTGGTGGCCGTCCCTGACTTGGAAGTGCACCCGGAGCTGGATCCCCTGAGCATCACGGTTGACAAGGTCGGCCTTGCCAACTTCATGGGAGACGATTCCCTCGCCGTCGTGTTGGACGACCTCTACACGTACTTCCACCTGTCCAACGTCGGCAAATGGGACGCGATGTTTGAGTATTTCCCCGGACACCGCACAGCCGACACCGCCATGCTGACGGTCCAAAAGGAAATGATGGACAAGTGGTTCCACAACGGCTTACGAAACCGTGCCGGTGGTTGCCACATCCGCTACGCCAGCCCTTGGGTGGACGAAGGAGATCAGCAGGTGGCCCTGCTCGGCTTGGATTTGAATTACTTCTTGGACTTCTTCGAGAATTTCGAAGGCAATCCGGAAGGCATGCGTTTGACCCTCCAAGATCAATACGGCAAGGAAGCCATCGCCTACTTCGACTTCAACCAGGTGGAAGACGGAGACACTGCGCGCATCCGACAGTTTGAGGTGAACGCAGAGTCCTCCATGTACGTGCTCAGCAGCAACGACAGTTTGCACTGCATGTTCCTGCCACCCCAAATCAGCAAGTCCCCTCAACTGGCTGCGGAAATGATGAAGCAGGAGACCATGCTGGAGTTGTTGCGTCACAAGCGTGAGCACTTCGACAAGCGGTAAGACATGAACCTGCGCGCGGTCAATGAATGGGATCCCCTGCGAACTGTGGTGGTGGGCACGGCACGGTCGATGGGAGGCACACCCCTTCTCGAAGATGCGTACGATCCCAAGTCGAAGGAACACATCCGCGCAGGCACATTCCCTCTCGAGACCGACTGCATGTCGGAGCTGGATGGACTTGCGGCCCTTTTGGAGGCCCGCGACATCCGCGTGTTGCGGCCTCAGGGTTTGGAAGACCTCAACCAAATCTTCGCGCGCGACGTCGGGGTGGTCATCGACGACCGTTTCGTCGCCATGCGCATGATTTCCGACCGTGCTGCAGAATGGCAAGGCATCGTGCCACTGTTGAAAGACGTCCACGATTCTCACGTGCTGACCCCGCCCGCCGGAGTGCGCGTGGAAGGTGGAGATGTGATGCCGATGAATGGAGAAATCTGGGTGGGACACAGCGCTGCCGATGACTTCGCGAAGTACACAACCTCGCGCACCAACGAAGCTGCGCTGGATTGGCTTTCTGACCAGTACACCGACTGGCGAATTCGGGGGTTTGAACTGACCAAATCGGACGACGATCCACGGGCCAACGCCCTTCACTTGGACTGTTGCCTGAGTGTGCTGGCAGGCGGCCATGCCATTTTTCACGCCAACGGACTCAAACACGAAGAAGACCGGGCATTCATTCGATCTCAATTCGAAGGCCAACTGCTCGAGGTCGATGCCGACCAGATGTACGACATGCAGTGCAACCTCATCTCCATCACGCCCGAGGATGTGGTCTCCTGTCCGACCTTTGAACACGTGAATGCGCAACTCCTCGATTGGGGGTATCGCATCCACACCACCCCACTGCAAGAGACTGCGAAAATGGAAGGCCTTCTCCGCTGCGTCACCTTGCCTCTCTTCCGCCAAGCCTAACCTGTTCAGCATGCACCCAACTCGCTCCCAGAGCACCTCAAACATCTTGATGGTTCGCCCAGCCAGATTCCGAAAAAACGAAGAGACGGCAGGCAACAACCACTACCAAAAGGACGCTGAAGTGGACGACGTTCACGACATCGCCTTGTCCGAATTTGACGGCATGGTCGACGACCTTCGGGTGCGCGGCGTCCAGGTCATTGTCGTGGACGACGATCCCTCCACCGACACGCCCGATGCCCTGTTCCCCAACAACTGGGTGAGCTTTCACAGCGACGGACGCGTGGGTCTCTATCCCATGTTTGCGCCCAACCGCCGACAAGAACGTCGTGAAGACATCCTTCACGACCTGGTGCACGCCCACGGCTTCGCCATGGAGGAAATTGTGGACTTTACCGAGTTCGAATCGCACAACGCCTTTTTGGAAGGCACGGGCAGCATGGTGCTGGACCGCATCCACGGGAAGGCTTACGCTGCACTGAGCCCTCGAACCGACCGCGATGCCTTTGAGCAGTGGTGCGAAGCCATGGACCTCGTAGGCGTGGTGTTCGAGGCCTTTCAATCCGTGGGAGACGCACGCAAGGTCATTTACCACACCAACGTCATGATGGCCATTGGCACGGGCTGGGCGGCGGTGTGTTTGGACTGCGTGGACCACCCCGAGGACAGGAAACTCCTCGAAGAGACCTTGTCGGAAGACGGGTTGACCGTTGTGCTGCTCACCGAAAACCAAATCAACCGCTTCGCCGGCAACATGCTCGAAGTCCAAACCACCCAAGACGAGACCTTGATTGTGATGAGTCAAGCGGCTTTTGAAGTGCTCACTCCTGCCCAACGCGAGACGCTGGGGCAGTTTGGAACCCTCGTTCACAACGATTTGAACACCATTGAAACCTGCGGAGGAGGTTCGGCGCGCTGCATGATGGCCGAAGTGCACCTCCCGCTTGAATCCCCGTCCTGACCTGCCTCCATGATTCATCTCCTCGACTCCCGACTGCACAACGCGGTTCTCGACACGTTTGAAGCCACGTTTGGCAAACGCCCCGCAGACAAGCAGATTCAAATCCAAACCACCCGCGCAGAATTCGAGGGCGACCGAACCGTGGTGGTCTTCCCACTCGCCGGCATGGCGGGCGAACCTCCCCACGTCGTTGCGGAGAAACTCGGAGAAGCTTTGACCGCAACGCACCCTTGGATTGCGGCTTATGGCGTGGTCAAGGGATTCCTGAATCTGACGCTCAGCGACAAGAGTTGGTCCGACACGTTGAAAGACGCCCTAACCGATTCGTGGGGCTTTGCCCCAAAGGGGTCCAAGTCCCAAGTCATGGTGGAGTACAGCTCCCCCAACACCAACAAGCCCCTGCATTTGGGCCACCTCCGGAACAACTTCTTGGGCTTCAGCGTCTCTCGCATCCTCGACGCCGCTGGACATGACGTGGTGAAAGTCCAAATCATCAACGACCGAGGCATCCACATCTGCAAATCCATGGTGGCTTGGCAGAAGATGGGCAACGGTGAAACGCCAGCCACGACCGGCGAGAAAGGCGACAAGCTTGTGGGCCGCTACTACGTGGCCTTTGACAAGACCTTCAAAGCAGAGGTGGCCGAGGGCGTGGCGCGAGGCCTTGAGCCCAAAGACGCAGAAGCCGCGAGCCCCATCATGCAAGAAGCGCGTGCGATGCTCCAGCGTTGGGAGGACGGAGATGCCGAAGTGGTCGAACTCTGGAAAACGATGAACGGCTGGGTGTACGAAGGCTTCAACACGACCTACGAGGACATGGGCGTGACCTTCGACAAACTCTACCATGAGTCCGACACCTACCTCTTGGGCAAAAAGCACGTCGAAGACGGACTCGCCAAGGGCCTGTTTTTCCAAAAGGAGGACGGCTCAATTTGGGTGGACCTCACCGAAGACGGCCTCGACGAGAAACTCCTGCTTCGTGGCGACGGCACCGCCGTTTACATGACCCAAGACATTGGCACGGCCATCCTGCGGTTCGAAGATTTCCCCGCATTGGATCGCCAAGTCTACACCGTGGGCAACGAGCAGGAGTACCACTTCAAGGTCCTCTTCCTCATCTTGAAGAAATTGGGTTTTGCCCAAGCAGACCAAAACCATCACCTCAGCTACGGCATGGTGGAGTTGCCAGAGGGCAAAATGAAGTCCCGTGAAGGCACAGTGGTCGATGCCGACGACCTGCTGCTCGAAATGCGCTCCACCGCCCGCGACATCTCAGACGAACTCGGGAAAGTGGACGACTTCTCAGAGGAGGACAAAGCCGCATTGGCCCGAAAAGTCGGCCACGGTGCACTCAAATACTTCTTGCTGAAAGTGGCCCCTGCCAAATCCATGATGTTTGACCCCAAATCGAGCATCGACTTCTTTGGCAACACCGCGCCCTTCATCCAATTCAATGTGGTGCGTTGCAAAAGCATACTCAGAAGCGTGGAGGTGAAAGACCTCGCATGGTCTTCGGACACCCCGATGGATGCCGCTGAGCGCACCCTTGCGGCAGGTGTATTGTCCTTTCCCTCTGTGGTTCAAGAGGCGGCAGCCACATACGACCCCTCGTTGATTGCCAACCACTGCTACGACCTCATCAAGGCGTTTTCGAGTTTCTACCAAGACCACCCGATCGCCAAGGAACAAGGCGACAATGTCCGTCAGTTGAGGTTGGCCCTGTGTGCTGCCGTCAGCACCACGGTCTCCAACGGCATGAGCCTGCTCGGCATTGACATGCCCGAGCGCATGTGATCAAAGGCTGAATCTTCGCTCTGAGCAGTGACCCTCACATGTCAAGTGGGCGGTCCAATCCCCTTGCGCCGTGGGACGCTCCAAGCTCCACGCGTGCACGCCTTCAGCCAGGGCTCCCTCATGAACGACCACACGGACTTCACCCGGACCACGCAATTCGATGTGCACCTCCCCTGCGGTTTTGACACGAACAGAGACCTCCAAAGTCCCTTCCCCTGACTCCACCGCTTCTCCTTCCCAATCGACGTCCACACGTGGCGCCACGCCGCGGGCGTAAGACGCCTTCAATCGAGACCACAGGACATAGACCACCATGCCCAACAGCCCCACCAGCAACGTCCACTGCAGCGTTTCCATGGCTTAAAGCGAAAGGATGCCAGGAATGGTCGCCGCGGCTTCATACCGGGCAAAAATGTCATCCGGTCCCTCCACCCTTTCGTCGACCGTGACCGCGCGGTAGTTCCCCTTTTTCGAGTCTCGAATTTGAAACGTGGCCAGCTGACCAAAAATCGCACGCAGCGACGCTTCATTCTCCGGCTTCGAAGGCATGATAAACTTGAACTTGAAAACGCACGGCCACGTGTGCGTGTCGTTCAATTGGGCGCGAAGCTGTTCGCGTTTGGCGTCGTCTTGTGGGGTCATGCTGGGTTGCGCTTGTGAAAGGCCAAAAATAAGAACGGGCCACCCGAAGGTGGCCCGTGTTGAGTCATAAGGACAGGACGAAAGTCAAATGCAAGTGGAGCCAAAAATGGCGAGGAATCCAAGCAAATCTGACGTGGCGATCGTCCCATCGCCATCAAAATCCCCCATGCACGTATCCACCCCCACGCACTGACCTGCAGTGGCATCCCATGTTGTTCCAGGGCCACAATAAGTTGACGGGTCCACAAAATCCTCGTCAGCATCACAAATCCCATTCGCATTTGCGTCTTCCAAGCAAGTGCCGTTGCAAATGCCTATGGCATCGAGAACGCCCACACAATCGTCCGCATCATCGCAAATGCCATCTGCATCGAGGTCATCACAAGGCACAACCTCACAAGCAATGGAGGTTCCATTGATGGAGATGTCGACCACCTCAATCGCCCCACTGGAGAATTGAAATTTCACTGAACGTTCGAAGCCGACTGCACTTACCGTGACTTCATTCATGCCAATGTCGAGTGCCATGGCATTTCCGTTGTTCCAATTCCCATTGGCCACCGTCTTCACAACTCGGTAATTGGCTCCGTCTGCTGGAAGAGCACTCACCAAGATGTTCATGGTTTGGGCTGACGAACTGCCAGGATCATCGGGGGTTGTTGCGGTGATCACATGAGGCCAAGTCGCATTTGGCCCCGCATCAAATGCGGCACAGTTGGCCATGGGTACGCCGTCGAGGTCGCTTGCGCAGCTCAATGTCTCAGCATTGACGGTCAACAAATCAAATTCAACATCACCCGAAGAAAACTGGAACTTGACCGAGCGATCAAAAGACACCGCTGCAACTGAGACCGTATTCAATCCCAAGGACAACGCTGTCGCGTTTCCAAAAAACCAATTGCCATTGGCGACTGTTTTTGCCACGCGATAGGAAGCGCCCTCGGGCATGGCAAGCACATTGATTTCCATGGTTTGCGCTGCGGATGACCCTGGATCGTTAGGAGAAGCCGCCGTCAGTACGTATGGCCAATTGGCGGTAGTACCCTCTTCGAACAAATCACATGTACCGGTCAGATTTTGAGCAGCAAGGGAGAAAGAAAAGCACGCAAAACATGCTGCAAGGAGGTAGGAAAGGTGTCTCATTTTGTCAATATCAGTTGCATAATGAAGATAGTGGAAATCAGCTTCAAAAGCAATCACGTACTCATTATTCCTTCTTTTCAAGTGCTTTTCGTGGCTCATTGTACACCCTCGAAATCACTGTATCCGTCATGGACCTCATTCGATCCAAAGATTGATTGTCCCCAAATTCAATTTGCAATTCACGCAATTCGCTTTTCAAACGAGCAATGAGTGTGTCAGAGGCTCCCGCGTAAAGGTTGTTCATTTCCTTGGGATCCGATTCCAAATTGTAGAGCTCCCATTCGTCCATCGAGTAGTAAAAGTGCATCAGCTTGTAGGGTCCTGACTTGATGCCGTAGTGTGGTTGCACTTGGTGCCAAATGGGGTACTCGTAATAATGGTAGTACACGGAATTGCGCCCTGTCTGTTTTTCTTCAGTAAAGGCCGACCGAAAACTCTTGCCTTGCATTGAACTCGGTATGTCGAGGCCTGCCATGTCGAGCAACGTGGGACCAAAGTCAATGTTCATGGCCATGTGATTTGAGGTCATTCCTGGTTCAATGACTCCAGGACATTGAATCACAAATGGCATTTTGAACGACTCTTCGTACATCCAACGTTTGTCGAACCAACCATGCTCTCCGAGATAGAACCCTTGGTCTGAGGTGTAAACCACCAAGGTGTTTTCGTCAAGTCCCGTTTCTTCGAGATAATCGAGAACACGGCCGACAGCACGGTCAACTCCTGCAACACACCTCAAGTAGTCCTTGATGTACGTCTGGTACTTCCAATTCTTAAGTTCTGACCCCTGCAGAGAGTCATGGGGAGTCCAAAATTGTCCCTTGTCCCCATAAGCGAGCCATCGCATTGAATCCCGACGTGTCAAACCGGCAGGCGGCACTTGCTTCATGTCTCTTCGATTGAGATGGTTCCCAATTTCCATCATGTTCTCAGATGCCGCCTTTCGTCCTGCGTAGTCGTCATCAAAATTGGTTGGCGTTGGAAAATCGAAGTCACTGAACAAGTCATGGTACATGGAGTCAGGACGCCAATCCCGATGTGGTGCCTTAAACTGATAAAGCAGCATAAAGGGCTTTTCAGGATCACGCTTTTGGGAAAGCCAATCAATGCAATCGTCCTCAATCACTTGGGTCGAATGCCTCGTCTGTTCCACCAACGTATCCACTCCATTGACGCAAAATTGCGGATTGAAATAGGTTCCTTGCCCTCCCCAATTGATCAGCACCTTAGAGTAGTCAAATCCCGTTGGCGTTGTCCCTAGGTGCCATTTGCCAATGACTGCAGTCTCGTATCCGTTTTGTTGAAACACCTTGGGGAAAGTGACGAGATCTCCATTGAAGTCTCCCCCATCCACATTCTTATAAAAGCCATTGACATGGCTGAATTGCCCCGTCAATATCGAAGAGCGACTTGGGCCACAGATGCTGTTTGTGCAGTACACTTGGTCCATGCGTGCCCCATTCTTGGCGATGCGATCGATGTTGGGCGTTGGAGCGAGGGGGGCAAGGTCTGAACCGTAGGCACTGATCGCCTGGTAAGCGTGGTCGTCAGCCATGATGTAGATGACATTCAATGGCTTGGGCTCTTGATCGCTCACAGAACCTGACTGACATGACCAGAGGGCGAACGCCATCATGCACGCTGTGAGCACGCGGGTTAAAGAGGAAGACTGAATCATGATTGTGAAATTTTCTGAGGGTGTCATTTTCGTACCATAAATGGGACATTTGCCGACGAGCAATTGTTCCCATCCCGACATGCTTTGACAAAAACACGATAGGCACCTGGAATCTTCGGCGTTTTAAAGACAACAACTCCCGGGTTGACAAACGAAAAGTCGGTTGGGATTTCTTCGAGGCTTTCCTGACGATCACCTCCCATTTTTTTGGTTTGTGATTCAGGAAACAAGGCGCATTGCCATTGGACTTCACCCTCGAATGCACTCAAGTCGACATCCACTTGCACTTCTGAATCGGGCTCAACAATGTGGTCGACGTTCCATCGTCGATCGTTCATACGGATGTTTCGAATGCTTGGAGCACGCCAAATGGGCCACTCCCCTGACCAGGCCTTGTGCATGGCGTCCACACCATCCGTGGCCGAACCATCGCTCAAAAACAGGCCATGCCATGTGGCTGTGGACTCTTGTTTTTGACCCCATAGAAAGCAATAACTCCCAAGGCACATGCTCGAGTCTGCCGCGATGATGGATTCGTAGCGCCTCAACCGTGTAGAAGCCTTTGCCCCTCCTGGTGGTTCTTTCTTTGCTCCCCAAGATGTTGTTGGAGCTTCGAATGGGCCGTTCACACCCCACTCCGTGACGATGTAAGGCTTGTTCCAACCAAAACGACGAATGTTCAGTGGGAGTTTTTCGATGCTCCCGTAGGCATTCACACCCAAGACGTCGATGTTGGGACATCGGGTTCGAACCATGTGAATCTTCGCAGGGTCAATGCCTGCAAGCACAGTAGATGTGGGATGATTTGGGTCGGCCTCATGGATGAACTTGGCCAACTCCTCCACGGCATCCCAAACCCTGGTGTTGGTGTACTTGAGATCCAACTCGTTGCCAATGCCCCACAACAACAAAGCCGGATGATCTTTGTATCTCAACACCTCTTGCTTCAACTCGGCGAGTTGCCCCTCGACCGCATGAACGTCATTGTAATTCATCCCTGTACGTTCGGGCCTCAGATACAATCCAAGCATGACTGACATCCCTCGTTGGTGCGCGGAATCCAACAACGCCGATTTGTTTGTGCTCCACAACCGAATGGAATTGGCCCCACACTCCTCCAGCAGCCCAAAATGAGCCTTTGCCCCTGCCCCCAGGATCTCGTGCTGCGCTCCATGACGCATCAATGACCACCCCGCAGAATCAGCCACGAGCGTTACGGCAGTCGTTTGACCTTGAGCGCATACACTCAACATCCACAACCCCAGACACGTCATATTTTCCCAAGTTGTTCTCACTGCATGTGGTTTTCAATCCAGCGATGAACCTTGTTGACGTTTCCACGATACTCTGACCACTGAAATTCAAGAATTGCCGCGTCGACGTCTTCAGTGACGGTCAAGCGCACTTCCCTTGTGGCAGACCAATTGAATTGTTCATGTTGGTCGAACTGCTTGATGGGGACGGCACACGACCAAATGCCCTCTTCGAATTGAAGGCAGTTCTCCAGTGAAAGTCTTTGACGTATCTGCCTTGGGGCACCTGTTGCAGACCAAATGGAGAAGTTGAGTGGACTGAATTGTCCGTGCAGCCGAAACGTCAGCGCCGAAGCGGAATACACATCAGACATGTCAAGGGCTTCCCACTGGTTCAGCGCCACGCCACATGAATTCCAACCTTTCAGAGGACCGTTCTTGTCGTAATGCAGCGCCAAAAACTCCTCTCCTTGAGCCCAACCCATCGTCTCGGATTCGTTCAACCCCCACCATTGATTTTCAGCGTTCATCACCAATGGCAATTGCTCGCAAACGTCCTCACCTCTTGGCTCCAAGAATTTGCCTTCATGGTGAAAGGGAACAATCTGAATGGCATCCAAATGCACATGACCCTCTCTTTGAAACTCGATGCGAAGTTCCTTCACATTCTCTAGATTGAGCCCTTTCGCTGCTGCCCGAAACGTCGCCAACGGAATATGTGCAGTGCGCCATTCCTCATCCAATCTCTGCCCCTCCACATTCAACAGGTTGATTTTGGAGGTGGCCTGACGCCCCCCGTAGTCCACCAAAGAGAAAAACATGGGGATTTTGCTCACCGAACCTGAGTCAAGTCGAATCTGAAACTGCAACGCTGCGATTTGCTCCAAGTTTTTCAAATTCTTCCCCACGTAGTTGGCCCAAGGAAATCCCACTCCGAGATAGCGGCAGCTGTCCCCTTGTCGCCATGCAATCGAAAGGTGATCTTCACCCTCCACTGAGTTGTCCTTGACAAATTTAACGCGCTTGCAAGGATGGCTGCGGTGGCCAAACAAATTCGAGTTGCATGAGTCAAGATAGACGTGCCGATAAGGATATGACGAAACCAACTGTTCAGGGGTGGGCGTCAAGTCCACCTCGTAAAGGGACACCTCTTGCATGCTGTCGCATCCAAGCCAGCCCAACGCACAAATTCCGAAAATGAATAACCCTCTTCTCATCATTCCTGCTCAAGCAATGGCAATCCTTCTGTAAACATGATGTAATCCACATCTGCCTGCGCTTCAATGTTTCCATTGTCCGGGCAATTCCCACTGTTGAAGGGACAGGCTTGCAACCCAAGACGAATTCCCCGAATTTCTGCAGGCTCCCTGACATTGTTTCCTCCTTCACTTTTTACTTCGAACTCCGCGTACGGAACGGCAAAATATCTCCATCCCTCCCAGTCCACCGGTCGAATTTGGTGCTTGTAGACCTCCGATCCTGTGCCAAAGATGTCCGCCGCGTTGTTGTTGACGTTGTCGTCGAACGGAGCGTCAGACTCCGAAAGCAAAATGTTGACGTATTGATCCGTGGCAAACTCCTCATCCACCCCACCGAAAACACCCACATTCAAAAAGAAGTCCTCGGCTGATGCATTGACATCACTCAAGTCAATTGGAATGTCTATGTAGCCAAGACTCCAGTCCCAATTCACCCTCCCCCCCATTTTGAAACACTGACTTCCCTGAAGCGCATTTTCTTGAGCCAGTTCAAACGTCATGTTGCCTCCGTCTTGGTGCCAAACGAGTGCGCCATCGGGAAGCCCCTCGTCAAAATTGGCCACCTCAATCCCCGAGTACGTTTTGACACCCGCCACTTGCAAAGCGGCAACATACTCCTCTTCCTCACCCTCGACGCTCAGTCTAACCTCGCACGTCTCCTCCAAGAAAAACGGAACATCATCGCAATTCCCATACCAGACAACCTGTTCGGCAAACAACTCTGATGAAAAAGCCTCGAAGGACTTTCTGCTGCCGGATTCCAAACCCGTGATGAGCAGATTCCACTCCACCGGTTTGGAGAATTTGCAGGAAAACCCCACCGATTCCCCCAAGGAAAAATCAGGCGACACATCGGTCAATTGCAGCGAATCAATCACCTCGAAAACTCCGAATAATTCATTGATTGATGGCCCCTCCGAGGAAGGACGATTGCATCCGGCACTCCAAATCAAGGTCAACAAAAAAACAAGGGCGATAGGTGTCGTGGTCTTCATCATAGGTCGGCGGATATCACAATAAACACTTGACTGGCCAGGATTTGAGTTGAACTTCGATTGTCAACGTTTTGACCCCAGACATTCCATTGGGCCCTGGCAGAAATGTCCTTTGACAATTTGTGCATGATGCCCAACGAGGTCATCCATGCATGAACATCCAATTCTGTCCTTTGGAAATTGAACAACTCTCCAAGTTCTGAGCGCACGTTCAAATATTCGTGTCCTGCACCCATGGCATGTCTTCCCGAACACTCGATCCAAAACTGCGGCAACAGCTCAAGGGCAGCAGAAAGCGTAAAGTTGGATGTGAGCAGTTCGACTTGTTCAAGATCGCTGCCACCGCGCAAGGTGTGCTGGACTTGCTCATAGGCGGACACACGGAAATTCCTTGAAGCTGATGGCGCAGAGTTCCACTCCACTCCCAACCCCGCAGCAGAAAACGTTCTCAATTCCGAAGTGCCTTGTCCCGTCAACTCCGCAAAACGGCTCATTCGAAGCGTCATCTTGGCATTCTCAAAGTTTCTGCGGATGTGCGCCATCGCCCCCCTGCGATTGGGGGTGGCTTGGCCGTAAGGCAAGACATTGTCAAACAGCGGTGCGATCGGCATCAGCGTTGCCGAAATCCCTTGGTTTGCGACGGTCACATCAGAGATGAGGTCAAACAAGGAAACAGAACGGGAGAGTTCCTCCCCTCCAACAACAGGAAAGACCGAGGGAATCGAAAGGTCTGAGAAATCGTAGCGCTTGCTCTGTGCACCCGCACTTCTAAAAAACGGATCGACCTCGCGATAGGCCATTCCTCCTTGCCATGACGAGTCCTGCGCCGCCACGAGAAACTTCAAGCCCGCAAAACCACCTTTCCTTGAATCCGACAAACCGGTGACTTCTCCGTTCATCATGTCGCGAATGCGCCATGAATGATTGGACCACCCGCCTTCTGCGGTGAAACGCATGCGAGCCCCATTCATTTGTTGTTGTTTGTGCAGCAGGCCGTGCGTTACGGGGTTCAAGACATTGTGCTCCAACGTTCCAGAATAGGGCAAGTCTGCCAAAACGGCGTGATGCAACTCCCCTGACCAACCCTTTTGACCCACCAGCGCGGTGGTCAATCCTGCCAACACACGGTCTGGCGAGTAAGTTGATTCCGAAAGTTGACGCGATCCACGTGGGCGCGCGACATAGCCATCCAAGACCACATGTTCAATCCAACGGTCTCCTTTGAACGAGGCATTGGCATGGGCCCCTTGCAATCGCCAACGATTTCCTTGAAAAAAATTCTCGTAAGCCACCAGTTTACGCTGCGCGGCAAAAGCGTGGCCCCACGGGTCAGAGACTTCTCCTTCGTCTGCGTGCAACGTGAATTCAGACTGATTGAGGTAAACATCTCCAAGATCGAATTTCACTTTGTTTTGGAGCACTCCTGACACCCGCAGCTGACGAACATCAACTTGGGTGCCCTGTCCGAAGAACCCCCCAAACTCATTGAGCACACGGATTTGTGCAAACACCTCTACTCCTTGAACAGGGTTGACGTGTGGATTCAAATCGAACAAGTTCCAACCGCTGGATATGCGGGACGGGTTCACCTCATTCCCCAACAACGCATCAGACGTGAACCAAGTCCGCGAAAATCCGTCAAGCCAATATTGCTTCGGAGGTCCAGAGGTCGTGGTTTGTGACCACCCCAGATGACCTAGACAAAGACATGAAAACGCAAGGAGAGGGAATTTCATTTCAAAAGGTCATTTTCAATTCTACCATCGTCTCGGTTCCTGAAAGTTGGTTCATGGTGAAATTGGGGTCTCGATAGGAATACCATTGCTGTCGGACATACAAGTTGACTCCGGTGGAGAGGGAAACATCCAACCCCACTCCAGCCCTTAGCTGTGTTTGGTTTCGTGCCATGGTCGAAACCTGACGCTGTCCTCTCGACAGCCAGTCTTGGAATCTGTTGGCCACGGAAGGCGCATCTGCGTCTCCTTGGGACGTTTCGTCATTTCCAACCACGCGTTCCAACCCCAAATGACCCAATGCAACAACGCGAGGATGCAATTCAATGCCCAAATCAAGCTGCATGCATTGCTGCTTTAACAAGGCCGTTCCAGCGGAGCGATGCAAACTGAACCACTCGCGTTGTGCTGAACGCAACTTCACCGTGGACAACAGCATCCATGCGCGGTCAAAAAACTGACCATGCTTTTTGAGTTGAGCTTCAAGAGTGTTGAACCTTTTTTGGAAGGACGCCCCCGCATTCACAAGAGAATCTGACAAGGCTGCCACCTCAAACGTACGACGGTAAACACTGTTCAACGCACTGTAAGGGCCCCAAGCTCGCGAGAAAAGGTTCAGTCTAGAAATGGTTTCGCCATTGACGAGGTGGAAATAAGACACCCCTCCTTCAGTAGGTGAAACTTCGGAAGACACGCCCATTCCGACATTGACCGCACACCCCAAGATTTGACCCTGCGCCTGAAGCTCCAGTCCTTGCCTGTTGTTCACAGGGATGCCCAAACCCACGAGGGGCGATTCAAAGGGAGCCCTCACCGTTGCCCCGATCCCTGCCACGTTTGGAAAGACTTCAAGCACAGACGAGTTCAAAAAATTCCCTGTCACATTGACAAACTCCGGTGCAATTCGATAAGCTCTGAACGAAAGTGGAATGCGTGCACCAGGACTCGCCCTGACATCCATGAACAAAGCGCCACCTTGCTGCACAGCGTCAGAGGAGTTCTCTGCATAAAACCCCCATCCCCCCTCGACAGTCACCACGTGCTTGCGCACCCCAAACCGCGACTCCATGGTGTGCAGATGGTACGCTCGTTCGTTTGCAAATGTGGAGTCCAATGCTGATCGGGACATGAGCGTGTTGAGGGCCAAGCTGCCCTTCTCACCAATGTCCTTCGCCACTCTCCAGCTTGAAGTGAAACTCATTGCCCCTTCAAAAGCAGAGCGATTGAAATTGCTTTTCCCAAGGACACCCTTCAACTTCATTCCTCCTGGCAAGTCACTGAGCCCAATGAACATTCCTTGGAACGCTCGGGACCCGTAACGAAGCCCCATGTCGACAAGTCCTTCATCGACATAACTGCGGTATCGGGTCCAAGGTCTGGCATCTACGGCTGCTTGGGGTCTTCTGTCGAACAGACTCAAACGGTTGAACGCCTGATTGCCCCAAACTGTCAATCGACTTTGCCTGTACCATGTCACTCCTCCTGTTCGAAGGGTGACCTTGCCCCATGGCTTCTTGATTTTAAGAGATGTGTTCAGGCCCAAATCCAGGGTGAGCGCAGATGGCTCCACTTCGGGCCCTTTGAACAATGAATTGCCCATCAGATCAACACCAAACTGCACGCCATCTTGGGTAACGAGCTTCAATCTGGTTAAAAACATGGGTTCACGGTAAAGGTCTCCCACCAGCACGGCCATGGTTTTCCCCGAATTGTTCGGAAAAACTTCCTGCTGGGAGCGAACATACCCAAGCACGCGACAGAACCCAGAAGCTGAAATCCCATGGATCGGGGTGCGCTCAAGTGAAGGCGCACTGCTTTCCCAGTTTGACATCCCTCCTTCTTGCGCAAAAGTGGAAAAACTCAAAATGAGAAGCAGTCCAGTGAGGAGGCAAAACCGGCCAACCTGACAGCCAAGAAAATTGAGGCAAACACACGACTTCTCCACGCCGCAAATTAAGACACAAGACAAAGCAGAAGTCGAAAAACTGTCATTTCGATACTGCCTTCGCCCTTGTACTTGATGAATCTCGAACGCACCTGAATCCAATGTGACTGGTTCCTGTATCGAAAGCCACCGGCATGCGCGCGGTCACTCGGTAGCTGGAGCAATACCCTTCGTTGCAAAGAAACGAGCCCCCACGCATCACTTTCTTGGGCACCATTGGCTCCATGGGGTCAAAAGACTCGGGCACACCTTTTGGATCGCGACTCTCTGTCGCGGCAGACCTATTGTACGTATCAGGGGCATACCAGTCTTCACATAGCTCCCAAACATTGCCTCCCAAATCCCAAATCCCCATTTCATTTGGCGAATAGGTCATGACCGGTGCAACCCCCACATGCCCATCCATGGCGTGATTGACTGTCGGAAAAACTCCGTCCCAGATGTTGCATTTGACGTCTCCAACAAGAGGCGACTCATTGCCCCAAGGATATCGCACATCACGGCCTTTTGATCGTGCCGCATATTCCCACTCTGCCTCGGTCGGCAATCTGCAATTGCGCCAAGCGGCGTAGGTTACCGCATCCTCATAAGCCACGTGCACAACAGGATGATCCCTGCGATTTTCTAAAGAAGATTGAGGGCCCTCTGGGTGCCGCCAGTTTGCACCAATCTCCCATCTCCACCATTGCCCATGATCACGCAAACCAAAAATTTCCTCGGGCTTCTCAAATACCATGGAGCCTGGTTCAAGTACTCCCTGCTCGGTCTCAATTTTCCGCTCTGCGACTGTCACATAACCAGTGCTTTGTACAAACTCTGCAAACTGTCCGTTTGTCACTTCATGCACGTCCATGAAAAATCCACTGAGCTCCACAAGATGACGAGGCTTTTCACGAGGCAACGCCTCGTGGTCCTCGGCATCTGCTCCCATCACAAACTCCCCTCCTTCGATCCAAACCATGGTCGCATGCTGGGTTTGTGGCAACTTGGAAACTTCCCTGAATGTCTGATCCTCAGCCACGTCGCCACATGCAACCATGGAACTCCATGAAGTTGCAAAAAACAGGAGTCGTACGTTCATCAATGGGTGGATTGATAGGTCGAAAAGGGGTTGCCTTTCCAAGTGATGCCTTCTTGCCACCTTGGGGCATTCACCTCATCCAAATAACTCAGCAAGCTCTTCTTCATGGCTTCTGCTCTCGCAGGCAATGCTGTCGCAAGATTTTGGGTTTCCCCGCAATCGTGTGCCAAATCGAATAACCTTACTTCACCATCATCATGAAAATAGAGCAGCTTGTGATTGCCGGAAATCCACGCGGAATGCGGGCGATTCAGGGCAATTTTATTTCGATAAGGCACATGAAACGCCATGCCGTTGACCGACCGAGTGACTTCAACTTCTTTCTCACCTTGAAGCACAGGCTTCATGCTGCCCCCGTCCAAGCTGTCTGGCAAAAGCGCCAGTCCATTCGCCAAATCGGCGATGGTTGGCAACAAGTCGGCTCCCCAAACGTGGGCGTTGGAATGAGACCCCGGCAAAATTCCAGGTCCCGCGACAACCATCGGAATCCGCAAGCCCCCTTCCATCGCATCCCATTTCCCCCTCTGCAGAGGATGATTCAGACTTTGCTCGTATTTCTTCGCTCCTGGAATGTTGGGTACGCCTCCATTGTCTGACATGTATATCACATACGTGTCATCGCTCATCCCGAGCTCTTCAAGCTTGTCTAGGATTTTGCCGAGACTTTGATCCAAATCAAGCGTCATGCCTGCAAATCCCACATGACGATGTCGATCACCCAAAGGAAGAGAATTCATGATGGCAAAGGAGGAATCAGATGTTTGGATGTTGCTGTGCACCGCGTAATGTGAAACCTGCAAATAAAATGGCCGTGAGTTCGCCGCACATGAGTCCAGAAAAGCGGTTGCACGATCTGTCAACTCGAGGACTTTTTTGGGATCCCGGGTCATTGTGGTTTCCCACTGGGACTTGTCATTGACAAATCCCCCATCCATATTCCGTGTGGCACCATCGCTTACCTCATACCCCAAAATCTCTGGACTCGCCCCCATTCCCCATTTCCCGAAATGCGCGGCGACGTATGTGGAGTCCACGCTTCGCAGGACTTTGGCGATGCTTTGCCATTCAGCATGAGGAATGTGGCTTGCATCCATCCCGACCCGAATCAAGCGAAGGCGAGCAGGAGATTTCCCAAATTGAATGCTGTATCGGGACGGGGCACAAACAGGTGCAGCAGCACGGGCATTTGAAAATCGAATGCCTTGGGAAGCCAACTTCTCCAGAAAAGGGGTTTGGTGAAAATCACTCGCCGATTCCTTCATGCCAGGCTCCATTTCAACCGACGTTCCGTTCCAAGCTTGATCATCGGCGAGGATCAGAACAAAATTCGGTGGCTGGCCGTTTCGGTTGTCCACAACAGATGCGCACGAGCACATGCCAAAACACATCATCATCAATATCAACAACCTTTCCATCATTTCCAATGAGTATTCGCCGCCTTGACCAACGGCTTCGTTCGGGGGAGTGGCTTGGCACTGTGATTCACACGACCAGCGGCAATCGGTGCCACTTGATTCAATGAATCCACATGATTCAACATCTGAGACAGCGAGTCAAACAAAGGCCCCACATTCTTGCTTGCCGCGACATTGAGCAACTCCAAAGAATCTGTGGTGTGATCGTACAACTCCCATCCCAGCGACCCTGATTGTCCCCATCGGGTAATTCTGTGGTTTTCAGTTCGAAGAGATACCCCCTTTCGCCAAACTGAATATGCTCCTGCACGTTGCTTCGAGCTTGAATCTGGCTGCTCAAAGAGCGCGATTCCAGGAAGGCTCGGGTCATTTGGAATTCCAGCCCAAGCCGCCACTGTGGGGTAAATGTCGACCAACTCCACAGGGCGATCTGAGTTCCACTCAAGAGGATGCTCGTTGCCACTGCGAACAATCAAAGGCACCCGAGTGGCATCTTCAAACAACGTTTGCTTTTGCCAATGTCCATGCTCCCCGAGATGATACCCGTGATCGCTTAAAAAAATGACCATGGTGTTCTCGGCAAGCCCCGTTTTTTCGAGGGTCTTCATCACACGTCCCACCTGGGCATCCACAAATGACACCGAAGCTCGGTAAGCCTGAATCAATGCCTTCGCGGTGTCCAAAGGCACATTCAACTGGCTTGGACGCGATCGCACCGACTTTTGAGCTGGCAAAGGCAGGCGTTCCCATGCCTCTTCTTCTTTGTTCGGGACCTCGATCTCACTCAACGGATGCAAATCAAAATACTTGCTCGGGGCGACAAAGGGTGTGTGAGGGCGAAAAAAGCCCACAGCCAAGAAAAATGGCCTGGCCTCACGTGCAAATTCCTCCAGTTTTCTTGATGCGATTTGAGCCACTTTGCCATCTGTGTATTCTTCATCATCGCCAAAGGACTCAAGCCAACTTAGGGTGCCCCCAAATTTTCCTTCAACCAGAGAATGAATCTGATGCTCCTCTCTTTTGTCACGACCAACAGGATTGTATGTCTCATCCCAAGACGGATTGTCGTCTTGACCTGAGGTCCCAATCTCTCCTGGATTGTCATAGTGAAACAACTTCCCCACTCGAACCACATCGTAACCATGTTGGCGAAACAATTGTGGCAGTGTGGTTACCTCTGGCAGTGCATCTCGCAGCATGACTCGATTGTCTCTCACTCCGGATTGCCCCGGATACAACCCAGTCAAAAAACTTGTCCTCGATGGGCCACAAAGGGGGTATTGACAATGGGCTTGTTCGAATCGAACCCCTGACTTCGCAAGTTCGTCCAGATGTGGTGTCACGGCGTTTGGATCTCCATAGCACCCTAACGAACAATTCAAATCATCTGCGACGATGAACAACACGTTTTTCACTTCCAGGGGATGGCGGTCTTTGGAGGCCGCGCATCCAACACAAAAAAGCAACGCCGCAAGCCACGTGAAATTTCTTTTGCGGCTGAAGTCCATCATGTCGTAAAAATCCTCAAGGCCGTTGCACGATGAACCTTGAAATCACACGTCCTTGGCTGGAATGGGCTTCAAAAAAATACAGCCCTGGCACAAAGTCCGAAACATCCAAAACCATGCGCGTCTCTTTGGTTTGATGTTCCAAACACACCTTTCCTTGAGAATCCAAAATCCGAATGGCACCCAGAGGGACGGCGGAATTTGCCTCCAAGGCGTTGGAGGTTGGATTGGGTCCTAAATCCAGGTTGAATGCCGCATTAGGTTCCCGGATTTCATCAACCTGACCAGAACACAGACAATCTGCATTGATCATGTCGTCCAGGGTCGCTGGGTTTCCATCGTCACAGGAATCTCCAACCAACACGCATGCACCATTGTCAATTTCTGCCAAGGGAGCATAGTTGCAGGCATCGGCGTTTGTACATCCCGAAGAGCTGTAAATCACCATGCTTTTCCAGTAAATGGTGTCGCCATTCGCCACACCCCAAGGACCTCTCCAGCCAAATCGAGCAACGTCCCCCTCGAACGTCCCACTTCCACTATTTGGGGGCGTCGTCAAGTCAAGCGTATACGTCTGGAATTCAGTCATGCTTGTATCTACGGGGACGTTCCAATGGCACATGAACGCATTCGATTCGGGTCCGTAAGCGAACAATCTCGCGTTTGGATTGCCAGAAGAAGTGGGATTCTTCAACGTGATTTGGACCCGGTCATAATCGCCCGCATCGATGCCCAAACTTTCGCTCAGTGTACCACTTCTCATGACAGGCGTGGTATTGAATGCGCGCATGGCCATGGCTTCTGGCTGTTCGATCAGGTTGCAGCCCAAATTGTTCTCACTGGCGGGCACCCACCCTTCTTTCGAACCTTCCCAATCGTAAGAAATCTGCTCTTGGCTGACCGCCACAAAGGCCATAAAAAGGAGAGGCACCATGGACATCACCACTCTGGCAACGACCGCTCTTGAAATCCGCATTCTAATGATCATAACTAATGTTTACTCGTTTTCGTGCAATTGCCATGAAAGGTACATTAAGAAACCTTTTGACTGCCATTTCGATTCTCATGTTCTACCCCTCATCATGTCGTTCATCCCTGCCGATTCTTCTGTGCGCCATAACATCCATTTCGGGATGGGCGCAATCCACGTATTACGTCTCTCCCAACGGGAGTGACGACGCTTTGGGCACGGCTCCCAATTCAGCATGGCAAACGCTTGCCAAGCTCAATGAACAGACCTTTGCCCCAGGGGATGAGATTCTTTTCGAGCGCGGGGGGCATTGGCTAGGCATGTTTCATCTCAAGGGCTCAGGCTTGCAATCTCAACCCATTGTTCTCGGTGATTTCGGAGCTTCAGACCAGCCTATGCCCACCATTGATGGAGATGGCTTTCAATCTGCTTTGCTCATCTACAACGACAGCTTCATCACCGTCGAAAATCTCGTGTTCACCAACCAAGCTTCACATCTCGATGCCAATGGCGTGGTGAAGAAGTTGCCGTCTTTCTTGGGCGAATCGAACGATTGGGGCTCAGGAAAAAATGTGCGATTCGGCATCAAGGTGGTTGCAGATGCTACGCCACTTGAGGGCATTGTCATCAGAGACATTGTCATTCATGACGTTTTCCCTACACCCACCAACCCAGAAAACAAGCACTTGGGCTATGGCATCAAGCTGGAAAATCGGTCAGATACACTTGCGGGCAATGTCAACACCATCGACGACGTTGTCATCGAGAATGCGAAAGTCACACGGACCGGACATTATGGTCTGTGGATCAAAGCACTCGGGCTGGCTGGGAACAACAGCATCAAAAACAACAACATTCACGTCAAAGGATGCACCTTTTCACACACCGGAGGATCAGGTTTTGTCCCCAACAGATGTCGGGACGTGGTGGTAGAACATTGCGTTTTTAATCACACAGGTTCAAGCATAGACGAACGAATGTGGAAACGCGGCAGCGGCACATGGTCATTCAAATGCGAGCGTGTTTTCATTCAAAAAAACCGGTTGATGAATGCACACGGGCCGCAGGATTCCTACAGTGCCCACATCGACTACGGAAACAAGGATGTCATCATCCAATACAACTTAAGCTTCAACAACGAGGGAGGCTTCGCAGAGGTTTTGGGCGACAACATCAATTGTGGCTACCGCTACAACATCAGCATCAACGATGGCTACAGAGAGGATCCTGAGGGTCTCCCGTGGAACAAGAAAGGCAAAATCTTTTGGGTCTCTACTTTCTGTGGCGGTGCTGTTCGATGCCCAAGTGTGGGAACGTTTTTTTACAACAACACGGTGTACGTTGATTCCACGCTCAACCCAGAAATCTACGTGTGGCCGGAGGCGGGAGATGTGCACATTTTGAACAACCTCATCTGCTTGGCTCCCGACGGTGAAACGCTCCAGAGTTTTCTTGAAAATCAAGACAATCAGTATTCCATAGGAACCAATTTGTTCTACCCAGCCTCTCGGATTGAATTGGACGAGGACCTCACGGAAGGAGCATTGTTGGTAGACCCGGTTTTTGTTTCAAACTCTGCGACGATTCCCCTTCAGTCGGCACTGAATTTTCAATTGCAGAACAGCAGTCCTGCATTGCAAAGTGGAACGCTTATTTCGGGGAGTGCGAACACCCTCGATTTTCTCGAAAACAATGGGGGCCGAGATTTCTTTGGTCAGCCCGTTTCAAACACTCTTCTTCCATCCATCGGAGCATTGCAATCTTCACTTTGCGGGACCAACAGCCATTGGAGTTCATCCGAAGCCATGTGTTTGCCAATCAATGATGCTTGCTTTGGTGATCTCGACAACGATGGGTCTTTGTCGGTCATGGACTTGCTCATCCTCCTCTCTCTTCTTTCAATTGCTTGCTGAGTAAGGCGCTGCATCTCATGTCTGAAAAGCAAGAACGGGCCACCCGAAGGCGGCCCGTTCCCTTTTCAATCAGGCGAAGTCTTATTCACACGAGAGGTATTCACCATTGACGCTGATCTCATCAAATTCAATAGACCCACTCGTCACTTGAATTTTAACGGAACGATCAAAGGCAACTGAGTTCACAGTGATCGTGTTCATTCCCAAGCTCAAGGGCTGGGCATTTCCATTGAACCAATTGCCGTTGGCCACTGTCTTGGCCACGCGGTAGTTCGCACCACCGTCAGGAAGTGATGTCACATTGATGGTCAATGTTTGCGCTGCACCACTGTTGGCGTCGTTAGGCGTCGTCAACGTGATGGAATGAGTCCAGGTTGCATTGGGCCCGTTCGTAAACAGACCACAAGCGCCAACTGATGAGCTCACAACGGCAGGCTCGCATACATTGCCCCAGAGCTGGAAGAAGTCAAGCAAGTCGTTGACGTCCACCTCGCCATCGCCAGTGAAGTCACCTGGGCAGGCTTCTGGGTAGTCACAGCCACCAGGGTAGTTGGCCGTTGCATCGTAGTCAAGTCCCTCAGGGTCCGTGCAGCCCACGAACAAGCAAGAACCGTCATCCGTGGTTGCAGCAGCGTCGTAGTTCACTGCGCTGTCGTCGGTACAACCGGTCAACAAGCAGCTGAAGTCACACTGGCCATCTTCCACGTTGGCGTCCATGTCGTAGTTGCAAGACGCCTCGTAAGTACAACCGAGAACAACATACTCTTCACAGATGGTTGAACCGTCTGCATAATTGTGACATGAGGGGTTCAGGCAGTTGCCAGCGCAGTCGTAGAATGCATCTGGGTATGTGCAAGATCCATCCTCAATGATTGCAGAATCATCGTAATTGCAAGCGGCATCATCTGTACAGCCTGCGCAAGTGAGGTACTCACAAGAGGCATCATCGTCTGTGGCAGCGCTGTCGTAGTTGCAGGCACCACTGTCGGTACAACCGGCAATCTCCAACTCGTCACACACACCGTCACCGTCCGCGTCATTCAAGCACACGCCGTCACAGTCGTAGACCACGGCGTAGTTACCACCACCGCATGAGCCGGTGAAATCGTGGCTTCCGAGGCCTGTCCAGTCGTTCTGGTCGAGGACAATCCACTCACTGTCGTCGGCATTCGTACCCGCAGACGCTGTCCAATCGCCACCGTTTCCGCTGGTGATGTCAGACTTACGAATCAAGCTGTGGTCCTTTGTACCCGCAGACACACCCGCAACATCCCAACCAGATCCGGGATCGCCGTTCCAGTCACCGATGGCGTCGATTTTGATGAAGTCATCCTGCGTACCCATCACGAGCACGTAACCGTCGTCTCCATTAGACAGGAAGTTGTGCGTCTCGTCCGCTTCAGCCAAGATGGCTGGATCGGCTGATCCGTGCGCAATGACATACACATCACCTGGAGCGATTGACGCTCCGGCATCGAATTCGTTCCACCATTCGTACTCACCTGGAACCGATGGAGCATTGGCCACACTTGGGTAAGCATAACCATCCAAGCTGATTGCAGCGTCGGTTGGGTTGTAGATCTCGAGGAACTTGTTGTTGCTTGTGCCTTCCGCGTAACCGCTGAAGAAGAGGCCGCAAGCAGGTGCGTCACCTGGCAACAAAGTTGGTTCCACGTACTCACAATTGCCATCGTCGTCGGTGGCTGACTCGTCATAGTTGCAAGCTTCAGCATCCTGACAGCCTGCGATTTCGAGTTCGTCACACACACCGTCGCCGTCCGCATCGTTCTCACACACGCCTTCGCAAGTGTAGAATTGCTCGTTGTAGAAGCAAGAGCCGTCGTCGTACTGCGCACCTGCGTTGTAATTGCACGCAGACTCGTCGGTGCAGCCGCAAGAGCTGCTGCCGAAGCTGAGCGTCAAGTACTCGGCATTGGCACCCACGCCTTCTGGGAAGACTTGGACGTACAACTGACCGGTCAACGTACCATCAGTCGTCAACTGAGCGACCAAGACTTTCTTGTCCGGACCAGCCACACCGTTGCTCACGAGGTTCGTGGTGAACCAAGAACCGCCGAAGAAGCTGTTCATCTCGAGGTTTTGACCTGCTTCGAAGTCAGCGCCCCATGTGTCACCTGCGGCCAGAGCCAAGGTCACAGCGGCAGTGCCATCACCCACAGCGGGTGCAGACTCGATGCCGATGGTCAACCAGCTGTCGTACTCGAGTTCTGGGAAGGTTCCGAAGAACAAGGGGTTGATCATATCTGCAGTCAAACCACCGAGCGCGTTCTGATAGAAGCTCGTGCTCGTGCGGAGGTACGATGGGTTCACCTCATCACCGGCGATGGCAGACACGAAGTCTGTTTCGTTCGGCGTGGTCACATACACACGGTATGTGGTCGTGCCAAACACACCACCTTCAGCGTAGGTCTCCACAGAGAGGTTGAAGCCGTTCTGTCCACCAGCTGCATCGGCAGCGCATGAGCAGTAGTCGCAAGAGCCGTCGTCTTGAGTGGCGTCAGCATCGTAGTTGCAGGCTGCATCATCGGTGCATCCGAGGCAGCTCTCGAAGTCACAATCGCCGGCGTCTGTGGCAGTGGCGTCGTAGTTGCACGCCGTGCTGTCCTGACATCCCACGATTTCGTTGGCGTCACAGATGTCATCGCCATCCGCGTCACCGTCACACGTTCCGTCGCAGAGGTAACCCGGATCGGGATACACACAAGGAACGAGGTCTGTCACACCGCTTGCAACGTAGTTACAAGCCGTAGGCACAACACAACCTGCAATTTCGAGTTCATCACACACACCGTCGCCGTCGGCGTCGTTGAGGCAAGTTTCACCGTCACACTCGTAGAACTCAGGAGCGTAGGTGCAGCTGCCATCGTCAATGTTGGCGTCGATGTTGTAGTTGCATGCCGTGGCATCTGTGCAGCCCTCGACGCAACCGCCGAAGTTGTATGTCGCTGACGAACCGTCCAATCCAGCGCCCGCGAGTTCCACGCCGTCGGCGGCGAAGCTCCATGTCTGCTCTCCTGGGTAGTTGTCTGCCACCATAATCAACTGGACGCAAGCGTCAGCCGGTGCGCAGAAGCGCTCTGAAGCAGAAGCTCCGAAGTCGCCGCCCGTGGCGATGGGATCTCCGTCCACCAAAATGGTGTACGAACCTTCGCCGTAGGCACAGCACATGCCGTCGCTGTATTGGTCAGAGATGTCGAACGTGTACAACACACCGCCGTCGAGGCACGTGTCACCACAACCCGTGAGGGCGTCAGGTGCCACACAAGAACCGTCGTCGGTCAATGCAGTTGGATCGTAGTTGCAAGCCGTGTCGTCGGTGCAACCAGAGCAAGACGAGAAGTCACAGGTCGACACAAGGCCGGCAGTCACCTCCACTTCAATGGAACCAGAGGCAGCCTCCACTGCGAAAGTGTAGGTCGTTCCGCTTCCAGCATCCACAATGGTCATCTCTGCACCGTTCCATCCGTCGCCGTAGGAATCGTTGCCTGTGATGGTGTACAGACCTGGTGCGAGATCGAAGGACCCGCTCGCAGGTGCGCCGTAAGTGGCGCCATCGAGTTCCCAAGAGATTTCACCAGGCCATGAACCTGCGGTCAAATCAATTTGGAGTGAACCAGTGTCTCCTGTGACGAAACCTTGAATGGTTGCATCTGCGTCGTAGTTGCAGGCTGTTTCATCCAAACAACCTGTGCAGCTGCTGTTGTCACCACCGCAGACTCCGCAATCGTCAAGCGTAAGTCCACTGTTTGGAATACCATCGCATCCAGCGCACGACGAGTTGTCGCCGTTGCAAACTCCACATGCGTCAAATTCACCGACGCAATCGTCCACATCGTCGCAAATGCCGTCAGCATCCGCATCAGCGGCACATGGGCCTCCGCACTCGCCGAGTGCATCTTCAATGTTTCCGTCGCAGTCGCATGCACCTTCAGCGATGCCAATGCAAGAACCGTCGTCGTAGTCAAGGACAGCATCTGCATCGTAGTTGCAAGCGGTTGAATCCGTGCATCCACCAATGCAACCACCAACGTTGTATGTCGCTGTTGAACCGTCGAGGCCTGGACCAAGGATCTGAGTGCCATCGGCAATCAAGCTCCAAGATTGCTCCTCAGGGTAGTTGTCCTGAGTGAATGAAACCTGAAC
>MDSV01227952.1_pt1 | contig 47096 bp, 46 predicted proteins | sample 810851 | NCBI WGS metagenome assembly MDSV01 (sample SAMN05326640, study PRJNA326480) | marine metagenome | isolation source: seawater | place: Atlantic Ocean: North East | collected 2012
GCAAAAATAAAGTCCCATCAATTAATGTTAAGAGCTGGAATGATTAGGCAATCTTCAGCAGGAATTTATTCTTGGTTACCATTAGGCTTTAAAGTTATGAAAAAAATTGAACAAATTGTGCGAGAAGAACAGAATTTTATTGGGGCTCAAGAGATGCTTATGCCAACCATCCAATCTTCAGATTTATGGAAAGAAAGCGGAAGATATGAGGATTATGGAGAGGAAATGTTAAGAATAAAAGATAGACAAGGTAGAGAAATGTTGTATGGACCAACAAATGAGGAATTAATTACAGATATATTTAGATCAAGCGTTAAATCATATAAATCGCTTCCTCAGATTCTTTATCATATACAATGGAAGTTTAGAGATGAAATGAGGCCAAGATTTGGAGTAATGAGATGTAGGGAATTTTTTATGAAGGACGCCTATTCATTTGATTTAAGCGAAGAAGATGCAAAAAAATCTTATAACAAGATGTTTTATTCATATATTAGAACTTTTAATCGACTAGGACTTAAAGCTATACCTATGGCAGCGGACACCGGACCAATAGGCGGAGATCTATCGCATGAATTTGTAATCTTGGCGGAAACCGGAGAAAGTCAAATTTATGCTGATAAGAGAATATTTGATATTGATTTAAAAAAATACGATTTTTCAGATAATTCACTTAAAAAGATGAGAAAAGATTTTTCTTCAATTTATGCTGTAACTGATGAAAAGTATTTAGAAAAAAATTTTAATGAAAAAGTAAAAAAAGAAAATCAAATTAAAACCAAAGGTATAGAAGTCGGTCATATATTTTATTTTAGTGATAAATATTCTAAACCACTAAATTGTTTTATAGATACGCAAGATGGTAAAAAGACTACCGTTAAAATGGGATCATATGGAATAGGAATTTCTAGATTAGTTGGTGCTACAATAGAAGCAAATTATAATAATAATATTATGAAATGGCCTAAATCCATAGCACCTTATGAAATAGTGATAATACCAAATATTAGTAAAAACAACAAAGAAAACTTGGAAAAAGCTGAAAAGATCTACAAAGAATTTAAAAAACAAAATATTGACGTATTGTTAGACGATGTAGATGAAAATATGTCAAATAAATTTAAAAAACATGATTTAATAGGAATTCCATATCAAATAATTATAGGTTCGAAATCTGAGCAAGATAAGTTTGAATTTAAAGAACTTAATTTAAAAACTGAGATGTTAAGCTTGGAAAGTATTAAGTCAAAACTTAAAAAAAATTAAATTGTTTACTCAAGCAGAAAGAATAATTTCATTAAGAAATTTACGACCCAAAAAAAAAGAGGGTTTTTTAAAAGTAATTTCCATTTTTTCTTATTTAGGTATCACCTTGGGTGTTGCAACATTAATAATTGTTATGTCAGTTATGAATGGCTTCAAGACAGATTTGACAAATAAAATTTTAGGTCTCAACCCTCATATTGTAATTCAATCTAATAGTTTTGAAATTGAAAAAGAGTTCGAGGAATTACTTAAAAAAAATTTTAAAGATATTAATATCACTAGAGCTTATTCAGGAGAAGGCATTGTAATGAATAAAGATAATGCCAAAGGCATTATTATAAAGGGTGTAAATCCAAAAAATACTGAAAATTTAAATTTTTTGAAAAAAAATATTTTAAATGGAGATTTAAATAAATTCATAAATAATACGGTTTTCATAGGCGCAGAATTGGCTTTTAATTTAAATTTAGAAGTCGGTGATCGAATCAATTTAATGTCCTCTGCATTTATTGCAACCCCATTAGGGGGGTTTCCAAAACAGGAAACATTAACCATATCGGGAATTTTTAGAACCGGCTTTTATGAGTTTGATCAAAATTTTGTTTTTTTGAATTTATCTGACGCATTAACAATATTTGATAAGGATGAAAATGATCAAAACCTTGAAATTTATCTACCTGATCCTTTAAAAGCAGATAATTATAAAGAAAAAATACAAAATTTAAATCAAAATTATTTTGTTTATTCCTGGTCAGATTTAAACAAATCATTTTTTAGTGCACTTAAAGTTGAACGAAATGTTATGTTTATAATTTTAACTTTAATTTTAATAGTGGCTGCATTTAATATTATTTCTGGACTAACCATCCTAATAAAAAATAAAACTAAAGAAATTGCCATTTTAAAGACCTTAGGTCTAAGTAATTCATCTATTAAAAAATCTTTTTTTTTAACAGGGTTTATTATAGGATTTGCAGCAACAATTTCAGGATTAGTTATTGGAGTTGTTTTCTCTTTAAATATCGAGAAAATAAGAGTTTTTTTATCAAATACTTTTAACTTTGAGTTATTTCCTTCTGATGTTTATTTTTTAGAAAGATTACCAAGTGAAATTAGTAGCTACTCAATATCAGTTATCTTAATATTTTCTTTAATCATTTCAGCTTTAGCTTCATATCTACCGGCCAGAAGCATATCTAAGATGAAAACTTTTAGAGCTTTAAAATATGAATAAGACAATTTTAGAAACATTAAATTTAAGAAAAACTTTTGAACACAGAAATGGAATTGTTGAACTTTTTAAAGATGTAAATATTAAGGTAAAAAAAGGAGACTTAATTGCTCTTACAGGTCCATCTGGGTCAGGAAAATCAACTTTTTTGCATTTACTTGCTTTGCTAGACAATCCTACAAAAGGTAAAATTTTATTAAATAATAATGAGACCAAAGAAATCAAAGATGAAAAAAAAGATAAAATTAGAAGAGAAAAGATCTCTATAATATTTCAAGATAACAATCTACTTTCTGACTTTACTGCATTTGAAAATGTAATTATGCCTCTAATAATAAGAGGCGAAGATTATAAAGCCATGACAGAGAAAACTAATAAAATTTTAAAAGAACTAAAAATTTTTAATAGAAAGGATCATTTTCCAAGTGAAATGTCTGGAGGGGAGCAACAAAGAGTTGCTATTGCAAGAGCCTTAATTGCTGAAACAGACCTGGTATTAGCAGATGAGCCAACTGGAAATTTAGATCACAAAACCTCTCAAGATATATTTTCTTATTTTGTCAAATTAAAAAAATTAAACAAAGCAGTAATCTTTGCAACTCACAATAGAGAACTTGCTAACAAAGCAGATTATAAGTTGAGTATTTCTAAAGGTAATATAAAACGTGTTCATGCACGTTCGTGAAAAAGAATTCAATAATTTAAAAATACACACTCAATACTCAATTTGTGAAGGTGCGATTAAAATAGATGAACTTGCAAATTACTGCAAGGTAAATAAGATTAAAGCTATTGGTCTCGCAGACAGTTATAATTTATGCGGAGCATTAGAATTTGCAGAAAAAATTAGCAAAGTTGGAACTCAACCTATCATTGGGACGCAAATTAATGTAATTAAGGATAACCATATTGGAAAAGTCACTTTATATGCTACTTCAGAACTAGGCTATAAAAATTTAACAAAGTTATCTTCCAAAAGTTACTTGAATAATAGAAATTTATCCGACCCTTATTGTGAACTGGAGGATTTAATTTTAAACAATGAAGATCTCATTTTACTCACTGGAAATTACAATAATTTTTTTGGAAAATTATTCTATGCTAATAAAATGAAATTAATTGAAAAATTAATTGAAAAATTAAGATTATCTTTTCAAGACCGGTTCTACATAGAGATTCAGAGACATGGAGAAGATCAAGAGAGAAATTACGAAAACTATCTGCTTAAAATTTCTTCTATTTTTGATTTACCAATTATTGCTGCTCAAGAAGTATTTTATATAGATCAAAGCATGGCTGAAGCTCATGATGCTTTGATTTGCATAGGAGAAAAGCAATTTATAGATGATAAAAATAGATTTCGTTACAATAATGAGCATTATTTAAAGAAAAGTGACGAAATTCAGAAATTATATAAAGATATTCCTGAAGCTTTAAAAAATAATTATAATTTTCCTTTAAGATTTAATTTTAAGCCAAAAAAATCAAAACCTATTCTTCCATCTATATCTAGTAAAAATGATATTTCCCCAGAAGAGGAACTTAAAAATCAGGCAAAACTTGGATTAGAAAACAGAATAAACAATTTTATTCTTAAAAAGAAAAAACAAACATCTGAAAGCGAAGTTAAAAAAATTTATGAAGATAGATTATATCACGAACTTAATATTATAAATTCAATGGACTACTCAAGTTATTTTTTAATTGTATCAGATTACATAAGATGGGCTAAAAAGAAATCAATTCCAGTTGGACCTGGAAGAGGTTCTGGCGCAGGATCATTAGTTGCTTATTGTTTAGATATTACAGATCTTGATCCTATAGAGTTTGATTTAATTTTTGAAAGGTTTTTAAATCCCGACAGAATTTCAATGCCTGATTTTGATATAGATTTTTGCGAGGAACAAAGGGATAAAGTTTTTGAATATTTAAAATTTAAATATAAAGACGGGGTGGCTCATATTATTACTTTTGGTAAACTAAAAGCGAGAATGGCATTGCGAGATGTAGGAAGAATTTTAGGATTATCTTATGGTCATGTAGATAAAATTTGTAAAATGATACCTTTTGATCCTTCAAGACCATTAACTTTAAAAGAGTCAATTGATAGAGAACCTAGATTTAAAGAAGAGATTAAGAATAATAATAAAGTCGAAAAACTTATTAATCTCTCCTTAAAACTTGAGGGATTAAACCGTAATATGGCAACGCATGCTGCAGGGGTAGTAATTGCAGGAAATAAATTAGCTGAACAATTTCCTCTTTATGTGGATCAAAGCTCAAATTTAATTTTACCCTCAACGCAATATGACATGTACTCTTCTGAAAATGCTGGATTAGTAAAATTTGATCTACTTGGTTTAAAGACTTTAACAGTAATTAACAAAACTTTAAAAAGAATTAAGTTAAAGAATATTGATTTAGATATAACAAAAATCAATTTAGAAGATAAAAATGTCTATAGTCTTTTATCAACTGGAGAGACTATTGGATTGTTCCAGCTAGAAAGTACCGGGATGAGAGAAGCAATTAAACAAATGAAACCCAATAAGTTTGATGATATAATTGCATTAGTCGCCCTTTATAGACCCGGGCCAATGAGCAATATACCAATTTACAATGATTGTAAAAATGGATCTAAAACACCTGATTATATCCATCCAACACTAGAAAAAATTTTAAAACCTACTCATGGAATAATAATTTATCAAGAACAAGTTATGCAAATAGCACAAACTCTTGCAGGATTTACTGCTGGAGAAGCTGACATTTTACGAAGGGCGATGGGTAAAAAGAAAAAAGCTGAATTAGATAAGCAAAAAGAGAGATTTATCAGTGGAGCTATTCGAAATGGAATAAGCAAAGAAGTTGCAAATTTTGTGTTTACAAAAATTGAACCATTTGCTCAATATGGTTTTAATAAAAGTCACGCTGCAGCCTACGCATTAATTGCTTATCAAACAGCATATTTAAAAACCTTTTTTAAAGAAGATTTTATAGCGGCTACAATGTCTACAGAATTAACAAACACATCGAAACTAAGAGAATTTGTTGAAGAATTAAAAAGACTAAATATCGAAATTATAAGGCCTTCCATAAACCATTCTTTTTCAGACTTTAGAACTGAAAAAAATAAAATTTATTATGGTTTGGGGGCAATTAAGAATGTCGGATTTGAAGCAGTATCTAACATAGTTAAGGAGAGAGAGAAAAATGGAAAATTTAAATCTTTAGTTGATTTTATTAATAGGATAGACGCTAAGGATGTAAATAAACTTCAATTAGAAGGACTAGTTAAATCAGGAGTATTCGATGAATTTGAAACAGACAGAAAAATGTTAATTGATTCTATACCTAAAATGATACAAAAAATAAAAAGCGTAAATGAAGATAAGCAAAGCAATCAAACTAGTTTGTTTAGTAAAAATTCAAATGTGGAAAATAATTTCGATTTAATAAAGTCAAACAAATGGTCTAAAAAAGAACTTCTGTCCGAAGAATTTAAATCTTTAGGCTTTTATATTTCTGATCATCCCCTTAATGAATATCGAGAGGTTTTTGATCAATTAAAAATTTCTTCTTTTAAAGAATTTTTATTAAACGATGAAAGTGAAGCCTTAGTTGCGGGAACAGTAATGTCTATACAAGAAAAAAAAAGTGCCAAAGGCACTCCTTTTGCAATAGTAAAATTCAGTGATAACAAGGGGGAATTTGAATTATTCCTATTTTCTGAAATATTAGTTCAAAATAGAGATAAGATTAAAGAATCAGAGTCATTTGTTTTAACTTTGCATAAAGATAAATTTGATAGCACAATATCGCAGAGAAGAATTAATGTTAGAAAAATATTAAGTATAGAAAATATGCTTAACAAACCTTACCCAAAAGTCACAATAGAACTAAGTGAAAATTATGATATTAACGAATTAAAGAATCTTCTTAAAAACAAAGGTTCAACAGAGATTAATTTGATTATTCACAATAAAAACAAAAAAATTTATTATAATCTTCAAAATTCAAGAAAGTTTGATTTTAATCATTTAAAAGCTATAAAAAGTAAAGAATATGTTAAAAAAATAACTGTTTAGAAGGTTGATTTTTTAGCTTGGTTGTATATATCATTAATAAATTTCGCACACAGCATAAAGGGCATTGCCCTCCCGGTCCATTATTGTGGAGTAGCTGTGGTGGATTAACCGGAAAAAATTATGAACGTACCAAAAATAGACATTAAACAGTTATTAGAAGCAGGAGTTCATCTTGGTCACAAAACACTAAGATGGAATCCAAAAATGAAAGAATACATTTTTGGTGAGAAAAACTCTATTCACATCATAGACTTAACTCAAACAGTTGAATTTTTAAAAAACGCTTTAGTTCAAGTTCATAAAACTATTTCTGGAGGAGGAAAAATACTTATTGTTTCTACAAAAAAACAAGCTTCTGAACAAGTTAGTGATTTAGCTAAAGAAACGGGGCAATTTTACGTAAATTATAGATGGCTCGGGGGAATGTTAACAAATTGGAATACAATACAAAATTCGATTAAAAGACTAAAAAAATTGAATGAGCAGTTATCAAAAGAAAATATTGGATTTACAAAAAAAGAAATTTTAAAATTTACTAAAGAAAAAGAAAAACTTCAGAGATCATTAGGGGGCATATCAGACATGAAAAAAACTCCCGATTTAATATTTATAATTGATACAAATGTTGAGTCACTTGCAGTTGCAGAAGCAAAAAAGCTTAAAATACCTATAATTGCAGTTTTAGATACTAATTCTGATCCAACAGGTATTAGCTTTCCAATTCCAGGCAATGATGATGCTAGAAGATCAATAAATCTTTATTGCGATTTATTAAAAAGTACAATAAAAGACGCCGAAAAATTTGTACAAAAAACCGATTCAAAAGAAGAAAAAAAGCCTGAAAAAACATCTGAAAGAAAAAAAAAATAAGATAATAAATTTTTCAAATGTCAGATAAAGACTTATTAAACAATATAAAAAAGCTTAGAGAACTTACGGGAGTAGGATTTAAAGATTGCAAAATAGCTTTGGACGATTCTAATGGGAATATAGAAAAATCAATAGAATTTTTAAGAAAAAAAGGAATAGCAAAAGCATCGAAAAAAATGAGCCGAACTGCCTCGGATGGTTTAGTTCTGGTTACAGAAAAAGAAAACAAAGTTTCCATTGTTGAAATAAATAGCGAAACAGATTTTGTTGCAAAAAACAAGGAATTCATAAACTTTTGTAAAGAGCTTTCAGAAATTAACTTTTCTACTTTTGGAAATTTAAATAAGCTTAACGACGTAAAAATGAGCAACGGAACTTCTGTAAAAGATAACCTTGTAGCGTTAATTGCTAAAATAGGAGAAAAAATAACAATAAGAAGAGTAGATTTTTTTGATAACAATAAGGGATCGAATTTCTTTTATGTTCATTCTGCCATAGAGAAAAATATTGGTAAAATTATTTCTGTTGTTAAATTAGATGGAATAGTTAAAGGTAAAAATGAAGATATTGGAAACAAAATTGCAATGCATATTACTGCCTCTAATCCACTCGCAATTGATAAAACTGACATCAAAAAAGAAATTATTGAAAAAGAATTAGAAATAATAAAAGCCGAAATTTCTAATTCAGACAAGCCTTCTGACATGGTCGATAAAATTTCAAAAGGTAAAATAACTAAATTTATCAATGATAATACTCTTCTAAATCAAATTTGGATAATGGATCCTAAAAAGAAAGTATCTGATATACTTAAAGAGAATAAAATCGAAAATGAAATAAAGATTTTAAATTTTGTAAGATACAAAGTTGGTGAAGGAATTTAGATATGAGTTCTGAATTTAATGAAAAAAATTATTCATCTAAGATGGATAAAAGCATTCAATCTTTTAAAAAAGATTTAACAACACTTCGAACAGGTAGAGCCAATTCTAATATGTTAGATACGATAAAAGTCGATGTTTACGGACAATTAATGCCTATAGATCAACTTGGAACAGTCAGTGTTCCTGAGGCAAGACTAATATCAATCCAAGTTTGGGACAAAGCTAATATAAATTTAATAGACTCCGCAATACAAAAGTCAGAACTCGGCATTAATCCTCAAACAGACGGACAAATAATAAGATTAAGGGTGCCAGATCTTACTGAAGAAAGAAGAAAAGACTTGATCAAAGTTTTAAAAGGGATGGGAGAAAAAAGTAAAATATCAATTAGGAATATAAGAAGGGAAGCTAATGAGGAATTAAAAACAAAACTTAAAAAAAAGTCTATATCTGAAGACGAAAATAAAACATTTGAAAAAAATATTCAGAAGTTAACAGACACAAACATTCAAAATATAGATAAAATACTGTCAGAAAAAGAAAAAGAGATATTGCAAATATGAATAAACTCAACCATGTTGCCTTTATTATGGATGGTAATGGCAGGTGGGGAAAAAAAAGAAATAAAGGCAGAAATTTTGGACATCTTCATGGAGTTAAAACAGTAAAAAAAATTGTTGAAAGTTCGATAAAATTTAAAATACCGGTAGTAACATTTTATGTTTTTTCAACCGAAAACTGGAAAAGACCTAGAGGGGAGATTAATTTTCTTTTTAAATTAATAATTAATTATTTTAACAATGAATTGAAAAACGTAATTTCTAATGGAATTAAAATCAATATCATAGGAAATTTAAGCAAATTGCCAAATAAAGTAAAATCTTCATTAAAAAGGGTTATAAAATTAACAGCTAAAAACAAAAAAATAATTGTAAATTTAGCTATAAACTATGGCTCTAAATTAGAAATGATTCACGCCTTTAAGAAATTGAAAGATAAAAGAAATATTAATTTAAACTCATTTAAAAAAAATCTTTACACAAATAATTTACCAGATCCAGATATTTTGATTAGGACAGGGGGACATAAAAGATTAAGTAATTTTATGTTATGGCAACTAGCTTATGCTGAAATTTATTTTTTAGCTAAATTATGGCCTGATTTCACAGGCAATGATTTAAAAAAGGTATTAAATAATTTTCAAAAAGTAAAAAGAAACTTTGGTTCTATTTAATATGTCGAAAAATCTTAAAAAAAGAATTTATACCTCAATAGTACTTTTTTTATCCTTAATTATTATAATGTTAAATAATTATGCTATGGCCTTTTTTTTAATGTTAATAGGTACTTTTTCTGTCTTAGAATTTTTCAATATTACACTTAAAATTTTTAAAAAAAATAAAATACAACAATTTTTATGTAATATATTTTTTACATCCTATATATTTATTTTTTGTATATACTTTTTCTCTTTATCTTTCTTTATCCATTTAAAGATAATTTTATTTTTAGTATTAGTAACTTGTGTTGCTTCTGATATTGGGGGTTTCGTAACAGGAAAAATTTTTAAAGGTCCTAAATTAACTAAAATAAGTCCAAATAAAACTATTTCAGGTGCAGTTGGTTCACTAATATTTTCGTCTTTATTAATATCAACTTTATTCTATTTAATAAGTAAAAATTTTGATCCATACATATTAATAATAGGACTTCTGATTTCTATAAGTTGCCAATTAGGGGATTTATTCTTTTCATTTTTGAAAAGAAAATCCTTCCTTAAAAATAGTGGTAGTTTTCTACCAGGTCATGGAGGAATACTTGATAGAATTGATGGTCTATTATTAGGAGTACCAGTTGGATTTTTAATATTATTATTATCTTATTAATATGAAAAAAAATATTTCTATTTTGGGATCTACAGGTTCAATTGGATTAAATTGTTTAGAAATAATAAATAAAAAAAAACATTTATTTAAAATAAATATTTTAGCTGCAAATAAAAATTATAAATTAATTTGTAAACAAATTATTAAATTTAGACCGAACATTTTTATTATAAACGATCAAACTGTTTTAAAAAAAGTTAAAAAAAGATTTAAAAGAAACAAAACAAAGATCTTTCAAGATACAGATATCAGTAGAAGTTATTTTAAAAATTCTGATATAACTATTGCTGCAATACCAGGCATAGCTGGTTTAAAACCAACTATAGAACTAATCAAAAAAAGTAAAAAAATTCTTATCGCAAATAAAGAGTCGGTAATTTGTGGGTGGAAATTAATTAAGAAAGTAGCCACTTCTCATAATACAAAAATTATTCCCGTCGACTCTGAACATTTTTCAATAATGAAAATATTAGAAAATCAAAACATAAATCATGTAAAAAAAATTTACCTAACAGCTTCAGGTGGACCTTTTTTAAATTATCATATTTCTAAATTGAAAAATGTGAAGCCTAATGAAGCTATTAAACATCCTAAATGGAAAATGGGAAAAAAAATTTCAATAGACTCTGCTACTTTAATGAACAAACTCTTTGAAGTTATAGAAGCACATAAAATATTTGATATAGATATTAGAAAGTTTGAAATTGTTATACATCCAGAATCTTTAATCCATGCAGTTATTGAGTTTAAAAACGGTTTATATAAATTTATTTATCATGAGACTTCAATGATCATCCCTTTGGCAAACGCTATTTTTGATTATCCAATTAATATTGATGAATTTTTAGAACCTAAATTGAACTCTAAAAAATCGATTTTTTTTAATAAATTAAATTTTATTAAAGTTGATAAAAAAAAATTTCCAATTATAAAACTTAAAACTAGACTAAATGAACACAATTCAACGCCTTTAATAATCAATGCGGCTAATGAAATATTAGTTGATCAATATATTGCAGAAAAAATACCTTTTACATCCTTTTATAAGTATATTCTAAAGGTACTGAGTGATAGAAATTACGTTAAATATGCTATAAAAGAAGCAAAAAATATAGATCAAATATTGCAGATAGATCAATGGTCAAGGAGAGTTACTATTAATAAGTTAATAACTAAAAAAAATGCGTAAACTACATTTATTTTTCTTTATATCCTTTTTTTATTTTAATTTTTTACAAGCAGAAATAGTTAAAAAGATAGAAATAATTGGAAACAAAAGGGTTAGTGCCGAAACAATAAAATTATATGGCGGCATCGATTTAAATAGAGACTATAAAGAAATGGAAATAAACAAGATACTAACTAGTTTATATTCTACTAATTTTTTTAAAAATGTCGAAATAAATTTATCTAATAATATTTTAATCGTAAAAGTAATAGAATATCCAGTAATAAATAATCTGATAATTTTAGGAGAACCGAGTAAAAAATATAAAGAACAAATTATAAATTTGATAGGTTCAAAAAATAAGGACTCGTTCATAAAAAGTAGACTAGCTGAAGATGTTGAAATAATTAAAAAACTTTATGCTTCCGCTGGATATAACTCAGCTAATGTTAAAACAAAGATTAAAGAAATTGATAAAAGTAATCTAGATTTAATCTTTGAAGTTGAAAGAGGAAAAGAAACTATTATTTCAAAAATTTCTTTCACAGGAGATAAAAAGATTAGAGAAAAAAGGTTGAGAGATATAATAGCTAGTGAAGAAAATAAATTTTGGAAAGTTCTATCAAGAAATAGCAAATTCAGTAAAAATCTATTAGCACTAGATATTAGATTATTAGAAAATTATTATAAATCTTTAGGTTATTACGATGTAAAAATTTCCTCGCAATCTGCAGAATTAAAATCAGAAAATCAAGAAATTGAATTAACATACTCTATTGATGCTGGTAACAGGTATCTTATTACAAAAATTTCGACAAATGTTGATCCAGTTTTTGATAAAAATTTATTTTATTCTTTGAACAATAAATTTGAAAAAATTGTAGGTGATTATTATTCCCCTTTTAAAATCAAAAAATTATTAGAAGATATAGATGATGTGATTGAAAAACAAAATTTACAGTTCGTAGAACACAATGTTGAAGAACTCATTGAGGGAGAGACTATAGCAATAAAATTTAATATATACGAAGGAGATAAAATTTTAGTGGAAAGAATTAACATCCTTGGTAACAATATAACAAATGAAAGTGTAGTAAGAGGTGAACTTTTATTAGACGAGGGTGACCCTTTTACCGATTTAAAATTAAAAAAATCTTTATCAAAAATAAAATCAAGAAATATTTTTGGTGAAGTAACTCACAAAGTTTCTGAGGGATCATCTCCCGACTTAAAAATAATAGATATTTCTGTAGAGGAAAAACCTACAGGTGAAGTAAGTGCGGGTGCAGGAGTCGGAACTAATGGTGGTAGTTTTGCCATAATGGTCAAAGAAAATAATTGGCTAGGAGAGGGAAAAAATGTTTCTTTTGATTTGGATGTTACACAGGAAGCATTACGTGGGACTATAAATTACACAGATCCAAATTATGATTTATTAGGAAACGCATTAAATTATTCTTTTAGTAGCACTAAGAGTGATAAGCCTAACCAAGGATATGAAAATACTATTGTTGCAGGTGGCGCAGGTATTAGATTTGAGCAATTTAAGGATTTATATGCAAAACTTGGTTTCAATGCTAGCTACGACGATTTAAGAACTCAAGGCACTGCCTCCGACTCATTAAAAAAACAGGCTGGTGAATTTTCTGAATTATCCGGGTATTACGGATTTACATACGATTTACGTGATAGAGCTTTTATGCCAACAGACGGAGTCATTGTTGGTTTTGATCAAACACTACCGCTGTATGCAGATAAATCATTTTTAGCAAATACATTGTTTTTAAGTTCTTACAAATCATTTGGTGAAAATGTTATTGGGGCAGGTAAGTTTTATTTTTCTTCTGTCAACGGAATAGGAAATGATGACGTAAGAATAAGTAAAAGAAGAAATTTGACAACCAAAAGATTAAGAGGTTTTAAAAGAGGTAAAGTAGGCCCAAAAGATGCTGATGATCATATCGGCGGAAATTATGCAGCTTCAATAAATTTCGAAGCAAACTTACCAAAAATTTTACCAGAAGCAACTAAAACTGATATTGGATTATTTCTTGATATGGGAAATGTTTGGGGAGTAGATTATGATGATAATATAGATGATGCTAATAAAATAAGATCTTCTGCAGGTGCTGCAGCTAGCTGGATGTCACCTATAGGGCCGATGACTTTTATATTATCGACTAATATTACAAAACATTCTAATGATGAAACTGAAAGTTTTAACTTTAACTTAGGTACAACATTTTAAAATGAAATTTTTAAAAAAAATAATTTTTATTCCAGTCATTTTTTTAGCTTTCCAATTAAATCTTTTAGCCGATGTTCCATATTATCTCGATTTTAAGTATATTTTAAATCAAAGTGAAGCAGGTAAAAAAGCACAAATAAGTTTAAAAAATAAGTTAGAAAATGGAATTAAAAAGCTTCAAACAAAAGAAAAGGCAATTCAAGAAGAAGAAAAACAAATTATCAAGCAAAAAAAGGTTGTCTCTGCTGAAGAATACAAAAAAAAGGTGAATGAATTAAGAAATAAAGTTTCAAATCTTCAAAAAGAGAGAAGCTCGCTTTTACAAACTGTTGCTGATGAAAGATCAAAAATGAGATCTCAACTTCTTAAATACTTAAATCCAATAATTAAGGAGTTCATGAAAGAAAAAAATATCAGAATGGTTATTGACAAAAAAAGTATGTTACTTGCAGATGAAAGTCTAGATATCACGCAAGATATAATTAAGAAGCTTAATGCTAAGTTAAAAACAATAAAATTAAACTAAAAAGTTTAATGCAATCTGTTCTATTTTTTAAAAAAAAAACTTTTTTGATAAAAAATCTTTTTCGAGATTTAAAATCACAAAAAAATATCATGATTAATAATGTAAAAACATTAAAAGAGGCAAGGAAATTTGATTTAACTTTTTTTGATTCTATTAAATATAAGTCTTATGCTTTAGCTACAAAAGGTTCCTATTGCATTACTAATAAAAAATTAGGAAAATTTTTACCAAAAAGTGTAGAAAAAATAATTGTTAAAGATGTTTTGTTTGAATTAGCTAAAGTTTTAAACAAAATGTACCTAAACGCAGATATCGATTTTCCAGATTTAACTGTTAAATTGTCATCAAAACACAAATATAAAAATGTAAAATTTGGTAATAATGTTTTAATTGGCAACAATGTTAAAATAGGTAAAAATACTATTATAGGGTCAAATACTATTATAGAGCATAACGTTATTTTAGGTAATAATTGTGTAATTGGTTCTAACGTGATTTTAAAAAATTCAATACTAGGTAATAATGTTGTGATTCAAGATGATTGTAAAGTAGGCCTTAAGGGGTTTGGTTTCATCCCTCTTAAAGATAAAAATTTAAAATTTCCTCATATTGGTAGAGTATTGATTAAAGATAATGTTGAAATTGCATCTGGATGTACAATAGATAGAGGTTCTGTCGACGATACAGAAATAGGAAAGAATACATATTTAGATAACCAAGTGCATTTAGCTCATAATGTTAAAATTGGATCTAATTGTATGATTGCGGGCCAAGTAGGTTTTGCTGGTAGTTCGACCATTGGTAATAATGTTTCAATAGGTGGTCAGGCTGGTATATCTGGACATCTTACAATTGGTAATAATGTTAAGATAGGAGGCGGTAGTGGTGTTGTAAAAAATATAGAGGATAATCAAATTGTTATGGGATATCCAGCCGTTCCTTTAAAAGAATTTTTAAAAAATTCGAAAAAAATATGAGTGAAACTGAAATAGATAAAAAAAAGATAGAAAGTTTATTACCACACAGAGAACCAATGCTGTTAATAGACAAGTTGACAAAAATTGTTCCATTAAAATCTGCTACAGCAATAATGTATGTTAAAAAAAGCGGTTTTTATGTCCAAGGACATTTCCCTGGTCAACCAGTCATGCCAGGTGTTTTAATTGTTGAAGCTTTCGGTCAAGCAGCAGCAGCATTAACAGCTCATGGCATAGATCCAAAAGAGTATGCTAACAAGTTAGTATATCTAATGAGTGTTGATAAAGCTAGATTCAGAAGTCCGATAATTCCTGATTGTGAATTGCATTTAGAAATAGAAGCAGTGAGATCACATGGGAGAGTTTGGAAGTACAAAGGAACAGCTAAAGTTGAAGGCAAGAGAATGGCAGACGCTGAGTGGTCTGCTACTATAGTGGAGAGAAACAAATGATACATACAACTAGTGTAATAGATCCAAAAGCTAAAATTGAAAAAAATGTTAAAATTGGGCCATTTTGCTATGTTGGCCCGAATGTTGTTCTTAACGAAAATGTTGAGTTAGTTTCAAATGTACATATTGAAGGCAGTACAATAATAGGTAAAGGAACCAGAATTTTTCCATTTGCAAGTATAGGAACTCAACCACAAGATTTAAAATTTAAGAATGAAACAAATAGTCTTGAAATAGGAGAAAATAATTTAATTAGAGAATACGTAACAATTAATCCAGGCACAGCTGGTGGAGGTTCAAAAACTATTGTTGGCAACAACTGTTTATTTATGATTTCTTCACACATAGCTCACGATTGTAAAATTGGAAACAACGTTATCATAGCAAATAATGTTCCGTTAGGTGGACATGTAATGATTGAAGACTCAGTTGTAATAGGAGGAAATTCCGCAGTTCAACAGTTTACAAGAATTGGAAGATTAGCAATGATTGGAGGTATGACGGGCGTATTAAAAGACGTTATACCATTTGGGTTGTCGATCGGTAACAGAAACTATTTAGAAGGAATAAATTTAATAGGATTAAGAAGAAAAAAATATGAAAATCAAAAAATCATGGGTCTTAGTAAAGCATATAAAGAAATATTTTCTTCAAAAAATTTACATGAAAATTTAACTAAAATTAACGGTAAACATAAAGGAAATGAATTAGTAAATGAGGTAATTTCTTTTATAGAAAAAGACAAGAAAAGACCTATTTGTTCACCGCAAAATTAAGATAATTATGATTGGGCTTATATTTGGAGAAACAGATTTTCCAAAGCAAATCTTAAAAAAAATAAAAAATAAAAAAAAATACTTAATAATAGATTTAACAAAAAATAAAAATTTTAAAAAAGATAAAAATTCATATAAGGTTTCTCTAGGTCAATTCGGCAAAATATTGAAAATTTTAAAAGAAAATAAATGTAATAAGGTTTTATTTGCAGGGAGAGTGAAAAAACCTGAATTATCTAAATTACGTCTTGATTTCAAAGGGATATATTACATGCCCAGAATTATTAAAAGTTTTAAGCTTGGTGATGTTGCAATTTTAAAGGAGATAATAAATATTTTCGAAAAAGAAAAAATTAAAACTATAAGTTCGTTGTCTTTTAATCCTGAATTAACTTTAAAAAAAGGAAATTACTCAAAGGTAAAACCGAATAAGGAAAACAAAATTGATATCAATAAAGCCATAAAGGTATTAAATAAATTAGATAAATATACTTTCAGCCAAGGTACGGTAGTAAGAAATGAGGTAGTTATTGCTATTGAAGGAAAAGACGGCACTCAAAAAATGCTTAATAAATGTAAAAGCAAAAAATTTAAGGGTAAAGGAGTATTAGTTAAATTTCCTAAGAAAAAACAAGACTTAAGAATTGATCTACCAACAGTTGGTCTTAAGACTTTGAAACAATGTAAACTGGCTGGACTAAAAGGTATTGTGTTAAAAGGTAAACGTAATGTTTTTTTGGAGAAAAAAAAATGTATTAGTTTTGCTAACAAGAATAGGATGTTTATAACAGTAAAATGAAAAAGTTAGTTGTATTTTTATTTTTATTTTCTATTACTAACTTGTATTCTGCTGAAGTTAAATTTGAGAAAATTTTTGATGACTTTAAGAAACCTTGGAGCTTGTCATTTATTAATGATGAAAATGTCGTAATTACTGAAAAACCAGGAAATTTATCTTTACTTAATTTAAAGAATAACAAAATATCAAAAATTAAACATAATCTTTTGCTTCTAGAGGACGGGCAAGGAGGATTACTTGATGTTTTTTATCATGAAGGAGAAGTATATATTTCTTATTCTGAAGACAGAGGCAATGGAAGAAAAACTAGTACTTCTGTAGCTAAAGGTAATTTTGATAAACAAAATATTGAGTTTAAAAATATTTTCAGAGCAAATCCTCCAATTGACTCAGGCTATCACTTTGGATCAAGATTAGTCATTAAGGGTAAACACCTGTACATAACTGCTGGAGAGCGCGGTCAGGGAATGATTGCTCAAGACCCTACTAAACATCCTGGCAGTATCATTAGAATTAATCTTGATGGATCTATCCCCAAAGATAATCCAAAATTTAGAGGAAAAAATAATTGGTTGCCTGAAATTTTTCAAATTGGAGTAAGAAATCCTCAAGGTATAGCTCTTTCTCCTTTTGACAATAAAATATATATAACAAATCATGGAGCCAAAGGAGGCGATTGGTTTGGAACTGCTAATATTGGAGAAAATTATGGATGGAAAATATTAGGTTGGGGTGGAACTAATTATTCTGGAACTAAAATTGGCCCCAAGTGGAAGCCAGGCTTTACAAAGGCAATCAAATACTGGGTGCCATCAATAGCGGTAAGCGCTATGACTATTTATAAAGGAAATACATTTAAAGAGTGGAATGGAAATGCACTAATTACCTCACTTAAAGATCAATCTTTAAGAAAAGTAAAATTTAAAGACAATAATTTTATAAGTGAAGAAATTATTTTTAAAGGAAAGATAGGAAGGATAAGAGACATTAAAATACAAAAAAAAACTGGTGATATATATTTATTATCAGATGATGGTATTCTTTGGAGGATGTTTAAATGAAGAAAGTTTTTATTTTAACAGGAGAACCGTCTGGAGATAAATTAGCATCTACAGTAATAAGCGATTTAAAAAAGATAAATAAAAATATAGAGTTTTTATCTGTCGGAGGACAAAATCTTCAATCGTTGGGTATCAAATCTATTTATGATTTAAAAGAAATTACTTATTTAGGTTTTACAAATGTAATAATGAATTTATTTAATATAAGCAAAAAAATTAATGAAACTGTAAAAGCTATTATTAAGTATAATCCTGATTTATTGTTTACAGTCGATAGCCCAGATTTTACGCTAAGGGTTGCTGAAAAAGTAAAAAAATTAAATCCAAAAATTAAAACTATTCACTATGTAGCACCACAAGTTTGGGTATGGAGAGAAGGAAGAGTTAAACAGATAAAAAAATTTATAGATCATATTTTATTATTATTTAAATTTGAAAAAAAATATTTTGAAAAGGAGAATATGAGCTGTGAATTTGTTGGTCACCCTTTATTGCAAAACAAAGAACGAAGTAAAATAGATATCAATCAAATCATAGGAAAAAATAAAGCCCTAATATCTGTATTTGCTGGTAGTCGTAAGTCAGAGATTGTTGTATTAATGCCAATTTTATTAGATTTTATAAAACTAATGAATAATAAGTTTGAGGATATGACTTATGTTTTCCACTCTATTAATGAGCACTCACAATTGATACAATCTCTCATTAATGAGAGTGGTTTATCGAATTGTGAAGTAGTAAGTGATGATAAAATTAAATCTCATATTTTGCAAAAGTCAGTTTTTGCTGTAGCAAAGTCAGGGACAGTTTCTCTCGAGATTTCAAATGCTAAGATACCTGCAATTACATTATATAAAATGGGGTTTATAAATTTTTTAATTGTTAAAACTCTTGTCAAAATAAAATATGCAAATGTTATTAATTTCGCAGCGAATGAGGAAATTATACCTGAATTACTTCAATCTAAATGTAATTCTAAAAATATCTTTAACAATGTATGTAATTTTTTAGAGAGTCCTAATAAAATTAAAAATCAGGTAGAAAAAGTTCAAAAAATTTTAAATGAGCTTAAAACAAATGGATCATCTTCTGAATTGGCGAGTCTGTCTTTAAATAAATTTTTATCATGATTGTCTATAGTCATAAAGACTGCTCACTCAAGGACAATGGATTTCATCATCCTGAAAGAAAAGAGAGAATAAATAGTATTTTAGACTCAATTAAAAAGATTAAAGATTTTAAGATTGAGCTTAAAGATGCACCCCTTGCAGATATTAATATTATTTCTTTAGTTCACCCAAAAAACCATATTGAAAAAATATTTTCTAATATACCCAAAACTGGATTGATAGGAGTAGAAAAAGAACCTTACGCAGATACTATGCTTTGTCCTAATAGTAGAAAAGCTATCTTAAGATCATGTGGAGCAGGAATTGCTGCAGTTGATGATTTAATGTATCGAAGCAAAAGAATTTTCTGTGCAATTAGGCCCCCTGGGCATCATGCGGAAACAACAAAAGCTATGGGCTTTTGTTTTGTAAATAACATTGCTGTTGCAGCTAGATATTTACAAAATAAATACAAAGTCAATAAAGTTGCAATTATAGATTTTGACGTACATCACGGAAATGGAACACAAGAAATTTTTTATCATGATAAATCGGTGGCTTACGGTTCTTCGCATGAATTTCCATTATTTCCAGGCACTGGCTCATGTAAAGAAACTGGAGTTGGGAATATTTTTAATGCACCTTTAAAAAAAGGAACGAAAGGAAATGAATTTTTTAAAATATTCAATCAAAAAATTTTGAGACCAATTGACAAATTTAAACCTGAAGTAATTTTGATTTCAGCTGGATTTGATGCCCATAAAAGAGATCCTCTTGCTAATATAAATTTAGAATCAGAAGATTTTTTCAGAATTACAAAACAAATAGTTGATTTAGCAAATATACACTCTAAAGGTAGGATCATTTCTTTTTTAGAGGGAGGGTATGATTTATTAGCTTTATCAGAAAGTATTAAGCATCATTTATTGGCGTTAAAAAATTAAATATCCACAACACCCCAAATCGTACATATAGACTATAAAATGTAATAGTATTTAATTTTTAATAAAATATAATGATTCTATGGACTTTATTATCGTCTTTGGCATAGGTGCAATCTTAATTGCTACAGGTGTTATTTCACCGAAACCAAAAGATGATAAAGTAGTAGAAGCTGAAGTCGTAAAAACTGAGGAAGTTATCTCACCTCCTCAAGAAATAAAGCCAGAACCAACACCAGAACCAACACCAGAACCAACACCAGAACCAACACCAGAACCAACACCAGAACCAACACCAGAACCACAGCCTGCTAAAGAGTCTGAACCAGAAGAGGAAATTAATCAAGAGCTTGCCCAAGAACAAGATGCTAAACCTGAGGAACAAGAAATTGAGCCTGTAAAAGAAGAAACTAAAGACCAAGAGGGTACAGGATGGTTAAGTATAATTTTATATATTCTTGGTGCGATTGCAGTAATTGCTGCCGGAGCTTATTTCTTTATGAGAAGAGAACCCGAAACACAGTCTGCAGCAGATATTGGAAGACAACAATCGAGTGAGCAATCCGTGTCAGAACCAGAACCAGAACCAGAACCAGAACCAGAACCAGAACCTGAACCTGAGTCAAAATCTGAGCCTGAGCCAGAAACGCAAGAAGAAACTAGATCAGAGGAAACAGATCAATCATCTAATGATGATAATGAAAATAATAATAAATAATTAATTAAAAAAAATATTTTCCACCTTTTAAGTAAGCACATTTTTCACATTTTTTTTCAATTTCAGGCACTTGCCGAGAGTCTAAGGTATCTTTCATTTCAAATAATTTATTTTCAATCCATGAAGTATCAACACGATAAGGTATTAAAGTTGTAGTAAAATCTATTTTATTATCAAATTTACTATTAGTTTTGTTTCCATTACAAACATAAAAATAAGATAAGTCAGAAACTTTAAAATTCATATTTCTTAAAATGTGTACATATATATCCATCTGAAGTTTATAACTCAAATGCCATTCTACCTCTAAATAAGATGAAATCGTAATTGGATAAATTGAGGATTGAGCTTTATAATCAACTACAACTAATTTTTTTTCTTTTAAATCGAACCAGATGTCATCAATACCTCCATGAATAATCAAATTAGTTTTTTCATGAAGATATGAAATTCCACCTTTTAAAGAATTTCTCCAAATATCTAAATCTTTATGCTGGAAAGGAACAAGATTTAAATTGTGTTTAATCATTATAGGATGGGGCTTTTGTTCTTTTCGATATTTATCAAACTCTTTTTTAAGCAATTCATCGACAGCAACATTTAGTGCCCATCCTGGCATTGAAGGTTCCTTTAAACCTTTTACACGGTCTAAATAGAAACATCTTTTACAACTTAGAAAGTTAAAAAATTTAGATCTACTTATTTTAAATGGAGAATTAGATTGTTTATCGTAAATAGAATTCTTCCTTGTTCTAAAAGATGTTGCGTCTTTCATTAAAAGATACTTAATCTTTTTATGACTTCTGATTTATCTAAAGATAATATTACGTCATATAAACCTGGTCCATATTTTGATCCAACTAAAGCTATCCTTAATGGTTGTCCAACCCCTTTAAAGTTTGTTTTATATTTATCGATTAATGATTCTATTACAGGTTCTAGAGTTTCTCTCGATAAAGAACTTATTTTCTCGTATTCTACAATGAAATCTTTAATAACCTTTTTAGATAAGTCATCGATGAGTTTTTTATCTTCAGATCTAATTTCAATTTTATCATTAATAATATATTGAGAATTTATCCATATATCATCTAAAGTTTTAGCTTTATTTTTAAGAAAACTTATAGATTTTAAAATAATCGCTTCTTTTGATTGATTAATAGGTTTTTTATATTTAGAAACATATTCTTTAAAAAAATTGAATAAATCTTTCTCTTCAATAGTCTTTATGTAAGTCTCATTTATCGAATATATTCGGGATAAATCTAGTTTTGAGGGGGATTTTCCAACACCATTTAAATCAAACAAATTAATGCTTTCCTCTTTTGTAAAAATCTCTTTATCTTTATATGACCAGCCTAACCTTAATAAATAATTTCTTAATGCATCAGAAATAATTCCAATTTTTATATACTTTTGAAGAGTTGAGGCATTATCTCTTTTAGATAGCTTCTTTCCCTGTTCACTATGTATTAAGGGTATGTGAGCAAACTTAGGCACATTCCAACCCATAGCTTCATAAACTTGTTTTTGCTTAAAAGAGTTAATCATGTGGTCGTCTCCTCTAATAACGTGAGTTATTTTCATTTCATGATCATCGACGGTAGCCGATAATTGGTAAGTCGGAGAATTATCATTTCTTAATATAATAAAATCTTCTATTGTAGAATTAGAAATATTCCTCTCACCTTGGACTAAATCTTTAATAATTGTATTTCCTGAAATTTTACTTTTAAATCTTATGACTGGTTTTACACCTTCAGGAATTTCAATATCTTTTGCGTCTCTCCATTTTCTGTTGTAAACATAAGGTATGCCTTTTTTTTTACATTTTTCCTTTTGCTCATGTATTTCTTCTTCTGAGCAATAACATTTATAAGCAAACCCTTTTTTAAGAAGTTCATTCGCGATAGCCACATGTTTCGAAATATTTTCAGATTGAATGTATTCTTTTCCGTCATGCTCAATACCTAACCATGTTAATGATGATATAATCTGTTGTTTAAATTCCTCTTTAGATCTTTCTCTATCAGTATCTTCAATTCTTAAAAAATATTTACCCTTATTTTTTTTCGCAAGAAGCCAATTAAATAAGGCTGTTCGGAGACCACCTATATGCATTGGTCCGGTAGGAGAGGGTGCAAACCTACAATTAAAAGACATTTATATTAATTAGACTATTTCAGTGAAAGTTTCTATATAAAGAAACGAGTTTACCTTGAATTTTTACTCTATTTGCAGCGTAAATTTTTGTCCCATAATTTTTATTTGCTGCCTCAAGAGCTATGGTATTTCCTTTTTTTCTTATTCTTTTTAAAGTAGCCTCTTGATCATCAATTAAAACTACCGCAATTTGACCATTATCGACACTAGAAACTTTTTTCATTATTACGGTATCTCCATCAGCAATACCTGCTTCAATCATGGAGTCACCTCTTACTTTGAGTCCGTAATGCTCTCCATTATTTTGTAAATCTTCGGGTAACGCTACTCTATCAACTTCTTGTTGAATTGCCTCTATTGGAGTCCCAGCAGCTATACTTCCTAATACTGAAACATCAGTAGAGTTGTTTTTATTCTTATCTAAGCCTCCTTTTATAACACTTGGAGTAAATGTATTGAATATATCATTAGCACTAGCATTTTCTGGTAACTTTATTACCTCTAATGCTCTTGCTTTATGAGCAAGTCTTTTAACAAAACCTCTTTCTTCTAAAGCAGAAATTAATCTATGTATTCCTGATTTCGATTTAAGGTTGAGTGAGTTTTTCATTTCCTCATATGATGGAGAAATTCCTGAAGATCTAATCTTCTTATTAATAAATATTAATAGATTTTTTTGTTTTTTAGTTAGCATAGAACAAACCTTGTACATCTATGTTCTATAAAAGTTCTATTTAAATTACAACTTGAAAAAAAGGGCCAATTTATTGAGTTATTTGGATTAATTTTTTCATTAATTCCTCAGGTTTGTCAGATTTTAAAAGTGATTCTCCAATTAGAAAATTTTTAATCCCTGTTTTTTCATAAATATATTTAGCATCTTTTTCGCTTCTTATTCCACTTTCGGATAAAAGAGGTCCTTTATGTGCTTTAACAATTTCAAAAATTGAAATTGTATTATTTATTGAAACTTCTAAAGTTTTCAAATTTCTATTATTTATTCCAATTAAAGCTTGATCGTATTTTAAAGCGATTTCAGCTTCTTTGTGATTATGAACTTCGACAATAACAGATAGGTTTTGCTTTAAGGCTTCAGAATATATTTCATCTGCTTGATTTTCGCTGAGTGCAGCGATAATTATTAAAATACAATCACAACCATAACTTTTCGATAAAGGTATTTGATATGGATCAATAAAAAAATCCTTTGCTAAGATTGGTATTTTAAATTTTTTTTTAATTTCTCGAATATGTTCTAGCTTACCTAAAAAATATTTTTCTTCAGTTAGCACTGAAAGACATGTGGCTCCATTATTGATATACATTTTTGCGATATTTAAATGATTAAAATTGTTAACTAATGTTCCTGCGGACGGGCTTGCTTTTTTAATCTCAGATATTAAAGAAACCCCTTTATTTTTTTGTACAGTTTCTTTAAAATTAAAAAAAATTTGTTCTTTAATATTTTTTTCTAAAAAATTTATAGATTTTTCTTTTTTTATAAAGCTTAATGTTTCTTTTTTATCTTTAATTATTTTTTCTAAAAAGTTTGTCATTAAACAGTTTGGATTTTTGTTAAATGTTGAAATACTTTTCCTGAATTTAAATGGTTTGTTGCTTTTTCAAAAGCATTTTTAAAATCATTTTCCTTACCAGATACAATTAATCCTGCAGCAACATTTAAAGCAACTGATTGGGAAAATTCATTTGATTTTCCTCTATAAATTTCAATAATTTTTTCCGAATTATATTTTGCATCTTTTCCAATAAGATTTTCTCTTTTACTGGAACTTAATCCAAGATTTTTTGGATTAATTGAAAATTCTGTAATATCTCCATCTTTTAGTTCTACTACATTTGTTTTTTCAAACGGTGAGATTTCATCCATCCCGTCATCGCTATGAACTATGTAAGCATGAACAACATTATTTTCCTTTAATGCTTCTGCAAATGGTTTCATCCACTTTTTATCAAAAACACCTACCACTTGTCTTTTTACCTGGGCGGGATTGCTTAGTGGTCCAATTAAATTAAAAATTGTTTTTTTCCCCATCTTTTTTCTAGCAGGACCAACATGTTTCATTGCTGAGTGGTAATTAGGAGCAAACATAAAGGCAAAATTAAAATTTTTAATACTTCTTTCTGCTTCATTCGGTTTTAAATTAATATTTACTTTAAGAGATTCAAGTACATCTGCAGAACCACAGTTTGATGAAACTGCTTTATTTCCATGCTTAGCTACTTTCACACCCATGCTTGCAAGAACAATAGCTGCGGCAGTAGAAATATTTAATGAATTTTTTCTATCGCCACCTGTTCCACAAGTATCAATTGTGTTTTGATCTGCTTTAACTTTAGCTGCTTTTTCTCTTAAAACAAAAATTCCTCCAGCTAATTCTTCTTTCGTTTCACCTTTTTTTAAAAAAGATTCTAATATTTCTATGATTGAATTTTCGCTATATTTACCTTCCATAAGTTCTTTAAAAAGGATTTTACTATCTTCAAATGAAAGGTTATGACCTTTTTTTAAATTATTTACAAAATTAGACATATTAGCGAATAACAAAATTTTTTATTAATTTCATTCCGACTTTAGTACTAATACTCTCAGGATGAAATTGAAAGCCATGAATATCATAGTCCTTATGCATTAATCCCATAATTATCTTGTTTTTCGTTTCAGCCGTAATTATTAGTTTTTTAGGTAAATTTTTACGAGCAACGATTAAGCTATGATATCTCGTGGCTTCAAAGTTGTTTTGAATATTTTTAAATAGTCCTTTTTTATCATGGTTAATTTTACTCGTTTTTCCGTGCATTAAATTTTTTGTACCAATAACTTTACCACCGAAAGCTTGACCGATGATTTGGTGTCCTAAACAAACGCCTAGAATGGGAATCTTTTTATAAACATCTTTAACAATTTTTAAACAATTACCAGCTTCATTAGGATTTCCAGGCCCGGGTGAAATGACAATTTTATCGTACCCTTTTTTTAAAATATTTTTTCCATCTATTTTATCATTTCTAATCACATCAACATTTTTTTTAAATTTAGAAATATAATGAAATAAATTATATGTAAAACTATCGTAATTATCTATTAATAAAATTTTCATTTAATCTACCGCTTTCATTAAAGCTTTAGCTTTATTAATAGTTTCAGCATATTCATTGTCTGGCTTGCTATCTGCAACGATACCTGCACCAGCTTGAACAAAAAACTTATTGTTTTTTATAAGTGCTGTTCTTAATGTAATACAAGTATCAAATTCATGATTGGGGGTAAAATAACCAATACCACCGGCATATAATTTTCTTTTATTTTTTTCAAGTTCATCAATTATTTCCATCGCTCTTATCTTCGGTGCACCACTAACGGTTCCAGCTGGGAATCCTGATAAAAGTGTTTCAAATATTGAAAATTGATTATTAAATTTACCTATAACATTAGAAACAATATGCATAACATGAGAGTATTTTTCTACTTTAAACTTCTCGGTAACTTTTACGGTATCAACTTTAGAAACTTTGCCAACATCATTTCTACCAAGATCTAACAACATAAGATGTTCAGATAATTCTTTTTTATCACTTAATAAGTCAGTCTTAAATTTATTATCTTCAGTGGTATTTTTTCCTCTCGGCCTTGTTCCCGCGATTGGTCTTATAGTAACTTCTCCTTTTCTTAGCCTTACTAATATTTCTGGACTACTTCCAAGTACGTTAAAATCATCATAATTAAAATAAAACATGAATGGAGAGGGATTAGATTTTCTTAAGTGATTATAAATTTCAATCGGTCTTTTGATTATTTTCCTTTCAAATCTTTGACTTAGTACTACCTGAAAAATATCTCCTTTTTTAATATAAGCCTTTGCCTTTTTAACTAAAGCCTTAAATTTTTCTTTAGAAGTGTTTGATTTAATCAAATTCTTGTTAGACTTGAATGTAAATTGATCCGGAAGCCTTATATTTTCTAAACTTTCATATAACTTAAATTTTTTTAGAATAGAATTGTAAGTGTTTATACAATTTTTAATTTTAGTGTCAGCATATACATTTTCAATATAATAAATTTTTTTTTTTAGGTTATCATAAATAATTAAATTTTTTGGTCGAGAAAGTCTTATATCAGGAATTTTTAAATCATCTTTGCAATTATTTGGAATTTTTTCGATATAACGGATTATGTCATAAGAAAAGTATCCAACTAACATTGAGGACATAGAAGGCAAATTTGTGGGAATCTTAATATTAAAATTTTTAATTAAATTATTAATATAATTTAATGGATTAGCTTTAATTCTAGTTTTTTTTCCAAGTTTATTTATTGTTATTGTTTTATTATTAACATCCCATATTCTATCAGGGTTTAGACCAATAATGGTGTATCGACCTTTTATTTTCCCTTTTTCAACCGACTCGAAAATAAAGCTATTCTTTTCAGCCAATAAAAACTTAAATAGATTTTCAACTCTGTAATATTCTTTACAGATCCTTGATTTAAATAAAACCTGATGTTTTTTTTTAAGATGGTTTTTTTTGAAAACTTTAAAACTGATATTTATTTTCATTAAAATGAATTTTTTACCCTGTCAATTGTCCTTTTATTTAACTCCACTTTATATTTTTGATTAAGTCGCTCATCAAAAGTTTTAAAAATTTTATTTATAAGATTAAGTCGAGCCTTTGCTTCAAATTTTTCAAATTCATTTGAATCTTTTTTAATCGAACTGAATTGTGTTTTTAAAGATATAACTAAATAGTTTTTGGTTAAAGTACTATCAGTAATAAGATCAACATCTCCATCCTTAATTTCAAATATTCTTTTTATTATTTCTTCAGGAAAAATTTCATTTTGTTTTAGACTTGAAATTTTATATTCCTTCAAATTTAAACCATTGTTTACTGCAAACTTTTCGACTTTAGCTTTATCAAATCCTCCCATACTTATATCTTTTATAATAGAAGTATTACCTTTAATTTTATTTTGAAAACTTAGTTGAGCTTTAATTATTTTTAAAACATCAGGATCGTTTATTGGTTTGTTTTTTTTTTTGAATAGATTTTATTTCTATTAAAAAATATTTATTATCAACTTTAATAACTTCAGGCATTTTTTCATTTTTCATAGAGAATATCTTTTTAACAAGTTGGTCAGACATATTCTTAAGAGATTTATTGGTTTTATTTTTTTTATTCACGTCAACACTTTCGACTGTTATTACTTTTAAGTTATTTTCCGTTGCGGCTTCGTTAAAAGATTGCCCATCTAAAACATTATTTTCTAAACCATCTAGTTGTTTAAAAAAAGTTTCATCATACTCAGTTGTTCCAGAAATAATCTGTGGAGTTATTTCGGCATATTGAAAACTTTTTAATTCACTTATAAATAAACTTTTGTTTTTATTATAGAGTTCCTCAACTCTTTCTTGAGAAGGCTTTTTGTTTAAGTAAAACTTATCTAAATCAACATAATTGATAGTTTTAATTTGATTCTCTTTATTAAAAGCTTCTTGCACTAAACTGTCTGGTATTATAATTCCTCCGCTCAGAAGACTCAAAAATTGTCTTTTAGATTCTTGTTCTATGATATTTTGTTCAAATAGCGGAGCGGTTACATTACTTTTAAGAAGAAATTTTTCGTACTTAGTTCTAGAAAATTTATTATCCTTAAAAAATAATTTATCATTTTTAATTATATTTCTAAGAGAATTATCGTTTATAGTAATACCAGACTGGTCTATTTCTAAGAACATTACTTTACGTCCAACGTATTCAGATAAAATTTTTTCAACTAAATTAGTTTTAGGTAAATTCTTTATTTGTTCCTTATTTAAATTTAATCGATTTAGGTAATTAACAAATTCTTGTGTGCTTATTTTTTTAGAGTCAATTGTGGCAATAACGTTTTGATTTCCACCCCTGAAAACATCACCCATTCCCCAAAATACAAAAGGTAAAATGATAATTCCTACCAGAATTTTTACAAAAAATGATTTAGAAAATTTTGCTATTGAAGTTGTCATTTTATTAATTTAATAAGTGTTAAAAATATTACACCTATAAATCAAAATTTATACTAAGGCAAATAATGAAATATTTTATCGGAAATTGGAAAATGTTTGGAGTTCCTAAATCAATAAATATACTTAAAAAGATTAACCATTTTAGATCAAGAGATAAAAATAGAAATAATTATCGAATTATTATAACACCTCCTTATACACTTTTAGAGTCTTTTGCTAAGCATTTTAAAGATAAAAAAATAATGATCGGCTCTCAAAATTGTTATCTAAAAGATAAATTTTCATCCAATACAGCTGCAATAAGTTCTTTTATGTTAAAAAGTGTAGGTGCAAAATATGTAATAATTGGACATTCAGATAATAGAGCCGAAGGAGATACTGATTTAATGTTAAAAGACAAAGTAAAATTTGCATTAAAAAATAATTTAAGAGTTGTTTTTTGTATAGGTGAAAATAGATATCAAAAAAAAAATTATCTGACATTAAATACACTTAAAAAACAATTAGAAAATGTTTTAGAGAAAAAGTTCAATTTTAATAACATCATCGTTGCCTACGAACCCATTTGGTCAATTGGTAGTGGTAAAATACCAAATCAAAAAGATTTATTTGAAACGACAAATCACATTAAAAACATATTAAAAAAAATTTTTAAAAATAAAAGCTCTTCTGTGCTTTACGGAGGATCTGTGGATGAGAAAAATATTAGTATGCTAAAACAAATTAAAGAAATTGATGGGTTTTTGATTGGTGGTGCCTCAAAATCATCTAAAAAATTTATTGATATAATAAAAAATTACTATAGATAAAGGATATGGAAAGTTTACTGGTAACTATAAATATTATTCTTGCAATTATTTTGGTAATTTCTGTTTTATTACAAAAATCAGAAGGAGGAGCACTAGGGTTAGGTGTTTCACAAGATAATTTCACGTCAGTTAGGTCAGTTGGAAGTTTTTTAACTAAATTTACATCTATAATTGCTGCGTTATTCATAATTTGCAGTGTTGCAATAGTTGCAATTTCTAGAGATGAGCTTCGTGAAACACAATCGGTTCTTGAGAAACAAGAAGAAGAAAATTCAAACCTTCCACAAATTCCTCAATCAAAGTAAATTTAATACTTTGTGTTTACCTATTTTTAAAGTATAACATTCTTCCATGGCGCGATACATTTTCGTAACTGGCGGCGTGGTTTCATCTTTAGGCAAAGGTTTATCGTCGGCATCTTTAGCTTATTTATTACAGTCAAGAGGGTATAAAGTTAGGATTAGAAAATTAGACCCTTATTTAAATGTTGATCCAGGAACAATGAGCCCGTTTCAACATGGAGAAGTTTTTGTAACTGACGATGGTGCAGAAACAGATCTTGATTTAGGACATTACGAAAGATTTTCAGGAATATCTGCCAAAAAATCTGACAACATAACAACAGGTAGAATTTATAATGATGTATTAAAAAGAGAGAGACAAGGAAAATATTTAGGAAAAACTGTTCAAGTTATCCCCCACATTACTAATAGAATTAAAGAGTTCATAAGAAATGACGTTGTTAAAGAAGATTTTGTAATTTGTGAAATAGGTGGAACAGTTGGTGATATAGAAAGCCTTCCATTTCTGGAAGCGATAAGACAGTTCTCAAATGAACTAGGTAGAAACAATACTCTTTTTATCCATCTTACACTAGTTCCATATATGAAGGCCTCTGATGAAATAAAAACAAAACCTACCCAACATTCTGTGAAAGAGTTACGTAGCATCGGTATTCAGCCTGATATAATAATTTGTAGATCTGAGAGATCAATCCCCTTAGATCAAAGAAAGAAAATTTCTTTATTCTGTAACGTTTCGATTGAAGACGTTATTGAAACTGTGGATGTAAAAACAATTTACGAGGCACCAATAAGTTTTAATAAAGAAAAATTAGACGAAAGAGTACTAAAATTTTTTAAGATAAAATCTAAAAAGAAAGTTAATCTAAAACCTTGGAAAAAAATAACTCAATTAGTTTTGAAAACAAAAAATAAAGTAAATATAGCTTTAATCGGGAAATATGTTGAACTTAAAGACGCTTATAAATCTTTAGATGAGGCACTTACCCATGGAGGTATTGCAAACAATTTAAAAGTAAGTCTTCTAAGAATTGAGTCAGATAATTTAAAACCTAAAGAAATAAATAATAAGTTAAAAAATGTATCAGGGATTTTAATACCCGGTGGGTTTGGAAAAAGAGGTACAGAGGGAAAAATCGCAGCAATTAATTATGCTAGACGAAATAAAATTCCATTTCTTGGTATTTGTTTTGGAATGCAAATGGCTGTAATTGAATTTGCTAGAAATAAACTTAATATTAAGAATGCTACATCGAGTGAGTTTGGATCCTCAAAGGCGTCAGTTGTAGGTTTGATGAGTGAGTGGTTAAAAGACGGAAAATTAATGAAAGGCACTAATAAAGATTTAGGTGGAACTATGCGATTGGGCAGTTATGAAGCAAGACTTAAAAAGGACACAAAGATAAGCAAGATTTATAAATCTTTGAAGATAAATGAAAGACATCGTCATAGATATGAAGTAAATATAAATTTTAAGGATGATTTTGAGAACAAAGGTATGATTTTTTCAGGCTTATCTCCAGATAATAAATTACCAGAAATAATTGAATTAGATAATCATCCCTGGTTTATCGGAGTTCAGTTTCATCCAGAGTTCAAATCTAGACCTTTATCACCACATCCTTTATTTTCTTCATTTATTAAAGCTTCAAAAATCAATTCAAAAAAATGATAAATCATAAGGTAAAATGTTCGAACTTTGAGATTGCTAACAATCAACCATTTACTTTAATTGCAGGTCCTTGCCAGCTTGAAAGTGAGTTTCATGCAATGAAAACTTCTAATGAGCTTAAAAAAATTACTTCTGATCTTGGAATAAATTTTATTTATAAAACTTCTTTCGATAAAGCTAATAGAACTAGTCTTAAGGGTAAGAGAGGCATGGGTTTAGAAAAATCTTTACCAATTTTTGATAAAATTAAGAAAGAAATTAACGTCCCAATTTTAACTGATATTCATACAACTGAGCAATGTTCAATTGTTTCTGACCATATCGATGTTTTGCAGATACCTGCATTTTTATGTCGTCAAACAGATTTACTTATTGCTGCTGCAAAGACGAAAAAAATTATTAATGTTAAGAAAGGTCAATTTTTAGCTCCATGGGATATGGCCAACGTGATAAAAAAGATTGAGGATTCTGGAAATAAAAAAATTTTAGTTACAGAAAGAGGTGCAAGTTTTGGATATAATACTTTAGTTTCAGATATGAGATCATTACCTATTATGTCGAAATTTGGTTTTCCAATTGTCTTTGATGCCACTCACTCCGTTCAACAACCTGGAGGAATGGGTGAAAAAAGTGGAGGACAAAGAGAATTTGTTCCACATTTAGCAAGAGCTGCGATCGCTGTAGGTATTGGAGCAATCTTTATAGAAACCCATGAAGATCCAGACAATGCGCCATCAGATGGTCCAAATATGGTGCCATTAAAAGAAATGAAAAGTTTATTAAAAAAATTAACTGAAATAGATAATTTGATTAAAAAGTAATAAGATGGCAAAAATTATCAATGTTAAAGCTCGTCAAGTTTTTGACAGCAGAGGTAACCCGACTGTTGAAGCAGAAGTTATCCTAGATAATGATATTTCAGCTACAGCTATATCTCCTTCAGGTGCCTCTACAGGAGCTTTTGAAGCTTATGAATTAAGAGATCAAGACAAAAATTATTTTTTAGGCAAAAGTGTTGGGAAAGCAGTTGAAAATATAAATAAAAAGATTAGGTCAAATTTAAAAGGATTAGACCCATCAGATCAATCTAAAATTGACAAGGCTTTATTAGATTTAGACGGCAGTAAAAATAAAAAGAATCTAGGAGCGAACGCGATTTTAGCTGTATCCTTAGCTAATTCAAAATCTGCAGCTTTAACAATTAAAAAACCTCTTTATAAAAATTTAGGAAGATCTTTTTCTTTACCTTATCCTTTAATGAATATTATAAATGGTGGGGCTCATGCGGATAATGATTTAAACATTCAAGAATTTATGATTAGACCAGATTCAGCAATAAATTTTATGGACGCGGTAGAAAAGTGCTTTCTTGTGATACAAAATTTAAAAGCTCTATTAAAATCAAAAAAAATGCTAACTAATGTTGGCGACGAGGGAGGCTTTGCCCCATCAATTAACACAAATGAAGAAGCGCTTGAATTAATTATAAGTGCTATTGAAAAATCAAAACTAACTCCTGGCAAAGATATTGTTATTTGTCTAGATGTAGCTGCAAACGAATTAATAAATAAAGAAGGAAAATATTCAATTCAATCAAGTAATTTTACCTTGGTTGATGAAGTTATTAGCTATTATAAGAAATTAATTTCAAGTTATCCTATCAAATCAATCGAAGACCCTTTCGCAGAAGAAGACTGGGAATCTTGGAAAAAAATTACAGCTGAGATTGGAAAAAATGTTCAAATAGTAGGCGACGATTTATTTGCAACAAATTCTAAAAGATTAAAAAAAGGAATAGATAATAAATCCGCCAATAGTATTTTGATTAAACCCAATCAAATTGGAACGTTGTCTGAAACATTAGAAGTTATTACAATGGCTAATAAGGCTAGTTTTAATACAATCATTTCACATAGATCTGGAGATACAGAAGATACATTTATTGCTGATTTAGCAGTAGCCACAGAATCATCACAAATAAAATCAGGATCTTTAGCAAGATCAGAAAGAGTGGCTAAATATAATAGGTTGTTACGTATAGAAGAAGATCTTGGAAATCAGATTAAAATGGCTAAAATCTAAAAATGCGGCTAATTGAGAGTTTTAAAAAGAAAAAACTTATATTAATAAATATATTTTTAACACTTTATATTGGAATTAATTTAATAGGTGGAGAAAGAGGCTTAATTTCGTATATTGAAAAGAAAAAAACTTATAGAGAGATAGTGGAAAAAGAGAAAATATTACAAGGGGAACTAAAAGATTTGAAACATAAAATACAATTAATAACTACTAATGATTTAGATTATCTAGATATGTTACTTAGAGAAAAACTAAAATACGGCACTAAAGATGAGGTTTTAATAAAATTAAAATGAAAATCAAAACTAGACATCCTGAAAAAGTAAACAAACCTTTTAATCCAATTAAAAGAAAACCGCATTGGATAAGATCTAAAATGCTGGACTCAAAAATATTTTTTCAAACAAAGCAAGTGGTGAATCAAAATAATCTTGTTACTGTTTGCCAAGAAGCTAATTGCCCTAATATTACTGAGTGTTGGAGCAAAAAACACGCAACTTTTATGATCATGGGTGATACTTGCACTAGAGCTTGTGCTTTTTGTGATGTTAAAACTGGTAAGCCTGAAAAATTGGATATATTTGAACCAATTAAAATTTCTAATGCTGTAAAAAAACTAAACTTAAAGCATGTTGTAATCACGTCAGTTGATAGAGACGATCTTAAAGATGGAGGTTCAGAACACTTTTATAAAGTTGTAAAACTAATAAGGAAAAAAAATCCAAATACTTCTATAGAAGTTTTAACGCCCGATTTTTTAAGAAAAGGGGACTCATATAAAAAAATCCTTGAAGCTGATCTAGATGTATTTAATCATAACATAGAAACTGTTCCAAGACTTTATACAGTAGTAAGACCTGGAGCCAGATATTTTGCATCATTGGAACTTTTAAAAAATGCAAAAAAACAAAATAAAAAAATTTTCACTAAATCAGGTATTATGGTTGGGCTAGGTGAAGATAAAGAAGAAATTGTTCAAGTAATGGATGATCTACGATCTGCAGAAGTTGATTTTATAACAATTGGACAATACCTACAACCGTCACCAAAGCATCATCCTCTTAAACGTTATTATCATCCCGACGAGTTTAAAGAATTAGAAAATATTGCTAAAACAAAAGGTTTTTTATTAGTATCATCTTCTCCACTCACTAGATCTTCATATCATGCTGACGATGATTTTAGAAAGTTACAAGATGCTAGAAATAAAAAACTTGAATGTCTACAGCTACAATAAAAAAGATTATTCCTTGTAAAAAAGAACAATTAATTGAAATGGTTCTTGATATTGAAAAATATCCAGAATTTGTTCCATGGTGCATTGAAGGAAGAGCCTATGAAAAAATCGAAAATAATGATTTAAAAACTTTTAATGGGGATTTAAAAGTTGGAAAAAGTATATTAAGTGAAACTTTTTCGAGCCATGTATCATACTATAAAGAAAAAGATAAAATAATTGTTACAAATTTAGATGGACCACTCAAACATTTAAAAAATGAATGGAATTTTAAAGAAATAAATAATTCAACCCAATTAGAATTTTTTATAGATTTTGAGTTGAAAAATCCAATTTTGAATGGGATAATGCATAAATCTTTCGCAATAGGCTTAAATAAAATAGCTAAAGCATTTGAAGAAAGAGCGATAAAATTATTTAAATAATGTTTACTATTACCTCTTTGTTAATTCTCTTTTTTTTATCTTTTAAACTATTATCAAATTACATAAAAACTATTAGAACAGGAGATCCAAATGAAAGTGATTTAACTTATTGGATGTTTTCTTATGATTTTAAATCTTCAAATAAAGATTGGGTTCCAGAGGACACGAAGTTGAGAAAGCGAAAAAGAGCAAGAAATACTCTAGTATTTGCACTTTATATAATTGCCTTTTTTATTTTTTTATTAGTAAATAGTTTTGCGGCACATCTTTTAGAAGTAATTGTTAATCAAAAATTTTCTTACCCAATTTAGACTACTTAATTAACTTAATTAATAAATTTAAAGATTTTTTGACTGTTGCTTTTTGAATGTATGATCTTCCAATATTTTTAAAATGATTCTTGCTAACAACAACTTTTTTTCCATTTTTTAAACCAATAAAAACAAGTCCAACAGGTTTTATTTTAGTTCCACCTTTAGGCCCGGCAATCCCAGTTATAGAAACACATATTTTACTTTTGCTAATTCTACTGAGATTATTAACCATAGACAAACAACACTGTATGCTAACCGCACCGTGTTTTTGAACAATCTTTTTTGGTACTTTTAAAATATTTACTTTGGCATGATTTGAGTAGGTAACAAATCCCATAGAAAACACTTTAGAAGCACCGCTGACCGAAGTAATAGCACTTGAAAGCATGCCTCCAGTGCAAGATTCTGCCAACGCGATCTTGAGTTTTTTTCTTTTTAATAAATTGACAATTTTTTTATTTAAATTCATTAGAAAAAATAAGATTTTATAATCATAAATATAATTAGTGTTAATACAACATATAGACCTGCAATTATATCATCAAAAATTACCCCAAAACTGTTTTTAAATTTTTTATCTAATATATTTACTGGAAATGGTTTTTTGATATCAAAAAATCTAAATAGTATAAAAATATAAATGTAAAATAGTATTGCATCTTGAGTATATTTTTCTGTTCCATGAGATATCTCATACAGATAAATTGGAATAGATTGACCTATTACTTCATCTATAACTACTTCTTTGGGATCTTTATTTTCATTTTCTTTGATATAGTCAGATACGGCATAAAAGGAATATATAAAAATCAAAATAAGTACAAATAAAATTATAGAGTTTGACAAATTTATAACATGGAAAAAACTATAAAGAAGAACAGTTGTAACAAATGAAGTAATTGTGCCTGGTGCGTATCTTATTGTCCCTATTCCAAAAAATGTAACAAACATGTAATTAATATTTTTAATCATACTTAATCACTGATGTAATTACCTCACAAGCAATTGCCTTTTCTTTTCCCACAACACCTAATTTTTCTGTTGTCTTACCTTTAACATTAATTTGATTTTTAGAAATTTCACAAAGTTCGGCAATATTGTTTATCATCGAATTTTTATAGTTTTTTATTTTAGGTGTTTGAGTAATAATATTTATATCTACGTTATTGATAAAGAAGCCTCTTGATTTAATTAGATTAATAACTTTTTTTAGTAAAATTGTAGATCTAATATTCTTAAAATTTTTACTTTTGTCAGAGAACATCTGTCCAATATCACCCATTTTACAAGCTCCTAATATTGCATCTATAATAGCATGCAAAACAGGATCGCCGTCAGAATGACCAAGCGTACCAAATTTTGATTTAATTTTCAAACCACCTAAATAGAGTTTTCTTCCTCGAACAAGTCTGTGTACATCAAAACCTATCCCTACACTCATTTTTGATTTAAAAACATTTTTTAAATTTTGAAAATCTACCTGATCCGTGATTTTAAAGTTACTTTTTTCACCTTGTATAAATTTAATATTATTAAAATTCATATACAAGGAAATATCATCGTCTTTATATCTTTCTGAATTAGTTTTATGTAGATGATAAATTTCTTTAAGATTAAATGCTTGCGGGGTTTGCGTAAGAAACAAATTATCTCGATTTTTACCTAAAATATACTTGTTTAAATTAGAATCTATTCTTTGTTTTACAGCATCTTGAATATTTATTTTTGGAACCACAGCCCTTGAATTTTTTATATTTTTTAATATAGAGCTTAATAATTTCAATGAAAAATTTGGTCTTGCCACGTCATGAATTAATACTTTAGAGATCCCTTTAGATTTGACTAAATATTTTAAAGCATTAAGAGCTGATTGTTGACGATTTTTACCACCTAAAACTAATTTAATATTTTTAAGTTTAAGCAATTTTACTCGTTTTAAGTCCTTTTTATTATAAACAAGTATTATTTTTTTGATTTTTTTAAATTTTTGGGCTTTATCAATATTAATTTCTATTAATGATTTACCGGCAATTTTTTGATAAGGTTTGCCTATATTAGACCTAAATCTATGGCTGTTACCCCCTGCAAGAATGATTAAACAAAAACTCATTGTATAAACTTATATTATATTTATATGAATAATTAACGCTAAATTAGATGTTTAAAATTATAAAAAACTTTAATTGGATTATTTTATCCTCATTTTTATGTATTTTCATGGGGATAGTTACATTTTTAACTTTTATTAATGAAGGATTTGTAACTTTAACAGATAAAAATCTTCAGTTTCTTTTAATCGTAGATATTATTTTATTATTAATTTTTTTTACATTAATCTTTAGAAATTTTTATAGATTTTATTACACAGGAAAAAGAAACAAAGTAGGATCTCAGACAAACCTTAAATATATTTCAATATTTTCTGTATTTACTCTTATTCCTTCATTGATAGTAGCTATATTTTCGTTATTCCTTTTTAATTTCGGTATTCAAAACTATTTTGATAATCAAATTACTAAAGCAGTAAATAACTCTTACGATGTAGCTAAAAATTATTTAGAGGAAAGTAAGGAAAATGTTAAATCAGATGTTATCATGATGAGCGTAGGTTTGAACAGAGCGTCTGGTTTATATTATTCAGATCTAAATAGATTTAAAGGGATAATGAGATCTGAAAAAATTTTAAGAAGAGTAGATGATATTTATCTCATTGACAGTCTTGGAAACATTTTAATATCTGACGTAAGGGATATTACCGATGAATTTGTTGTGCCGTCAGACGCTGATTATGATCAGGTCTTAGAGGGAAAACCAGTTTTTATTTCTAATAATTTAGAAAACAAAACAACTGTTATGATTAAGTTAACCTCTTTAGTTGATACTTATTTATACATTTCAAGAAATATTGATCCTGAAATTTTAAGATATTTAAATGAAACAGAGGAAGCTGTAAGTTTTTATTATTCAGTAGAAAATAGTCAGACAGGTATTAAAGTTACTTTTGCAATTATTTATATAATAGTGGTAACACTGTTATTATTTTTATCAACTTCAATAGCTATTACTTTCGCATCACGATTAACAAAACCAATTGTGAATTTAATTGGAGCATCTAAAGCTATCAGTAAAGGAGCTTTAGACGTCAAAGTCCCTAATATTGAGTCTGATGATGAGTTTAAATTACTAAATAAAAATTTTAATTCAATGATTGATAGATTAAAAAAACAACAAGATAAATTAATCGCTACAGAAAGACATGAGGCATGGGAGTCGGTAGCTAGGAAGCTTGCTCACGAAATTAAAAATCCTTTAACACCAATACAACTATCTATTGATCGTTTAAGAGAGAAATACTCTTCCAAAATAAATAGTGATACCGAAGATTTTGAAAAATATCTAGAAACAATTAATAGACAAATCAAAGATATTGAAAATTTAGTTAATGAATTTTCAAATTTTGCAAGAATGCCAAGGCCAGTATTTAAAAAGATTAATATTCTTGATTTAATAAATAATTCAGTTGATTTTATTAAGATATCTTCAAAAAATGAAATTAATGTTAAGGCTAATGAACAAAAACTAACAATTAATGGTGACACCGATCAACTTAACAGAGTGTTTATTAATTTAATCAAAAACTCTGAGGAGTCTCTTATGGAAAAAGTTAAAAAAGACCCTAATTTTAAAGGTAAAATTGACATAGAAATTAATAGTAATAATGACTATATAGTGATTAAGTTAGTAGATAATGGCACAGGTATATCAGATACAAAAAAAGTTATGACGCCTTATTTTACCACTAAAATGAAAGGAACAGGTTTAGGACTACCTATAGTTAGCAAGATAATTAGTGAACACTCTGGAGATTTTTTAATTAAAAATAATAAAGATAAAAATGGAGTTAACATAGAAATTTCATTCCCAATAAACAATGCATAAAGATATATTAGTCATAGATGATAATTCAGATATACGGTTTTTAATTTGTAAAATTTTAAAAGATCAAAATTATGTTGTTAGATCTGCAGCTAACTATGAACAGGCAATTTTAGAAATAAATAAAAAGATACCAGATTTAGCTATTGTAGATATAAAATTAGATAAAACTGATAAAGATGGTATTGATCTTTTAAAATTAATTATAAGTAAAAACAAATCGACACCTATAATAATGATCTCAGGGCATGCAACAGTCCAAATAGCGGTAGAAGCAATTAGACTAGGGGCATACGAATTCATTGAGAAACCATTTTCAACAGAAAAAATATTAAATTACGTAAAAAGGGCTTTTGAAACAGCATCTTTAAAAAAAGAAAAAGACATTATAGAAAATAAATTATTTCATTCATTTGATTTAATTGGAAAGAGTTCTTCGATTATCAAAATAAAAAAAATAATAGATAAATTAGCAACTTCTGAAAGTAGAGTTCTTATTTCTGGACCTACGGGATCCGGTAAAGAATTAGTAGCAAGAAAAATACATAAAAATTCTCCTAGATCAAAAGAACCTTTTGAAATTTTAAATGCAGCACTTTTAAAAGAAAAAACATATGAAAAGGAGTTATTCGGTGAGGAGATTGATGGAAATGTATCTTTTGGGGCTTTAGAAAGAGCAAACAAGGGTACCTTACTAGTGGATGAAGTATCAGAAATTCCATTTGAAACACAGGCTAATATTTTAAGAGTTTTAATTGATCAAAAATTTAAACGTTTAAATGGATCTGAGTATGTATATGTAAATATTAGACTCATCTCATCTACTTCAAAAAATTTAAAAGAGTTGGTTGAACTAGGAAAATTTAGAGAAGATTTATTTCATCGATTAAATGTCGTGCCAATAGAACTAAATTCACTAAATTCTAGAACCGAAGATATTCCTTTATTAATAGAATATTTTAAAAAAAAACTCTCAGAAATTAATGGTGTTCAACTTCCTAAAATTGATATTAAAAATGATAATTTATACACATATAATTGGCCAGGAAATGTTAGAGAATTGAGAAACTTAGTTGAAAGAATAACGATTTTATCTGCTAATGAAAGCCAAGAAAATATAAATAAATTAATGGAAGATATTTTAAATTCTTCATCATCTATAGAAAATGATAAACAACTATTGGAAAAATCTTTTTCTTCGCCATTAAAAGAAGCTAGAGAACATTTCGAGAAAGAATATTTAATAAATCAATTAAAAAAAAATCACGGCAATATCTCTAAAACAGCAGATTTTATTGGAATGGAGAGGTCTGCATTACACAGAAAACTTAAATCTTTAGGAATAAAAGGCATCAATTAAAATGAATATAATTATATGTGGAGCTGGTAAAGTCGGCTTCTCAATAAGTAAACAATTATCTGCTCAAGGTCACTCAGTAACTGTTATTGATCAGTCTTCAGAAGACATTAAAAAAATAAACGATACTCAAGATGTTAAAGGAATAGTTGGTAGAGCTACATTACCAAGTGTTTTAGAAAATGCTGGTGCGGAAAATGCTGATATGGTCATTGCTGTAACTAGAAATGATGAGTCAAATATGATCGTTTGTCAGTTAGCCAGTTCTTTATTTAACGTTTCAAAAAAAATTGCACGTATTAGAACTAAAGACTTTTTAGAGGGAAAGTGGGGGAAACTTTATAACAAATCAAATATACCCATTGATGTAATTATATCTCCAGAACTGGAAGTTGCAAAATCTTTATATAGAAGATTAGAAGCACCAGGAGCTTTGGATAGCGTACCTTTTGGAAATGACAAAGTTAAGATGTTAGAAATATCAATAGAAAAAAACTGTCCAATAAAAGATATACCTTTAAAAGACTTAACAAAAAAATTTCCTGATTTTAAGGCTAATATTCTTGGTGCTTTGAGAAAAGAAAAATTTATATATCTTAAAAAAAATGACAAAGTTTTAGATGGAGACAATATTTACGTAGTAGCCAGCAGTGACCAATTAAACCCTATTTTAAAAGCTTTTGGACATAACGAAAAACCTGCAAAAAATATTCTAATTATTGGTGGGGGAAATATTGGGCTAAACTTAGCAAAAATGTTGGAAACTAATTTTAAAGATGTAAGAGTTAAAATAATTGAAAAAGACAAAAAAAGAGCCGAAGAAATAGCCAATGAACTTTCTTCATCAATCGTAATTAATGGAGACGCATTAGATGAAGAAATACTTAAAGAAGCAAATTTAGAAGATTCGGAAACTGTTTTGGCATTAACTAATGACGATGAAAATAATATGATGGTTTGTGTTTTAGCTGAAAAAACAGGTTTAAAAAAAAGAACCATAGCTATAGTAAATAAATCAAATTACAATTTATTACAGGACTCACTAAATATAGATGATCTTGTTGATCCAAGAATGACCACAGTTTCAAGAATTATGGAACATGTACATCGAGGAACAATTGGAACAGTATACTCTTTATTAGATGGTGAGTATGAATTTATTGAAGCAAAAATTTTAGAAAACTCAGAACTGCTTAACAAAAAAATCAGAGACTCAAACTTACCTGAGGATATAAGAATAGGAGCAATTGTTAGAAAAGAACAAGTAATAGTACCAAGATCTAATTTTATTTTTGAAAAAGATGATCTTGTTGTTTTTCTCGCAAAAAGAGAACAACTGAAAGATGTTGAAAGTATTTTTAGCGTCAGCTCAATCTAGTGATGAATCTAAAAAGAATTAGCTATTACTTGGGTTTATTTTGCTTGCCTATAAGTATCTTAGCTTTCATTAACATTTTATACTCTTCATACTTTGATTATTTTCTGAGTATTAACTCTTATATTGCAACTTTAATTGTATCTTTATTAATAGGGCTCAGCCTTATGTTTACTGGCAGAAAGTCAGAAAAAAAGATTAATTTTATTGAACAATTGGTTTTAATTGTTTTAGTTTATTTAATTTCAGGATTTTTAATTTCTCTACCATTTTATTTAAGTAATTATCAAGTAACATTTTTAAATGCTTTTTTTGAGTCAATTTCAGGAATTACAGGTACAGGTTTTTCAATATTTGAGAATATAAAATATCTTGATCCAACCTTAATATTATGGCGTTCATCTTCACAATGGATTGGCGGACTATATTTTTTGTTTTTTTTATTACTTATTTTTTCAAATAAAAAGTTTAATTATAAGATGAATGAATCAACCTACTCTGGCGATAGTAGAATAAATTCTGAAGTTAATATTAAAAACTCTTTGTCTAAAATTTTTATTTTATATTCAATTTTAAGTTTTGTAATTTTTTTATCTTTTAATTTTTCTGGAATAAGAATGTTTAATTCTTTAAATTTAAGTATGAGCTTGATATCAACTGGTGGGTTTATACCTACCAATTCATTAGATAAAATTATTTACTCAAATCCTCAAAAATTAGTTTTTATATTTGCTTTATTGATTTCGATGTTAAATTTTTTCTTAATATTCAATATTTTTCAAAAAAAGATTGTTTTTCGAAAACATAAAGAAGATCTTTATTTAATTATTTTATCCATAGTTTTAATTTTACTTATATACTTTGATAATTATATTGGGTTAAATATTATAATTAGCGTCTTGAGTAGCTTGAGCAATTCAGGTTTATCGCTGATAAATTCAGATAACAATTTAAGTTTGTATTTTATATTAGTCACAGCAATCGGAGGGTCATTAATATCAAATACATCTGGAATTAAATTTATAAGGATTTATATTCTCTTAAAAACTGTTTCCTCAGAGATTATTAAATTAATAAGCCCCAATAATATAATAAATAAAAATATATTTAGTACAGAAAATAAAATAACTGATGAAAATATAAAAACTTCTTTTTTAATTTTTATTTCATTCTTTATAAGTTTATTTTTTCTTTCAAGTATTTTAATAGTCGATGATATAAATTTTGAACAATCATTTAAATTATCAATTTTAACTATTACAAATACTACAACTTCAGCAATGTATGGTATTGATGAGTTAGTGTTTACTAATTTACTAACAACTTCAAAATTAAGTTTGATTATCTTTATGATTATAGGAAAAATTGAGTTAGTATCTGTTTTTTTAATTATCAGAAGTATATTTTTTAAAGATTGATATGTCTAAAATCGTAATAATAGGCGCTGGCGCTATGGGATCTGCTTTTTCATTCCCATGTATAGATAATAATCACGACACAAATATTATTGGAACTCACCTTGAAAATGAGTTTGTAGATAAATTAAAGAGTAACAAAAACTTACATCCGTCGCTTAATGTTCATATCCCAAAAGCTATTAAAATATTCAAATTTGATAAATTTAAAGAATTATTTGAATCTAATGTAGATTTAATTGTTTTAGGAATTAGCTCAAAGGGAATTGAATGGGTTTCAGAGCAAATAAACACAATAGCTAAGGAAAAAAAATTACCAAATATTTTAATGTTGACTAAAGGTCTTAGTATTTATGAGAATAATTATGAATTATTAGTTGATAAGCTCAAACGAATGTTAAATTCACAGGGCGTAAAAAATGTAAATATTTCAGCACTAGGTGGCCCCTGTTTAGCTTCAGGTTTAGCTAACAGAATTCATAGCAGTGTAGTCATTGCAAACGAAAATATTAAGACAGCTTCTAAAATATCAAATATGCTTAAAACTGATTATTATCATACCACACCATCAGACGATGTTAATGGGGTAGAAGTCTCAGCTGCTATTAAAAATATTTTCTCTATGGCTGTTGGAGCAGCAAAAGGTTTGTGTAGTAATAACGCTTCAGATGAAACGAGAGAAAAAAATTATTTAAATACAGCTTCAGCTCTCATTAAGCAATCAATCTACGAAATGGAAATATTTGTAGAACATCTTAATGGAAAAAAAGAAACAGTTAAAGGTCTTGCAGGATTAGGAGATCTATATGTTAGTTGTGGAGGAGGAAGAAATGCAAAAATGGGCTCATTTATTGGACAAGGACTCACCTTTTCTGAAGTAAAAAAAACAAAAATGCAAAAAATAACTGTAGAGGGAGCAGATTTAGCAATTGAAATTGCAAAAAAAGTAAATAAAGATTTTGATAAAAATGAATTGCCTTTAATGCTTTGTATGATTAATGCAATCACAGAAAATAAAAAACTTGAGCTTGACTGGGAATCATTTCAATGAAAAATTTTTTGATAATATTTTTTGTTTTACTTGTTCATTCTCAGTTATTGGCTAATAATAATCAAGATTCAAAAATTATAAATAGTGTTTCTGATCAACTTGAAACTTTACAGGATCTTTTTGAGTCTGGAGTATTGAGTGGATATGAATATGAGGCAGAAAAAAGAAAAATATTAAACAAATAATATGAAAAAATTTATAATTTCTATTGATGCAGGGACTACTTCAAATAGATCGATTTTGTTTAATATAAAGGGCAAACCTATATATTCCTCACAAAAGGAATTTACACAATATTTTCCTAAAAATGGTTGGGTAGAGCATGATCCAGACGAGATTTGGAGAACAACTCTTAGAACTTTAAAAGACGTAATAAATAAAGCAAAAAAATTAAAAGGTAAAATTCTTAGTATCGGAATTACCAATCAAAGAGAAACGACCATATTGTGGGATAAAAAGACAGGTAAGACTGTTTATAAAGCTATAGTTTGGCAAGATAGAAGAACAGAGGATTATTGTAAAAAGCTAAGAAAGCAAAATAAAGATACATCTATTTTTAATAGAACAGGCTTATTGATTGATCCTTACTTTTCAGGAACAAAAATAAAATGGATTTTAGAAAATGTTTCAAATGCAAAACGATTAATGAATAAAAAACAATTATTGTTTGGAACAATTGATAGTTTTTTAATCTGGAAACTTACCAAAGGAAAGATTCACGCTACTGATGCCACCAATGCTAGTAGAACAATGATTTACAATATTTCATCTAATAAATGGGATGATACAATTTTAAAACTCTTAAAAATTAAAAAACATATTCTTCCAGAAGTAAAAGATTGTGCAGACGACTATGGTAAAACAGATCCTTCAATTACCGGCACATCAATACCTATTAACGGTGTAGTTGGTGATCAGCAATCTGCCACAATAGGTCAGTGTTGTTTTGAACCGGGATCGCTTAAAAGCACTTATGGAACAGGAGCATTTGTTTTACTAAATACGGGTAATAAAAAGATTTACTCTAAAAATAGATTATTAACTACGATTGCTTATAGAATTAATGGAAAAACAACTTATGCAATGGAGGGGTCGATTTTTATAGCAGGTGCAGGTGTTCAATGGCTAAGAGACAGAATGAAGTTTGTTAAAAAGGCAACAGAGACTGAAAAAATTATAAAAAAACTAAAAGATAATAATGGAATTTATCTAGTTCCTGCTTTTACTGGTCTCGGAGCACCACATTGGAATGCGAATTCTAGGGGGGTGTTGAGTGGAATAACAAGAGATACAAGTTCGAAAGAAATAGTAAGAGCCACAATAGAGGCTGTGGCTTATCAAACTTATGATTTATTTGAAGCAATGAAACATGACGGTCTAAGACCTAGGTTGGTAAAAGTAGATGGTGGCATGGTGATGAATGATTGGTTTTCACAATTTTTATCAGACGTTGTAAATGTAAAAGTCCTTAGACCTAAAGTTCAAGAAACAACTGCTGCAGGAGCTGCATTTATGGCCGGCCTTAAAATTGGTATTTATAAATCTTTAAAAGATATCTCCAAAAATTGGCAAATAGATAGAAATTTTTCTCCAAAAATGAATTCTAAGAAAAGAAACATTTTAATTAAAGGATGGTCTACTGCAATTAAAAGAACATTAATTAATTAAATCAATCTCTAGTTGTATATATCAAAGAAACACCTGTACAATTTTGTAAGATTTTGTTTCAATTAAAAAAAATAATAAACAACAACGGGGGAATTAATGTTCAAAACATTTAAAACAATTCTAGCTATTGCTGTTTCATTTTCAATCGTAACTATTTCTTCTGCATTTGCAGACGGCCATATGGCTGCAATTAAGAAATGGTCTGATGGGGAATTTAGTCTTTCAGTTCTATCTTCTAAAGAAAGAGAAAAAGAACTA
>MDSV01123779.1_pt1 | contig 47074 bp, 44 predicted proteins | sample 810851 | NCBI WGS metagenome assembly MDSV01 (sample SAMN05326640, study PRJNA326480) | marine metagenome | isolation source: seawater | place: Atlantic Ocean: North East | collected 2012
GTTGTAGTTGTACTCGGAGTAGTTGTAGTTGTTGTGCTAGGCGCTGGCGTCGGAGCCGGTGTAGGCGCTGGAGTTGGAGCCGGTGTAGGCGCTGGCGTCGGAGCCGGTGTAGGCGCTGGAGTTGGAGCCGGTGTCGGAGCCGGTGTAGGCGCTGGAGTTGGAGCCGGTGTAGGCGCTGGCGTCGGAGCCGGTGTAGGCGCTGGAGCTGGTGCTGAAGCACCATCACTATCGTTATTTATAATAGCAGCTGCAGCAGCAACAGCAGCTGCTATTACCCCTGGACTTAGTTTCTGCTCATCAACGTTTTGCTCATTAGCATCTTTAGAATCATCATCTTCAGCAACAACATCATTAATGAAGAAGCCATAGAAGAATGCGAATACAGTTCCCCATAGTACTTTAAACTTTGATTTAATAAATTTAGCCATAAATAACTCCTCTTAAAGGCTGAATATACAGATTATAATAACACTTATATATCTGAGATCAAATTATATACACCTTTTTTAAATAGTTATACTTTTTTTTGAACATATTTCTAGAATTTATTTAAAAAACACCGGTTTAAAGGTGTTTAATGTGTATTTTATTTAAACATAAAGCCGGTTTAAAGGTGTTTAATGTGTATTTTATTTAAACATAAAGTTATTGGTCGGGATGGCCGGATTTGAACCGACGACCACTACACCCCCAGTGTAGTGCGCTACCAGGCTGCGCTACATCCCGAAAATTACTTTAAAAAACCATCCCAATTTTCATTGATTTCATTTAATGTTGAGCCATAAAATGAGTCAATTAACTTATTTTGTAAATTTAATTTTTGTCCGCCATCTCTTGTCATAGTCTTTAATGAGAAACCTGAGCTATCTTTAGAATAAGAATTAGAAAATATGTCTAATGGTACCTGTATGTAAAAACCTTTATCAAAGCTGCCTTCTCCAAATATTTCTGGGGGTACATCGGTTCTTGTAAAATAAAATCCACTTTTCCACCCTGATGGCATTCGTCGAGAAATATCTAAAGTATATCCCCTATCTTTTGCTAAGTATTTTCCATAGCTCCACTTAATTAAGATATTAGATCTAGGGTGATAATAGGCTATATTTAAGTGACTAGTTGAGGTTTTAAATTCTTTAAAATTAAACCTGCCATAGTAGTCTCTTTTCTTAATCTTGTTAAGTTCGACGCTCATAGCAAAATTACTTTTAAATGGCTTGAATAGTATCTCCGTCGAGATACCGCCATACATTTCTTCTAAAAGGCCGATACCTACCCTTGAATATATATTTTTATATACATTAGAAATTCTGTCTATTTGAAAATTCTTTATATATAAATCATCTGTGTTTTGAAGGTATTCAACAATTTCTGTCCTAACGGGGTCTAGTAAAGTATTGGGAGTAGAAGATTTCTCATCAAAGTTATCAGTAAGATTTTGACCAACAGAAGCAGAAATTGTTGTATTTCTGCTAAGTTGAAGTTCTAAATTTATTTTTAAACCTAGCCCATTAAAAAAAACTCTTTCTGGTGAACCGACATGTGTTCGAATGTCTGGACCAACATCATAAAAAAATAATGGAAATTGTAAAATTGGTTTGAATTCGTCATTCTGATATTCTTTTTTTGGAATATCACTGATATAAGATCTCTTTTTTAAAAGGCTTTTTGACATCTTAATATCATTTAAATCTGAGGGTCTATATGCGATATTATTAATTTCACTTCCCCTTTTTATTTGGCCTACATCTATCAATTGAAATTCATAACCATTCTGCTCCGCTACTTTATTAGAAATAAAAGCTGCTCTTGATGAAGCCTGAATAGGGTTATTCAAACTTGGAGAATCAATAGTAATGCTTAAATTTTTATTTTTAATTGAAGCTGTTTGTAAGTAAAGACTGTTATTGTTAAGATTTTCTAGAAGATCTAAGTAAAATTCATTTTTATTATCTAAGTTATTTTCAATGTTAGATATCTTAGGATCAAATAACTTTTTTTTCTTAAATGGCTTTTTTGAGCTGAAGCCAAACGAAAAACTTAAATTAAGAGTATTCCCTTTAATAAATGACAGATCGATATTTCCAAATTCTTTATACTTGTAACTCAACCCATAATTAAATTTTGATTCTTTTTTTCTTAAATCAAGGGTTCTTGGGCCAAATTCGTTTACAAGCCCTATTTCGTAATAATCAAATGGATCACTTTCAACTTTTAGGGTTAAATTTTTAATATATGGAACTTTCAGCTCCATACCTAAAAAAATAGCAGCATCTCCCTTAAACCATAAATCAGTTGCTGGAGTTCCTCCTAAATCTAAATTAGCTGAAGTGCTTTCTCTGTACTCAAATACTTCTGAAAAATATTTTAATGGATTTGAAATGTTAAAATCTCCACCAGCAAATCTACCCCAACCAATACCCGAACTCAGTTTGAGATTATTAAAATTATATGTTGCTACTGCATATTCCTTTGTGAAAAGTCCTGTACCTGCAAAATCGTCTAAACCTATAGCGACAGTTGGAAAAATTTTATTATTGGGAGCATATGAGAATTTGACATTGAAACCTTTATCTAAAAACAGTCCCTCTTTTCCACCCCAAAAAAGATCATCGGGTCTATAATAGAAATAACTTGCCTCTAGCCACTTAAATGGGCTGACTGTAATAGTTCCAAGCTTTGTATATTCACTTCTATTTAAAGTAAAAAATACTGACTGCTCATCATAAACTTCTGCTGAGGGTAAATTAATCATCCCTACTTGACCAAAAGAATTATATGTCTTAGAAAATAAATTGGGTGTAATTAATAAGCTTAATATTAACGAAAATATAAGTGTATTTTTATACACAAATCTTGCTAGTCAGAAATTGAATTTAATGACGCTAAAGAAAGTGCAAGACTACTAAAAATAGGGGCAAATGTGCTGGTTAGTTGGATTCCATCAAGTCTACCAATGTCTCTAGGGATGTAAATTAATGTGCCTGGATAGATATCATTTTGATTATCCACAATTGAAAGAATTCTAGAATGTTTATAAATAAAAGCGTCTCCGTTCGGATTAACAACGACAACACTTCTCTTGTCAGCAGTTTGTAAAAATCCTCCAGCATTATTAATGTAATCGTTTAATGTTTTATTTTCATCAAATGACATTGTTCCAGGATTAGAGACATCACCAAAAACATAAATATTTTTTGTTTTTTTTGGAATAACAATCTTGTCTTTATCATTTAGTATCAATCTATTAACAGGATTAAGCTCTAACTCCACCATATCAAATTGAGCAACAACCCTTCCAGAGGGTTCAATGTTCTTAATTTGATCTAGAATAGATATTATTCCTCCTCCAGCTTGAATAGAGCCTGGATTTTCAACCATATAGCTTATTATTGACTGATATGTTTTTTCAATATATTTCTTTTCCAGATCTTTTGATTGCTGATTAATTAACATACCTCCAAAAGAATATGCCGATTCTGTATAACCACCAGCCCTAAGTATAAGATCATAAATGTCATCATTGTTTGTAATTGTGTATATACCAGGTCTTTTAACTTCACCTGAAATTTCAACTGATCCATAATTATTAATCATAAGATATAGAGAATCCAAGTTTTCAACCTTAATAGTACTAAGATCACTTTCAGGTATATTTTTTAAGACTTGAGCTCCATTTTGATTCCTAATTAACGTGTAGCTTTTTTGAGCAACGCTAGCATTTATCCCTCCAGCAAAATTAATAAGATCGCTTAAATTTTCATTTTCAAGCATCTCAAATAAATACTGCTTATTAAAACCAGAACCAGCTCTTGCTAATTTTTTAACAGGTTTGATAAAAATAGCGTCTCCTGATTGAAGATTATCAAGTCCTGAAATATCTCCGAATAACAAAGATGAATAAAGATCAATGGTGTTAATAACTTTTCCATTTCTTTTAACTTCTACTTGTCTTAAAGAACCATTATCAGTTATACCACCCGCAAAATTTAATGCTTGTAAAACATTTGAATTACCACTTAATGTATAAACACCAGGAAACTCAACCTCTCCAGTCAGTAATACAATAATGTCTCTAATTTTTTCTAGATTTATAACAACATTAACGCCAATAAATACAGTTTCATATTTATTCTTTATAGTTTCTATTGCTTGCTCATAATTTAAACCAGCTAAATTAACAGATCCAATATCTTTGAGATAAATGGAACCGTCTCTTTTAATTTCTTCGCTATATGATTGATTATCAGAGCTGTTACTTGATCCATAAGCTTGTATATTGATAACATCTCCATAATCAAGAATATAATTATTACCAAAATTTGGTTCACTCAGCGGCATAAAAGTTGTCTGCATTGATCTAAATATATTTAACCCATATCTTTCAGACTTCGGTTTGTCATTTTTTCTTTTAAAATTTTCCCAATCTCTTACTAACTCTAACTTTAAGAGCTCAGATGATGGGCGAGACTCCATAGATATATTTTTAGATTGATTATTTTCTTCCATTTGTTTCTCAATATCTTCTCTTACAGACTCGGGTAAACTATCAAGATATCTATTATCTAGCTGCTGAGATGAAACATTTTCTTGAGAAGTTATAGAAAATGACACAAGTATCATGAAAATTTGTAAAGAAAATATAAGGAAAGGGTTTTTGTATAAGATTTTCATAATAACTTTAAAGTGACCAGTTTTATAACAAGTGAACTAGTTTATTCTATTTTTGACGCTGTTAGAAGGCTTAAAGACGATCTTAGCAAAAGGTTTGATATCAAATATTTCTCCAGTTTGTGGATTTCTTCCATACCTTTTAGAGGTTTTTTTTCTTTTGAAAGTACCAAATTTATGTAGTTTAATTTGCTCATAGGATTCATTACTAAAAATATCAAAAAAGGAATTTACAATTTTATAAGAAATATTTTTGTCAATACCTTCTATTTGAGAAATGGTGTTTACAATATCTTTTTTTGTTTTTGTCATTTTAGTCCGGGTATAGAAACTTCTTTAATAGAAGTTGTATTATTGATTATATCTTCAATCACCTCATCTATTTGAGAGTCCTTTAAGGTTGATTGATTCGATTGAAATATAAATCTAAACCCCATTTTAAATTCATTATTGTTAGCATTTTTATAGAAATCAAATAAGAAAATATTTTTTAAGTACTCGTTTTTGTATTCCATTACAAAATCATGCAATTTTTTAGTTTTAGATATATTTGTTACCAGAAAGGATAAATCTCTTGTAATAGATGGATACTCAGAAATTGATTTATATTGAACACAATTTGAAAAATCAATATAACCTCTTTGAAACTTTTTATCTTCATAGCTCAAGTCTCTTATTCTAATCTCAACATAATAAATATCTCTTTTTGTTTTAGAGTCAAGCTTATTCCTATCAATTTTAATGATTTGGCTATCATCCAAATCAAAGTTTAATTTTTTGAATAGAGTCTTCAAATAATCTTTATCTAGTTTATGTGAAAAATCTTTATGATTATTTCCTTTTCTACCACTAATCAGGATTCCGAGATTCTTTGAGTGGGTTACTGATTCTGTGATTTCATAAATATGTGAAATCTCAAAAATTTTTATTGAATCTTTTTGTCTTCTTTCATTAAATAACATATTTTCAATTAGGGATTCTTTTAAATCGGTTCTTAAATAACTTTTTGTAGAATCCAGTGGATTATCTAAAAAAATAGGTGAACTTTTCAGAGATGTAAAAGGAAAATTTATAACCTCATAAAAACCATTCTCAGATAAAAAGTCTTTTATCATATATTCATCATCCTCTCCCTCAGTCTTATTTTTTTGAAATATGTAATCTAATTCTTGGCTTTGGATCTTATCGTAGCCAATAACTCTTGCCATTTCTTCAGCCAAATCATTTTGGGAGGCTATATCATGCCTATAACTTGGAACAAAAATATCATTTTCAGTTATTAGAAAGTTTAAAGACTCTAATGTTTTAATATAATTATTTTTATCTATAGGATGGCCTAATATTTTTGATATCTTGTTTGAATTTAAGTCTAATTTTACAGGAGCATGGTTCTTATTAGAGAAACTTACGAACTCTAAATCAAGGATTTCTGCATGTTCCGACACAATAAAGATGAATCTTCTTATTGCTTCTTCCTGAAATAGAGGGTCTACTCCTCTTTCAAACTTATGTGCAGCATCTGATTTAATATCATATTTTAAAGATTTACCAATTATAGATTTTGGAAGAAAATAAGCACATTCAAGAAGTACAGAGGATGTGCCTGATGAGCATGATGAATTTTTACTTCCCACTACTCCAGCTAGATTAATAATTTCACCATTTGAAGAAAAAAAACAATTTGTATCAGTTAACGATATTTTTTTACCAAGGAGGGTTTTAAATTCACAGTCAAGAATTTCTTTATTAAACTCAATATTTTCATCAATTTTATCTAAATCATAGCAATGAGTGGGCTGACCTATCTCATAAGCTAAATAATTAGATATATCTGTTAATAAATTATTTTTATTTATACCAAATTTTTTAAAGTAATCTTCTAAATATTGCTCATAAGAGTTTGTATAATCTCCAATTTTAATTTTAAGAAATGAAATATTCGGACAATCTTCAGGAGAGTTATTCGTAAAATTTAAATTATATTTTTTAATTTCTTTATCATAATATTTCTTTTTGTCATTAAATTTATAGAAAACTCCTAGATCTCTTGCTAATCCTCTTACTGAGAGACAATCGCCTCTGTTAGGGGTGAAATCGACATCAATTATGTCTCCAAGGATTTCATTTTCGTGACCTAATTGAAATAATCTAGATGATATCTCTTCAATTGTGGCCTGCTTAAGAAGATACTGACAAAGATCGTTATAAGATATTTTCATTTAAATTGAGTAAGAAAGTCTAGATTAGATTTATAAAATTCTCTTATATCATTCACGCCATATTTCAGCATTGCTATTCTTTCAATTCCCAAGCCAAATGCAAATCCAGAATAATTATTAGAGTCAATTCCACAATTTTCTATCACGATAGGATTTACTATTCCACAACCTAATACCTCAAGCCATTTTTTATCTTTTGACAAAATATCAACTTCTGCAGATGGTTCAGTAAAAGGGAAATATGACGGCCTAAATCTTAATTCTATGTCGTCTCCAAATAACTTATAAATTATCTTATGTATTAGATGTTTTAAGTTAGCGAAATTAACATCCTTATCAACATAAATTCCTTCAACTTGATGAAACATTGGCAGATGAGTGGAATCATCGTCTTTTCTGTAAACTTTTCCAGCAGAGATAAATGAGAATGGAGGATTTCTTTTTTGCATTCCTCTAATTTGCACTGGAGATGTATGCGTTCGTAGTAAGAATTTTTTATTATTTAGATAAAATGTATCATGCATCTGCCTTGCAGGATGATGTTTGCTAATATTTAATAGATCGAAATTATATTCTTCGGTTTCGATTTCTGGACCTTCAATAACTTCAAAACCAAAATCTTTCAAAGTTCCAATAATCGCGTCTTTTATTTGATTTATGGGATGGAGGGATCCCTTGCTTGCTACCCTATCTAAGAAACTAAGATCATTTTCAGAAGACATTAAAATTAATTAGCTGCTGATTTTACTAGTTTCTCAAAGGTAGAATGGTCATTAATGGCGATATCAGAAATTATTTTTCTATTAATAATGATGTTTTTTTCTGAAAGGCCTTTTATAAATTTTGAATATGGTACGCCTAAATTTCTTGAAGCTGCATTAATCCGTGCAATCCATAAAGATCTAACAGCTCTTTTTTTAATTTTTCTGTCTCTAAAAGCATATTGTAAAGCTTTTATATTTGATTGTTTGGCAGTTTTATATAGTCTGCTTCTGGCACCATAATAACCTTTTGCGGCTTTTAAAACTTTCTTGTGTTTGGTTTTAGCTGTATTTGATTTTGTTACTCGAGGCATAAGAATTACCTTTTTAAAAGTGATTGAACAATTTTAAGGTTTGTTCCTGTCAAATGATTTAGTCCTCTATTATGTCTTTTTCGTTTAGTAGTCTGCTTTGTAAGAATATGATTCCTATTAGCACTTTTTGATTTTATTGAAGAACCACTCTTCTTAAATCTTTTTGACGCACCAGAATGTGTTTTAATTTTATAACCCATAATATATACATATGATCATTTTTTTCTTAATGGAGAAAGAACCATCATTAATTGTCTTCCTTCTAAAGATGGCTCCTGATCAATTTGAGCAACATCTTGTAATTCATTTTTAAGTTTATTTAGTAAGTCAAGCCCCAAATTACTATTTAAAATCTCTCGACCCCTAAAACGAACGCTTATTTTAGTCTTATCTCCGTCAAGAATAAAGCTTTTTATTTTTTTTAATTTGATATTGTAATCACCCACATCAGTCGAAGGTCTAAATTTAATCTCTTTGGTGTTGGTTTTTCTAGACTTTGATTTGGATGAAGAAATATTCTTTTTTTTCTCAAATATGAACTTACCATGATCCATAATTTTACACACAACAGGATTTGCATCTGAAGGTGATACTTGAACTAAATCCATAGAGACATCTTGTGCTTTTTTTAAAGCATCCTTTGTAGATAATGATCCAATCTTAGTTCCAGATTCATCAATCAACATTACAGACTCGGCTAAAATCCTTCCATTCATTGGTGGTAATTTTTTTTTGTTATTAAAGTTGGCTATGATCTTATACCTAAAAATTTATAGAATTGGGCATCTAAGAATTAACAGAATTGAATAGAATGGTTGCTTTGTATAAACATTTTTTGAGATTTTATACTAATTTAGATGCATTTCAAAGATAAAATTATGGTTGTAGAAATTCAGATACCCATTCATTGTCTTTTTTAGTAAAAAGTTCTCTTTTATTAATTCTATTTTCGTTGCCTTCCCAGAATTCAATAGAATAAGGTGTAAATTCATATCCACCCCAATAATCTGGACATTTTTTAAGGTTTTGTTTTGACAATGTATCTTTGTAATTTTCGATCACCTCTTCATAATTCTCAATCCATTGTGACTGTCTAGAACTAATTGCAATTGCATTTTTTTCTTTTTTTCGATTTGCAAAATATTTATTACTAAAAATTCTATCTACCTTTTTTATGCGGGCTTTCATCCTTATTTGAGTATTAATACTTTTCCAATACAGAACAGTTGCAATCTGCGGGTGTGATAAAAAATGATTTGCTTTAGGTGATTCATAATTTGAAAAAAATATAAATTTGTCAGTATCAACATACTTTAAGTTTACGTACCTAGCATCTACTTCATTAGTTAAGGAAGAGTAAGAGGCAATTAGAATTGCTTCTATATTTTGTTGATTGGCTTCTAAAGCCTTGTCATATAAGCCATATATTCTTTCAAATGGCTCTGTATTAATCTTATTTAAAAAATTTATCATCTGATTAGTTATTTTCGTAAAATCTTAATCTTTCAATGTCTTTTTCATCCACTCTTTCGCCAAACTGAATCTCGATAATATGACATGGTTCTAGGGATTTATTAAAAATTTGATGCCATGAACCCTTGTTTACAATCAAGTGGTCATGCTTTGAGAGCTCAAAAGTTTCAAGTTTATCAGGACTATTATCACTAAAGTTTACAGAGCATTGACCTTTTGTAATAAACCATATTTCACTTCTATGATTATGTCTTTGAAGACTCATCCCTTTGCCAGGATGAACTATTAATTCCTTAAGTTTGTAATTTCTTCCAATTAATAAGTTAAAAAACTTTCCCCATATTCTATCTTCAAAGTCAAAAATTTCTTTTTTAATAATCTCACTTGAAGAATTTAGTTTATTTGAACCCCCAACATTAAATAAAAATTTAATATTCTTAACTTTTTTTTCTGGAATATTTTTTTCTGTTCTATCTCCTCCATTACAAAATAGTACAGAGTCATTAGGATACTCTTTTTTAATTCTTTCTAGAGCATCAATACAACTATTAAGATCATCGTCTGAAAATGCTATTACTTTATCAACAAATTCTAAACTTTCTATTATTTCTTTTCTTTCGGTATAGGGTAAATAAAATTTACCTTTTTTCTTTATAAGCCATTCATCACTATTAATTGCAACGATCAATAAATCTGCTTCTTCTTTTGATGATTTTAAGTATGAGATATGACCTCCATGAATCGGATCAAATCCCCCACTAGCTACAGCGATCTTCATAAGTTTTTTTTTCCAAAATATCTATATCTATAAAAGGTAATCCCTTTAAATGTGATAAAGGCAAATTCTTGAGACTCATAAATAAACTAAGCCCGGTAATAACAATTATATATATATAATACTTAAAACTCTTATTTAAATACCACCACTCGTCGAGCAATAACTTCTTTGGAAAAATTTCATTAAAATAAAATTGTTCTTTATTTTCAGCATTTGCAATCAATACTTCTTCATCTCTAAAATAAATTGATGCAATACTAGTTATTCCAGGCCTTCCTTTCAAATCCGTATTTATATTATACTTTTTTGCTTTTGAATAAGTTTCTTCAATTAACGGCCTGTAGCCAACTAAACTCATGTCACCTTTTAAGACATTAAATAATTGAGGTAATTCATTGATTTTTGTTTTTCTTAAAAAGGCTCCTAATGGTAAAAGCCTCCAATCATTTTTTTCAACAAAACCCTTTGATCCTAAGTTGATACTGTTATCAATCATAGTAGCAAATTTAATTATGTTAAATGATCTGTTGTTTTTACCGACTCTCTTTTGAAGGTAAAAGATTTTGTTTTCTCCAGTGGATAAATTAAGAATGCTTACTATCAAAAACAAGGGCGATAAAATAATTATCATTAAAAAAGAAAAAACTATGTCAAAAAACCTAATCAAAAAACTATAATTTTTTTCTTTCTAACTTATAAATTGAACAAGCTCCTTCAATTCGAGACTCAATTCCAGTTAAATAGAAGCCATGGGGTTTGAACTTTTCTACAATATATGCTGAATCAGCTACTTCATATGGAAGACCTCCCAGCCAATCAATAAGATTGTTATACATATTCATACCCCTAAATACTTTTACATTCCATTTGAACGGATTCCATCCCCTTCTCAATCTTCCTAACATAATTCTGGTAATATAAAATCTTAGGATAACCTTCTTAAAAAAGTCTGATTGATTATTATAAAATCTCTTAAGTTTTAAATCTTTTTCATATCTTGGTCCTGCTTGATAAATTGAAATCCAGATTGTTGAGTTATTTTTTGCTAATTTGATTGTATTTTCGATTGCTAAATCCATGTTACCAGTATGATGTAGCACCCCCCACGAATAAATAATATCGAATTTATCTTTATATTTTTCAATAAAATTATCGTCTAGTATAGACGCCTGCTCGACTGACCAATTTTGTTCCCTTCCAAAATTATCTCTGATATATGATGTTGCTCTTACACTTGCTATATCGTAGTCTACTGATAAGATTTCTTTTGCTCCCAGCAATTGAAAAGCAAGTGAATGAATGCCAGAACCAGAACCTATATCAAGAATACTTTTATCATCAACTTCCTCATTTGATAACCACTTCTGAATATCTTCTTTAGCCTCTTCTATTTCATCTTCTGCAACAGAATTAAGATAATCTTCCCAGTTCTCACCAAAAGAAAATGTTACTTTTTCATTCATATCAATCCAATTATTTGTTGTACTAATTAATTTTATATTAAAAGAATTATTGTTTATAGGCAGATATTCTAGAAATTAAGTCTTTATCATTAAAACTCAAAATATCTATAACCTTAAGATGTTCTTCGTTTTCTAAATTTTTGTTTATAATGATATCAATTTTGCACATAGCTATATTTTCTTTAACACATATTATCTTAGGCTCTACATATATACTATCAACACTATTGAATATGTTCTTATTTGCTGTAATGACGTTATTTATACCAATCTCATTAATTTCCCAGTCTATTAAACAAATATCATCTGCTAAAAGTTCTGACAATCCCTCTATATCTTGATTTGAAAATAATTCAAAATATTTCATACATAGATTTTCTATTTTCATCTTTTAATCCAACTTTTTAATTGATTGGGGGGTTTGGGTATATCATTATAAAAGAAGTAAATGATATTATTTTTTGAAGAAACAACTGCTACTACCGTAGAAATAATTAAGAGAAAGTATAAGACTATGTTTCTTTTATTAATGTACCAAAGTTCTAATTCTCCTTTGTACTGCATTATAATATTGTCATAAAAATCGTCTGAATTATTATTATTTTGCATCATTTCTTCTTCATTTCTAAATATTATAGACCCAATTCCAGATAAACCAGGCCTAACATAAGTTATTTTATTTCTAATATTTTTTTTATAAGCATCAAAGTTTCTTTGTGCTTGAGGTCTTGGCCCAATTACACTCATATCTCCCATCAAAACATTTATTAATTGAGGCAATTCATTTAATTTAGTCTTTCTTAAAAATTTTCCAAAAGGTAGGATTCTAGGATCATCTTGAATTGTCAGTGTACCTGTTCCAATATTTTCACTATTTTTAAGCATCGTAGCAAATTTATATAATTTGAATGAAATTCCTTCTTTGCCAATTCTTTTTTGGAAGAACAATATTTCACCTTCACCAGTCTGCTTTAGTATGAGGATTATGATTATTAAAATAGGGGAAAGTATTATTAATGCTGTGCTAGAAAATAGAATATCAAAAAATCTCTGCATTTTTACATCCTATCATCAAGATATTTTCCTGTTTCAATATGATTAAAATTAGGAATCATTTCATTAAATAATTTAATAATTTCATCTTTTTTAATATTTCTATTAGCAATTAATTTGGTCACCGTCTCTTTAAAATATTTTAGTTTATTCTCATCAAATTCAAGTTCATTTTGAATTACACCAATACTTTTAAACCTTTTCATTTCTAATCTCTCGTTATCTGTAAAAAACTCTTCAAAGTCTTTCTCGCCAGATGTATCACTTTTGAAAAAATAACAAGGCCATTTTTTTTCTTTAATTAATTTAGTTGCATTTACTCTTGCATACTCCTCTGATTCACATTCAAAAGGCTGATAACCTAGTTCTTGTATATATTTTCTTGCAATGTTTGAAAAAGTTGTCAAGTGAAGGCTTTCACTCAATTTAGGAAAAAATATATCTCTATTATTACCAAATATACACGACATTAAGCATAGTTCACCAGATTCTTGGGGAGTTAAAAAGTATCGCTTTACATCATTTGGTGCCGCAATTGGCTGTTGTTTTGCAAATCTTTGATTAAAGCCATGGAGTAATGAGCCATCTGAGAAAGCAACATTTGCAAATCTTGCTGTAGAAACATTAATGTTCTGGCTGGCTTGCATAAGATACATCTCCATTATCCTCTTGCTTCCTCCCATCATGTTGACAGGATTTGCAGCTTTATCTGTTGATACGCAGAAATATTTACTAGCATTCATTTTTTGTGAAATATTAATTGAAGATATTGTGTTTAATATATTCACCTCAATTAATCTTAATAAAGTAAATGGATCCTTTTCGCTCCTAACATGTTTTAATGCAGACAGGTTAAGAACATAATCATAATTATTATATATACTAGTGAGGCTCACAAATTGCTTGCTTCCTGAATCAATTGCAAATGTTTTAAAATCTCCATCAATATAACCAAGGGTGCTTCTTATATCTCTTACGAGCTCAACCATATTATTCTCACTTATATCAACAACATGAAGAAGTTTTGGATTCCTTTTAAAAATTTCTTTTACAACTGCTTGTCCAATAGATCCAGCACCTCCAATGACAAGAAAACTACTTGTTTTGACAGCATCCAATAATTCATACTCATTTTTCTTGAGATCTTTTATAAAGATTTCTTCATTCCTTCCTATTAGTTTCAAAATATTCATTTTTACAGATTTTCCATATTAGGTACGCTTGAGGGAATACATACAACTCTATCTTCAAGCCAATTCGAATTTATAAGATCATCAGAAATACAGTCTCTAAACATCGATAATTTACTCATCATTGTCCAAAAAGGTCTTGTCATTACTCCTTCATTATTTGTAGTTGTAATAAATTTGTCTCTTGCTTTAATATCACTAAGAATAATGGAATTTAACCAATAATTAGAAGATGTATTTTTGATTGGTTGGTTTATATTTATATTTAAACAATCGAAGAAATCTTTATATCTTTCGTGAATTTTTTTCTTTTGATCTAGGAAAAAATCTATTTTTTCTATTTGTGCGCAACCTAATGCAGCATTTAAATTTGGTAGTCTATAGTTAAACCCTACTTCATCATGAATAAATTTATAAGGATGTGGTCTTTTTGATGTTGTTGAGATGTGTTTGGCTTTAATAGCAAGCTCTTCATCATCTGTTATGATCATCCCTCCGCCACCTGTAGTAATTATCTTATTCCCATTAAAACTAAAAATTCCCATATTTCCATATGTTCCAGTATGTCTATCATCAAAATAACTACCCAATGATTCAGCAGAATCTTCAATTAATTTTAGCTTCCATTCGTCGCATATGTCTTTAATCTCATTGATTCGTGAAGTCATTCCAAAGGTATGCATTGGAAGGCAAGCTTTAATATGTTTACCTGTTATTTTATTCTTTAATATATTGTTTTGGATCTCAGTATTTTCTTCCAAAAATTTTCTAAGTGCAGTAGGACTCATACTCATTGTATCTTTATCAACATCAATAAATATTGGAGTTGCTGCCTGATAGCTAATGGCATTACAGGTAGCTATGAAAGTAAGAGATTGAGTTATAACTTCATCTCCTCTATTAACATCATTTAATTTAAGGGCTACATGGAGAGCAGCAGTTCCACTAGCAGTTGCAATTGCAAATTTAGAATTTGTAAATTTGGCAATACTTTGCTCAAATTCATCAACTTTTTTGCCAACAGAAGATACAAAATTTGATTCTATGCATTCTGATAAATAATCTTTTTCATTGCCAATAAAAATTGGTCTATGCAGCGGTATAAACTCATTCCCATATATCTCTTTTATAAAGCTAATCGAATCTTTTGTAATTGAATCTATGTTTTGCATTTTATTTATATGTTTTTTCAATAATTTTAACCCATTGAGAGGCTAAATCATCTCTATCAAAGTTATTTTGAGCAATATTAAATGCATTAACTGATTTGGTTTTAATTTCATTTAGATTATCTGCAGCATGTTCTATAGTATTTGCAAACTCAGTAAAATTATCTGGCTCTACAACGTAACCGCAATTATTTTCATCAATAATTTCAGCAATCCAACCTGGATAATTATTTAATACTGGCAATCCTGCAGATATATAGTCAAAGAATTTATTTGGAGAAGTTCCGTAATAGAATACAGGTATATTCGATAATAATTGTAATCCTAAATTGCAAGATTTCATTAAGTTAGCTAATTCAACTTTGCTAACAGGCTCATGAAAAACAATATTCTTAAGATTTCTATTAAGAGATTCTTCAATTAAATATTGCTTTAATTTACCATCACCTACAAGAAGAAATTTGATATCTTCTCGATTTCGCTTTTTTAAAATATCACAAACTTCTAGAACTGAGTTTAATCCATTTGCAACTCCATGTGCCCCTGCGAATATACATACAAAATCATCATTGCTTATTGAGCTGGGCAACCATGGATCGCTTGTTTTATTAAAAATTTTTATGTCGCATCCATTTGGAATAAGATCAATTTTTTTTGAAGATATTCCTTTTTTTTCTATTCCATCCTTTATACCAGGAGATAACGCTATTAATTGATCAGCAGATTTATAAGAAATCGATTCCAATATGCCAAGAAGAAAAATAATAAGTGGGTTCTTGATAACACCCATCTTTACTGGCAGTTCTGGCCATAAGTCACGAACTTCGAAAACAAACTTTTTTTGTAAAAATTTTTTTCCAACTATCCCTGGAATTCCAGCGGTCAATGGAGTTGAAGTTGCAAAGATTAGATCATATTTTTCATTAAAAACTACAAAAATACTTCTCAATGCAAATTTTATAAAAGTTATAGATCTTTTTAAAAAGCCATGATTATTTGAGTACTCCAATTGAAATTCAATAACTTTAATGCCATCAACATATCCAGTCCTTTTTCCATTTATGAAATTTGAATCTAGGCCTGTTCTTGCATTATTGTGGCTGCCACACACCATCGTCACCTCATATCCAGAATCAATAAGCTTTTTAGCCATTGAGTATGACCTAATCCCACCAGATCCAGATGGATGAACAAAATGTTGATGAAAATAAAGTACTTTCATTCCTTCCAGCTTATAAATGTATTAATTTTTGATGCTTTTTTAAGTTTTAATGTTAAAACTGGTATTTTTTTGTATGAATAATAATATTTTGATTCAAACCCTTCCTCTATTGAGTAATTTTCAAAACCTCCATCAGACTCTATTTTTATGTCAATTGATGCATTATTTGAGATTTGAATACATTTTGAGTCCTTTTTTGATAATGTCCATTTATCTGGATTAAGTCGCCATCTTAAAATTGCACTTTTGTATGTAATGCTAATCTTATCCTCAACCTCTAGAAATGAATTTCCATGATTTATTGTCCTTCTATGAGTGTTTCCATTATGATCTTTGTAAGATGATTCAAAGGAATTATTTTCTTCGCTTTCATAAAAGTTTTTTATAAGTGGCGATGGCCATGCGCCAAATAGAAACCTACTCAGTCTTGGCATTTGCTGAAACCCATCAAATTGAATAGTATTATGGCATTCAACTCCACTAAAATATTCGGTATTTGGATGCTCGAAATCGTCGCTGTAAGAATTAGACCCACCATCTCTGAGAACATTTATGCCTTTTATCCAAAAATCGATATGCAGAATATCGGATTGACTTGGACGAAAACTAAATTGTGGGTACCTGAAAAATAAAAATGAGTCTTTCTTTCTAGAGGAGCAAAAGCCTATGTCATCAGATATGAAATAATTTTTTTTTGTGACGGCATCTTTAGGAGGACTGATGTTAAAAATTTTTAAAAGATAATTTGCATCCACACTATCTTTAAATGCGAGACGATTCATAAATAAAGCGGTTCCCAGCTGGACAACATGTCTGTAATCTGTATATTCAGTATTATTAAAGGTAAATAAATTTGAGCCATCATTTGCGCCTGTATTTGGTGCTTTTCCATTTTCATCAATTATAAAGTTATGTAACCACCCTATAGCGATAGTAATTTTTTTAGAAAATCTTTCTGAAAACTCTTTTAATGAAAGTCTTCTTCTAAATATTTCTACAAAAAGACATGTCTCTAACATAAAGCGGTGATAATTTATTGAATACTGACTAAATCCTCCCTTAAATGCTATAAGTTTGCTAACTCTTTCTTCAAGCATTGTTTTACCCTTATTTTTATAGTATCTACCCTTATCAATTTTATGGAACTCTAAATATGCTCCTCCAACGAATAAAGCCGCAGCTTCAGATGTCCCATGATTATTATTTTGTGAAATAGCATAGGATATTGTTGGTATTATTCTCTCAAGATGAACAAGAACAAATGCTATCATTTGTTCATTTTTTTTCTCTATTTCGTCAAGTAAAGTCATTCCAATCAAAGTACTAATTAGCCTTATTGATGCCTCTTGACCACATTTCCAATTGGGACCTTTATACGGTTGATTTTTATCACACCAATCATTTATCCACTCATCACAAATATCTAGATATTCATCTTGACCATCAAGATAGTTTTCTATGAATTTTAGAATCCATGAAAATCTTGAGAGTTCCCATATCAATTTTATATCACCAATATCTTTATTTTGATCTTTAATTTCCCACCAGTTTTTTAGGCTAATATTAATATTATTAAAGTAATTTAAGTTCCACTTAGGAGGATTGGTAAAGAAAAACTTATGAGCTCCAAAAAATTTTAATTCAATCTTTTTAGAGATGTTTTTGTGATTATCCTTTGAAATTCCTGAAAAAAAATTTCCTTTTATGAATTTACTTTTAGGATATTGTGATCTACTAATTTTTAGCTTTAAGCTTAATCTATAAATAAGTACTCTAAAGACATTAAAAAAACCAAGCCTATATAAAGTCTTTGCTTTTATAAATAGATTCATAATCTATAGAGAGTGGTCGGTGATCCCACAAAAATCAATAAAGTTTGCTTCAGATAAATTATTTTGAAAGTCGCTCTTACAAAACTCATCATGTTTAACTAGTCCAATAATTAAATCATTTTTGAAAACATCATCTTGATTTGCTAATTTAAATTTATCATGACGATTGATATTTGGCTCTAGAACACTTATCTCATATTTTTCATTTAAATGATTAGCAACATAAAAAGCAGGAGATTGTCTCAAATCGTCTATATTTGGTTTAAACGAAATACCTAAAATTAAAATAGATGGCTCTTTACCATTTTTATTGAAAAAGCTCTTAACTTCATTCTCAATTTTATTGATAACCCATTCAGTCTTATATAAATTTCTCTCACGTGATGCTTTGATAAGTTTCGAGTTTTTTTCATCTAAATCTACAATGAACCATGGATCAACTGCTATACAGTGACCTCCGACACCTGGGCCAGGTTGCAAAATATCCACCCTAGGATGCTTGTTGGATAACGAAATTAGCTCATTAACATCAATCCCATTATTTTCACAAATAATCGAAAGTTCATTTGCAAAAGCTATATTCACATCTCTAAAACTATTTTCAGTAAGTTTGCACATTTCTGCAGTTTTATCATCTGTTATAAAAATTTTGCCTTTTGTGAAGGTTTTATAAAAATTTTTAGTGACTTCTGAAGATTCTTTGTTAATACCTCCTATTAAACGATCATTATTAACAAACTCTTTTATTATATTTCCAGGTAGAACTCTTTCTGGACAATAACTTATAAAAATTGAGGATAAATCTACATTATTGTCTTTTAAGATTTTCACAAAATTTTGTGTAGTCCCAACAGGTGAAGTCGATTCTAAAATAATAAGATTCTTGGGTTGTAAAACTTTTGCAATGTTCTTTGCAGCTGAAATAATATATTCAATATTTGGTTTTGGAGGATTAGACTCTTCATAAAATGGTGTTGGCACACAAACTATGAATATATCAGCAGGTTTTATTTCTGTATGAGCTTTAAGATTGCTACTTTGAATTGCGTTTGAAAGATATTTATCTAAATCAGGTTCGTAAATATGGGATTCACCAGAATTAATTTTTTCCACTATTTTTGCATTAACATCAAATCCGTTAACTTTATAGCCTTTGGTGGCCAAAATGCTTGCAGTTGGTAAGCCAATATAACCAAGTCCAATAACTGAAATCACTTTTGTATTCATGATAAATATTCTCGTATTATTTTAACTATTCTTAATGAAGCATTTCCATCTCCATATGGGTTTATAGAATTGGACATTTTGTTATATGCTGAACTATTGGTTAAAAGATGTGTTACAGCTGAAATAATATTTTCTTTTGAGGCTCCTACAAGTTTCACCGTTCCAGCATCTACTGCTTCTGGTCTCTCGGTTTCATCTCTCATTACAAGCACAGGTTTTCCAAGACTTGGAGCTTCTTCTTGAATTCCACCACTATCAGTTAGTACTATAAAACAGTGTTTTAGAAGAAAAATAAATGGTTTGTAGTCTAGAGGCTCAATCAATGAGATATTATCCATATCCGAAAGTAATTTTAAAACTGGCTCTTTCACATTTGGATTTAGATGAACAGGATATACAAAGTTTATATCTTTATTTGCTTCAGCTAGATATTTTATTGCTTCACAAATTTCTATAAATCCTTTACCAAAATTTTCCCTTCTATGTCCTGTAATTAATATAAATTTATTGTCTGTCCAATCAAAGTCTAATTTTGAATTTAGTATATTTTGGACCTCATTAAGTTCATTCTTGGAGTTTTGAATATGATCAAGCATATAAAAGAGTGCGTCGATAACTGTATTTCCAGTAACATGAATTGACTCTTCATTTACATTGTCATTTTGAAGATTGGCTTTTGATGATTGTGTGGGCGCGAAATTTAATGAAGAAATTTTTGCAATAGTTTGCCTGTTGAATTCCTCTGGAAACGGTCTTTTCATATTGTACGTTCTTAGACCAGCTTCTACATGACCTATGTCGATATTTGAATAAAATCCAGCTATTGCTGCGGAAAGAGCTGTAGAGGTGTCACCATGAACAAGGATTAAATTTGGATTTTCTTTTTTAATAACATCTCTAATAGCTAAAAGAGAGTTGGAAGTGACATCAAATAAATCCTGATCGGGTTTCATGATATTTAAATCAATATCAGGTTTCATATTAAACGCACTCAATACCTGATCCAACATAGATCTATGTTGACCGCTTACACATAATTTTATATTGAAAGATTCTTCTTTTTTCAATTCATCAAACAAGTTACACATTTTAATAGCTTCTGGTCTGGTACCAAAAATCATAAGAATGTTTTTTTTACTCACGATATTATTTTCTGAGCATCTCAGCAGCCTTTATTGTCCAATAGCTTGAATTATAAATTTCTTCGAATGGGATACATGACCTACCTTCTTCAATAGAATTTAAAAAAGCTTTAACACACTCATTTTGCCCTTTATCTAATGCAAAAGATGATTTTTTCTTAAAGCCTTTCCAGCCGAATCCTATTAAATTTCTATAATTATTCAATTGGAGTATTTTGCCCGACGAAAAAACTTCAATTCTTTCTTTAGGAAATTTATCAGAACCATTAGCAAGATAATTTATAGTCCCGATAGAGCCATCCTCAAGCCCTAAAATTATTGAAACCTTATCTTCGGTTAATTCAGAACTTAAACCAATTTTTTGTGCGAATGCAGAATTTATTTTTGAAGAAGAAAGAAACTGCATTAAATCAAAGAAGTGACATGCTTCACCAATTATCCTTCCTCCACCGACATCTATATCTTGTGTCCAGTGATCACTAGGGATATATCCAGCATTTATTGTAAAAACAAATGACTTAGGTTCATTTATCTGGGAAAGAAGGCTTTTCATTTTTTTGACATGAGGTGAAAAACGTCTATTAAAACCAACCATAATTTGGGTTGAATAATCTGAATCAAGATTTTTTTGATATGCTTTTTTGATAGTTTCTAACTCGTCTATATTCAAAGCCAAGGGTTTTTCAACCCACACATTCTTCCTATTTTTGATAGCCTCTAATGCCAATGAGGCATGAGAATTGTGCTGCGTAGCAATGACAATTGTATTTATATCCTTTTCAGACATAAGACTATCAGAATCAGTTGATGAATAGAGGAAGTTATACTTCTTTGCGTTAATTGAACTGCTCAACCCATTTTGAGAAACAATGGTATGCAGTTGTGATTTTGATTTTTTAAAAGCAGGGATTAGAACCCTAGAAGCATAATTTCCAGAACCAATCATTCCTATGATGGGCTTTGACTTTACTAATTTGGTATGAGGTATATCTGTAGAAACTTTATTATTATTAATATTTCTATTTTTTGGATATTTTAAGAGAATACCTAGCGAATCACTAGATGATTCTAGATGATCATATGCTTCATTAAAATTATCAAAAGAATATTCAGAACTGATTAATGGCTTAAAATTCAATTGACCTTTTGATAATAGGTTTAGAATTGCTTCGAAATTTCTTTGCTCTGTCCATCTAACATATGCAAACGGATAATCAATAGATTTTTTTTCATAGTTTTCATCATATCTCCCAGGTCCATATGAACAGCTAACTTGGAAAGTCAATTCTTTTTCATAAAAATCACCTCTATCAATATTTAATCCAATAACGCCAACTAATATAATGCGACCTTTTTTTCGTGATATATTTGCTGATTTTTTTATAACATCATTTGATTCTGTAGATGCAGTTATTATTACTCCATCTACTCCATTATTGTTTGAAAATAATTTACAATCGTTTTCTACCTCATCCCCTGTTGAAGGATTAGAGGTTGTGGCTCCAAATTGCCTAGCTAATTCTAATTTTTTTTCATCAAAATCTACGGCTAATACATTACAACCATTTGCTCTTAACAATTGAATTGCAATTAATCCAATTAATCCCGCTCCGTAAACTACAAAGTTTTCACCGATATTAGGTTTTGCCAAACGAATACCTTGTAAAGCAATGCTTGCTACAACGGTAAATGCAGCAGATTCATCATCAACATTGTTTGGAACCAAGGCACAAAGGTTCTGATTTACATTAAAAATATCAGAATGGGGACCATTTGAAACTACTCTATCACCAATCTTAAAGCCGCTGACATTAGTTGCAATATCTTTAATAATTCCAACATTTGAGTAACCTAGTGGAATTGGTTCGGATAACTTGGTTTGAACTGAATCAAATGTGTTCATAATACCGTCTGTAGATATTTTATTTAAAACTTGTTTTACTTTTTCTGGCTGTTTTCTTGCTTTGTTAATGTAAGAGCTTCTGCCAAACTCAACTAACATCCTTTCTGTACCGGAAGATATTAAAGAATAATTTGAAACAACTTGAACTGAGTTACTTAATACAGAAGGAGATGCACACTCTTGAACAAATGTTTTTCCTGACCGCATATCTTGAAGAATTTGTTTCATTAGTGCTCACTTTAAAAGAATTATAACATTCAACAATAATGTCTTTCTATGAATCTCTGAAATATTTAGAAGAAAAAAGCGGTGCTAGTATTAAACAAGATAATGAAAATAATTGCGGAGTTGTAAAAATACCAACGAAGAATGAATAGCTGCAAATTAATAAGAAGCACCAAAGATTAGGATGCAAATCGTTACTACGTCTGTTTATTGACATCATCCTCATAATTGTAACTAATATGAAAAATAATAGAGAAAGAAGAGCTAGCACTCCATATCTAGATAGAATCCAAACGTAATCACTATCATATGTTGTTGTAACAACATTGATAATCTCTTTAGGAATTCCAAAAATAAAATAAATTGGCGATGAAAAAAATAACTCAAGAACTTTTGTCCAAATCATAATTCTTCCAGCGAATGAACTTACTCCTAGAAGACCTCTATCAAAAACCATAAATAACTTTTCGAGTTGATAGTAAGTATCAATTAAGAATGGTAGAGATAATAAAAATAATAAGGATAGTAAAATCGAAATAATAATTGAGATAAAATTTTGTTTTACTACAGCATTAAAAACTATGAATGCTGATCCAAAAATTAAAACAAGTCCCATGCCAGTTTTTGATCCGCTCTCTAACAGCAAATAACCTGCCAATAAAATAAAAATTATCTCTAAAAAGATGTCCTTTTTTAAAGTAAAAACCCTGACAATACTATAGATTATTGATATGGTTGAAAAAGCTCCTAAGGTGGATACATTCAAAAAAAAGCCACTATGTCTTCCATATGATTCTTCAAGATCTCGTGTATGGATAAGACTTGAAAGGCCAAAAGTATCTTCCATAATCTCAAAATAATATATGCCGACGATATTAATAAAAATTAGTATCTTCAAGACAAAGGCAATATCATTGTTAGTAATATTTTTTGATACAGTGAAAATTAATAATGGGGTGGTAATTCTTATAAGATCATATATTTCTTCTGGGGACTGAGTTTCAAAAAAATGTATTACAGAGCATAGAAGCAAAAATGACAAAATCGCTAAAGAAGTTTTAAAAAAATTCTTATTAATTCCGTACTTTAGCAAAACCAAAAGAAGTATAAAAAATTCGAATGAATATCTAAAAAAAAAGCTTACAGATGGAAAAATTATAATTGCAACTAATATAAATATTCCATAAAAACTAAATTGATTAACTTTAGCTTTATGGTTAATGTTATACATAGTATTTTGCATAATTGCCTATCTTAAAATTTCTCTTAACTTAATAAGTAAAAAAGTTAATTTATACTTTAAAGATAGCATCAACTTTTCAAAGCTGTCTATTCTTGTATAGGTATTATATTTATTGTGTAATAAAACATTAAAATATTTACTCAAGGATCTTGATTCTGCATTATCCAATATTAGCTCGCTTTTTTTTAATGCAAATGGAAGACTTAGTTGATCTCTTATACTATTTTCTAGAATTTCAGAGAGCCAAAAAATTGAAAAATTTTTAATATTATCATTATGCTTTCTTAAAAGAATTCTACCTTGATATAGTCCAATATTTTCAAGATTTTTGTCTTTCTTTTTATAATTCTCGATCTGATTATCAATTATATAAATATCATCCTTTAAATATTTTTTACACTCATTTGCCTCTTCAAAAATATTTGATCTTTTATCATGATTAAAAAGAAAGATTTCAGCATTAGATGACTTAAATTCCTTAATTTTTTGAAAAAAATTTTTATTAAACTGCACATTTGCATCTATCCATAATGATACCTCTGCATTCGTAAAAAAAAGATCAGGTCTAATCTTAAAAATTTTTGCGGCATATCTTGGGTTCGGTGATTTAAAATTAAATAATATCTGATTATATTCATTAATATTCTTAATTTTTTTGTCAGTAAAAATAAAAAAATCATGTCCCTTTTTTCTTGATAGATCAATAAGACTACTTATATGTTTTACTGGGCTATATGAGCCTGCATTGCATGTGTAAATGACATTTTTTGCAAGAGAAATTCTCTCAAGATATTTATCATTTATTTCGATATCAATATATCCTGAGATTGACTTAAAAGATGTTAACAAAATAATTCACTATTTATGATTTTAAGATATGTATTAGTGTACATACATGAGGTTCTTTTTATGTCAAAAATCTTTGAAAGTTTTAAAGAATTACTGGATAAAAGATTATATTCATCATAATTTCTTAAAAGAAATTTTATTTTTGAAGTCCATGCCTCATGAGACTCAGAGTCTATTAAACTACCAGCCTTTATGTTTAGATCATTTTCAATTATAAATCTGTTTTGAGGTATGTTCGTTGCAATTACTGGTAAAGCATGAGATAAAGCCTCAAGCAATGAGTTTGACATTCCTTCAGTTAATGACGGTAATACTAAAAGAGTTGCATTTGAAAGAATATTGCTTACGTTATCAACAGAGCCATGTATAAAAAGATTTTTAATTTTTTTATTTTTATTAAGCATAGTTAATTGATTCTTAAGTGATCCTTCACCGTAAATATGAAAACTAACATCTTCTTCAAATTGTTCAGAAAATTTAATTATCATTTCTGGTCTTTTTATTGGCTCTAATCTTCCTAAAAAACAAATATTTTTAGAATCAAACCTTTTTCTTGTACTTGTAATATTCTCATTTAACAAGACACCATTTGGGATTTCAAAAATATGATTTTTTGAAACGTTTAAAGTTTTCAATTCTTCGGTGATTTGATTGGTGATTGAAACGAAATAAGGATTAGTTTTAAGCATTATTTTTAGAGCATACTTTCCAATAAATGCTCTTTTTTCAAGAATCTTTAAATCAAACTTCTCACCAGAATTTGCAATTTTTATAAAGCAAGGTTTTTTAATAAAAAAACATACTAAAGAAATAACAGATGCTAAGACATGACCTTGATGCACTTGCACTACATCAAATTCATTATGTTTAAAAAATAATTTTACGCCTATAATAATTGACGTAATTTCTTTGCTAGCTTTAAAGTTAGTAAAGAATGATCTATAAACCAAGACGTTATTTTTTAATTCTTTTCTTTTTAGGCCTGTTTCAAATCTTGTGAAAACACTTACTTTATGACCTTTTTTGGCCTGATGCTCTGCAATTAGTTTAGCCTGATTTTCAGCTCCGCCTAATCTGGGTGGATAGCCCATGATAACATGAAGAATTGAAAGCTTTCTTTTCATGAAATCTTATTATTTCTTTTTAATAATGCCTTGATATTTATTCCCATCTCTAACTATAAGTGGTTTTAAGTCTTTAATTTCACAAAATCTTTTAAAGCCTTCGTTATCGCTTATATCATCTGAGATAAAAATACCTCCTTGTTTAAGATGATTCCAAAGCATTGGATATGAAAACATTCTTCCTTCCACACTTTTATCAGAGTCATAATGAACAACATCAAAGCAATCTGATGATTTTATAACTTGTGGTACTCCTTCCCTATCTGCCATTCTTAAAAGTGTCCAATTATGTTTAAGAGATTCTGGGACAGCGCAACCTACCCACTTTGAGTTATCTTTTCCTACATAAGGCATATCAATACTCCATAAATGTGAAGAATCCCTATTAGCTAAAGAACAAAGAATTGCAAGGCTTGACCAACCATACGCAACTCCTGTCTCAACTACGTTTTTTGCTTTTAGTGACTCTAATATTTGATAAATTAAAGTTAGGTTTCCTGGTCCGCCAAGCTCAAATGGACATTGATTTGTTCTATTTTTAGCATCTAAAATTTCTTCAGCAAAATTTTCCTCAAAATAGTTTTGTTTATACTTAATATCTAATTCCGATAATGCTTTTTCAATAGCAACATAATTTGCCTCACACCAACTGGTTGCAATTTTTTTTGAAGCCCTTACTAAATCATCATTTTTTAGCTTGCTACTGAAAATAATATTTTTTACTTTTCTAAATGAAATCCTTAACAAATGTGGGTAAAGACTTGGATTTTTGAGGAAATGGATATAGTTTGATAGTTTCATAATATATTAATTTTTAGAGCCACTTATCTTGCCATTGAAAATATACAAAAATGTTCCAAATAAATTTATCTCCTATTTTTTTTCCATCGTAGAAATCGTCTAAAAATGAAATTATAACTGATTCATTAAATAAGCCTGTTTTTTTAATGGATTCTTTGTTGACTGTTGAGTAAACAATATCTCTCATATCATTTTTCAACCAATCTCCTATTGGTACGCTAAAACCATGTTTCGGTCTTTCAAGAAGGCTTTTTGGAATATACTTATGAGTTATATCTTTTAAGATACTTTTATCATTATGATTTTTGAAATGAAATTCTGTTGGTAAACTTGCAACAAACTCAATTAAGTTGTGGTCAAGAAGAGGTTCTCTTCCCTCAAGACTTGCAAACATGGTTGATCTGTCTACCTTAACCATTATTTCATCTCTCAAATATGTTTGAAAATCAAATGACATCATTTGTTTAAAGCTTCTATCAATATCAGGATAGTTACATTCATAATTGGACATTTTCCTTTTTGGTAAATTTTTAAAAATATATTTCTCTTCTTTTTTTTCTAAATATCTCCCCATAACTCTCATAACATCCAATGGTGTAGTTGAGTTACAAAAAGCTTCTCTTTGGTATAAATTTGCTTTTATGTTCCAATTATTGAAAGGAAAATTAATATTATCAGTTACTAACCTATTAAAAAAAGGTAAAGATCTTTTTAAAAAATACTTATCATACTTATTTTTTAGATTAGCTGCGATTGCATATTTTTCATAACCAGCAAAAAGCTCGTCCCCTCCATCTGCTGACAAACTAACTGTCACTTTCTCTCTTGCCATTTCACTTAAGAGTAGCATTGGAATTGATGATACATCACTGAATGGCTCGTCAAACATATCAGAATAAATATCAATTTTTTCTATTAACTCTTTAGATGTGCATATTAACTCCTGATGATCAGTTCCAAGATATTCAGCTATTGCTTTAGCATGATGAGATTCATCGTAATTTTGATCTGAAAAACCTATTGTAAAAGTGTTTAGATCTTTATGGCCATTTTCAACAAGTAAAGCAGTAATTAAAGAACTATCATAACCACCACTGAGGAAGGTACCGACTGGAACATCAGATACCATTCTATATTTAAGAGATTTTTTTAATAATTCCTCAACCTTATTTTGCGCATCTAAATAATTTAATTCACAATTAGTATTTTGATAAAAATCAACAATATCCCAATATTTTTCTATGCTTAATGACTTTTCTGAAATTTTATAAACTGCATAAGTTCCTGGCATTAATTTGAAGACATCTTTATAAATAGAATATGGGCCTGAAATCCAGCCTTTTGAAAAAAAGTCGCTTATACCTTCATTTGAAATATTTTTATCAAAACATTCAAAATTTGCCAGTGCCTTTAGCTCAGATGAAAAAATTAATGCATTTTTATTCTTGTAGTAATAAAAAGGCTTTACTCCAGCTCGATCTCTAAATAGATAAATTTTTTCTTGACGGGATGAATATATTGCATAAGAGAACATTCCAACAAATCTCTTAACGGACGCAGGACCCCAACAATGAAAAGCTTTAAGTATTACTTCAGTATCTGTATCTGAATTGAATACATATTTATGACGAATCAGCTCCTTTCTAACCTCTCGAAAATTATATATTTCACCATTGAAGATTATCTGCAGATCTTGAAATGACATTGGCTGTTTACCATTTTTTGATAAATCAAGAATTGATAATCTTCTGTGACCAAGACCAATTGTATAGTTATCTTCTTTGTTAAAGAATGTACCCCTATCATCAGGCCCTCTTCTTGCAAGTTTGTCTGTAATATGATCCAGTGACTCTTTAGAAGCAATATTTTTATAATCTACAAAACCAACTATTCCACACATTTTTTAACTCTCTTTGAATCTAAAATCTCTCTGCAAAAAACCCTTTACTTTGCTAATCATGTTTAATTTCCAGATTAGAAGTAATAATGAAACTAATAGGCATATATCAATAAAGAGAAGTTTTAAAAGCTCTAGAAGCCCCTCTTGAAATGTAATAAAATTTATTATTCCAGACGGATCAATGATTTTAAACACCAATGTGGATACAAAAATTATAAGCATTGAAGGTATAAGTTTAATATCACCAAATGTGACTCCAGTTTTTTTTACAAATATTGCCATTGATATGCTTAAAAAGAGAGAAGAAAACAAATTAGCAATTGAAATTATATAAAGAGATCCACCAAAAGATAAAGCAATTATATATAAAAATATTGCTAACACTAAGCCAATTGATTGTGCGTAGATGATCTCTTTTTTTGCACCTAGTCCAATTAAATACTGAGAGTAAAAATGAAATCCTGTGAGAAAAAAAGATGAAAATATCAATATATCTAACAAAGGAAGTGATTCTTTATAAGCAGTTAAATAGCCAGATATAAGAAATATGCCAAAATGATATATCATTAATATTATTGGCAGAAGAATTATGAGCATTGTTAAGCAAAGAAATCCGGTTGCTCTTGCTATTTCTTGCTTTGAAACATTTGCTCCAACAGCCTCACGAATGTACTGAGACATGAATGAAGCAATTTTTTGAGGTATTGTCGCTATTATTGAAGAAATACCAACTATGAAAGTATAAAATCCCAATCTTTCAATCCCCTCTGAAGATAAAATAAACCATCTATCTAGAGATAAAAATAACGTCATCATCATTCCTGCAAAAAAAAGTGGAAATCCTGTATTTATTAAACTTTTAGTTTCAGCTAGATTCCATTTTATTTTTATGCTCTCATTTTTAATAATAAGAAGGTAAAACAAAGATGGTAAATAGCTTATTGAAATAGCTAGAAATGCTCCATAAAGACCATAAAAATATGCTCCAGAAATTATTAGTGCTGACCTGGACGTTACTAATATTATCTGAGAATAAAAAACGGTTTTAATTCGATAGTTTAATCTTGCTTTTGCCTCAGATAGGTTGTAAACCTCATATAAAAAGAGTGCAACTACCGTTGAAATCATGCCAAAAAATAACATTTCGTTATCTATATAAAATATTGAAAATAATATAAATAGCGGTAAGAAGAATAGTAAAATTGATAAAATTGCCCCTAAGCTAAAACTAAGGCAGGTCTCGACCTCTTCTTTAAGCCCTTTACCAATCATAATCGGTATTCGTAATCCAGTTGCTTGCTTAATACCAACGTGCAACAAAACACCATACATCATTACAAGGGCAGCGGTTGAGTATATACCTAAATTTTTTGGGCCAAGAATTTTTGCAATGAATATGCTTGTCAAGACTGTTGTTAATATTTTTATAAGATCTGGAATTACAAGTGCTATTGAGTGTCTAATAAATGAAATATTAAGATTCATTTTATAACTCTTCTTTGGAATATTTAGAATAGAAATCTTTATAAAAGTTATGATTTGATTTGATGCTATTATCATCATAAGTGCCGTCTATCACTTCTTGACAAATATTATCCCCAAAAGAGGTATCAACGACATCTTCATATCTTTCTTTATTTAAAAAGAAGTTTAAAAGAAACTTCCTATTCCTATTCATCATGATGAGAATATATCGAAAAAGGAAAGTAATATTTCTTTTGCCATCAAATATTTTATTTGGATGTCTAATAATATTTAAGATTAAAGATATCATAAACACATTAAAATTTTTAATTTCTGATAGAGAGTATTCTGACTTGCATTGACTGATGTGGCCTGCCTTTGCAAATGATAAATAGTTTACTTTAGACAATACTCTTTCATTAAAAAAAATTTCTAATTCTGAATTAAATTTTTTAAAGAAAAAATTAGCTGTGAGGAGCCTATGGAGTGTAAAATTTTCACTACAATCTTTATTGATAATAATTTCATCTGAATTGAAAAAGTTCTGGAAGTCTAACATCTTCAGTCGAAAATCTTTTTTATATCTTGGCCTATAGTCATATCTACTAACTCCCATTGGGATTGTGGAAAAGCCCACCTTGATAGAATGTGATTCCATTTTTTCAATAATTCTGTAATGCAAAAACCTGTCAGGGAGATTTGTATCATATAGATCAAAGCCATCCAGTAAGATATGTTTCAAAGTATCCATAGAGTAAATTGCATAATTGCTGTCAGTAAAAGCGTTAAACTCTATAAAAAAATATAACTCTTTTGTAAGTTCATAAAGATTTGAATCTTTTTTATGCAAAAGATATTCAGTGTTATGTAAATCGGTGTAAATACATGAAAATACCATCATTGAAAGATTTCTTTGATCAATTTGATCCAAAGCATCTTTAATAAAATTAGGCTTATATACATTATCATCATCAAGCCTAACAAAATAATCACCTTTGCAATGACTAAAACCTTGATTCCAGTTCTCTTTCATACTTAGATCAGTTTTTGTTTTGAAGTAATTAACACGACCGTCTTCTAAGAGGTCTTCAATTATTTTTTTTATATCATTTTTGACACTATTATCGTGAACAATAATTTCAATATTCTTATAAGATTGATTAAGGGCAGATATTAACGCCATACGCAACTCTTTTGGTCTATCTCTGGTAGGAATTAGAATGCTTACTAAGGGCTTTATACTTTTTTTTAAATTTTTAATATTCATTGAGCTTTATTTTAATTCTGTAGATAAAAAAGTTTTACCTGGAATATATTCTGAATTCTTTTTCAAGACATTCCAGCCATGTTTTATTCTTTTCCCCTAATAAAGAGCATATTTTATCATTATTTAAGATTGACATCTTTGGTCTTTTAGCTCTCGTTTGGAATTCATCTGAGCTCACTGGAGTTATTATTAATTTATCATTTAAGCCAGAAAGTTTGTGTATCTCATTTGCAAAATTATACCAACTTGCCTTGCCATCAGTTGTTAAGTTATATATTCCAAAGTCATCTTTTAGTTTATTTTCAAAGAATTTTTCAACTAAGCTCAGGAGTTTAATTGAGATAAAGTTTGATGAGGTTGGGCAACCTACCTGATCATTAATAACTTTAATTTCATTATTTTCTTTAAATAACTTAAGCATCGTTCTCAAAAAATTTTTTCCTTTATAAAAGTTATAAACCCATGAAGTTCTAATAATAAAGTATTGATTTGTATTTTTAATAACTAAATTTTCTCCCTTTAATTTTGAATACCCATAAAAATTTATTGGATTTGGTTCATCGTTCTCCGTATATGGAGAAATATTTTTTCCATCGAAGACGTAATCAGTTGAAAAATGAATCAACGGAATTGATAATTCTGCGCAAACTTCTGCAATTTTTGAAGGAGCTAACGTATTTATTAAATATGCTTCTTCATGATTATCTTCCGCGTGTTCAACATTTGTATATGCTGCAGGATTGATTACCATATCAGGATTAATTGATTTTATTTTATTTTTAATTTCATTTAGCTTAGAAAAATCAAATTTATCTCTTTCTAAAGCGCAGATATTAAATTTATCTTTAAAATTATTATAAATTGATGATCCGACTTGACCACTTAAACCAGTAACTAGAATTTTTTTTTCTTTGTTCATCAAAATAAATGTGCATCTTTAAATGCTATTCCGGCATTATCTTTATCAGAAATAATGACATCATTTTCATGAATGCCCCAATTGATATTTAGATCAGTATCATTATATTTAATGGTTGCTTCATCATTAGGATAATAAAAATTAGTGGTCTTATATAAAAAATCAGCTGACTCACTAAGAGTTAAAAAACCATGAGCACAACCTTCTGGAATCCAAAATTGCTTCTTATTTTTATTTGATAAAATTACAGAATCATAACATCCAAATGTCGATGAAGACTTTCTCAAGTCAACTGCAATATCCAGCACCTTTCCAGAACAAACTCTTACTAATTTTCCTTGTGGAAATTTTCTTTGGTAATGAAGTCCTCTTAAGACATTTTTGTATGAAAATGAATGATTGTCTTGAACAAAAGAAATTTGCTTTCCAATAATTTTTGAGAACTCTTTTTGATTCCAGGATTCCATAAAGTTTCCTCTTGTATCTTTGAAACACATAGGTTCAAGGACTAAAGCACCTTCAATATTGGTCTTAAAAATTTTCATTAGCTAGTTTTTTGATCTAACAAATCTAATAAATAGTTTCCATATCCAGTATTTTTTAATGCTAATGCAATTTCTAGAAGCTTTTCAGAAGAAATCCATTTGTTTCGCCATGCTATTTCTTCGATGCAGGCAACTTTAAAACCTTGTCTTTTTTCAATAATGTTTATAAAATTCCCCGCTTCTAGTAGAGACTGATGAGAGCCTGTATCCAACCATGCAACGCCTCTTCCGAAGATCTCAACATCTAAAGTTCCCTCATCCAAAAATAATTTATTTATCTCAGTTATTTCTAGCTCGCCTCTTTCGGAGGGTTTGATATTTTTAGCTATATCAACAATTGATCCATCGTACATATATATACCTGTAACAGCATATCTAGATAATGGCTGTTGAGGTTTTTCTTCAATACTAATAACTTCATTTTTTTTATTAAATTCAACTACTCCATAATCTGATGGATTTTTAACCGGATATGCAAAAATAGTTGCTTTTTTAAGATTTTTTATCGCATTTTTAAAAGTTTGAACTAGGTCATATCCAAAAAAGAGATTATCTCCCAGTATTAATGTAACAGGATCATCATTAATGAAATCTTCTCCTAGCAAAAAAGCCTCTGCAATACCCCTTGGTTCATTTTGCTCTTTGTACGAAATATTTATGCCTAAATTATCTCCATTTCCTAATAAATTCTCAAAACTAGATCTGTCTCTTGGTGTGGTTATTATTAAAATATCTCTTATTCCAGATAACATTAAAATTGATAAAGGATAAAAAATCATAGGCTTGTCATGAACGGGCAACATTTGTTTTGATACTGATTTAGTCAGAGGATAAAGCCTTGTACCAGCGCCACCTGCAAGAATAATACCTTTCATTTTATTAGAGAATCCTCAGTTTTCCACCAACTTTTATTATCGATGTACCATTGTATAGTATCTTGTAAGCCTTCTTCGAAATCGATAACACTAGTCCATTTAAGCTCATCATTGATTTTATTAGGGTTGATAGAATATCTCTTATCATGTCCTGGCCTATCTTCAACATAATCTATTAAATCTTTATAGGAATCCAAATCTTGTTTATTTGGATATATCTTATCCATAATTTCACAAATTCTTTCAATAACCTGTATATTCGTTTTTTCGTTTTCTGAGCCAATGTTATATGTTTCATTACTTTTTCCATTCATTACAATTTTAATTAATGCACTTACATGATCTTCAACATGCAGCCAGTCTCTTATTTGAAGTCCATTTCCATAAACTGGTATTTTTTTATTTCTGATTATATTTGAAATTGTCATAGGAATTAGTTTTTCAACACACTGATATGGGCCATAATTATTTGAACAATTTGATATTACTGTTGGGAGATTATAGGTTTTATTCCAAGCCCTTACTAAGTGATCAGAGCTTGCTTTAGATGCTGAATAAGGAGAATTTGGTTTATATCTATTATTCTCATTAAATGGAGGATCACTCACCTCAAGATCTCCATAAACCTCATCAGTGGATATGTGATGGAAAATAAAGTGATTTTTTAAAGACGCTACATTTTCATCGAAAAAACTTCTCGAGATTTTCAATAAATTTAATGTGCCAATTATATTTGTGTAAACAAATTCATCTGGTGCTAAAATTGATCTATCAACATGAGATTCAGCAGCTAGGTGCATTACCTTATCTGGTTTAAAGTCATTAAAAGCTTTTTCTAAATTTTTAAAGTTACATATATCTATTTCTGCAAAACTATAGTTTGGGTTTTTGATATGTATGTTGTTAAAGTCTTTATCAGCAGCGTATGTAAGCTTATCCACATTTAATATTTCAACTTTACCATCATTTAATAAGGATCTAATTAAGTTAGAGCCTATAAAACCACACCCACCTGTTATAATTATTCTCATTTCTAGCACCTAAATATCATTAAAGGTCCGGTACCAAGAAACAAAATTGATTATTCCTTTTTTAATAGAAGTACTTGGATGAAAATCAATATCAGAAATTAAATCATCAATATCCGCATATGTAATAGGTACATCACCTGGCTGCATTGGAAGAAAGTTTTTATTTGCCTTTATTCCACATGCATCCTCAATACAAGATATAAATTTATCTAAGGATACAGGATTATTGTTACCAATATTATAAATATTGAACCTAGCATTAGAGTGTGAGCTATTGCTTTTCATTTGAGGTGGTTCTTTTTGTAAAAGACGATTTATACCTTCAACAATATCATCTATGTAAGTAAAATCTCTTAGCATTTCACCATTGTTGTACACATCGATTGTCTTTTTTTTAAAGATTGCATCAGTAAATTTATAATATGCCATATCTGGTCTTCCATATGGGCCATAAACAGTGAAAAATCTAAGTCCAGTTGTTGGTATATCATATAAATAACTATAAGAGTGTGCTATTAATTCATTTGATTTTTTTGAAGCTGCATATAAGCTTATCGGATGATCTGTAAAGTCTGAAGTAGTAAATGGTTGTTTAGAATTTACTCCATATACAGAGCTTGAAGATGCAAATATAAAATGCTTAACTGGATTAAGTTTTATTTGTTCAAGAATATTAACAAAACCTAAAATATTTGAATCTATGTATGCATGCGGGTTTTCAAGTGAGTATCTGACACCAGCTTGAGCTGCTAAGTTTATTACGATGTCAAAGTTATTGTTATCAAATATCTTTTTAATATTATTTTGTGAAGAAATATCACACTTAATAAATTCATAATCATTATTCTTTTTATTATGACGAACATATTCTTCTAATTCTTCTAATCTTGCATGTTTTAAGCTTGAGTCATAATATTGGTTTAAATTATCTATACCAACAACTTTAAAACCTTGACCTAAAAGCTTTCTAGATAGATGATAACCAATAAAGCCTGCGGAACCTGTTACTAAAATTTTCATTTAATCCTTATTAAAAACATCTCTTGTGAAAACTTTTGCTTTTGCATCATTAAGTTCTTCATAAAATCGATTTGCAAGAATAATATCCGAAGAATTGATAAAGTCTGATAGATCGTCAATGATCGAATATGTTTCAAAACTTGTTTCAATAACAAGAGGTTCATAGATTAATATTTCAATATTATTTTTTTGTAATATTTCTATAAGCTCAAAAATTGCTGCTTCTCTAAAATTGTCAGAATTGCTTTTCATTACTAATCTATATATACCGACTGTCTTTGGTTTTTTTGCAAGAATTTTACTAGCAATAAAGTTTTTTCTAATGCTATTTGATTTTATTGTTGCCGTGATTAGGCTTTGAGGTATTCCATCAAAATTATACTCTAGTTGTTTTGTATCTTTAGGAAGACAATATCCGCCATATCCAAAAGATGGATTGTTGTAATAATTACCTATACGAGGATCTGAAGAAATACCTTTAATTATAGAAGCTGCATTAAGGTTATTTTCAAGAGCAAAATTATCTAGCTCATTGAAAAAAGATACTCTCATTGCAAGATAGGTATTCGAAAAAAGTTTTACCGACTCAGCCTCTCTTGCTTGCATAAATATTATATTTACATCAGGTTTACTGATAGATTGAACTGTAACATTTACAAACTCTTTAGTTTTCGAGGAATCGTCACTATAAATCAATCTGGATGGTTTTAAATTGTCTTCAAGTGCACTGCCTTCTCGAAGGAATTCGGGACTAAATACAATGTCTTTATAAGCATATTTTTTTTTCATGCTATCTGTGAAACCAATTGGAACAGTAGATTTAATTATTATCAAAGCACTTTTATTAATATCTAAAATATTTGATATAGTTTCTTCAACAGAACTAGTGTCAAACTTCTTAGTATTATTATTAAAGTTTGTCGGCGTAGCGACAATTATAAACTCTGCTTTAGCAAATGCTTCAGTTTTATTTAATGTAGAAGATAAATTTATTTTTTCATTACAGAGAAATTTTGAAATGAGTTCATCTCTGACAGTAGATTTTTTGTCATTAATCTTATTTACTCTTTCTTCATCTATATCTAAAACCGTTACTATGTTTTTTAGAGAATATAAGATTGCGGATGACATGCCAACATAACCAGATCCTACAACTGTAATTCTTTTATTAGACAAGATGAAGTTTTATCCTAGAAATTTAAATCTAAAAATATATTTGTTCAACAAAATAAATGAACAAATAACTAGAAAACCAATGAATGAACCAGTAATTGTTATAATCGATCTTGATGGTTTTGACTTAACCTCAGGAACATATGGTCTATCAATAATAGAAAGTAGATAATCACTTTTAATATTTGATAGCATCTGAACCTTTAACTGATTCTCAATGATTTTATTCATTGATTTTCTTATATCAGATTGCATGGTATTCAATAATTGCTTATTAAGGTAAGTTAATGCATCTGAGGATTCTTTCATATCTTTTTCTTTAGAAAGTCTATTAGCTTCATTAATAATTAAAGAAAGGAAATATTCAGAAAATAATGGTGAAACATGACTTACAGATAGATTTATATATCCAGACTTTAAGTCTTCTTCCAAGCTAATTGTTTCTTGATAAGTTCTGTAGACCTCTAAGTGAGATGGAACAAGCTTTCTATTCTTAGGTACTTCTCGAATCCATATTTTTTTTTCACTATCAAACACTTCATTATCATAATAAAGCTTAGCGGTTGATTCATCATAATAATTTACTGCATACAATGACTCCAATACACCATCAAATGTCAATAAATGCTTAAGGAATTCTCTTGAGTTTATAACCTCAATAGCATAATTTTGTTTTGTATTAACTCCAGATGAAGCAACGCCTGCCAATGAAGCTAAACCACTATATTGAGATAACATTGAGCTCATTCCGACTGATGAGTTATTGTCTTCAACAATGCTTAAAAGTGCTCTTGATGTATATATATTTGGTAAAAATAAAGAATATAGAACCGAAAATAAAACAGCAAAACTTGTAAATGTGATAATAATTTTGTATTTGTTTTTCAATATCTGAAAAATGTCAGACAATGTGATGTTAGTTTCAGTGCTGTTATTTACCATTTTTATCCCTATTAAGGTTTATATTTTAGTTTAATATAAAAATTTTGCACTATTTGTTTATTATTATCTGAGCTTAAGTGGTACCCGGAGCCGGACTTGAACCGGCACGCCATTGCTGGCGAGGGATTTTAAGTCCCTTGTGTCTACCAATTCCACCACCCGGGCAAAGATTGTAGTAATAAAATTCATATTTTAACCCAACAATGCCAACAAAAACATATAGTTTTACATATATGAATTACATCTATATTGGAGGCTGAAGCCGGAATCGAACCGGCGTAAACGGCTTTGCAGGCCGCTGCATGACCACTCTGCCATCCAGCCTAAATAATTGACTAGATTATATATTATAAATTTTAGTAAGAGACTATTTATTAAGATCGTTCCATAAAGAAGATAATCCGAAATAATAAAGAAGAAGGCTGTAAGGATGATCATGTAACGGTGATATATTTAGAAAAATTAGATTTGTCATTTTTTTTACTTTACTCCAATCATATTTATTATCATCCACCCACTCTTTAAGTATTTCCTGACATTCAAAAAGTAAATTTTTTCGATGAAAATCAAAACTAACTGAGCCTGCATGAACGTCTATATCAAAATGATTATTATTTATAATCTCATGAGAAATTATTAAGCCATGATTTAACTTAGCAAGATCATAATATATATCGCCAACGTCTGTATCACCTGCAAAATTTTGTCTCCAATCTAATAAACAAAAAGGGTTATTTTTTTCTTCTGTGCAAAGTATGTTTTCAAAATGAAGATCTCCATGAAATCTGACTGGGATTCCTTTTGAAATATCACTCCAATCTAATAAGCCTAAAACATCTTTATAACAGGGTATAAGCTCTCCGTTAACAATCATTTTTCTATCAATTACTTCAAATCTTTTTAGGAAAAGCTCTAATCGCTCATAAGTTTTATCCTTATAAAATATTGAACATCCTTTATAAAAATTATCTATTTTAAAATCTTTTGAAACTGGGTTAGACCAAAATTCAGACATAAAATTTAAAAAACTTTTGAAAATTTTAGGGGTTGGATTTCTTGACAAAACACTTCCTTTAACAATGTTATAAGAGTACATATGATCTGCATGTTTTTGTATTTTTGGAACAAAATTTCCTAAATTTTTGGATCTTTGAACTCTGTCAGCAATGAAATTCTTGTCAACATGGAACTTTATTACTTTGTTCTGACAAAACCAAATTGCCTCATCAGGCTTATCAAGTATGTGTGCATCTATCTTGTTCTTAGGTAGCATTTTTTTTGCATTTTCTAGAGCAACCAAATTTCCAGTATCATGCCATGTAAATTTTTTTGCTTTAATTTCAGATGAGGACAGTAACATTTTTAAACCATAGCTCTCTCCAATTTCTATTGCGCCTTTATCAAGACCATCATCCATATGCTTCCAAAAAAGTTCATAGTCTTTTATTGCGCAAAGGCCAATGTAAGGATAAATATTTCCAGACGATCCTTTTGGAAGAATATTGTCTACATTTTCATTTACAATACTGATAGACCTATATTCTTCAGACGTATGAAGTGAGGAATAACCCATCCAATTCGAATTAGGCTCAGGAATGTCTTCTTCTAAGATAGAATCGTTTGGAATAAAAATAAACGGGCATTGCAAAATTTCTTTACACTTTAGCAAACTGTATCCCAATCCAGAACCAGGTCCCTCAAAAAGATCGACATCTACAAATGAAAATTTTCTATTTGGATATGCGATCTCTAGAAAATCTTTTATGTCATCTCCTTTATAGCCAAGTGGGACGACTATTTCGATATTTTCAGGGAATTTTTCAACTACATAGCTAATCGAGGGCTTCTGATTAACACTTACAAGGGCTTTATTTATATGCTTTGATAAATCTTTAAGTCTTGTGCCTTTGCCAGCAGATGGAATAACAACTTTATACATTTACTATTTACCAAGAAGTTCTTTAATTTTTTTCCAATTTTGCTTAATTCTTTCCTCTTGAATTTTCCATTCATCTTTTCTACTTACTTTTTTGTATATTGAACTAGTGCCTCCAACAAAATGGTTAATTCCAGCCTTAGACATAGGTTTGATTGAATCCATACTTACTGCTCCATCAAGTGCGATAAATGATTCAGCATTTGAATCAGAAAGTTTTTCTTTTAAATCTTTTAGGTCAGTTAGAATATTTTTAGGTCTAGCATCTTGTTTTAAAACACCTGGGTGAATTCCCATTAACATAACACCATCAATTTCATTATTTTTTACTAATCTGTCAAGAACATTAAAACTAGTTGCTAAATTGATACACACAACCGGCTTGGCATTAGCTTCTCTAATTTTATCTACCACTCTCATTTCATTGCCTATACATGTTTCTATATGAAAATGAATATATTCGATATTCGATGCTCCTTTAAATTGATCAATTCCAAATTCAACATCTTTAACCATCATATGAAGATCTAGAGGAAGAGATGATATTGTTGATAATCTTTCTATTATTTCAGGATATATTCCATACCTCGGAACGAAGTTTCCGTCCATTATGTCAATATGCAAACCATCAACTCCAAGAGAATCTACCAGTCTAATATCTCTCTCGAAGTTTATGTGATCCATTGTTATTAACGAAACAAGAAAATTATTCATGGCTTACTCGAGTATTGAATGATTTTTTGAAATCTTGTCTTTATCCAGGCCAAGAGAATCAACTAATCTAATAATAATATAATCATACAGTAACATAGTAAATTGTTCATAAGGAGACTTCATAAGCTGAATAGAATTAATTTCAGGGATCTGAATAATGCTTTCAGCATAATTGGCAATGGAGGAATTATTATTACAACTTGTTAAAAAAATTTTACCGCTTTCTTTCGCAGCTTGTTTTGTATATAAAAGAATAGATGGGGTCTCACCAGATGAACTATTTATAAATAATATTGTATTTTTTCTTACTCTAGGTACATTTGTATCACCAATCATGGATGCATTAAATCCCATATGGTTAAGCCTCATTATAAATGCTCTAAGTGCATATCCCATTCTTCCAGCTGCAAGACCAATAATGTCTACATTAGATTGAGAAAGCATTGGAAGTAATTTATCTAAATATTCTTCGACTTTATCATTGTCTAATGCATCTAACATTTGCTCCATTTCTTTTAAAATTGGCAACATTATTTTTTTAAAAATTTATGATATATGTGAAGGCATGCTTCAGCTACTGCCCTATCACCACCTGATCTTTTAGTAATGTAATCTGCTTCTTTTTTTGCATTTTCATCAGAATTTGCGGGAGCTATTGAATAACCAACTTGTTTCATAATAGAATCATCAAAAAAACCATCGCCCATGTAAATAGAGTCCTTGAGAGAGTAATTACTTTCAATCCATTCCACTCTTTCATTTGATGATACTAAATCAATTTTGTATCCCATATCCTCATTGATTCTTTTTTTACTTATTTCAAACCCCCTCTTATCAGCTGATACAAAATGAATATTTATTAGGTCTTTAATCATTTTTAGGCCATCACTATCATCCGGTCCAAAGATTTTATGAGTTTTTCCAGAAGAATCATAAAGAAATTGACCAGTAGTCATCACACCATCAACATCTAAAATAAGATACTTCATTTTTAATAAATAATTTTAATCATTTTAACGCACTTTGGTTATGAATTCTTAATATGTACAAAAAAAATTAACTCGCGTTGGCTCGCATTGTTTCAATCGTATAAAGAAAGCCAGTATACAAAGTTATTATTGTTGATATTATTAAAAATATATCTCCAATGACAATCAACAGCATGCTTGGAATAGCTAATGCAACAAGATAAATAGAAATAGTGAACAACTGAACCGAGGTTTTAACTTTAGCTATAAAAAGTACCTTGGTTGCTCCAGCATTATTATTTCTTGCATTATAATCTCTAAGGGCACTAACCCAAATTTCTCGAGATAAAATTATCGAACTCATAAATGCAATAAGATTGCTTGATAAATTAACAGCAAGACCGAAAAGTAAAAATATTATCAATATTTTGTCTGCAATAGGATCAAGTATTTCACCTAATTCTGATGAAGCATTATATTTTCTTGCTAAATAACCATCAAAGTAATCAGACACTCCGGCAAAGAAAAATAACAATAGAGCTATGTAATAATAATTCTTTGAACTTATTAAAATAAAAATAACAAATGCTAAAAGAATTCTAGAAAAAGTTAAAAGATTTATAAGTTTTTTCATTATTTAAGTTTTTTTACAATATCTGCCGCTATTCTCTCATTAATACCTTTAACAGTCATTAAATCTTCCTTAGAAGCTAATCTGATATTTTTAAAACTTTGAAACTCATTAATAAGCCTTCTTTTCAAAATAATGCCGACACCATCAATAGAATCTAATTGAGATTTATTAATTTTTTTTCTTTTCTTTTTTCTCATTGCATTTATGGCAAATCTGTGAGATTCATTACGAATTTCTTGTAAAAGTAAAAATGCTTTCGAGTTTTTTCCTATTTCAACCACTCCATTCTTACCTATTATTGTTTCAGATGCTCTCAAGCGGTTTGAGCCCTTGACTATTGCAATTACATCTATATCTTTATGACTAGATTTGCTTATTACATTAGTTGCAAATTTTAATTGTGTCTTTCCTCCATCTATTAAAATTAAATCTGGTTTAGTTTTAGGTTCATCAAAATACTTTAACCTTCTTTCTAAAACATTTTCTAACGAACCAACATCATTGCCCGAAAGCTTATTAGGTATGTTGAATAGTCTGTAATTATTTTTCAAAGGTCCTTTTTTTGAAAAAACAATACAAGATGCTATAGCGTTATCTCCTGAGATATGGCTTACATCATATCCTTCAATTTTTTGAATTTCTTTAATTCCCAAAAAATCACCTAATTCATTTAATGCAAAAGTATATTTATCCTCTTTACTGATATGGTTTTTTATAACCTGAATTGCATTTAATTTACATAAATTAAATATTGGCTTAATTGAGTTACCTGGTGAATGTATGATTTGTACTTTCTTTTTATATTTTTTTATAAACACATCCTCTAAAATAGGCCTATCTTCTAAAACATATGCGCATAGAATTTTCTTAGGAACATCTGGCTGATTATCATAAAAATTAAATATTGCGCTTTGATAAATATCATCGATTGATAAGAAATGTGGTTGCTTTATGAGGTGCGTCTTAGTTCCTCTTATTTTTCCATTTCTAACTACTATTATTGAAACTCCAATATAAGTCATCTCACAGCTGACTGAAAAAATATCTATATCATTAGCCAATGTTACAACTGACTGCTCTTCTTTAAGAAGATTTAGTCTTTTAAGGCGATCTCTAATTTCTGCTGCTTTTTCAAAATCAAGTTTTGAAACAGCTTTTTCTATATCTTTTGTTAATCTTTTAACAGTTTTGGTATCTGAAGATGAGAGAAATGATTTAGCGCTAGTAATATCTTCAAAATAATCAACTTTGTTTATTTTCTTAACGCATGGAGCAGAACATCTTTTCATTTGAAACTCAATACAAGGCCTGCTTCTATTAGAAAATGTACTATCGCTACAGTTTCTAACCCTGAAAATCTTTTGAATCTCTTTTATAGATTTTTTAACTGCATCTGAGCTTACAAATGGACCAAAATATTTTTTGTCAACAGCTTTCTTTGTTCTTTTTGAATAAACCCCAGGGAATTCATGATCTAAAGAAAAATAAATGTAAGGATAGGTTTTATCATCTCTTAGCAAGATATTAAATTTTGGCTTATTTTCTTTAATAAGCATCTGTTCAAGTAGCAATGCCTCAACTTCATTTTTAGTTGTAAAAGTCTCGACCCTATCAGTAAGTAACTTTATTTGAGATGTCTTTCTATCTTTAAGAGATTTTCCAAAATAAGAGGATACTCTTTTCTTTAGGTCTTTTGCCTTGCCGATATATATTATTTCTTTTTTATTAAAAAACTTATATATGCCTGGAGTACTAGGTACTTTTTTTAAATTAACCGCCATTTTCTTCAAGGTACTTCTTGGTAAATATTTTACCTGCACTAACACCAAACTGATCGAATGGATTTATTCCTAACATTGTTGCTGATATAAATGTTCTGTGCTCCCATGTAGCTATTAAATAGCCAAGGGTATAAGCATTAATTCTATTAAGAATGAAAAGATTTAGTGGTACATTACCATTAATTTTCTCTTCTTCTTTTAATAAATCATCTGCGCCATTTGATAAAATTTTTGCTTGGGTTATGGCTTGGGCATATGCCAAACTCTTTATATTTTCTTTGCTTGTAATAATATCTGCGCATATATTTTGGGTACCTTGATGTAAAAGTTGAAAATAAGAATGTTGTGCTGTCGGGCCATAACCACCAAATATTGTTTGGCCTGTCTTATTAAACTCTGAAAGATTTGATGATTTTTTACCAAGAGATTCCATTTCTAGTTGTTGAATATAATCTGGAAAAGACCTAAATTTCCATACATAAGACAGAACGGCTCTAGTGTGTTTATTTTTATGATTATTGAGCCAAATATCACTAAAAGATAAAGTCTTGACAAATCTTAGGTATCTAGAATCTTCTTTTAGCTCTTTATCTGCTTGTTTGCCACCCATAATAAAATTTTGTTCGTACTCTGAGTTATTTTCCCAGCGTGCTGCAATAGAAATATCAGACCATATCGAATATCTTCCACCAATTTCTTTATCAAACTCTAAAATATTTTTTATGTCATATTTGATTGCCTCTGATTTATCTGAAGTAATTGCAAGAAACTTATTCATGTCTCCAGACCAATTTATAGCACTTTTAAGAGTGGCAATGGTTTCTTCGGTTTTAAATGACTTTGAAGAAACTATAAAAATGGTTTCGTTTGGATCAAGTAATTTAGTTTTCTCCTTAAATTCCTGATAATCTGAGCCAGTAATAAATATGTGATTCTTCTTGGTATTCCCCTCAGCTTCAATTAACAATTTTGGTCCCTCAAACGAACCACCAATTCCGATATTAATGATGTTATTTGAAGAGTTGAATAGTTCAATATATTTTTGATCGCTAGTGGTTGAGGGGTATTCATCTCTAATTTTTGTGTGCCAAGCAGCTCTGCCTTCTGTGCTATTTACTTTTTTACCATTAAATAGATCATCTATCTTTGATAACAATTTAAGTTTCTCAGATTTTGAATCAAATTCCTCAAAAATTTTATTTGTGAACTCTTTTATATATGACTCACAACTTAATATTTCATTATCATACTTATAGTTGATAGAATTTTCTTTACTCAATTTATACTCTCATAAATCTCATTCAAAGATTCTTTAATATCACTTGATGCTGTTATTGGCCGTCCAATAACCAAATAGTTTGCTCCTAGATCAATTGCTTCTTTTGGAGTCATAAATCTTTTTTGATCATCACATAAATTTCTTATCCTAATGCCAGGTGTTATTGATAAAAGCTTTTTTCTTTTACTTACAAGTTTTAATTCATGAGGTGAGCATACTACTCCATCAATGTTGGCTTCTTCTGCTAAATCTAACATTGCATTTACTTGCTCTGATGTAGTTCTTTTGTATATTTTATTTGTATCGTCATCACTTAAACTTGTTAAAGCAGTGACTCCAAATACCTTGATATTTGTTTTACGAACTGCCTCCATTGCAGCCATCATCATTTCTTTTCCACCTGATGTATGAATTGTTAACATAGAAATTGGCAAAGACTTCAAACCTTGAATCGATTTTTTTACAGTATTAGGAATATCATGCAACTTAAGGTCAAGAAAAATTTTAAATCCCTTGCTAGCAGTGTATGAAATTACTTTGTGGCCTATAGAATTAAAAGCAACACTCCCAATTTTTATCATGCATTTATTTTTATCGAGATATTTTAAAATTCTTTTTACTTGAGTTAAGCTATTTTCATCAATGGCTACGATTATATTTTTTGACATATTATAAATCTTAATCTACAAATCACTTTTTTATCAATGATTTAGAGGGCTTAAAATTAACAGTTGCAGTCTCACCAATATACTTAACTTTTTTTGTCTTAGGATTTACAAATTTTCTAGGTCTAATATATTTTTTAGTGAAAGATCCAAAGCCTCTGATTTCAACTCTTTCGTCCATTTCTAAAGACTCTATAATTGATTCAATAATCAAGCTTAAGGTATTTGTTATTGTAGTTTTTGATAGATTTGGAAGTTTTTTAGCTAAAGCCTTTTCGATATCTGATCGGAGTATTGTTTTCCTTTTTTTATTCACTCAATTTTAATGAAATTCTTTCTCTCTCAGCATCAATCGCAAAGACTATGCATTGCAAGTTTTGATCTTTCTTGAATTCATCTAATACTTTTTTAGGATCTTCATCTTCTGATATATCTGATAAATGTATTAGTCCATCGATGTCTCCCTCCAAGCCAACAAAGATTCCAAAATCAGTTATTGATTTTATATTCCCCTCAACCCTATCGCCAATTCCATATTTATTTGCAAACTCATTCCATGGATTTGATTTAGTTTGTTTAAGACCTAGCGAAATTCTTCTTTTATCATGATTTATTTCTAATATCATTACTTTAATTTTTTGCTCTATCTCTACAACTTTAGAAGGATGAATATTTTTACTTGTCCAATCTAATTCTGATAAGTGAATAAGGCCTTCAATACCTTCTTCAAGTTCAGCAAAACAACCATAATCAGTAATATTCGAAACTTCTGCTTCATATACACCGCCCACAGAATAATTAGACTCTACATTTTCCCAAGGATCATTTTGTATTTGTTTTAAACCCAGAGACACCCTTAACTTTTCTTTATCAAAACTTAAAACTTTTACATCTATTTCTTCACCAAGATTTAAATGTTCTGATGGATTCGTAACTCTTGACCAAGATATATCAGTAATGTGTAATAAGCCATCCAGTCCACCTAAATCAATAAATGCTCCATAATCGGTAATATTTTTAACAATACCTTTAACTATTTGTCCTTCATCAAGATTTTTAAGAAGTTCTACCTTTACGGCTGAGTTATTTTTCTCTAAAACGGCTTTTCTAGATAAAACCACATTATTTCTTTTGTAGTCCAATTTAATAACTTTAAATTCTTGGATAGTGTTTTCAATATCTGGTGCTTCTTTTACTGGTCTAACATCAACAAGGGAACCAGGTAAAAATGCTTTAACAACTTCTACTTCAACTGCAAACCCACCTTTAACTCTATTATGAATTTTTCCAGTTACAAATTCACCA
>MDSV01090145.1_pt1 | contig 47064 bp, 47 predicted proteins | sample 810851 | NCBI WGS metagenome assembly MDSV01 (sample SAMN05326640, study PRJNA326480) | marine metagenome | isolation source: seawater | place: Atlantic Ocean: North East | collected 2012
GTTTTTCAATATTTAGTCTTTAGAGGAATGGCGACAACTATTGTTATTTTATTTTACTTATTTTTTTGTGAAGGAATTAAATTTTATAAGAATTTGATCAGAATAGAGTTTCAAACAATTTTAGGAAGTATTTTTTTAGCAGTTACATTTATATGTTTTATTTTTTCAATTACTAAAACTTCAGTTGCAGTTACTTTATTCATGCTTGCTGCAATTCCATTTATAACTGGTATATTAGGCTATTTTATTTTATCTGAAATTGTAAGCCGTTCAACTTTGTTAGCTATGATAATTGCCTTTATAGGCATCTCTTTTATGATTATTAGTGATTATAAAACTGGAAGTATAACTGGTGCATTTTTAGGTTTAATGGCTGCTACTGGTTTTTCTTTATATACCATAACAATTCGATGGAAACCAAAAACACCAAAGTATACGACTGTTTTATTAGCAGGGCTTATATGCTCGATATTTTCTTTTATTGTTCTTAATTTTTCTGTTGATAATCTTATTAAAATTCCAATTTTGAATATATATCTCAGTTTGTTACATGGATTAATCGTTGCTATAGGTTTTATTCTTTATAGTATAGGAGCAAAACATCTTCCTTCTGCAGAATTGGCTTTGTTAACTATGCTAGAAATAGTTGGTGGTGTTATATGGGTTTGGATACCAATATTTGGAATAAATGAAATACCAAATGTATCAATTTTAACTGGTGGCTTTACTATTATGCTTGCAATCGTGTATTATAGTTTTAATTTAAAAGAGAAATATTAATATTTGAGTTTTAAATAATTGTTTTATAGTTATCGAAAATTTTTAATTATGTTAAATTTCAATGTATGCAATCTTATCAACTTTTTATTCATTTATCAAAAGATACTAAAATCTTAGTAGGTAAATTGGGAATGTTTAATTTTTTAAAAGGAACATATGTTTATACAGGTTCTGCAAAGAGAAACTTAGACTCAAGATTAAGAAGACATTTTACAAAAGAAAAAAAACTTCATTGGCATATAGACTATTTTTTAAATTATAAAAATATAGAAATTATAAAAGTAATTAAATCTAAGCTTGATGAATGTAATTTAAACCAGAGATTGAATGGTAAAATTTTAGCAAAAGGTTTTGGAAGTTCTGATTGCAGACAGTTTTGTAAAAGTCATTTAAAGTATATTCATTAAATTATTTAAGGGGTCATTTTATGTCTGTTTTAGAATTTGGTATTCAAACAAATGGTATTAAGCATACTCATGAAGACCCAATGCCAAATATTGATAAAAGGTTTCATATGGTTAAAGAATCAGGTGTTTTTGATTATGTAGACAAAACCCCAGAACTGTCTGAAATAGAAGAATTTAAAAAATGCAGTAGAAAATACCAACTGCCTGTAAAGGCTGGAGGCTGGTTTTATAAAATAGGGGAACATAGAGAGTTATTTAAAAAAAATTTTAAAACTGCAAAAGAACTTGGTTCGTCAATTCATAATACACAGATTCTATCTACCAAAAGTAATGGAATCTTAGCAACTGATCTTGATATAAGAGATGTCTATTTAGAAGCTTACGACTTAGGATGTAAATATGGAGTTACACCATGTTTTGAGGTTCATGTAAATATGTGGAGCGAGGACTTTTTAAGAGTTTCACGTGTTGGTAAATTGGTTGAGGAAGCAGGGGTAGAGTTCAATATGACTCTTGATCATAGTCATGTAATTTTTAAAATAAACAACCCTAAAGAGCAAAAAGTTTTTAATATAGATAAACAAATTTTATCTGGCGAACTTGTTCTTGATCCTTTTTCAAAACGTAATGTAGTAGAAGAGTGGATTAATTTTGGGTGGGTAAGACATTGTCATGCGAGGTCTGCAATTCCTAATAATCCTCTAAATATTTTTGGTAAGCATCCAGATGGTTCAATTGGAAGAGGAATCCAATATCCATTCAAAGAACCTAAGGTAAATGATTATCATGAAAAGTGGGATATAAACTTATTAGAACCTTGGAAGGAATGTATAAGAACTCTTATGAAGTATCATCTACAAGATAAAAAATCAAAACTTGGTCAGATTTCAACTGAGTTTATTCCTAACACAGATTATGGTGAAGGTTGCAAATATTCTTTATTTGAACAAAGTGTAGAATGTACAAAATGGATGAAAGATACTTGGAATAAGATAAAAGACAATTACTAATTAGGTATCTCTGATTCTCCTAAATCCCAAAAAATACCTCCCATTAATTTTAATCCAGATTTGCTAATGCTTTCAAGCATGTGTTCATTTGGCGCATGTTGTGAACATGCCTTATAGGAGTGTGGAATCCATATTGTAGGTATTTTTAGTATATCAGAAAAAGCATCATTTGGAAGTGTCCCACCTAAATTTGGTAAAACATCTATTTCCATACCAGAAGTTTTTTTTAATGATTTAATAGTCCATTTAACCCAAGGATGGTTAGGATCTAGTCTGGTTGCAGACATAAAACCTCTTGTAGACTTAATTTTAACTATATTAAAACCTTTTTCATCAAGATGATCTCTAATTTTTTTTAAAAAAGTTTTTGGATCAGATGGAACTACATATCTAATATGACAATTTGCAAAGGCTTCATGTGGGATTGCATGCATTGGTTTTTCAGGGTTTCCTGTTTTGAAAGATAAGATTTCGAGAGTGTTCCATGCGAATACCTTTTCTTCTGGAGATAATGTTTTTTCTCCCCAATTTAAATCAATTTTTGGAGTATCATCATTATGTGAAATATTGATTTTTTTTAGGACTTTTTTTACTGATAAAGGAATTATTTTTGGTTTTAAACCTTTAACTTTTATTTCCCCCCTTGAGGAAATCAAACTTGAAATTGCATGTGCTAGTATAATACCAGGATTTGACAACAAACCTCCCCAATTACCTGAATGATGAGCACCTTCCCTTAAATTTACTTTCATTGTAAAATTAAAAACACCTCTAGACCCCATGAAAATTGTAGGCCTTTCTATATTGAGTCTTGGCCCATCAGAGGCTATAAGAACATCAGCTTTTAAAAGCTTTTTATTTTTAAGACAAAACTCTCTTAAGCCTGGAGATCCGTTTTCCTCTCCAGTTTCGATTAATATTTTTATATTAAAGCCTAATTTATTTTTTCGAACTTTTAATACATTCTTAATTGCAGCAAGGTTAATCGTATGTTGTCCTTTGTTATCCGCAGTACCTCTTCCATACAAACGTCCATCTTTTTTTATGAGTTTCCAAGGGGTTAGATCATTGTTCCAGCTATCTTTTTCACCCATTACAACGTCTGCATGGCCATACATTAGAACTGTAGGAAAATCATCAGACTCATGTCGATTAGCCAATAAAAAAGGACCTTTGAATTTTAAGTCTGTGTTTTCATAAATTTTACAGTTAAATCCGATTTTAGTTAAATAAGGAGTAATTTCTTTAATTAAATAATCATATAAATATGATATCATTTTTGGATTTTGACTCTCTGTTGGAATTGAAATTCTTTTGGAAAGATCTTTAAAAAAACAACCACTATTATAATATTTTTCTAATAATTCTATTACTTTTTTTCGACTCATGTAATTTTCCCATCAAAATAAAACTTAAAAATGATCAATCCTCTCCTGTTTATCTCGCCAAAATGTATATAATCCAGCTGATACAATTATTGCTGAACCAATTAACACTGGAATTTCTAATATCTCATTAAATATTACAATCCCTATTATGGAAACAAAAACTAATTGAAGATAATTAAACGGTTGTAAAATTGAGGCTTCTGAAACTTGATAGGCTCTAATTACAAAATAATGTGCTGTCATTCCTAAAATACAAATAATGAGAATCCATAACCAATCAACTGGTTTTACATCAACTGAAAAAAAAGGTCCAACAAAAGAAAGTATAAAAGCACCTGCAAATCCTGTATAAAGAAAACTTGTATTACTAGAGTCATATCTTGAGACAAAACGAGTCAAAACTTGATATAAGGCGTAAGAAAAAGCACATCCAAGTGCTAAAATAAGGAATGGGTCGAAAACTTTAAAACCAGGTCTTAGAATAATTAAAATTCCAATAAATCCAAAAAAAATAGCTGTCCATCTTTTCCAGCCAACTTTTTCATTTAAAAATACTACTGATAATGCTGTAACTACTAAAGGTCCAACTGCAAAGATTGATGAGGTTTGAATTAAACCAAGCTTTAAAAAACAATAATGAGCAAAACACATTTGTATTGCCAACATTGATCCTCTGAATATTTGTATTATTTTTTTCTTACTTTTTGAAACAATAATTATTGTTTGATTATTTTTTGAATTCATAAATATTAGAAACAAGGCAAAAAACCAATACCTAAACATGTTTAATGTAATAACATTATAATGTTCAGACAAATATCTTGTGACACCATTCATTATGGAAAAACACAAAACTGCAAAAACTAGAAAAAAGATACCTAGTTTATTTTCTAAAAAAGACAAAATTTTAATACCTGATTAATTAATATGTTAACTTTAATTTAAAATAACTTTAAATTAAATAAACTTTTAAACTAATCTTTTATTAATTTAACTTTTAGATGTTTTAATTATTATGATAATTTGAAATAAATTAAATTTATGGAGGTTTTAATGAGCCTAGAATTTTTAACTGATGAATTTTTAATAGAAAACAATAATTTTGATCGACCAGTTATTGTAACTGGTGCTGGTGGTTGCATAGGGAGTTGGGTTATGTCTATATTACATAGATCTAATATCAAGTGTATAGGCTTAGATCTCACAGATAACAAAGCTAGATCCGAGCTTATTTTAGGCAATGAATCATCAAAATTAAATTGGGAAAAGTGTGATATTACTAACTTCCTAGATTTAAAAGAAATATTTTTAAGAAATAAACCTTCAGCAATTATTCATCTTGCTGGACTACAAGTTCCTTTTTGTGCAGCTAATCCAGCGCTTGGGGCTAGAGTTAATGTTGAAGGAACGATCAACATTCTTCAGCTAGCAAAAGAAATGAATATCAAAAGAACTGTTTATGCTTCGTCAGTCGCAGCACTTGGAATGCCTCCTTCAGGTCCCTGGAAAGAGACATTGTATGGAGCTTATAAACAAGCAAATGAGCATACAGCATTTGTATATTGGTCAGACTGGAAAGTACCTTCAATTGGTATTCGACCTAATATAGTTTATGGTTTGGCTAGGGATCAGGGCGTTAGCTCAAAAAATACATTAGCTATTCAAGCCGCAGTTCTTGAAAAAGAATACGAAATACCTTGTAAAGGTAAATACAGTTGGCTTTATGCTGGCGAAGCTGCATCAGCTTTTATAATGTCAGTCTCTAAGGACATAAATAATGCATTAGTTTTTAATCTTAATGGACCTTGTGAGACTATTGAAAATGGTATTTCAATCATTAAAAAATTAAATACTAAAGCAAAAATTACTTGTTCAGGGAATTCATTTCCATTCCCACCAGATCTAGATGATATGCCTTTAAGAAATCAAATTGGAGATTATCCATCAATTTCTGTTAAGGAAGGGATAAAAGAGACCTTTAAAGCATTTGATTTATTGAAAGAACAAGGAAAGTGTCCTGATTTACCGCAATAAATATTTTAAGGAAGTTTCATGACAAAAAATAAAAATGATTATGTACCTCTAAAATTAAATTTAAGAAAACCAAAATCAGATAAAGAAATGCAAACTCTTTCCAAAGGTTATTTGGATGATATGAGAAGACGCCATACTATTAGAGATTTTTCAGAAAAGAGTATTTCTTTTAAAGTTATAGAAAACTGTATAAAGGTAGCATGTTTAGCTCCTAGTGGAGCAAATCAACAACCATGGCACTTTACTGCTATTTCTGACCAATATATTAAAAGAGAGATAAGATTAGCTGCAGAAAAAGAAGAAAATAAATTTTATAATAAATTAAAAAACGATGAATGGCTAAGAGCTTTAGAACCACTTGGAACAAATTCTAATAAGCCACATCTGGAACTAGCGCCATGGTTAATAATTATTTTTTCAGAGAGGTATGGTCTAAATAGAGATGGTACTAAATATAAAAATTATTATGTTCATGAGAGTGTTGGTATAGCTACTGGTTTTCTAATTTCTGCTTTACATTTATCTGGATTATATTGTTTAACTCATACTCCCAATCCTATGGGTTTTCTAGGAAAAATTTGCAAAAGGCCTATTTCAAACAAAGCAAGCTTAATTTTAGCAGTAGGTCACCCTAGTAAAAATGTAACTATACCTGCAGCATCTAAAGTAAAAAAGTCATTAAAAAATGTGCTAACAGTATTTTGAAATACAAATAAAATAAAATTGAATAATCTAAAAAATATCTTTTACTTTTTTTATTATTTATTAACATATTTTTAATGAAAATTTTATTATATTATGTTTGCTTATGAATAACTATGATGAAGAAAGAACTTTTAAGTTAAAAAAACTTTATACAGGTGCAGTAACTGATATTTTGGATTCTTTAGGAGAGGATTTTAGAAATCAAACTTTGCCTAATGATTTAAGGCCATTAGATAAAAAAATGAAAGTAGCTGGTCCTGTATATACAGTTAGAGGTGCAAAAAGATTTTTTGATGATGGTGAAGATCCTAGATATAAGCAAATGGATATGTTAGACGGAATTTTTCCTAATTGTGTCATTGTCATGGATTCAGGTGATGAAAAAAAAGCAGCTCATTGGGGCGAACTAATGAGTAAAACTTCACTTGAAAAAGGTGCCATTGGAGCTGTTATATATGGAGGTATAAGAGATACTCATCAAATTATTGAAGAGCATAAGTTTCCAGTTTTTGCTTGTTATCACTCGCCTCTTACAGCTGTTTTTAGATATAATATAGTAGATTTCAATACACCCATTATTATTGGAAATGTTAATATCAATCCGGGTGATTATATATTAGGTGACATAGATGGAGTAGTATGTATACCAAATAAGGTAATTGATGAAGTAATAAATCAGGCTTCCATAGTTAAAGAAAAAGAAGATATAGTTCGAAAAAAATTATCTAATGGAGAGAATATAAGAAATTTATTTGAAAAATATAAAGTCTTTTAATAAGTAATTAAAATTTTAATATGATTGACTCTAAGGTAATAAAAAATTTTAAAAAAAATGGTGCAGTTGTTTTAAGGGGAGTATTTTCTGATTGGATAACAAATTTAAGAGCAGGGGTTGAAAAGTTAATTCTTAATCCAAGTCCAAGAGAAAGATCTTACAAACCAGAAGATGGAACAGCACCTTTTTTTCAAGACTTATGTAATTGGAGAAGAATTGATGATTTTGAGAAATTTATAACTCAATCAAATATATCAGAAATCGCAACAAAACTTATGGATTCAAATTATGCCAGGTTTTTTCATGATCATGTTTTAGTAAAAGAGCCTGGTTCATCAATAGTTACACCATGGCATCAAGATCAACCTTATTACTGTTTAGAAGCAAAAAAAAATGTAAGTTTTTGGATACCACTTGATAAAATAGACTCAAAAAAATCTTTAAAATGTATTTCTGGATCTCATCTTTGGGGAAAAATTCATAAACCCAAACGATTTAACGGAGAGGATCTTTATGAGAATGATAAATCAGAAGAAATGCCAGATATAGATAATAACATTCATGAATATGAAGTACTTAATTGGGAATTGACTCCGGGTGACGCCATTGCATTTAACTTTAAAGTTATACATGGTGCTGATGCAAATTTAAATAATATATCAAGAAGAAGAGTTTTTTCAGCAAGATGGGTTGGAGATGATGGTTTTTTTGTGGATCGAAAAGGAAAAGGATCTCCTCCATTTGATCACTTGAAATTAAAAACTGGAGATAGTTTAAATATAGCAGAATTTCCAATAATATATTCAAATGAATAGTGCCCTTAAAAATGAAATACCAAAAAAAATAATTGAAAAAGTTACTCAATTATTTAATAAAAATGAATTTGAAAATTTAGATAAGTTTTTAAACAAATTGCTTAAAGATTTTCCAGATTCATTTTTTTTGTATAATGTAAAAGGCGCAGTGTTTTCTTCGAACGGAAACTTCGAGAGTGCGATTAAGGCATTTAAAAAAGTCAATCAATTAAATCCTCAATACTCTGATGCTTATAATAATTTAGCGGTTATTTATCAAAGAATTGGAGATTATAAAAATTCTATTATTTGCTATAAAGCTGCATTGAAAATAGATAAACACTATGCTGAAGGTCATAACAATATAGGCGTTACTTATAAGCAAATAGGTAAATATGATTTAGCAATCGAATCTTTTGAAAAGGCTATAGAGTTGAAGCCGAATTTTTTTGAAGCTTATAATAATTTAGCCTCAACTTTTCAACGTATTGGAAAGCTTGATTTAGCGATCAAGTATTTTGAAAAAACTTTAAAAATTAAGCCTAACTTTTCTAAATCTTTAGCCCAGCTTTTGCACCTTAAAAGACAAGTTTGTGATTGGGAAAATGATCATGAAATTGAAGATTATTGTCAAAAATTGGGAGTAATTGGTGATAATGTCCAACCTTTTTCTACGTTGTCATTAGAAGATAATCCAGAAAGACAAATGATAAGATCAATACGATTTGCAAGTCAAAGATTTAATCAAAAAAGTAAAGAAACATTTTATATCAAAAAAAATATAAATAGAAAAATCAAAGTTGGTTACTTTTCTTCTGATTTTCAAAGTCATGCAACTATATATCTGATGATGGGATTATTAAAAAATCATAATAAAGATATTTTTGAAATTCATATTTACAGTTATGGAAGTAATAAGTCTGACTCATGGAGAAACCTTGTTAAGGAAAATGTTAACCATTTTTTTGATGTAGCTAAATTTTCTAATGAAAAAATTGTGAATTTAGTAAGAAGTCATAATTTAGATATTGCTATAGATTTAAAAGGGTATACTCAAAATTCTAGATCTGAGTTATTTGCTTTTAAACTATCTCCTGTTCAAATTAGTTACCTAGGATACCCAGGCACTTCTGGATGTAAATATTTTGATTATTTAATCGCAGATAAAGTGTTAATTCCAAATAATTTAAGGAAATATTATACAGAAAAAATTATTTTCTTACCTAATACATATCAACCAAATGATAATAATCGTAAAATATCACAAATTACTACTAGTCGTTTCGATTTTAACTTACCTTCCAAAGGCATGGTTTTTTGCAGTTTTAATAATAATTATAAAATAACTACTTCTGAATTTGAAATATGGATGCGAATATTAAATAAAATTAATAATAGTGTATTATGGTTATTAAAATCAAATAAATGGGTAGAAAAAAATTTAAAAACTGAAGCTAAAAAAAGAAAGATTAATGAGAATAGAATAATTTTTGCTGAAAAAATATCACCGGAAAAACATTTAGAAAGACATAAACACGCTGATCTTTTTTTAGATACATTCAATTGTAATGCTCATACCACAGCCAGTGACGCTTTATGGACTGGTTTACCTGTAGTAACAAAAATAGGAAATCAATTTGCTGCCCGAGTTGCTTCAAGTTTATTAAGCTCTGTAGGTTTAACAGAGTTAATAACAAAAAATGATCATGAATATGAATCATTAATAATTAATCTTGGACAAAATGTTGCAAAATTAGATCAAATAAAAAAGAAGCTTATAAATAACTCTAAATCCTATCCACTTTTTGATACAGAATTATATACTTATAATTTTGAAAAAGCACTTAAACTTGTGTATGAGTGTAATAAAAACAATTTGAAAACAAAAGACTTAGTGATGTAATATATTATTTTAACCAATTAATACTTAGAAATAAAAATGTATATAATTTCAAAACTGTTAATAATAATAATAATTTTATTTCCAAACTTATCTCTTGCAGAAATTAATAAATTTATAAGTTATAAAGATGCTTGGATAAAATTACCAATTGGTAAACAAAAAGTTACAAGTGGTTATATAAAAATTAAAAACCTATCAAATAAAAATTTAAAACTAATTTCAATAAATTCTGACTTTTCTGAAAAAACTGAAATTCATAAAATGAAAGTAGTAAAAAATGTCATGAAAATGAATAAGGTTAATTTGGGAATTCTTTTGCCCAGTAATAAAGAAATAGAATTTAAATTAGGTGGATTACATATAATGTTTTTAAAAATAACTAAAAAAATTAACTTAGACGAAATAAAAAATGTTTATTTTAAATTTGAAAAACATGGTATTTTAAAAATACCAATGAAAGTGAAGAATGGAAATCATTTAAAAAAACATAAACATTGATATAATGTAATAATAAGTTTTTTTTACATGTACTAATATAAAATACTTAAGAATGATTTTTAAAAATGTTTAACACTGTCTTGGATTTTTGGTTCACTGAAATAAAACCATCTCAATGGTGGAAAAAAAATTGTAATTTTGACAAATTAGTAAAAAAAAATTTTTTTAAGCTTTATAACAAAGCCATTGGATGTGAGCTTTATCAATGGAGATCTATTTCAAGAGGGAGGTTAGCAGAAATAATAATTTTAGATCAGTTTTCAAGAAATATTTTTAGAAATTCTCCTAAAGCATATCAAAGCGACTCTCAAGCCTTGTCGTTAACTCAAGAAGCTGTTTTATTAAAAGTAGATGAAAATTTGAATGTGAATGAAAAATTATTTTTATATATGCCTTTTATGCATAGTGAGTCTCTAAAAATTCAGAAGTTATCAATTAAATATTTTAAAAATTTAGGTTTGAAAAAAAATTTTGAATATGCAAATAAACATTATGAAGTAATTAAAAAATTTGGAAGGTTTCCTCATAGAAATAAAATACTTAATAGAAATTCATCAATAGAGGAAATTAACTTTTTAAAAAAAACCGGATCAAGGTTTTAGCTTTAAAATAAATTACATTGCATATAATTTAAATATGAAAATTATAAAAAAAATATCCAAATGTAAAACCTTTTTTTAAATCAAAAGTAAGAAGGTTGATAAATTAAATTATTGGAAATTAAGTTTTAATCGTTTTGTAAATGTATTTTTTTTGCAAAATGTTAGTATTCAAATTAGATTATGGAGAACTTCAAGAATATGTTAGTTAAGGTTAGATAAATATCAGCAAAATCAAAAGGTATATAAAAAATACATAATTTTTTTTTCGAAAAAGCCTTTATTTATTTTATGTTAAAAAAAATTATCTTATTCTATCAAAAAATTATATTTATAAAACTTTATAGGGCTTAGGACTTTAATCTTAATAAAAAAAAGTTAAAGGAATTAAAAAGTTGTTTTAATTAAATTTGATTATAAGATATATTAACTTTATTTAGGTTAAATATTTTATGGGATTTTTTAGTTTTATTTTTGGAATAATTTTGGCCTCATTATTAATAATTTTTTTTCCAGAAATTAAGTATTTTTCCGTTGAGTGGGGAGTAAGAGATTTTTTGGTCTCATGGTTGCAGTCTTGGCCAGAATAAATTTGTTTTGTTTTTATGAATAATTCTAAATATTTGCCAGCTAAAGTATGGTTATGGGATAAAGAAAATGGGGGTAAATTTTCAAAAATTAATCGTCCAGTCTCAGGCCATCAATTTGTTAAAAATTTACCGGTTGGCAAACATAAAATTCAGCTTTATTCACAGGGAACTCCAAATGGTGTGAAAGTCACAATACTTTTAGAAGAACTTTTAGAACTTGGTATAAATGAAGCTGAATATGATGCATGGTTAATTGAGATTAGTAAAGGGGATCAGTTTGGATCAGGTTTTGTTGAAATTAATCCTAATTCTAAAATACCGGCTTTAGTAGATCGATTAGAAAAAGAACAGATAAATGTTTTTGAGTCAGGAGCTATACTTCTTTATCTTTCAGATAAATTTCATAAATTTTTGCCATCTACTTCTAGGCATAAAACCGAATGTTTAAATTGGCTTTTTTGGCAAATGGGAAGCTCGCCATATTTAGGTGGTGGTTTCGGTCATTTTTACGCGTATGCCCCCAAGAAATTTGAATATGCAATTGATAGATATACTATGGAAACAAAAAGACAATTAGATGTTTTAGATAAACATTTGTCTAAAAATGAATATTTTGGTGAGAGTTATTCTATAGCTGATATAGCAATATGGGCATGGTATGGTCAACTTGTGCTTGGAAAATTATATAATGCAAGTGAATTTTTAAATGTGAAAAGTTATAATTATATATTAAATTGGGCAGAAAAAATAAATAAAAGACCTGCCGTTCAAAGAGGTAAAATGGTTAATAAGTTATCAGGTAATTTAAATTTTGCAGTTAGAGAAAGACATTCCAAAGAGGATTTTAAAATTTAGTAATAATTAATTTATTCACCCATTACTTCTAAAACCTTATTAGCATAATTTATATCTTTAATAGATTTTTTTAATTTACCTATTTCAAGATTGACTTTTTGAAATTCAAACCAATTAGTATTATTACTATTAATTTGAATATTTTTTCTCATCTGTTCAAACTTAATTTTTTTTTCTTTTAATTCATTAATTATTAGCTTCTTATTTTTAATTAAACTTGAATCAAACTTTTGATTTTTTGATTTGTAATTTACTTTACTTTTTATAAATATTTCAAATGTTTTGTTGACTATTTCTAAATCTTTTAGTCTTTTATCCAATAGTAGTAATTCAGTTTTAACATCATTGAATCGATTTTTGTTTTTATACTTTTTATTATTCAGTAAAGCTTTATTTAAATACTTATCTATTAAAAGATTTACTTTTTTTAAAGCTTTTGATTTTTCAACACTGCTTAGTACTTCATTGTTTTTAATCATAATAGATATTTTTTGTGATAGAAATTTAATTTTATCAAAAAAGTCTTGTTTATTAATTTTTTTTAATCTTATGTCATTATATAAATTATCAATTTCAAGAAGTAATATCTCCTTATTTTTAGTTTGCAATTTAAATGCTTTTATATTTTTAAGTGTTGAACCTTTAACTTCTCTTCCAAAGTCATCAATGATATAGATTAAACGAGGATTATCATTAAACGAATCATCTTTTATCTCAACATGATGATCAACCTCCTGAAATACAGTTGTATCATTTGAGCTGCCTGTATGACTTTTTTGTTTTGGAGTGCAATTAGAGTCACCAGTATCGTGACAAGCAGAAGATTGACTGCATATTGCAAATAAAAATATTGTAAAAGATAAAAATATGATTTTCATTTTGTAAACAATTAAAAAAGATTTGTATTAATATTTACGACAATTTTTTAAGAAAATTAAAAACAATTTCATTAAATTTAGATGGTTGTTCTATATTAGTTAAATGGCCTGCATTTTTTATAATTTTTAGTTGGCTTTTTTTAATTAATTTATTTATTTTTTTTGACATAGTTACTGGAGTTAGGGAATCTTTTTCACCTACAATTATCAAAGTTGGTTTATCAATGAGTTCAAATACTTTTTCATGACTATACTTAAATGAAGCGTCTATGGTTTTAATATAACTGTCTTTATGCAGAATACTTATTGAATTAATTAATTTGTTTAATGCTTTTTTGTTAGAATGATCTCCTATTAGTGTTTTTGAGACATTTAAAGCAATATCCTTTGGCTCTAATCCATTTAACAAAGGTTTTTTTCTACTTTCAATAAATTTTAGAATTTGAGTATCATCCAGATTTGAAAGTCCAAAATGAGTGTCACACAATATAAGAGAATTTACTAATTCTGGATATTTTTTAAAAAAAAGACAAGCTATTTGTCCTCCCATAGATAATCCAACAAGATGAGCTTTTTTTCTATTAAAATAAACAATTACCTTTTTTAAATCTTCAATGACAGAATCAAATTTTAGAGAACCTTTATAATCATCACTTTCACCGTAGCCTCTTGTGTCCCAAGCTACACATAAAAATTTTTTGGAAATATATTTAAGGTTATCATCCCAATTATTTTTGTTTCCACCAATACCATGTAAAAAAATAACTAACTCACCGGAACCACAAAATTTTATTGAAATCCTTGGATTTGAAGAGATATAGGCTTTTTTAAACATAATTAAATACAAAATTAATAAAATTATAATCTTATTTTACAAATATTTTATCAAATAATACTTTTATTTTTTTTATACAAATAAAAAATGAATAAGATTATTACTATGTTTGATAAATTCCAAAAAATACTATTTAAAAATCCGAATGTATATGAATTGGTTAAATCAAAAATTTTACCAGACCCCCAACCTCCAAGTAACATTCCGATTACAGTAGTAAAGATAACTAAGCCAACTCTTTCTGCAACCTGGTTAGCTGGTAAAAATTTTCTTATTATCAGCGCATATGATGGAACTATACCGCCTTGTGATAAACCAAATAATATAGAAACTATATACAAAGAATTTATATCAGAAAAGGGAATGAATAAAAACAAAGTAAAAGCTTGAAGAGAAGAACCTAAAAGTAAAGTTTCTATAGGACCAATTTTATCAGCAATATAGCCAAAATAAACCCTACTTAATACCGCGCAAAATAACATAATTGATAAAATATTACTTCCAATACTTAATCCGTAACCTTGTTCTACACATAATGGGATTATATGAACTTGTGGAGTTGACATACCTACACAACACCCAATACCAGCTATCATTAGCAAAACTTGTAATTTACGATTTGATATATTTAAACTTTCTTGTTTGTTTTTATAAAATTTAATGTTTTTTTTATCCGTTGTTGCTTTAGACTTCATTTTAAAAATGAAGTAACTAATTGGTGGTAAAATAATTATGGATAAAACTCCAATTAAAACATGAGAGCTTCTCCAATCACCATCTTTCAAAAAATTTTCAAGAATAAATGGCCAAATTGCTCCAGAAAAATGTTGGGCACTAGCCACAATCGAAACAGCTAATCCTCTTTTCTTTTCAAAAAAATTTGATATATCAGCCATCATTGGACCAAAAAAGGCACCTGATGATGTACCTAAAATAAACTGAAACAATGATAAAATTGTTAAATTTGAAGAGTAAATAGAAAAAAAATAACTAATGATTAAGGTAAGAAAAGCAAATATTACTGGTTTAGCTATTCCAAATTTATCAGTACATTTCCCAATTATTATATTTCCAATTCCAAATCCAATCATCGTAGATATGTAGGGAATAGTTGAAGATGAGCGGTTTACATTAAATTCAGTCTCTACAGCAGGCATAATCATTACTACAGACCACATGCCTATACATCCTATTGCGCATATTACAAAAACTAGGGCTAGTCTTAACCATGCTAATTTACTATCTAATTCAATTTCAATTTTTTTGTACATTGTTAAAATGATTTTGACTAAAATTATATAATTAGCTTTACTCTTTAATTATAAAAATTAAAATAAAAAATATGTTATCCAATGAACAAAAGACATTTTATGATCAAGAAGGATATCTCTTGGTAGAAGATGTAATTTCTTCTAAACAGCTAAAAAAAATACATAAAATTACTAACGAATTAATTGAGAACTCTAAACATATTAATGAGAATAATCACATATATGATATAGAAAAAGGGCACAGTAAAACTAGACCTAGATTAACAAGAATTAAGCAACCACATAAAGTTAATAATTATTTTTGGGATGTCATTAAAGAATCTAAAATAGAACAAATATTAATAGATCTTTTAGGTAAAGATATTTCACTTAAAACAAGTAAACTTAATACAAAATATCCTGATGGAGGTTCTGCTGTAGAGTGGCATCAAGATTGGGTTTTTTATCCACATACTAATGATGATGTTTTGGCTTTAGGTTTAATGTTGAACGATGTAGATATTGAAAATGGTCCTCTAATGGTAATACCTAAAAGTCATAAAGGACCTGTATTAAGTCATGAAAATAAAAAAGGTTTATTTTGTGGTGCTATTAATCCATCTGATCCTCATTTTGACTTTAGTAAAGCAGTTACTCTTACTGGAAAGGCTGGATCAATGACTATTCACCATGCAAGAACTTTACATGGTTCCGCTGTTAACAAGAGTAAGAGAACTAGAAATATTTTGTTTTATGAGTGTAATTCAGCTGATGCATGGCCTTTGGTTGGAACAGGTGCTTACTTAAAAAACACATCACCAGTTAATCTATGGGAACAATTAAAATCTCAAATGGTTTGTGGAGAAGTTTGTGTAACACCAAGAATGAAAAATTTACCTATTAGAGTCCCTTTGCCTCCACCCCCAGATTATGGATCCATATTTACAACGCAAAAAACTGGAAAAGCGAAATCAGCATTTTAATGATAGGAGATTAATAATTGGCAGTTACTTGGCCTCATGTAGTAGAGGATAATTTTTTAGATAAGCGATGTTTTGACTCATTATTACAATTTTATGATCAAAAAATTGAAGATGATAAATTTGGTATAAGTAAAAATAAGGTTTGGCTTGACGGCTCAAAGAAAATTGAGGGTAACTTATCTCAAAAGTTTTTACTGCAATTTCATAATGATCATACCCATAAACTTTTAGCTGTTCTAAAAAAATTGGCACCTGAAAGAATTGAACAAATAAAATGGCTAGAACTAAACTTAGTTTGGACTGGAAAAAACTACAAATATAGAATTCATGAAGATACACTTCAAAAATTACTTAGTGTTGTTGTCTATTTGTATCCAGAAAAAAATACAGGCACAATTTTATATTCTGATAATCTTGGATCAGATAAAAAAGAAATTAAATGGGTTCAGAATAGGGCTTTAATTTTTGCAAGAGAAAAGGGAGTGACTTGGCATTCTTATGAAGGAGATGGAAAAGCTACCAGATATGCTCTAGTTATAAATTTAAGATCAGATGAAACTATTGAATAATATTTGACAATGAATTTCGAAGAATTTCAAAAAAGGTTAAAACAAAAAGAAAATGTTTTAAATGTTACTATTACTGATGACACATCAAAAGAAAATATAATTTATAACGTTAAGAATGAAACTTCGCTTTGGAGGGCTCAAACTTTATTTACCAAAGAACCTCATACAATAAGTTGGATCAGAGGTTTTAAAAAAGGTTCAATATTCTTTGATGTAGGAGCAAATGTAGGAATGTATAGTATTTTTTCTGCAGTTATATCTAAAGTAAAAGTGTTTGCATTTGAACCAGAATCAAATAATTTTCAAATTTTGATGGAAAATATAATAAGTAATAAGTTAACTGATATTATAAAGCCATTTCCTATTGCAGTAGGTGACAAGTCAGCATTAACCACCTTATATTTGAGTGAGTTTAGAATAGGAAAATCTCACCATATGATTGACAAAGAATTAGACCATAACTTAAAAGAAACAACATATAAAATCAGTCAAGGTGTATTTAAAACTTCATTAGATGAATTAATAACAAAATGGAAATTTCCTATACCAAACTACTTAAAGATAGATGTTGATGGGGTAGAGAGTTTAATTATTAATAATGGTAGATCATTACTAAAAGAAAAACAATTACAGTCTGTGTCAATAGAAATTAATAGAAATAGAGAAGAGGATTTAGAGATTATTTCAATTTTTCAGAAAAGTAATTTTAATTATGATAATTCTCAAGTTGATAAAGCAACAAGAAAAACAGGTAAGCATCAAGGTTATGCTGAATATATTTTTTACAAATAAATTATTGATTTAGTTCTGTTTTAGTTTTTGTTTTTTTCAAAAAGAGATATATCATCCTCATATATACAGCTTAATTTTTTGAGTTGATGTTTTGATAATTCTAAACTTAAATGGCTACTATTAGATTTAACTCTTGGAAATTTTATTTCTCTTTTAAAAAAAGAGTTAATAGCTTTTTCAAAAATATCCAAAGTGTTTGTACAACAACATATATCAAAATAATCTAGATCTTTTCCAATAAAGAACGATTGGGGTAAAAAATGTTTATTTTCAAATTTTTTATTTTCTAATTTTTCTAAAACCATGTCTACTGAGTGTTCGAAAAATCCTGGATCTTTCCTATATAAAACTCGATTTGTATAAGCAGAAATAAATCTTTTAAATGGATCTCTTAATATGCAGGCTTTGAAGTCAGCTTTAACTATTTCAAATTTTTGTTTAGATGGAATAAATGAGGCAATTGACTTTTTATTATTAATTTCTTGGTTTTTATTTTGATCATTTAAATCAATAGGGGTGTTAAATTGATCTTCTAAACCACAGTGTTTTATAAAAAAATACTTAGCTGATGTATTAGCATTTTTTGGGATTGGATAATAAACAAGTTTTTGATTTAAATTATTAGAAAAAAAAGCGTATATTGACATGATTAATCTCTATTATTTTTTAACTTAATTTACCTTCAATTCTCATTTGTTTTCTTATTTTTGTAGCGCTTATTGAAGTTATAGATTCTTCAAAAACCTCCTCTTCAAAAACATATCCTACACCTCTACCATAAGTTATATTAACAATATTTGGCACAAGCATAATTTCATAATGAACTCCATATTCATAATCATCTCTAAGTAAATTATCCTTTATATCTTTACAGATTTCTTCAAAATTAAATGGATTGTCATCTTGTTTTTCACCACCAGAAACTCCTTTTACATCTCTAACTTGTATGATGACTTGTCTAGTTTTATTAAAACATCTTTTAAATAATTCCTGATGACCTTTATGCCATGGTTGCCATCTTCCTAACATTTGAACTGTAGGTTTTTTCCAATCAAACATACGATAAAATATCCTTTGCTATGGTTTTATGATTCTCTTCGTTCCAAGAAGATACTTCATAATCAACATTAATGGGTTTTTCAAAAATTTTATTAGTGTCTGAAAACCTTCCTTCATTTATTGTATTCATCCAAATTGTATAATCTGGTTTAAAAATTTTTCTAGTATTTTCTGTTGGGCATACGAAATCACATATTACGTATCTGCCATTTAATTTCTCGAAATCAGCAAAAGTTTTCATACGCAAGGATTGTCTTTTTCTTCCAGTCACAGAGAAATCCCAATCATTAGACATCTTTCTTATTTCATCAGCATTAAACCAAGCACATTTTAAAATTGGTTGCAATCTCTCACTTAAATATGTTTTACCACTTCCTGGCAGTCCCATAACTAAAATTTTCAATTAAAACACCTAAGAATTATAATATTTAATTTTACTACATAAATTTTTATTAATTTTCAATGAAAAAATAAACCTTTTAATATTTGATTTCTATTTTTTTATGAACTTGTTTTGGCAGATTTTTAAAAAGTTTGATAGTTAAAAGACCGTCTTTAAGTTTTGCTTCCAAAACTTCGATTAAAGGGCCTAATGTAAATTTTTTTTCAAAGGATCTTGTTGCAATACCTTTGTGCAAAATTTCTTTGTCATCGTGATTTAGAGTTTTATTTCCTCTTATAGACAAAAAATCATTTTCTAAAATTATTTCTAAATTTTCATGAGAAAAACCTGCAATTGCAATTTTAATCTCATAGTTTTGATCATCATATTTTATAATATCATAAGCAGGGTATGTATTGGGCTTTTGTTCTGATAACCTTGTGAGCTCATTAAATAATTCATCAAAACCTACAAAGGATTTTAAAAAAGGTGTTGGTAAAATACTCATTATTGTTTTAATCTGATAAACATAAATTTTTGACTATATAAAAAGTAACTAGGTCCTTCAAAATGAAATACATTTTTTTTTCGATTCCATTTCTAATACTATTCATGTCTAATGTCAAAGCTCACGATTGCATTTTAAAAGGAACGTCAGCTGAAGAAATAACTATATACAATACTTGCTTAGCTTCTAGTAAACAAAACAAGTCAAAAAACTCAGTTACAAAAGGTATGATGAAAATGAAGATACAAAATTTAAAAAATGAAAATTTATCTTTAAAAAACAAATTATTGGATGTTAAAATAAGATTTAATAACTTAAAGTCAATTATCGATTCATATACAAAATAATAATGTTAAAACTGATAATAGGTTATAAAAATAATAAAGAAAGATCATTAATTTTAGGGATATTCATATGTCATTATTTGATTTAAAAAATAAAGTCGCTTTGATCACTGGAGGTAATGGGGGCATTGGTTATGCTATAGCTGAAGCCATTGGAAAGAATGGAGCAAGTGTAATTATAGCAGGTAGGAGTAAAGAAAAAAATGAAAGTTCTTTAAATTCTTTAAAAGAAAATAAAATAATTTCTTCTTCGTTTTTAGTTGATGTTAATCAAGAAGAGTCTTGTAATGAATTGATACAAAAAACAAAAGAAACTTATGGAAAAATTGATATTTTGGTAAATAACGCCGGTACTAATATAAGGAAAAGACCTGAAAAATATGAATTAGAAGAATGGACCTCTATAATCAATACTAACCTGATAAGTATGTTTATTTGTTCTAAGGCTTGTTACTCCTCTTTTTGTGAAGCAGGGGGAGGAAAAATTGTCAACATAGGGTCAATGCATTCAATATTTGCTTCTCCTGTAGGAAGTGCTTATGCAGCTAGTAAAGGGGGCGTAGTTCAATTTACTAAAAGTTTAGCTAATGCTTGGGCCAAAGATAATATTCAGGTTAATGCTATATTGCCTGGATATATTGATACTGAGATGACAAGAAAAGCTAGAATTGACATACCTGAGTTGCAAAAAAGAGTAGAAGAAAGGACTCCTGTAGGTCATTGGGGAAAACCTGAGGATTTAGGAGGTGCAGCGGTATTTTTAGTTAGCAAGGCATCTGATTTTGTAACGGGTACAGCAATACCTGTTGATGGAGGATATTCTATAAATGGATAGTTATTATTGAAACTATACAATTTATTTCATATATAAATAGATATGACAGATGCTAAATCAAAAGCTTTAATCTACAAACCAACCAAAAGTGCAATGCAATCAGGCTATGCAGTTAAGGACTATTGGGAACTAAAAATTTTATCTAGTTCTAAATTGAATTTAGATCCTTTGATGGGTTGGGTTGGTAGTAATGATACGTCAAAACAGGTTATTTTAAAATTTAAAAATTTAGAAGAAGCCCAAGAATATGCTGAAAATAATAATATTTCTTATAGGGTTTTGAAAGAAGCTAAAAGAACTATAAAACCTAAATCTTATGCTGAGAATTTTTCTTTTAAAAGAAAAGGACAGTGGTCACATTAAATGACTTTAATAAAAGTTTATGGTGAACGCGGCAGGATTCGAACCTGCGACCTACTGCTTAGAAGGCAGTTGCTCTATCCAGCTGAGCTACGCGTCCAATGAAATGTAATATATAATAATTTTTCTAAATTTGAAGTTTAATTTTTAATTAATCTAAATCAATAATAAATACTTCTACTATTGCATGTCATCTCGTTGGGTATTTTATCAAAACTTTCAAGCTTATTTCCTACGCTTAACATTATTGGAGTAATAATAGACGTAACTTTATCTAATTTCCATGCAAAATCACTGGTTCTAAAAAATATTTTGTCTTCCCATAAAACATAAGATCCACTTTTCTTTGCCAGAACATCTCCTATATATTGAAACTTTCCATCAATTCTTCTGAAAACTATATCTTCAGTATCGTTTGCATTTCTAGAAAAAATGAATTCAAATTTTGATTTTTTTTCGATAATTTCTTCACAAATAAAACCAAAGTTGGGAAGCGAAACTTCATTTGCAAATAAAAACTTAAAGTTAAAAGTTGTAAACAAAATGATTAAGCTAAAAAAAAGATTAGTATAAAATAATTTTGATTTATTTTTTTTCATTTTCATCATTAATAACTTTATATTCCCCATCTATAATTTCTGTATTTCTTACATTAGTTTTTACACTATCTTTTGCTTGACTAAAATTAGAATCATTTTGATTAAAACTATAAACACTTTTAAAGTTTTTTGAATTAAATACATTTTTAAATTTTCTTGGAGTGATAAATATTAACCCAGGCAATGTTAATAAAATAGCAAAAATCCAATGCCATTCCAGTACATATATTATTCCATAAAAAGTTCCAATCATTAAAGGTAAGGAAAATTTCAAATAAATACATATAAAAATTATTAATATTGAAAGTAATTCTGAAAAAACATTGAAACCTATATATTCCAGAATATAATTAACTCCCAAAAAACCTGTAATTATATGAAAAATTATTAATAAAAATAATAAAAAAATAAAAAATATTCCAGCTTTTAATAAATGTAAAGGATTAACGTTCATTGAATATTAGTTTATAATAATCTTGCCTAAATACTTTTTTAAAAAAAAACTTTTTTCGCTAGCCCAAAAGCATTTCTTTTGATTAGGTATAGCTTGTAAATAATTTACTTTATCAATTAATTTATACTTCTGATTACATCCCAAGAAAGATAAGATTAAATTAGAATCTTTGAATTCAATTTTATCTTTTCTACCTAATTTTACAACAATTGATTTTTTATTAGCTTTAAAACATTGACCTATTTTATTCTTTTTACATTTTTCTTCTTTACTATTAACATTTTTTATATGTAAAATATTATTTTTTTCAAACTTAAAGCCATCATTATCAAGCATATTACAATTATCTTTTGGCGGAGAGTTTTTTTCTGAGAATTCACATTCAAACCAATAACCATCAAGGGTTTTTATTTCTTCAGAAAAAGATAAATTTGTAAAAAAGATGGCCAAGAATAATATAGTAAGATAGAATTTCATAACTTAAGTAAACTAAATATTAAAACTTTATAAATTAAATTATGGTTAAATTATGGTCGTAAAACCTTTAATAAAGAATAAAGATTTTGTTGCTTATATTTCAGATATTAACCTGTCTAAAAACCTTCCAAAAGAAATTTCAATAAAATTAGATGAGCTTATAAATAAATATGCAGTTTTAGTTTTCCCAAATCAAGATATTTCTGATGAGCATCAAGTTCAATTTACTGAAGTATTTGGAGATATTGAAGAGTCTGGAGCAAAATCTAATATAACAAAGCCTGAAGATAGAAGGTTATCAACTAAGTTGGCAGATGTATCAAATATAGATAAAAATTTAGATTTATTTAAAGAAAACGATCCTAGGCGAATATTTAATCTTGGAAATCGTTTGTGGCACTCTGATAGCTCATTTAAAACAATACCAGCAAAATATTCAATTCTTTCTGGTAAAACTGTTACTGAAAATGAAGGTAATACTGAGTTTGCTGACATGAGAGCCGCTTATGATGCTTTAAGTTTAGACATGAAAGAAAAGATAAACGATTTAATTTGTGAACATTCATTAATCTATTCCAGACAAAGGTTAGGATTTGATATGAATGAAGAACTTGACTTAAAAGAAATTAAAAATTTTTCGCCTGTCGAACAACCGTTAGTCCGAGAAATTCCAATGACTAAAAGAAAATTAATTTTTTTATCTAGTCATATTGGAAATATAAAAGGATGGATAAGACCAGATTCAATGTGTTTTATAAATGATTTAATTGAATTTTCTACTAAAGATCAATTTGTTTATGTTCATAAATGGAAAAAAAATGATCTTGTTGTTTGGGATAACAGACAAACTATGCACAGGGTTAGATGGTTTGATGATACCAAACAATTTAGAGATATGAGAAGAACAACAGTTTTAGGAGAAGAAAAATTAGTTAAATAGTTTTATATTTTAAACTTTGCTCTCATTTTTTTTAGAGCATTATCTAAATCATATATTAAATCTTCAATATTTTCTAATCCTACGTATATTCTTAAATAAGGTCCATCTGGTAAGTAACTGTTTTTAAGGGTTCTATTATTCACTAGGTCAGTCATAGTCATAAGACTTTCAAAACCACCCCAAGATGCTCCTTTTCCAAAAAGTTGACATTGATCTGCAAAATATTCAACAGCTTTTTCAGGAACTTTTTGGTTAAATTCTATGCCAAATATACCCGAGGCACCTTTAAAATCTCTTTTCCATAAATCATGATCTGGATGATTTTTTAATGCAGGATGAAAAACATTTTTAATATCTTGCTGTTTAGAAAAAAATATTGCAATTTTTTTAGAATTTTCGAATGACTTACTTAATCTTAAAGGCAAAGTTCTAAGTCCTCTTAAAGCTAAAAAAACATCATCAGGACCAACTGATTGTCCAGAATTTATTCGCCATCTTTTAAGTTGTGGAAGATATTTTTTATTAGCAACAGATACTCCTAACATTATATCAGAATGTCCTCCTATATACTTAGTTATAGCTTCACAAACAATATCAACGCCATATTTAATAGCATTAAAATATAAAGCAGTTCCCCAAGTATTATCCATTATAGTTAAAATTTTGTTATTTTTTGCTATTTTAACCACTTTTTTTATATCAATTATTTCAAATGTGTAAGTGCCAGGACTTTCTATATAAATCAATTTTGTATTTTTTTGTATCTTTTGAATTATATCATTTGGATCTCTTTGGTTATAAAAATCAAATTGAAAATTTAGTCTTGGAAACTCTTCTAAAACAAATCTTCTTACTGAACCATAGACGCAATCTGGAAATAATGCATGATCGTTACTTTTTAGAACAGCCATTAGACTGTTAGTTATTGCCCCCATCCCTGAAGAGGCTAAAAATGCTCCCTCAGCTTTATAAATTGTAGCAATAGCATGTTCTAAGGAGTCTGATGTGGGTGTACCATTTCTTCCATATGTATATTTTTTATTATCTTTATCTTTATATTCTTTCATTGTAGGAGAAAGAATTGTACTTACATGATAAACAGGTGGATTAACAATTCCATAATTATCACCTGGACTTAATCCAGAGTGAGTAGCCAATGTCTCAATATTATATATTCTCTTATGTTTTTTTTTCATCTATAAAATTAACTTTAACAAATATTTAAGTTTTTTCACTTTTTTCTTGAAACTATCTTTATATGTAAGTACATAATTAACCATTAATTCATGAATTGTCATGAGAAATTTTAATGGAGAGATAAATGAAGTTAAAAATGCTTTTAGCAACTACAGTTGCTGGAGTTATGGCTGCTGGTTCTGTACTAGCAGGCACTCTTGATGATGTTAGAGCTAGAGGAAAGTTAAATTGTATTATTAATACAGGTTTAGCTGGATTTGCCGCCCCTGATGATAAGGGTAAATGGCAAGGTTTTGACGTCGATTTTTGTAAAGCAGTTGCTGCAGCTGTTTTAGGTGATGCTGATAAAGTTTCATATACTACAGCTACTGGTAAAACTAGATTTACGAAATTAGCTGCTGGTGAAGGCGAAATATTATCTAGAAATACAACATGGACTTTTTCAAGGGATGTTGATTTAGCCCAAACTTTTATAGGTGTTAACTATTATGATGGTCAAGGTTTTATGGTTCCTAAGAAGTTAGGAGTAAAATCAGCTAAAGATCTTGATGGTGCTTCAGTATGTATTCAAACAGGAACTACAACTGAATTAAATCTAGCTGAGTTTTTTGCTGGAAATAATATGAAGTATAACCCTGTGCCAATTGAAACTAATGCAGAGGCTCAAGAATTGTATAAGGCAGGTAGATGCGACGTATATACTACTGATGCATCAGGTTTATATGCAACAAAAATGAGTTTTGATAATCCAGATGCTCATATGGTTTTGCCTGAAATAGTATCAAAGGAGCCACTAGGTCCTGTTGTAAGACATGGTGATGACCAATGGGCAGATATTGTATCTTGGGTTTTAAGAGCTATGATGGCTGGTGAAGAAAAAGGAATAACATCTAAAAATGTTAAAAAATTAGCTGGTCAAGATAATAAGGATAAGGAAATCAATCGTTTACTTGGAAAAGATCCTCTTCAAGGTCTTTCAAAGTTAGGTTTATCAGCTGACTGGGCAGTTAATGTTATTAGTCAAGTAGGAAATTATGCTGAAAGTTTTGAAAGAAACTTATATCCTTTAACTATTGTAAGAGGCATGAATGCTTTATATAAGGATGGTGGTCTACACTACATTCCTCCTATAAAGTAATTAATACTTTTAAGAATCACTTTTTAAACGTCTCTAATTTAATTTAGAGACGTTTTTTTATTGTTTTTAAATTTGTTTTTAAATTTTTTATTGGTATATATTATTACACTAATAATAAAGCGATTTTAGATAATGTTAAATAAACTGATTCCAATACCACTATCATTTTTAAGTAAATCATGGAGAAATGAAAAATCCAGAGAAATAGTTATCCAAATCTTTGTTTTGATCGCTTTAGGATGGTTTATTACTTGGCTAGCAGGTAATGTTGCGGGGAATTTTGAAAGATTAGGAAAAGATTTAAGTTACGAGTTTTTAGGGATTCCTGCTGGATATGATATAAATCAATATTTGATTCCTTATAACAATAGAGATACTCATTTAAGAGCTGCTATTGTTGGTTTATTGAATACAGGTTTAGTTGCCATTTGTGGAATAATCATAGCTACAATCTTTGGATTATTTTTAGGAGTTTTAAGGCTTTCTAAAAACTGGTTAGCCAGTAAATTAGCTTACTGGTATGTTGAGTTCACAAGGAATGTTCCTGTTCTGTTACATATATTACTTTGGCATGGAATTATAATCAATACATTGCCACATCCAAAAAAAGCGATTGATATTGGAGAAGTTGCTTTTCTTACAAATCGAGGTTTTTATTTGCCAAAACCATTAACAGAGTCTGGAATAGAATTAATTTATCTATTCTCTATAATTGGTATTATTTTTGCCATATTATTTGCTAGGTATGCAAAAAAATTGCAAGAAAACACAGGCAAACAATTACCAGTTTTTAGTATAAATTTATTAGTAATAACTTTTTTACCAACAATAGCTTTTTTTGTATCTGGTATGCCTGTTAGCTTTAGTATTCCTGCACTTAAAGGTTTTAACTTCAGAGGCGGTATTCAATTAAGTCCAGAATTAATAGCACTAACATTTGCTTTGGCAATATACACTGCTGCATTCATTGCAGAGATTGTTAGGGCAGGAATATTGGCTATAGATAAAGGGCAAAGAGAAGCAGCTGAATCAATAGGATTAAAAACAAACAGAGTAATGAGCCTTATAATTCTTCCTCAAGCAAGAAGAGTGATTATCCCACCATTGACAAGCCAATATTTAAATTTAACTAAAAACTCTTCATTAGCCATTGCAATTGGGTATATGGATTTAGTTGCTACTTTAGGAGGTATATCTCTTAATCAAACTGGCAGAGAGATGGAAACTATGGTACTAGTTTTGCTAATTTATTTAAGTGTTTCATTGAGTATTTCCAGCTTAATGAACTGGTATAATAATAAAGTAAAACTAGTGGATAGATAGATGGAAGTTAAAAACAAAAATTACTCTCCTGGCTCTTATCCAGATTTACCACCTCCCCCTGGTACGTTTGGAGTTATAGGTTGGATAAAACATAATTTGTTTTCTTCAATTAGTAATTCAATTTTAACTATTTTATGCATTTACTTAATTTATTTGCTTATTGACGGAGCAATAAATTGGTTTATTTTAGATGCTGTTTTTGATGCAAATGATAAACCTAGTTGTAGAAAATTAGGTGATGGTGCTTGTTGGGCGGTAATTACTAGAAGGGTAGGTCAATTTATTTATGGCTTTTATCCTGAACCTGAAAGATGGCGTGTTGACATTACCTTCATAATGTTATTTTTTGCAGCAGCTCCTTTACTGTATCCTGAGGTTGTATTTAGAAAATATTTGTTGTTGTTTAGTGGAATATATCCATTTTTAGCGTTCATTCTTATAAAAGGTGGATTTTTTAGCCTAAAATTAATTGATACAAATTTATTTGGTGGCGCCATGCTAACTTTAATTATTGGGGTTACTAGTATAGCATGTTCTCTTCCTTTAGGAATTATTTTAGCTTTAGGAAGACAATCAAATTTAAGATTAGTAAAAATACTAAGTGTTTGTTTTATTGAGTTTATGAGAGGAGTCCCTCTTATAACATTGCTTTTTGTAGCATCTACAATGTTAAATTACTTTCTTCCACCAGGAACAAATTTTAATTTATTAATTAGAGTTATAATAATGATGACTTTTTTTTCTGCGGCATATATTGCAGAGGTCATTCGTGGAGGTATTCAAGCAATTCCCAAAGGGCAGTATGAAGCTGCTGATGCAATAGGTTTAACTTACTGGCAAACAACAAGATTTATTACATTGCCTCAGGCATTAAAAATTTCAATTCCAGGAATTGTTAATACTTTTATCGGCCTTTATAAAGATACTACACTTGTGGTGATAATTGGTCTTCTTGATCCATTAGGAATTGGAAGGGCTGCATTAGCTGATACTAAATGGAATGGACTTTCAACTGAGACATATCTTTTTGTTGCTTTAATATTTTTCATAAGTTGTTTTGCAATGTCTAGGTATTCTCTTTGGTTAGAGAAAAAATTAAGTACAGATCATAAATAAGGATAGAATATGGTAAAAAAAGAGCAAAATAAAGTTATAAAAATCAATGAAATGCATAAGTGGTTTGGAACATTTCATGTTTTAAAGAATATTAATCTAGATGTTTCTCAAGGTGAAAGAATAGTTATTTGTGGACCTTCTGGTTCTGGAAAATCAACTTTAATAAGGTGTATAAATAGATTGGAAGTGCATCAAAAAGGAGATATAATAATTAATGGAATAGAGTTATCTGGAGATCTAAAAAACTTAGAGGCAATAAGAAGTGATGTAGGTATGGTTTTCCAGTCATTTAATCTTTTTCCTCATTTATCTGTGCTAGAAAATTGTACTTTGGCTCCAATTTGGGTTAGAAATATGCCTAAAAAAGAAGCTGAAAGTTTAGCGATGGATTATTTAACCAGAGTTAAGATACCTGAGCAAGCTCTCAAGTTTCCTGGTCAATTATCCGGAGGCCAACAGCAAAGAGTTGCTATTGCAAGAGCTTTATGTATGAAACCTCAGATAATGCTTTTTGATGAACCGACATCTGCATTGGATCCAGAAATGATTAAAGAAGTCTTAGATACTATGATAGAATTAGCTGGCACAGGTATGACAATGTTGGTTGTTACACATGAAATGGGTTTTGCAAAAAAAGTAGCTGATAGAGTTATTTTTATGGATGAAGGTGAAATAATTGAACAAAACACACCAAAATTATTTTTTACTAAACCTAAAAATGATAGAACAAAATTATTTTTAAGTCAGATATTAAATCACTAATACTTATTTTATTGATTTTTTATTCATGGATATATCTAAATAAAATGAAATTTTAATTTCATTGAATAGTTTTAATTTCCTGTTTCTTAGAAGCCCATTCAGTCCAAGACCCGTCATAAATGGATACTTTTTTATTGCCAGAACAATAAAAAGCTAGAGCAATAACACAAGCTGACACCCCTGAACCACAGGTGGCAATGATTTTTTCATTATTACTAATTTTCTCATTTATTAAAATTGATTTTATTTTAGTTAACGAAATTAGCTTTTTTTCATTATCTATTAATTTTGAAGAAGGAAGGCTTAATGAATTAGGTATATGCCCTGAAGGAAGATTTGGTCTAGGCTCTGGTTCTTTTCCAGAGTATCTTTTATAAGATCTAGCATCTAGTATTTTAAAAAGTTTTCTTTTAGATATTAGTTTCATTTCTTCTAGCTTAATTACTAGTTCAGGATTATTTTCAGAACTTAAAAAGTTTCCTTTTTTTTTAATAACTTCTTGTTTATCGGTTTTTCCTCCATCTTTTTTCCACTCTTTAAGACCTCCTAAAAAAATGTTTATATTTTTATGTCCAAAATACCTTAATAAAAACCAGCATCTTGCAGATGTTAAAAGAGGTGAGTTGTCATAAATAATAACATTATCATCTTTGTTTAAACCTAATTTTTGCATATGTTGTGTAAAAATTTCTTTATTAGGAAACATATGAGGTAAGCTTTCGTCGGGATCACAAATATTATTTATATCAAAAAAAATTGAATTAGGAATATGCTCTTTTAAATATTCACTTTTAGCATCAATACCTGAATTAGGTAAATAAAATGAAGCATCAAAAATAATTAGGTCTTTTCCTTGTTGTATTAATTTTTTAAGCTTTTTTGAAGAAATAAAAATATCCATAATTTTATAATAATTAATTTAGCCAATTAGGAACAGGTAGATTTTTAGATTTTAAAAAATCTTTATTCCAAATCTTTGATTGATATCTTTGGCCAGAATCACACAGTATAGTAACAATATTATGCCCTGGTCCTAATTTTTTAGCTAGTTTTATGGCTCCAGACACATTAATGCCACTAGAGCCTCCTAAAAATAATCCTTCTTTTTTTAATAATTGAAATATTACTTTTAAAGCATCAGCATCTTTAACTCTTATTGAGTCATCTAGGTCTAAACCTTCTAAATTTTTAGTTATTCTTCCTTGGCCAATTCCTTCTGTGACAGAATTTCCTTCAGAAATTAATTTATTGTTTTTGTAGTAATTATATAAAGCTGAACCATGTGGATCTGACAGAACTATTTTTATTTTAGAATTTTTTTCTTTTAAAAATTTACCTACTCCGCTTAATGTTCCTCCAGTTCCTACAGCACAGGTAAAAGCATCAATATTATTATTCATTTGTTCCCATATTTCTTTTCCTGTTGTTTCATAATGTCCTTTTTGATTTGCTAAATTATCAAATTGATTAGCCCATAAAACTCCATTTTTAGAACTTTCATTTAATTTTTTTGCAATCATTTCAGATTGTCTTATATAATTTCCAGGGTTAGTATAGGGTAAAGCTGGAACTAATTTTAATTCACAACCTATTAGCTTCAGGGCATCCTTTTTTTCCTGACTTTGTGTTTCTGGCATTACTATAATAGTTTTGCAATTTAGACAGTTTCCTACAAGACCTAGTCCTATTCCAGTATTTCCAGCCGTACCTTCAACTATAGTACCTCCTTTTTTTAATTTTCGTTTTGTAAAAGCGTCAAGAATAATAGCTTTAGCAGCTCTATCTTTTATAGAACCACCTGGATTTAAAAATTCAGCCTTACCATATATATTGCATTTCGTTAATTTACTTGCAAAATTTAATTTGATTAAAGGAGTATTGCCAATACTCTCTATAAAATCAGATTTTATACCAAAACTCATCATCTTAATTTATTATATAAATTTTTATAAGTTAAGATATTTTTTATATTCAAATATTATAATTTAAATTATAGGCATATACTTTCAGTGTTAAGAGCCATTCTCTAACCTATTAAAGATAAAAAATGGCTCCCCGGGAGGGATTCGAACCCCCGACCGATCGGTTAACAGCCGATTGCTCTACCACTGAGCTACCGAGGAATAATTTTTTTTATAAACTTTTTTTGTAAAAAATAAACATAAAAATCAAATTAATGATTATTAATTATTTTGCATTTACATTTTAATCAAGCTTTCTGCTACTAAATCAATATTTTTATTATCAACCTTTTTTATTTGAAATATTTTTTTTATCTTCGACAACTTAGATTTATTACTTCTAGAATAGGACGGATCATAATGATTGATTAACAAACTTCTAGTAAGTAATTCCCAATTCTTTGATTTAATATTTTTTTTCCAATCTTGAATAATTTCTTTATCAATTCTGGATTTTAAAGCTTTTATAAGATTATCAAAAACTAAACTATTATTACACAAATAGTCATAATCATGAATTAAGTAATTAATTCTACTTTCAATAGGAGCTTCAATTATTACCTTAGTGGAATTGACCATATTTTTCCATAAATCTTTAGGTACATGAAGATTCCCAATTTTGCTACTTTCTGACTCAATGTATATAACTTTATTTAACTTAAAACTCTGTATTTTATTTAGAATTAAACTTTCAAAAAGTTTTTGGGTTGGTTGAGAAGATTCTTGTATTTTACCAAGCAATGAACCTTTATGATTTGCTAGACCTTCCAGGTCAATGACTTGGCCACCAAGCTTTTGAATTTTAGAAAGAATTTTTGTTTTAGCTGTTCCAGTTTTCCCACTTATAATACATAATTTAAGTTTAGATGATTTTTGGGCTAGAAACTTGATAACGTCTTGTCTATATTTTTTATAACCTCCAGCAAGTTGATATGGTTGCCACCCAACTTCTTGTAATATTAATGAAAAAGATTTTGATCTTTGTCCACCTCTCCAACAGTAAATAAGCGGTTTCCATGATCCAGTTTTATTTTGAAATTTATTTTCTATATGTTTTCCTATATTTTTAGCAATTATTGAAGAACCAAGAATTTTTGCTTTAAAAGGATTAATATTTTTGTATGTTTTGCCTATAAATATTCTTTCTTCGTTATTTAAAACAGGGCAATTAATCGAACCAATTATGTGATCTTCATCAAACTCTGCGGGAGATCTTACGTCAATTATGTCTTGAAAAGTAGATTTATTCCATAATTTTATTATTTTAACTCTATTAGCCATTTTGTAATATATTTATATTTGGTTTGTTATTGTTTGCTGAACCAATTATAGAGTATTCTACTTTATTATCATCTAACAATTTTGAAACTTCTTTTATTGAACCTTTTGAAATTACAAAAAGGAAGCCTCCAACTGTTTGTGGATCAAATAAAATTTCGTGTCGATTATTTAAATTGTTTTTAAAAATTATAGAATTTTTAGCCGAATTAAAGTTTTGTTCAAAAAAAGTTGATCTAATCTGTCTTTTTAAACATTCTTTTACACCTTTAAATGTAGCTATTTTATTTAACTCTAAATTAAATCCTATAGATTGTTTTTCTCTATTTATTAAATTTATTAAGTGATTAGCCAAACCAAAACCAGTAACATCAGTACAACAAAGAGGGTTGATTTTATTTAAAATTTTTCCAATTCTAAAATTACCTTCAATCATATGATCTATTACTTCTAATTTATGATAACTATCAATTTTACCTGTATTAATTCCTGCAAAAATTAAACCTGAACCTATTTTACCTGTGAGAAAAAGAGGGTCTCCATATATTATATTTTTACGATTTTTGTTTAACTTTGACTTTCCTATAATTGTAAAACCTATTACAGGGTTATAGTCTTGACCGATCATAGTATGCCCACCATTAATAACACAAGAATTTTTATCCATAATCTTCTTTGATCCATTATAAATTTGTCTAATATCTCTTGAATGAATTTCATCATTAGAGGAAGGTAATTGTAAGATCATTTGAGCAGAAATTGGATATGAACCAGACGAATAAATATCACTTAATGCATGATTAGCTGATATCATGCCCAATTTATATGGATCCGTTATAATAGAACTTATCATGTCTACTGTGTGAAATAATTTTGGAAATTTTGGTATTGAAGAAGCATCCTTTGAGTTATAGATTATTTCTTTAGGCAATGTTTTTTTAATTGCCTCTGGACTTATTTTTGCCGCACAACCCTGACATTCCATAAAATCATCTATTTTTTTATTTGATTGTTTAGAATTTAATTTTGTATATTTTTGAATAAACCTAAGATCAATTAATTTTTTTATTTTATAATTCAATTTTGATGTACTGGAAAAAAATAATTTGTTAGCTAAAGCTTGGCCATTACTTAATCCTATTAAAGCAAGTAAATGTTTTTGTGGTAAATATTGTTTTAATTTTCCCTTTAAAATAAATGATCTAATGTTCCCAGATAATATTTTGCCTGATTTAACTGCGTAAACACCAGATTTTTGAAGATTCAAATTATTAAAATTAGTTACATCTCCTGCCGCAAAAATATTTTCAAAGTTAGTTTGAAACTGGTTATTTGTGATTATAAAGCCTTTTTCACAAAGCGTTAAGTCAGTTTTTTTTAACCAATTTGGAGCTATGCCGTTTGTTGCTAATATAACTTTATCGATTTTATATTTAAAATTTTTATCAGTAATAATAAATGTTGAAGTAATTTTTTTTACTGGTTCATTTTCATAAAATTTAACATCATTTTTTTTTAAAATGTTAGTTATTTTTTTTTTTGAAATATTATTAAAGTTAGGGAGTAAGCCTTTATAGCCAGTAAAAATTTTAATTTTTATACTTTTATCATTCAACCTTTTTCTAATAGCTAACGACACTTCAGTGCCTGCAGCTCCTCCGCCTATAATAGCAATACTTTTAATTTTTTTGAAGTTTTCTAACCAAGAAAAATTTAATTTAGATATTGGTTTTAAAGGAATTGTATGTTTTTTAGCACCAATTATTTGTTTGTAATTACTTTCAATTCCACAATTTATAGAGAGAAAATCAAAACTTATAGAAGGCCTTTCCTTAAAACAGATTATTTTTGCATTACCACTTAGATTAATTACATCATCATTTATAAATCTAAAATTTCCCATCAATGTTAATTTATAAAGATCTATATTAACTTCTCTCCAAGAGTAAGTTCCTTCTATAAAGCCGGGTAACATACCTGAATAGGGAGTATCTATAGTGTTAGATACAAGTGTTATTCTTATGTAAGGGATAGGCTTTTTAATAAAACTCATTAAAACATTTAAATGTGAGTGCCCACCTCCTATCAACACTAAGTCTTTTTCAATTTTATTTTTTTGTAAGAAATTCATACTTCAAATATAATCATCATTTTATGGAGGCCCGAAGCGGAATCGAACCGCTGTTAACGGCTTTGCAGGCCGTTGCATCACCACTCTGCCATCGGGCCAAAGTTTATTATAGTAAAAAGTTAATCATAAATGACTTTTAATAAAATAATATTATTTTTACTATATTTACAATAGATAAGACATAATATCTTTTTAAAAATATGTAAAATTAAATTTGATACAATATTTTTTCTTTCTTAAATAAATTTAAAATTTAAAAACAACCCTAAACTTAGCAACTTAAGTTAATCTTATTATAAATAACTTGTTTAATTTTATAAAATTTTTATTTATTTTTAAAAAAATAATGATATTAAATATTGTGATGGAATTTGTTACAGCAAGAAAAAATATGGTTTATTGTCAGCTTAAACCAAATAAAGTTACTGATGAAAAAGTGTTAAATGCTTTTTTAGAAATTCCTCGTGAAATTTTTGTTAAAAAAAATCAGTCAAAGCATTGTTATTTGGATGATAATCTAATGATTTACAAAAATAGATATTTAATTAATCCTTTTGTACTTGCAAGACTAATTCAATCTTTAGAATTAAATAAAGATCAAACGATTTTATGTCTAGGTTCTGGAATTGGTTACAGTTTAGGAATTTTGTCTTTTCTTGCAGGCACTGTTATTGGAATTGATGCTGAAAAAAAACTAGTAGAAGATTCATCTGAAATAATTTTAAGTTTAAATCTTGATAATGTAGCAATCATACAAAACAGTATCGATCAAGGTTATATGGAACAATCGCCTTATGATGCAATTTTAATAGAAGGTGCTTTAAGAAAAGTCCCAGATGTTATATTAAATCAGTTAAATGACAATGGAAAACTAGTAGCTGTAGAGAGTATAAATGATAAATTAGGACATGCTGTTCTTTATAAGAGAATAAAAAATAACTTTGTAAGAAGTTATTTGTTTGATACAAATATTCCTATTTTAAATTCGTTTTCAAAAAAGTTTTCTTTTACTTTATGATATTGTGTATAGTTATTGAGTATTACTTTGAATAAATTAGGTAAAAATTTATTAAAAACTTTAGTAGTTTTATTAATGTTTTTCAATTTTAATATTTCGTTCGCAAATGAATCAGATAATTTTTTTTTAGCAATTAAATCTTCTTTTCAAAAAAGTACAAAAATAAAATCTGCTAATTATATATATCTCTCTAAGGCAAAATTAATTAATAGTTCAAATTCAAGTAAAGACTGGGAAAGTTTTTTTACAAGCTCATTTAACCTCAATAATAAAATGTATAACAATCAAGGTTCTTATTTAAGTGATGAAACATTTCTAAATACTTTGACATTAAGTAAAAAGATTATTGATGGTGGAGTTGCAAATGATCAACTATTAATTGCCTCAAGTAATTTACTAATTGCAAAAAATAATTTTTTAAATGTAGAACAAAGTGTAATTATTGAAACTATTAAGAGTTATATTGATTTATATAAATCAATTAAAACATTAGAGTTGAGAGAGGTCAGCGTAAACAAATTTTCTACACATGTTAATGCTTCAAAACTTAAGTTAAAAGCTGGAGCTATTACTCCAACATCAGTTGCCGAAGCTGAGGCTAGTTTAGCTCGAGCAAAGTATCAATTTATAAAAGCGAAAACTGAGATGAAAAACTTTAAAAATAAATTTATAAGTTTTGTGGGAGAAGAGTTTAATGTTTTAAATTTAAATTTACCAAAGATATATATTGATTTACCAAAAAATGAAGAACAGGCTTTATCTATAGCTTTGAAAAATAATACACAAATTTTAAATTCAAAAATAAAAAAAAATATAGCTATAGCAAAAAGAAACAAAATGGTTTCATCTAATAGTCCAACTTTAGAACTTGATATTCAATATAAAAACAGTGAGTCAACTACCACGTCTTCAGCAAATGATTTTCAAAGTTATGGAACTACTTTGACATTTAAAACTCCATTATTTTATAAAAATTCAGATAAATATTTGATATTAAGTTTGAATGACGAATATCAAGGATTAATTGAGGAGGAAAAAGAAATTCATAGAGATATTAAATTGAAGGTGCTTTCAAAGTTTAATGATTTTAAAAACTCCCACTTAAATACTCAAGCTGTAAATAAGGAGTTAAGCGCTGCTAAACTCGCATTAAATGGTATTAAAAAGGAAGAAGAATTTGGATTGAGAACTCTGTTAGACGTTCTAGATAATGAAGTAAAGGTCACAAACTCTGAACTTAACTTAATTTCTAGTAAAGCAAATGAGTTTTTACAAAAGTATGAATTAAAAAAAGTCATTGGCACTTTGACTATTAAAGACATGATTGATAATTATGAAATGGAAAAAGTTGAAAGTAATAATTTTGTATTGCCAAGTGTTTTTGATATTGATTTCAAATGAAAATAAAAAATAATTTCAAGGATATAGAAACTAAATGGTATAATGAATGGTTGAAATCCAATTCTTTTAGATCAGATTCTATTTCATCTAAAGAATCATATTCTATAATGATGCCTCCACCTAATGTTACAGGATCATTACATATTGGTCATGCTTTAACATTCACCCTGCAGGACGTTTTAATAAGATATCATAGAATGAACGATATGAACGTGTTATGGCAACCTGGAACTGACCATGCTGGAATTGCCACACAAATGGTAGTAGAAAGAATGCTAGCTCAAAAAAACATTTATAGAAGAGATATAGGAAGAGAAAATTTTATTAATAAAGTATGGGATTGGAAAAAAATATCAGGTAATAAAATTACTGATCAATTAAAGGCTTTAGGTTCATCTCCTGACTGGTCAAGAGAGCGTTTTACTATGGATAAAGAACTTTCTAACACAGTTAAAAAAGTTTTTGTACAATTATATAAAGATGGCCTTATTTATAAGGATAAAAGATTAGTTAATTGGGACACAGTTCTTTTAACTGCAATTTCTGATTTAGAAGTCGAACAAAGAGATCTTAAAAGTTTTTTCTGGTATATAAAGTATCCAATTGAAAACTCTAATGAATTTTTAGTTGTTGCCACCACAAGACCTGAAACAATATTTGGTGATGTTGCTGTAGCAGTAAATCCAGAAGATTCTAGATATAAAAAATTTATAGGTTCAAATGTAGTTTTGCCAATAATTAATAAAATAGTTCCAATCATAGCAGATGATTATTCAGACCCTAAAAAAGGAACTGGCGTAGTTAAAATAACTCCAGGTCATGATTTTAATGATTTTGAGATTGGTAAAAAACATAATCTGAAAATGATTAATATTTTAAATTCAAATGGAACAATTAATATTAATGGTACTTTAGAATTTGAGGGGATGGATAGATTTAAGGCGAGAGAAAAAATAGTGCAAACTTTGCAGAATTTAAAATTGATAGAAAAAATAGAAACAATAAATAATACAGTTCCCCATGGAGATAGGTCTGGTTCAATAATTGAACCTTGGTTGATGGATCAATGGTATGTGAATGCAAAATTTTTAGCTAAACCAGTGATAGAAGCTGTTAAAAGTGGTGAAACTAAATTCGTTCCTAAAAATTGGGATAAAACTTTTTTTGAATGGATGAATAATATTCAACCATGGTGTATTTCTAGGCAATTATGGTGGGGGCATAGAATTCCAGCATGGTATGGCCCAGATAAAAAAATCTTTGTAGACATCGATGAAGAAGGTGCAAAAGAGCAAGCTAAAAAGTACTACAAGAAAAAAGTTGAATTATCACAAGATGAAGATGTTTTAGATACCTGGTTTTCTTCCGCATTATGGCCTTTTTCTACTCTTGGATGGCCAGCCAAAACTAAAGAATTAAATAAGTTTTATCCTTCAAATGTACTTGTAACTGGCTTTGATATAATTTTCTTTTGGGTAGCTAGAATGATGATGATGGGTAAATATTTTATGAAAGATGTATCACCATTTAAAGAAGTTTACATTCATGCTTTAGTCAGAGATGAAAAAGGTCAAAAAATGTCAAAGTCAAAGGGTAATGTAATGGATCCATTAGATTTAATAGAAAATTATGGTGCTGACGCTTTGAGATTTACTTTGTCATCTATGGCAACATATGGCAGAGATATAAAATTAGCAGAAGAACGTATTGCTGGTTATCGAAACTTTTCAACAAAAATATTTAATGCCTGTAAATTTTTAGATTTAAATAAATGTTATGAGATAAATGAATTTGATAAAAAAGAAATAAAACTTCCAATAAATCATTGGATTTTAAATCTTAATAATTTATTAAATGTCAAGATTAAAGCATCTGTTAAAGAATATCGTTTTAATGATTATGCTGATTTTGTGTATCATTTCGTTTGGAGAGATTTTTGTGATTGGTACATTGAATTTATGAAGTGCGTTTTTTCATCAGGTGTTGAAGGTGAAAAAAAAGAAACAAGGTTTGTTGCTCAATTAGTAATGAACAATATCCTAAAATTTTTACACCCATTAATGCCATTTATTACTGAAGAATGTAATGAAAAGTATTATAAAACAGATAATTTTTTAATTAAAAGTAATTGGCCAAAAAAAATTAATTTTCAAGAAAAAGAAACTTTAATTCCATTAGTTATTGATATAATTTCTTCTATAAGATCTTTTAAAGTCGAGAAAAATATTCCTTTTAAATCAAAAGTTGATATGAAAATAAATTGTTTAAATAAATCTCAATTGAATCAGTTAAAAAATTATTCAAACCTAATTCAGTTCATTGGAAAAACTGAAAATTTAGAAATAAATAATAAAGATGAATTCTCAGATGAGTTTATTGTTTTTCCTGTTGATGAATTAATTATTGGAATAAAGTATAATTCCTATGACAACTCAGAAAATGAAAAAAAACGATTAGAAATAGAATTAAAAACATTGAATAACGAGATAATTAAAATTGAAAGTATGTTATCTAATAAAGCATTTATAGAAAAAGCCCCAAAAGAAGTTATTTTAAAAACAAAAGAAAATAAAAGAAAAATATTAAATAAAATTAATGAACTCGAACTTTTTCTTAAAGAAAGTTAATATTTTTGGAGAAATCAAATGTCTAAAAGAAAATCAGTCTTAATAGATAAAAACCCAGGTAGAAATGCGCAAACATATGGTATTGCTAGGGAATTAAATACAAATATGGACTTTATTCATAATCCTTCTGTTGGAGTAGTTGGTAATGGAGGAGATTCTCAATGTTATCTTGGTGTTAAAAGAAAAGTAGAAGTTATTCACGAAGTATTAAAAGAAAGAATTGGTAAAAGGAATTCTGATTTTAAAATGAGACTTATACAACCTGAGTACACTATAGCTACATCAGATGGTATGAGAAATGGAACTAGGGAGATGAGATATTCTCTTATTGGCCGTGAAGTAACAAATGACGCTATTTGTGAGCATTTAAGTGCTAGTGGTTTGGAAGGTACTATTGCTGTAGTTGCTTGCGATAAACCACCAGTTGGTACCCTTGCAGCTTTATTAGAGCATAATAGACCATCAATAATAATGTCAGATGGAACAATAAGACCTGGGAAAAACTCATTAACAAATGAACCTTTAGATATCATCTCAAGTTTTCAATTAGCAGGTAGTAACGATAATGAGTTAAAATGTCGGATTGCTAAAGAATCTTGTCCTGGCTATGGAAGTTGCGGTGGAATGTTTACATATAATACAATGCAAACATTTATAGGTGTAGTAGGAATGCAACCATTGCATATGGTTTCACCTCCATCCGATGATATTAGAAGGATTAAAGACTTTCCATTACAATTAGTAGATTATCTTGTTTACATGATAAAAAATAATATAACTCCTCGTGATATGGTTACAAGAGAATCTATTAGAAATGCAATGATAGTTTCCATGGCAGTTGGAGGTTCTACAAATGTTTTATTACATGGACCTGAAATTGCTAGAGCTGCTGGCTATCAAAGTTTTAATGATGATATTATGGACATGAAAGAGTTTAATGAACTTTCACAAAATGTTGTTCCTGTAGTAATTGATGCAAGACCATTCGGAAGATTTTCCATGGTAGATATTGACGAAAAAGGAGGCATACAGGTTATAATAAAAAACCTTTTAGATGCTGGTTTGTTAAATGGTAAGACTTTTACATGTACTGGTGAAACTTTAGAAGAACAGGTAAAAAGACTTGCCCCAAAAGATCCAGATAAAGAGGTTATTTATAATGTAAGTAAACCATTTAAAAAAACTGGTGGTTTAAGGCTTTTGGGTGGCAATTTATCTCCTGAAAAGACTGCAATATTAAAGTTAGCTGGAGTCGAAGGTGGTCTTGAAAAAAATATTTTTAAGGGAAAAGCAAAAATTTTTAATGGAGAACTTAAGCTCTTAGAAACTTTAGATAAACATCCTGATAAATTTGAAAATCTAGATATGATAATCGTTAGATATGAAGGTCCAATTGGGGCACCAGGCATGCCGGAAATGTTAGATCCCACTTCCAGAATTACTACATTATGTAGAGAAAAAAATATAACTGTAGCCTTGATGACTGACGCAAGATTTTCAGGTGGTTCTGTTGGATTAGTGATTGGGCATGTAGGCCCAGAAGCTGCTTTAGGTGGTCCAATAGCATTAATCTATGAAGGAGATACAATAATAGCTGATCTTAATAAAAATGAACTTAACTGTTTAGAGTTGGATGATAAAAAAACTTATAAACTAAGAGAAAGTCAATGGCAAAAGGAAGTTTTTGATAATCAGGGTGTTCATCCGGAGATAGGAAATGTTGATACTAGATTATTAGCTAGAATGAGAAATCTAGCTGTATCAGCAGTTCATGGTGCAGGAATGCATCCTGATGGTAAAGTTTGGGTTCATAATAGAAGGGAAGTACAAAAAGACTCATTTAAACCAATTAATAAATTCTTAAGTTAATTTTTCAATTCTATCCACACAGGTGTATGGTCACTAGGTCGATCTAATGATCTTGGCTTTTTATGCACTCCAGATCTATAAAGTGTATCTACAACTTGTGCAGAAAGAAGAAATAAATCAATTCTAATACCATGGTCTTTTTGCCATGATCCACTCTGATAATCCCAAAAACTAAAAACTTGTTCATCAGGGTTTTGAATTCTATATGAGTCTAAAAAACCTAAATGATTTATTTGACTAAGTAGTTTTTTAACTTTTTCTGTGAAAAGGGCATCATCAATCCACAGATTTGGATCATAACAATCTAAATCTTTTTGAATTATATTAAAGTCTCCACCAATAATTATTTTTTCATTACTCATAATTAACTTACTACAATAATCATAGAAACTTTTTAACCAATTTAATTTATAAGAATATTTTTCACTATTTATCGGATTTCCATTGGGAACATAAATACAAATCATTCTATAATCTAAAATTTTTACATCTAAAAATCTAGATTGGTTATCTATATAATTTTTGGTATTTGGAAGTTCTTTTGAAATTAATTTAATTGGAATTTTGCTTATTATAGCCACACCATTATAAGTCTTTTGACCATTGACTTCTACAAAATATCCGAGTTTTTGAAATTCAGAAAAAGGAAAGTTTTCATTAGTACATTTTATTTCTTGTAAAAACAAAACATCAATTTTATTTTCTAAAATATAATTTTTTACAATTTCTAGTCTTACGTTAATTGAATTTACATTAAAACTAGAAATTTTTATCATAATTAAAAATTATATAGAAAAGCTTGTACCACATCCACAGTTTGCAGTTGCATTTGGATTATTAATCGAAAAATAAGCTCCACCTAAATCGTCTATATATTCTAACTTACTCCCGGATAAAAAATTTATTGAAGATTCATCGATTAAATAATTTATTCCATGTTCTTTATATAGAATATCATCTTTATTTTTGACTTCAGAAAAAGAAAACTCATATTGAAATCCAGAACATCCACCTCCTAAAACAGAAATTCTAAAGTAGGATATTGCAGTCTCTTTTTTTAACAAAAACTTTATTCTATCAGCTGCTTCTTTAGATAAAGAAAAATTGGTCATATTTAAAAACCTTTAATTTTTATTATACTTAATTAAATAATAGATTAATTGCACCTATTCAAGAAAAATACTTATTATTAATAATTTTATTAATTTGAATTTTTAAAATAAAGACATTACATCCCTTTTGAAATAAGTTATTAAGAAAACTTATTATGAAATTTAAATTAGAAAATAGAAAGTTAGAGGTTTTTGCTTCTCATAGTAATTTAACAAAAGGTAGGGTATATAAAGATTCAGAATTACAATTTAATAGGACAGAATATCAAAGAGATAGAGACAGGATATTACATTGTGATGCTTTTAGACGTTTAAAGCAAAAAACACAAGTTTTTGTGAACAACATAAGTGATCATTTTAGGACAAGATTGACTCATACTCTAGAAGTTGCTCAGTTGGCAAGATCAATTTCTAGATATTTGCATATAAATGATGACCTATCTGAGTCAGTTGCTTTGGCTCATGATTTAGGCCATCCTCCTTTTGGTCATGCGGGTGAAGATGTTCTATCAAATTTGATGAAAGAATATGGAGGATTTAATCATAATGAACAAACTTTGAGGATAGTAACCTCATTAGAGAAAAAATATCCTAGTTTTTTAGGATTAAACTTAACCTGTGAAACCTTAGAAGGTATTATCAAGCATAATGGTCCTTTATATTCAAAAAATAAAATTCCAAAAACTGTAAAATGTATAGACAAAACATTAAATTTTGAACTTGATAAATTTCCATCTGCAGAGGCTCAGGTTGCTAATATTTGTGATGACATTGCCTATATAGCTCACGACATTAATGATGGCTTGAGAAGTAAATTATTAAAGATTGAAGAAATAGAGCATCTTCCAATTATTGAAGATATAATAAAGTATTACAAAAATAAAATATCAATAAAAGAAAAGAAAATTTTAATTGATCAAATTGCAAGTAACTTGATCAATTATTTTGTAAAAGATTTAGTAATTAACTCAAATAAAATATTAAAAAGTAATAAATTTTCCAGTGTTGAAGAAATTAGAAATTTTAAAGATTCAGTGATTAAAATGAATTCTAAAACTTTTAAAGACTTAAAAAAAATTAAAAGCTTTCTTTTTAAAAAAATGTATACGAATAAAATCATTTTAGAAGATTTAAATAAAGCAACCTCTAAAATGATTTATATGTTTGAGTATTTATTAGACAATCCTTTGAATTTACCGACTAGCTGGTATTATTTAAATAATGTTTATATTTTAGAATTAGACAAATTGACTCAAGCCAGGTTAGTTTGTGATTATATGGCTGGTATGACAGATAATTATTTCAATTATCAATTTAATAATTTTAAGTTAAATTAGATTATGAACATTTATAATAAATATTTAAGTAAAATTTTAATTACTATTACAGAGTTGATAGAAGAAAATGATTGGAAGTTAAATAATAAAACCTTCTTAGAAAAGATAGTTTTAGAACAGCCTAAAAACATCTCATTTGGTGATATGTCAACAAATGCAGCAATGATTTTAGCCTCTGAGATTAAAATCAACCCTATTGAAATTGCAAACTTATTAATACCTAAAATAAAGTTAATTCAAGGAGTTCAAGATGTTACTTTTATAAAACCTGGATTTATAAATATTATATATAATATAAATATTTGGCATGAATTTCTTTATGATCTTTTATCAAAGGAAAATGGCTGGACATTTGAAAATATTGGGTTAAATAAAAAAATAAATGTAGAATATATTTCTGCAAATCCTACAGGCCCTCTTCATGCAGGTCATGCAAGAGGAGCAGTCTTTGGAGATGCCTTGTCCTCAATATTAGAAACTATAGGATATGATGTAATAAGAGAATATTATATAAATGATGCAGGAAAACAAATAGAAGTCCTCGTTAAGTCAGCTTTTCTTAGATATTTAGAAGTTTTAGAAAATAAACAATATGAAATACCTAACGGTTGGTATCCAGGAGAATATTTAAAAGAAATTGGAAAAAAAATATTTAATAAATTTGGTGACACACTACAAAATCTTAGTTTTGATCAGTATTTTTATAAAATAAAAGATATAACTTTAGATTCAATGTTAAAAAAAATTAAAATTGATTTAAAGAAATTAGGTGTAACAATGAATGTTTACACTAGTGAAGAAAAAATTATTAAAAGTGGTAAATTAAACAAAGTTTTAAAAATTTTGGAAAATAAAAATCTATTATATACTGGAGTTCTTGAAAAACCAAAAGGGGATTTAAATGAGGATTGGGAACCTAGGCCACAGTTGCTTTTCAAATCCAAGACCTTTGGTGATCAATCAGATAGAGCTCTTAAAAAATCAGATGATACCTGGACGTATTTTGCATCTGATATAGCATATCATTTAGATAAATTGGAAAGAACAAATGGTGATTTAATCAATATTTTGGGAGCTGACCACGGAGGTTATACTTCGAGAATAACTTCTGCAGTTAAAGCCCTGTCTAACAAAGATATAACACTTACAAATAAAATATGTGCAATTGTACATTTGTCCGAGGCAGGTAAAAAAATAAAGATGAGTAAAAGAAGTGGAAATTTTGTTACATTATCAGAAATTATAAATAAAGTTGGAAAAGATGCATTGAGATTTATTATGTTAACTAGAAGGAATGATCAATCACTTGATTTTGATTTCACTAAAGCAAAAGAACAAAATAAAGAAAACCCAGTTTTCTATGTTCATTATGCTTTTGCTAGATGTAGTTCGATTATAAAAAGTTCAAAAATTAATAGTAGCGAACTTACTATAAATAAAATTAAAAACTTGGTTTTAGAAGATGAAATTAATTTAATAAAATTATTAGCTCTATGGCCAAAAGTTATAGAAAACTCTGCAAAACATTTAGAACCACACAGAGTCTGTTTTTTTCTTATAGAGCTAGCTTCGGCTTTTCATAGCTTTTGGAATAAAGGAAAACAAGACCCAAATTTAAAGTTTATTAAAGAGAATAATGTTGGAATAACAATTGCCAGAATTTCATTGGTTAAATCGATAGCTCTTACTATAAAAAGTGGATTAAGTGTTTTATCAATTGAACCAATGGAAAAAATGTAATTTAAATGATAAGCTCTTTTATAAAAATTTCTTCGATTATATTATTATTAATATCAACTATTATTGTGTTTATTAGCATATTTATTAATTTTTTTTATTCTAAAGAAGAAATATTAGATATTCCGATAGTAGAGAGTAATAACACAAATATAAAAATACATCCCAAATTGAATAAAAAAAAGGATAAAAATCAGGGTTTAGAATTAGAAATCTTAAATGAAAAAGATAATAAAGAAGAACAACATAAACTTGTTTTAAATGAAAAAAAACCTGAATTAATTCCCTTTGTAGTGGATAATAAAAAAAATCAGAAAAAAACAAATTATAATGCTAAATTAAAGGATAAATCGTTAAATCATGAAAATAAAATTGCTAATAAAGAAAATTTTATTGTAAAACCTCATAAAAATAATAATTTTTTAACTGAAGATAATTTAAATAAATACAGAGTTCAATTAGGATCTTTTAAAAATAAAAAAAGAGCTCTAAAAGCGATGAAAAATATCGAATTAAAGTATGCTAAATTTTTCAAAAACATTAAATTAGAAATTTTTACCTTTAAAAAGGAAGATTATATTATCCATAGAGTTTGGACAAACTTAATGAAAAAAAATTTAGGTTTAAATTTATGTAAAGATTTAAAAAAGAATAAAGTTAACTGTATTTTACATGTTGAAGGCAATTAAATAATTATTTTTTAAAATGAAAAAAGAAATTGAAAAAGGGTTTGTAACATTTAACCTTTCACTAGAAGGGTTTGATGGACCAATTGACCTGCTTTTGAATCTAGTTCGAGATCAAAAAATTGATATAACTAAAATACAAATTTTGCCTTTAGCTGAACAATATTTACTATTTTTAAAACAAGCAATTAAAGAGGATATAGATTTAGCTGCAGAGTATCTTGTTATTGGAGCAGTTTTAATTCATATCAAGTCAAAATTATTATTACCACAAGAAGAACAGGATGAAGATAATCCTGAGATATTATCAGAATTATTAAAGTTTCAAATTTTAAAACTTGAAACATTTCAAAAGCTGACAAAAAAATTATTTTCTAGATCTCAACTAGGTAAAGATTTTTATGGGAGAGGCTTTCAAGAAATTTTAAGTAAATCTATAAACTATAAGTATGATATTAATTTATATAATTTAACTAAAGTTTACGCTAATATTCAGTCAGAAAAAGAAAATTCTAAATTAATAATAGCTCATACAAATTTATACACTGTAGACCAAGCTCTAGAAAATTTAAAAAAACTTTTATCTGATATTAATGATTGGGAATCATTATTGTCATTCATTCCAAAAAATATCAAAGGTTATTTAGAGTATAAATCTGTTTTTTCCTCTTATTTTGTTGCTTCTTTAGAACTTATTAAAGAAGGTAAAATAAAAATTAAACAAGATATAAAAAATAATAATAATTTACAGATAATCAAAAATAATTA
>MDSV01070815.1_pt1 | contig 47036 bp, 47 predicted proteins | sample 810851 | NCBI WGS metagenome assembly MDSV01 (sample SAMN05326640, study PRJNA326480) | marine metagenome | isolation source: seawater | place: Atlantic Ocean: North East | collected 2012
CGTAAAGTGAAGAAGAAAGTAACTAAGCGTAAAGTGAAGAAGAAAGTAGCTAAGCGTAAAGTTAAAAAGAAAGTAGCTAAGCGTAAAGTGAAGAAGAAAGTAGCTAAGCGTAAAGTTAAAAAGAAAGTAGCTAAGCGTAAAACTACAAGAAAGAAAAGATAGTTTCGTTAGGTAGCAATATTAAAGGCCTCTTAAGAGGCCTTTTTTTTATTTCAAAAAAGATGAATATCCTTTGTTATTCGTCTCATCGGTAAACTTATAACCTAAATCTGTCAAAAATTCTCCTAAATCATGCTCACTACAATCTAAAATATCAATTCCGACGAGAACCCTTCCAAATGCAGAACCATGATTTCTGTAATGAAATAAAGTGATATTCCAATCACTTTTCATTTTATTTAAAAAATTTAATAATGCTCCAGGTTTTTCAGGAAACTCAAATCGAAATAGTTTTTCATTAATTTTTGAGTTTGGCTTCCCGCCCACCATATATCTTAAATGTAATTTAGCAACCTCGTCTTTAGTAAGATCTATAAAATCATAATTCTTACTATTTAAATCTCTAGATATTTTTTTTGTGTCTTCGGCTATATTATCAGTCTTTATACCTACAAAAACATTTGCTGAATTATTACTAGCATATCTATAATTAAACTCGCTAATACTTCTTCTGCCTATTACTTCACAAAATTCCCTAAAGCTACCAGATTTTTCAGGAATTTTAACTGATAACAAAACTTCTCTACCTTCTCCTATCTCTGCTCTTTCAGTTACATGCCTTAATCTATCAAAATTAAGATTTGCACCAGAGTTTATAGTCACAATTTTTTTATTTTTTATATTGTTGCTTACAATAAACTTTTTCATTCCTGCTACCGACAATGCTCCAGCTGGCTCAGACATTACTCTTGTGTCTTCATATATGTCTTTTATAGCTGCGCAAGTTTCATCAATTGACACTAATATCACGCCGTCGACATAATTTTTAGATATATTGAACGTCTCATCACCAATTCTTTTTACCGCACATCCATCAACGAATAACCCAACTTGGTCTAAGCTAGTTGGTTTATTATTCTCCAAGGACGTATGTAAAGTTGGCGCATCCTCAGACTCAACTCCATATATTTTTGCATTTGGATAATACTTTTTTAAGTAAATCGACATCCCTGACATAAGGCCGCCACCTCCAACTGGTATAAAAAAAATATCGGGTTCCTCATTAGATTGCTCCACTATTTCCTTTGCTACTGTGCCTTGTCCTGCTATTACCAATGGATCATCAAATGGATGGATGAACACCCTTTCTTCTTTTTTTGAGGCCTCTACTGCAAAATCATACGCCTCATCAAAAGAATCACCAAAAAGGACAACTTGCACACCAAATTTTTTTACAGATTCTATTTTTATAGATGGTGTTGTTGTTGGCATTACAATTTTAGCATCAATATTTAATTTAGAGGCTGATAATGCAACGCCTTGGGCATGATTACCCGCTGATGCAGCTATTATTCCTTTAGCTATCTGTTTTTTATTAAGATTGCTAATTTTATTATATGCCCCTCGGCATTTGAAAGAGAAAATAGGCTGCAAATCCTCTCTTTTTAAATAAATAGTATTCTCGTATTTTGTAGAAATTTTAGTCAACAATGTCAATGGTGTTTTTTCTGCAACATCGTATACATTGCTTTCATTTATTTCTTTTATGTAATTTATTTTCATATAATTTTTGCTTGTTTTTATATTATATAGATTGTTTTATGCACAATTATGTATAGTATAACCATTTTAGCGAGATTATTTATAATATTATGACAAAAAAATGGATACAAGGAGAAGTTGTAAGTGTCAAACATTGGACAGATTCTCTATACTCTATAAGAATTAGTGCTCCTGAAGTAAAATTCATTGCTGGGCAATATACAAAGATTTCTTTAAATATTGATAATCAAGAAATTGCAAGACCATATTCTTTTGTTAATTCACCAAATGAAGAACTCTTAGAGTTTTACTCTGTATCTGTTCCAAATGGTCCACTTTCAACTGCACTTCAGAAACTTGATAATGGCGCACAAATAAATGTTGGCCCAACAGGTAATGGTTTTCTTATATTAGAAGAAATACCAAGTGTAGATAATATATGGATGTTAGCTACTGGAACTGCCATAGGCCCATACCTATCGATCTTAAAAACAGATGAATCATGGAGTAAATTTAAAAAAGTAATACTAGTTCATGCTGTTAGATACAGTAAAGAACTTACATATCAAGAAACTATAAAGGAAATTAGCGATAAATATGGAGATCGATTCATTTATATTACATACGTTAGTAGAGAGAATACAGAGCACTCTATCAAAGGAAGGATTCCAAATAGTATAGCTAAAAATGAACTACAAAATAAAGCTGGAGTTGAAATGAATCCTAAAGAAACTCATGTAATGCTATGTGGAAACCCTGATATGGTTAAAGATACAACACTAGCATTAAAAAAAATTGGTTTAAAAAAACACAGAAGAAATTCACCTGGGCATATAACGACTGAAAATTACTGGTAAGATCTGTCAATTACTTTATTTATGATTTTGCCAATTCCTTCGATTTCACACTCAACAATATCGCCATCTTTTAAAAATTCTGGCGGAGTTCTTGCAAATCCAACACCACTCGGTGTACCTGTTGCTATAATATCACCAGGCATAAGATAAGTGCTTTTTGAAATTGTTTCTAATTGTGTAGGAATATCAAAAATTTGATAACTTGTATTAGATTCTTGTTTAATAAGATCGTTGACTCTACAAGATATTTTTAAGTTATGTGGATTATTTATTTCATTTTTTGACACTATGCATGGCCCGATTGGGCACGAGCCTGGTAGACTTTTCCCTAAAAAAAACTGTTTATGATTTCTTTGGATATCTCTAGCAGAAACATCGTTTAATACTGTATAACCATAAATATATTCATATGCCTCTTCTTTTTTAATACGAATTCCAGCTTTACCAATAATTACTGCTAATTCTGACTCCCAATCAATTTCTTCTGAAACTTCTTTTCTCAAAGGTATTTCACCATATGGAGAATTGATACTCAATGATGATTTAGTAAAAATTATTGGATGTTTTGGTCTTTTAATATCCTTTAGGAAAACTTTTTCAGATTCTTTTATGTGATCTTCATAATTTAAACCCATACAAATTATGTTTTGCTGCGGTCTTTGTATTGGCGCTAAAATTTTATTTTTTTGAATAGATACTGAATTTAGATTTGAGCTTCCTATGAAATCCAAAAGCTCATCATTTTTATTTTTATTATTATAATTTAAGAAATTCTGAACAGTTTTATAAAAATCAGGGCAATTATCTAAAATCCCAGGAACAAGAAACCCTTTTCCATCATCACTAATAGCTAATAATTCTAAATTATTATGCTCAACCATATACAATTTCATTTTTTTTACTCCGTTTTCTTTATATGACGAATATATTTCGCGTTATCTTTTAAAATAATTTCTATTTCACGACAATTAATATTTATAATATTGTCTTCGTTTTTAAATTTTATTTTTAAATCAATACCCCCTTTTTTTAAAAAAGGAAGCATTAGCATATTTTTATAGGTATAAAAATCATAACTAATTTCTATTGATTCAATTTTATAATCGACTAATTCTAAATTTTGAAAATCAGACACATTTGTCAATTTTATTTTACCATCTTGAGTCCACAACGTTTTTTCTTCTGCGTCGTCCATTGTCTTTCTAATATTGGCATTTTGAAAGTAAAAAAATAATTCATTATTATCTTTTTTTATATTAACTTCTAAACCATCTAATTGTAATATTCTAAAACTCATATATCTAAAAAATAATTTTTAACGTAATCTTCATATTTCTCATTTTCCTTTTTTTCTAATTCCTTTTTCTTAATATTTGATAATTCAGACTCTCTAATTAATAATTTTAAAATATGATTATTAGCTCTTAAGTTAGAAAAATATTTTTGTTGTTTCCATATATTCTCCATACAAAACTCATAAAAACTATATCCATTTTTTATCATTTTATCTAAAACTAAATTTGAGGGTAATTTTTCATTTTTTTCTATTTTTTGTTTTTGATCCTCTATACTTTGCATGTATACATCATCATTTTTCATTCCTTTCATCATAATTGCAATACTTTCTAGCTCTTTTAGAATTTTACTTAATTCTGATTGCAGCGGAATATTTTTACCATGCTTAGCTAATGTAAAATTCTTATCTCTTCCGTTATGAGCAACCGTAGTTAAATTATTTTTAATCTCTTTGTATTCTTCTTTTGATATATTTTCTTCGCTGCTAAAAAGGCTGTGCATTATAAGTAATTCTATAAAATACATCTGATTTTTTTCAATTCCAGTATTACAAAATATATTATTATCAATTGACCTTAATTCAATATAGTCTACTCCACTTTCTAGAAGTGCCTTTGATGGTCTCATTTTTAAATTTGGGTCTGGTTTTGGTCTAACTGTACTATAATATTCGTTTTCTATTTGTAAGATGTTTTCGTTTATTTGTTTATAATATCCATCTTTGTAAACCCCGATTTTTTTATATTCCTTACACGGGCTTTTTATAGCATCGTCAAGACTTTTTGAATACTTTTCAATTGAATTATAATCAATATGTACACCCATATCTTCTTCTTTATTGTTTTGATACCCAATATCTCCCATTCTTAAAGAAGTGGCGTTTTTTTCATAATATGTATAGTCATCAAACGACTTTAAAGTTGTACTCTTGCCAGATAAATAAGATTTACAAACTGCTGGAGAACATCCAAATAGATATGCTATTACCCATCCGTTTCTTAATAAATTTCTTGATATTATAAAATATTGTTCTGACTTAAAATCTTTTAAATTTTTTTTTGTTTTCTTGAAATTAGAGTATTCTTTCCAAAAAGCATCTGAGAATGAGTAATTAAAATGAATACCCGAAATAACCTGCATTATCCTGCCATATCTATTTCCTAAACCTCTTCGATAGGTTGTTTTCATCCTTGCAGAATTTGATGTTCCATAATATGCGATCGGTATACTTTTATCACCAGCTATTATACATGGCATACTTGCTGGCCATAAATATTCATCATCTAAATTTTTGTATATAAAAGCAATTATGTTTTCTAGGTATTCTATAGCCTCATTGTGAGAGTTACATGGTGGTGTTACAATTTCTATTAATGCCTCAGAGTAATCTGTCGTTATATACTTATTTGTTAAAGACGAACCAAAAATATCTGGATGCATCTTATATGAAATTGTCCCATTCTTGTCTACCCTAAGTGATTCCTTTTCTAAACCAATTTTCGAGTCTGCTAAAAATAACGAACAAGAATGCTTGGATAAATTTGCTAAAAACTTATCAATCATTTTTTTTACCTAAATTTCAGAGAGGAAAGTTAAAAGTCTACTTACTTTAAAATTTTATTTTATTTTTCGTCGTAATCCGCAAATCTGGCAGCAATTTGCATTATCACAACTGCTAGTACTACCGCACCTATTGTAATCCAAGCCCAACCTGTCATATCAATACTCCTTTAAATAATTTTAGTTATTTTATCATGGTTTTAAGTCTTTTCCAGTCAAATAATGGGCCAGGATCTAATTTACGTCCAGGCGCTATATCAGAATGCGATACTATCCTATCTTCATTTATGTGTTTATATTTTTTCATTAAACTTTTTATAATTATAGATAAGTTTTTGTATTGTAACTCTTCATAAGAGATATCCTCGCAGCCTTCCAATTCAATTCCAATAGAATAATCATTACAATTATCAATATTTTCGTACGATGACTTTCCTGCATGCCATGCTCTCTTATTGAAAGGTACAAATTGTATAATTTCGCCAGTCCTTTTTATATAAAGATGAGATGAAACTTTCATTTTTCTAATTTTATTTAAATATTCATCATCAGTTTTTTTTAATTTATTTTGAAAAAAGTCTTCTACGAAATTATTGCCAAAAATTGTTGGTGGGAGACTAATGCTGTGAATCACTATCAAAGATATATTTATATTATCCGGTCTGTTATCAAAATTTTCAGAATTCAAAAATTTAACGTTTTCTAATAAATGGTTTTCTATGTTCATAAGTACATTATGCAAAAAAAAAGCCCTGACTTGCAGGACTTTTTATATTTTTTGAGCATTTAAGCTTACATCATGCCGCCCATGCCGCCCATGCCGCCCATGCCGCCCATAGGGTCCATGCCACCGCCATGAGAATGGCCACCCGCTTCTTCATTTTCAGCAGGGAGTTCAGCCACCATTGCTTCAGTTGTTATCATTAATCCTGCTACAGAAGCTGCATTTTGCAAAGCTGATCTTGTGACTTTTGTTGGATCCAAAATTCCCATAGCAATCATATCACCAAATTCTCCAGTTGCCGCGTTATAGCCTTCATTTGAGTTTTTACTTTCTGAAACTTTAGCTAAAATTACTGAAGCTTCATCACCAGCATTGCCAACAATTTGTCTCAAAGGTTCTTCCATAGACCTTCTAAGAATGCTAATACCCATATCTTGATCTGGGTTGTCACCTTTTAAATCGTTAATCGCAGCAATTGCTCTTATTAAGGCAGTGCCTCCACCTGGCACAACACCTTCTTCGACTGCAGCTCTTGTTGCATGAAGTGCATCTTCAACTCTAGCTTTCTTTTCTTTCATTTCAACTTCTGTTGCAGCTCCAACTTTTATTACAGCTACACCACCAGCTAATTTTGCCATTCTCTCTTGAAGTTTTTCCTTATCATAATCGGAAGTTGCTTCTTCAATCTGCGCTCTAATCTGATCAACTCTTCCTTTGATTTGATCTCCTCCACCAGCACCATCGACAATTGTTGTGTTTTCTTTTGAAATATTTACTTTTTTAGCTGTACCCAAATCTTCCAAGGTAGCTTTCTCAAGAGAAAGACCTACTTCTTCAGACAAGACTGTACCACCAGTTAAAATTGCGATGTCTTCTAACATTGCTTTTCTTCTATCCCCAAATCCTGGAGCTTTAACTGCTGAAACTTTTACAATACCTCTTATTGAGTTTACAACAAGTGTAGCAAGTGCTTCACCTTCAACATCTTCAGCAATTATTAATAGTGGCTTGCCAGCTTTTGCGACAGCCTCTAGGATTGGTAACATTTCTCTTATGTTTGAGATTTTTTTATCATGAAGAAGAATAAAGGGCTCGTCTAAATCACATGTCATACTATCTTGATTATTAGCAAAGTATGGTGATAAATATCCTCTATCGAATTGCATTCCTTCCACGACTTCTAGTTCATTTTCTAAGGAGTTACCTTCTTCTACTGTAATTACGCCTTCTTTTCCTACTTTATCCATAGCATCAGCTATAATATCTCCAACTTGTGAATCTGAATTTGCTGATATACAACCTACTTGAGCAATTTCTTTATTATCCGCGCATGGTTTAGATATATTTTTTAGGGCTGATACAGATTCAACTACTGCTTTATCAATGCCTCTTTTTAAATCCATTGGATTCATTCCTGCTGCAACTGATTTCATGCCTTCTCTAACAATAGCTTGAGCTAATACTGTTGCAGTTGTGGTGCCGTCTCCAGCAACGTCAGAAGTTTGTGATGCAACTTCTTTAACCATCTGTGCGCCCATATTTTCGTACTTATCTTTTAGTTCTATTTCTTTAGCAACTGATACACCGTCTTTTGTTACTGTTGGAGCTCCAAAAGATTTATCAAGAACAACATTTCTACCCTTAGGGCCTAAAGTTGCTTTTACAGCATTTGCTAACAAATTTACACCAGCGACCATTCTTTGACGCGCTTCATCTCCAAACCTTACTTCTTTTGCTGCCATTTTAATTCACCTTTCAATGTTATTTAATTTAAAAAATTTTTAATCTATAACCGCCATAATGTCATCTTCTTTCATTACGACTAATTCATCAGAATCTACTTTAACTTCTGTTCCAGAATATTTACCAAATAAAACGATGTCCCCAACTTTCACATCTAGCGGCTGAACATTTCCATTTTCCTGAATTTTTCCGTTACCAACTGCAACAACTTCACCTTTGATAGGTTTTTCGGTTGCGCTATCAGGAATAATTATGCCGCCTGGCGAAGATTTTTCTTCTTCCATTCTTTTTATGACTACTCTGTCATGCAAAGGTCTAATTTTCATACTATTAACTCCCGGTATATTTTAATCAATTTTTAGCACTCTCTTTAGGAGACTGCTAATTTTATTGATCATAAGGGAAAAGTCAAGATTTAATTATCAGGATCTATATCAATATAATCTTTATTTTTTGAAGCATGATTTGTTCTACTTTTTAATCCTGAAAAAGCTTTTTTTATTAATAAATTTACTAGAATTATACGCGTAGGGGGTAAAAGTATTAAAATACCAATAAAATCAGTAAAAAAACCTGGAATTAGTAAAAAAATCCCACTAATAAAAAGCATTAAGTTGCTCAAAATCTCAATTCCTGGATGGTTTGCATTTAGCATTGATTGCCTAGCTTGCACGAAAGATGCAAGGCCCTGATATTTAATGGTTGCAACTCCTAATATTGCAGTTAAAAGTGTAAAAATTATTGTTGAAGTAGGGCCTATTTCTGTTCCTATTTTTACAAACAAGTAAATTTCTATAATTGGAAGAAAAATTATCGTAAATATTATTTTCATTATTTTTTATTATATTTATGGGAATTATATAAGTTCTTAGTTATCTCAAGATTTTCTTTAAGATTAAGAATTGTATTATCCCAACCCAAAACTTCATTTGATATTATATTTGCTAAAGCATCTGTGCTATTTTTTTCGTCATTCAAAGCAGTTATGTAATTAAATGATTTTCCGCCTTTTGCAAGAAAATTTTCCTTACTCTGCATATTAATTTCTTCAAGTGTTTCTAAACAATCACACAGGAAACCTGGGCAAAATATGTCTACACTATCAATGCCATCACTTGCCAATTTTTCTAACACTTCATCTGTGTATGGCTGCAACCAAACTTGTGCTCCGAATCGTGATTGAAATGTAACGATATAATCTTTTTCATCTATATTTAAATCTTTTGCAATTAACCTCGCTGTTTTATGGCAATAACAATGATATGGGTCACCTTTATGCAAATTTATTTGTGGTAAGCCATGAAATGAAAAAACTAATTTTTTTGCTTTTTCTTTTTTTTCCCAAGAACTTTTAATTTTTTGCGCACATGCGTTTATGTAGTGTGCGTTATCATGATATGAAGATAAAAATCTAATATCTGGAATGTTTCGCCAGCTACGTAATTCTAATGAGATTTTATCAAAAATTGATGCCGTGGTTGCAGCCGAATACTGGGGAAACATTGGTATTATTACTAATCTATTAATATTCTCATTTTTAAAGCTTTCAAGTGCTTTTTTAATAGACGGATTTCCATACCTCATTGCTAAATCTATAACAATAGAATTTTGACTAAACGAATATTCAGGTTTTTTTAATTTATTTACTATATTCTTTGATATAACTAACAAAGGAGAGCCTTCTTTTAACCAAATCTTTCGGTATAAATCCCTGCTTTTTTTTGGTCGTATGTTTAGTATTATTAAATTTAATATTAACCACCAGATAATTTTTGGAATTTCAACAATCCTAGGATCAGATAAAAATTCCGACAAATACCTTCTAACTGAGGAAGTTGTAGGTTCATCAGGCGTCCCTAAGTTAATTAAGAGAACACCAATTTTTCTCTCGTCGCCATGCTTGTAATTTTCGTAAGATTTATATTTCATAGTTTTGAATTTATATTATAAACAAAAGAAAAGTTTTTAGTAACAATATATATATTGTCTTATAACCTATTACGTAAAGGACTTGTTCTGGGGAAATGTTGTTTCAAAAATTCCATTTGATCAAATAAGATAACTTTTCCCTGAAGAAATATATACTCTGCATGGGTTGGAACAAAAGGTATTGCAAGTAATTCCATATTTGCCTGTTCTGGTGTTCTTCCAGCTTTTGCATTATTACATCTCTTACAAGCTGAAACTACATTTGCCCATAGGTCTCTTCCGCCTTGGAATAGTGGTGTCACATGATCCCTTGAAAGTTTATCTGTATCAAACTTGTTGCCACAATATAAACATAGATGATTATCTCTTTTAAAAAGCGTTCGATTATTTAACGGTGGCGAGCATTCGTCTACGTTTTTTTTATTACTTCCATATGTTGCTATTATAGAATTTACAGTAACTTTACTTCTTGTATTTGATGCGGCATTAATACCACCATGAATTGTCATAATATTACTTCCACAAGTATAAGCTATTTGATCATTAAAATGTAATCTGACTGCATTCTGATATGTAACCCATTCTATTGGCATGCCAGAAACGTCTGTTCTTAATATTTGTTGATTTAGATTATCCAACTTAATTATGACCCCTTATATTTAAAGGTGTAAAATAATATTAATTATAATTTTTACTAAAATATAACATTAACATTACAAAATAATAATACAAAGATAAATAATTTTTTTACTAAATGAAGAAAAATATTGCCAAAATAGCCATTACAAAGCCTCTTCATAATCTTTTTGATTATGAAATACCTGAAAATATGGGTTTATTGAAGCCGGGTTGTAGGGTGTGTATTGAGTTTGGTAAAAAAGAGATTCATGGATTTGTTATGCAGATAACTGAAAAAAATAGTTCTTTTGATTATAAATTAAAAAAAATCATCAAAATTATAGATACAAAGCCACTTCTTGATTTAGAAACTTTAAATTTGTTTAGTTGGGTTTCAATGTATTATCACGCACCAATAGGGCAAGTACTTAGTATTGGATTACCTTCTTTATTTAGGCAAGGAAATAATTTACCAATAGAAATTGAGGGTAAAATTGATATCAAACAAACTAAAATAAAACATAAAATTTTACCAACAGCAGAACAATCAAATGCAATAAAAACAATAAGCCAATCTTTAAATAGTTACAAGTGTTTTCTTCTGGATGGAATTACAGGAAGTGGTAAAACTGAGGTCTATAAAAATATTCAAGAACAAATTTATAAAAAAAAATTGCAAACATTAATTATTGTTCCAGAGAAAAATCTTATTCCGGAACTTATTGAATATTTCAGAATTAGTAATATTAGAGTCGTAGAATATCATTCGTCATTAACGCCAAAGAAAAAATTTACGAATTGGACTTTAATACAAAATTGTAAAACCGATGTCATAATTGGGACAAGGTCTTCGGTATTTCTAAAAATTCCAAATTTAGGTTTGATAATTGTAGATGAAGAACATGACCCTTCTTTTAAAAATAATTCTGAAGCTAGATATAATGCTAGAGATATAGCTATTTACCGAGCAAAGAATAAAAATATTCCAATAATTTTAGGTAGTGCGACTCCTTCTTCTGAAACTATGCTAAACACAATTAAACAAAAATATACTCATATAAAAATGAGAAATAGAATTAATAACCAAACTCTGCCAGATTTAAAAGTGATAAATATGTCTAATAGAAAAAAAAATATAGTTCTAGCCGACGAAGTAATTTCCTCTATAAATAATAGACTAGAAAATAATGAACAAACTTTAATATTTCTTAATAGAAGAGGTTACTCTCCTTTAATAACATGTAGAGAGTGTAGTTGGGTTCCACAATGTAATGAATGTAACTTAAATATGACATTCCATAAAAATAAAAATTTACTAATGTGTCACCATTGTGGACGAGCAACAAAATTTAATAACTCATGTTTGAAATGTAATTCAAACGACATAGCTTATATCGGTGAAGGTACAGAGAAAATTGAAGAACTAATAAAAAAACAATTTTATAGATCTAGTGTTATTAGAATTGACTCTGACAATACAAGAAAAAAAGGTCAAACAGAGAAAATTTTTAATGACATAAAAAATAATAAATATGATATTTTAATAGGAACACAAATGCTGTCTAAGGGGCACAATTTTCCAGATATTACTCTTGTAGTAATTATGAATATTGACCAAAGCTTATTTAGCCCAAGATTAAAAGCTATTGAACAACTTGCCCAACAACTTATTCAAGTGGCGGGAAGGTCTGGCAGGGGAAGTAAAAAAGGTGAAGTGATCCTTCAAACTTCTTTCCCAGAAAACGAAGACCTAAATTGCTTAATAAAATATGGTTATGAAAAATGGATAATAAATCTATTGTCTTTAAGAGATAATTTAAGACTTCCACCACATAGAAGCTGGGGAATTGTTCATGCCAAAGCAAAAAAATATATTGATGCTGAAAAATTCTTAGAAAATATAAAAAAAATCATTGAAAAAAACAAAGAAATAGAAATATTTGGACCAATGCCTTCAACTATGCAGAAAAAATCAGATTTATATAATTTAAATTTAGTTATACAAGCAAAAAATAAAACTAAATTAAATTATGTCATCAGAGATTGTATTCCTTCAATAAAGGATATACCCTATTCAAATAAAATTAGATGGACTATTGACATAGATCCAATTGACTATGACTGAGTAATTTTGTGAAAAATATCATTAAAGATTTAATTAGAAAATCCTTATATAAAATTAATAAGGATAAAAGTATTTTAAATGAAAATATTGAAGTTAATTTATGTAAAGATAAAAAATTTGGTGATTTTTCTTCAAACATAGCTATGAAATATTCAAATCAATACAAAACAAATCCAAAGGATTTGGCAAAAGAAATAATTAAAGGGATTGGAAAAAATGAAAATATTGTCAAGGTTGAAATAGCGGGTCCTGGATTTATAAATTTCTTTGTTACAAAAGGTAGTCAATTTAGTGTAATTTCGCAAATACTAAACGAAAAAAACTTGTTTGGTAAAAATGAAATAGGAGCTAATTCAAATGTATTAATTGAGTTCGTTTCAGCAAATCCTACTGGCCCACTACATGTGGGGCATGGAAGAGGAGCTGCTTATGGAGACTGCTTATCTAATCTTTTTAAAGAAAATGGCTACAATGTTTCAAAAGAATATTATGTAAATGACGCAGGAAAACAAATAGATATTTTGACAATATCTGTTTTACAAAGATACCATCAATTGATAGACGAAAGCATAAATTTAGACTATGAAGATTTGTATAAAGGCGACTACGTTTGGGACATTGCAGCTGAAGTCCATAGAAATAATAGCACTAAATTTTTTATAAAAGATTTAAATAATTTATATAACTCCGACTTAGATACTTATATTTTAAATGTAAAAAATAATTTATCTCAAGAAAAATTTAAAAAAATTAAAAGCACTTCTGTAGATTTTATTTTAGATAATATTAAAAAAACTCTTAATATTTCAGGTGTGGATTTTGACTCATGGTTCTCAGAATCAACATTAGTAACAAACAATGATTTGAAGGATATAATTAATTATTTAAATAAAAATAATTTTACTTATGAGAAAGATAAAGCTTTGTGGTTTAAATCAATGGACCTCGGAGATGAAAAAGATCGAGTACTTGTAAAAGAAAATAAAGATCATACATATTTATCAACTGATATTGCATATCATAATAATAAAATTAAAAGAAAATTTGATCACGTAATTAATATTTGGGGAGCAGACCACCATGGTTATATTCCTAGAATAAATGGAGCCTTCAATATTTTTTCAAAGGGAAAATCAAAATTAACTATTTTATTAGTACAATTTGCAAACCTGTATAGAGGGAAAGATAAAGTTTCAATGTCTACAAGATCAGGTGAATTTGTCACACTAGAACAATTATTGAAAGAAGTTGGTAAAGATGCCACAAGATTTTTTTATCTTGCGAGAAAAGCAGATCAACATATGGATTTTGATATTGAATTAGCAAAATCAAACGATAGCAATAATCCGGTCTACTATATTCAATATGCTCATGCGAGAATATGCAGTATTTTCAAGCAATCAAAAGAAAATAATATGGATTTTAATTTTGATAAAAAATTTTTAGAACTTTTAGCTGAAGAAGAAGAACTAAATATTGTAAAGAAACTTTCTTATTACCCCGAAGTAATCAAAAAATCAGCATTAAGATATGAGCCACACTTATTAACAAATTACATGAAAGAATTAGCTCAGGAAATTCATTCATACTATAATAAATCACAAATATTAGTTGAAGATGAAGAACTTAGAAATGCTAGGCTTTCTTTGATTGAAGCATGCAGATATGTCTTCTTAAATAGTAGTAAAATTATTGGGATAAGCATGCCGGAAAAAATGTAATATTTTATGAATAAAAAAAAATTAAATATTTTTTTCAGAGTAATCGTATTTATTTTTCTTTCAGTTATTTTCTATATTATATTTTTTTCAGAAACAAATCATTTTAATAAAATTTTTAAAAAATACATACTTACAGATAATATAATATCTTTAAAAAATAGCTTATTATTTAATAGTAGTAAAAAAGAGCCAGGTGAAATAAGATATTTTGTTCAGTTAGGAATATTTGCAAAACATCATGAAGTAGATAAAATTAGGGCTAGAGTTAGTATTTTAGGCTTAAAGCCAAATTTAGATAAATATTTTATGAACGGCACATTGATAACAAAAATTACGCTAGGACCATATACTAGTCAAAAATTACTCAAGAAGACATTGGGCACTCTAGAAGAAAATAATATCAAGTATCATATAATTAATGAATAAATTAAATAGTGTAAAATTTGTTAATGAATCTTTTCCAAAAACTATTGATGTTTTGAATAGTTCTCCAGTTTATGATGCAAAAACTAAAGAAGATAAAGTAAACTTAATTAAAAGATTATTAAAGGAAAAAGATGCAAAAATTATTGCTCACTATTACACTCATCCTGATGTTCAAGAAGTTGCAGAGATAACTGGTGGCAATGTATCTGATTCTCTAGAAATGGCCAAATTTGGGGCAAATCAGAGCTCTAAGATGCTAATTGTAGCAGGTGTTCGTTTTATGGGAGAAACTGCAAAAATACTCAATCCCGAAAAAAAGATTTTAATGCCTACACTTGAAGCAGAATGTTCTCTTGATCTAAACTGTCCAGCGGCAGACTTAAATCAATTTAGAAAAAAGTACCCAGATAGACAATTAGTAGTTTATGCAAACACAAGTGCTGAAGTTAAAGCAATGGCTGATTGGGTAGTTACTTCCAGTATAGCTGTAAAATTAATTGAACATCTTAATAAAAAAAATATAAAAATTATATGGGCTCCTGACAAACATTTAGGTGGCTATATAAAAGATAAAACAAATGCTGATATGAAATTATGGAATGCAAGCTGTATTGTTCATGAAGAATTTAAAGCTAGTTCTCTTTTAAAATTAATGAAGAAAAATAAAGATGCTGCAGTACTGGTACATCCTGAGTCACCTAAAAATGTAATTGAACTTGCTAATGTCGTGGGATCGACTTCACAGTTAATTAAAGCTTGTAAAGATTTACCAAATAAAAAAATGATTGTCGCAACTGACAACAGGATTTTTTACAAGATGCAAAAAGCAGCACCAGAAAAAGTTCTTATTGAAGCGCCAACAGGTGGGAAAGGTGCTACATGCATAAGCTGTGCACATTGCCCATGGATGGCAATGAATAATCTTGATAATTTAATTGAAACTTTAGTTCAAGAAAAAAACGAAATTAAAGTAGATGAAGAAATAAGAAAAAAAGCTTTTATTTCTACAAACAGAATGATTGATTTTTCGAAAAATTTATAAATAAATAAAAAAAACGTGCACAATAAAAATTGTGCACGCTATTTCAATTATGAAATTTTACTTTTTAAACTCTGGGTAAGCCTCTATTCCACATTCAGCTACATCAACGCCTATTTCTTCAGCCTCATCAGAAATTCTAATACCCATAACCATTTTTAGAATTCCCCAGAAAATTAATGCCATTACAAATGTCCATGCAAATATAACAACTGTTCCATATAGTTGAGCTCCTAAAGTAGCATCCCCATTTGAAAGAGTTACCGCTATTAAACCCCAAATTCCACATGTACCATGAGCGGAAATTGCACCTACGGGATCATCTATTTTAGATTTGTCTAATACAATAATTGAGATAACTACAAGAATACCTCCAATTGCTCCTATTATTGCAGCAAGCTCTGGTGTCGGCGCAAGCGGCTCTGCAGTTATAGATACTAAACCACCTATTGCACCATTAAGAGACATTGATAAATCAAATTTTCCAAACAAAATCTTAGAAAATAAAAGTGCTCCAATTACGCCACCTGCTGCGGCTGCATTTGTATTTACAAAAACTAACGATACAGCATTAGCTTCACCAACATTGGAAACCATTAATTCAGATCCGCCATTAAATCCAAACCATCCAAGCCATAAAATAAATGTACCTAAAGTTGCTAATGGCATGTTAGCTCCAGGAATAGCATTTATTTTTCCATTTTCATATTTTCCTTTTCTTGCGCCAAGAAGTAGCACTCCTGCTAGTGCTGCAGCAGCTCCACATAAATGCACCACGCCAGATCCAGCAAAATCAGAAAATCCTGCAGCATCTAAGAAACCACCACCCCATTTCCAATATCCTTGGATAGGATAAATTAACCCTGTCATAACTACACAGAATAATAAAAATGATGATAATTTCATTCTCTCAGCAACAGCTCCTGAAACTATTGACATTGCTGTAGCAACAAAAACTACTTGAAAAAAGAAATCAGATAATGCTGAATAATAAATTTCTCCACCACTAGCCACTACATCTGCGGCTGCATTATCGCCACCCAAGAAAAAGCTAAGTGCTGGAACCACCCCATTACCATCAGCTGGGTACATGAGATTGTACCCTACAACCATATACATGATTGATGCTATAGAATATAAAGCTATATTCTTTGTTAATATTTCAACGGTGCTTTTTGAGCGTACTAATCCCGCTTCTAGCATAGAAAATCCCGCTGCCATCCACATTACAAACGCGCCCATAACTAAGAAATAGAACGTATCAAGTGCGTATGCTAATTCAATTACTTGTCCTTCCATAATTTAAACCCTCACAATTTGTTATAAAGCTTCTGAACCAGTTTCACCTGTACGAATTCGTATAGCTGACTCAAGATTCATGATAAAAATCTTACCGTCACCAATCTTTCCTGTATTAGCAGATTGAGTAATAGCTTCAACAGCTTTATCTGATAATTCATCAGGTACTGCCACCTCAACTTTAACTTTTGGTAAGAAATCAACTACATACTCGGCGCCTCTATAAAGCTCGGTATGTCCTTTCTGTCTTCCAAAACCTTTAACTTCTGTAACTGTAATACCTTGCACTCCAATTTCTGAAAGCGCATTTCTTACATCATCTAGTTTAAAAGGTTTTACTATTGCTGTTATTAGTTTCATTTTTTTACTCCAAAATTTACTTTAAGCATATATAAGTATGCATTTACCGTGCCAAAATATATTTTATTTATGGATATCAACAAAAATAATATTTCTCCTTGTCATAAAAAAAAATTTGGCGTTTTTTTAAAAGGGTTAAAATTATTTGCACTATTTTAGTGCGTTCATATATTAGTATACCTTTAGCAAAAAAAAAGGGAAGGTTGCCCTTCCCTTAGATGATCAGCCCTTTATGGCTTCTCGAGGAGTCTTAAGTAAGGAGTCTTAAGAATTTTTTAATTTTATTTTCCTTTATAGTTATCAAAAGGATGTACTCATTGAAAAAACAAATCTTGAGAAATCTCCGTCTTCTCCACTATCAGACGCTTGAGCTAATTCTTGCTCTGATAAAACAAATCCAGCTGATAAATCGAAATCACCTACAGACCTACTGTAGCCAATTTCCCACCAGGAAGCGTCAACTTCACTTTTAGAAGCATCATCTTCTGACACACCCCATTGGCCTACTAAAAGATAAATACCCATGTAATCTGCCGATATAGTTAAAACATCGTAATCCGTCTCAGATTGATCCGTCGCAGTATTTTCCCCAATAGCATAATCTATAGCAAAAGAAAGGTTTTCCGACGCTGCGAAACCAAGTCCTAGATTGACTTCATCGTAATCATCATCGAATGCAGAGGCACCTTTGTCAGTATATCTATAAATAGTGTATCCAATAGATGCAGATATTGAGTCAGTTAAATCAAATCCATACCCTGCATAAACATCATACTCGAACCCTCTATGTGAGCCCGAAACCCAGCCATCTTCTTGTAAATCTGCAAACCATGTACCAAAATAAAATCCACCGTATTCTATATCCAATCCACCCATTGCGGAACTACTGGATTGATGAATTCCTCTATACATGTAATCAGACATAAATCCTATATTACCGCTATAAGATATTTCAGTTTCAGCTTGAGAGGCAATGGATGCGGTAAGCAATACAAAACCAGCTAATAAACTTTTTAAAATTTTAATCATTTCTAATCTCCTTTTTTTTAAGTTATGAAATCACATAGTAAATAATGCAAGCTTCATGCCACAATTTATCTAATCAATAAAATTATCTATTTTTAAGGATTTGTGCTTGTTTTGAAATAAAAAGGCTAATTACTAAAAATAAAAAGATATCTATATTTTGTCTTATTTACATATTTATATAATTTAGTAGAATTAACGTATTAAATAACTTATATTAAAAAAATGTTTAAATTTGATCCCAAAAATGTTGACGAGTTTGCAAATAAAATTAAGGATATAATGCCTGAATCTCTTAAAAGTTCGAAAGAAGAGATGCAAAAAACGCTAAAATCTGGAGCAGAGGGCGTTTTACAAAAACTCGATCTAGTTTCAAGAGAAGAATATGATATACAAGTCGCCCTTCTAAAAAAATGCCAAGAAAAAATTAATGTATTAGAGGCAAAGATTGCGGATTTGGAAAAAAATTAAAGTTATTTTCTTACTTTATATTTTCTTTAAATAGATCTGACATTCTTGTTTTTACAGGTTGCATCATTACACCGGCTTCAAATTTCTCTATCTCTGATTTCATTTGATTTTTATTATTAGCATCAGAAACTTGGATGATTCCAGCCATTGCCATCATTGCGTGAGGGGCACACTTGTATAAATATAATCCGTTAGTATCAAATTGCACTGTATGTATTGGTTTATACTTAGTATCAAACGGAATACTATCATCGGGTGCGGCAACTGTAACAGCATTATGCCCAGCGTCAGTCATTTCAAATCTGATACTATCGCATGTTTTAATTCTTATAAAAGCTGGCTCAAAAACCATAGGTCCTTGGCTTCCCTCGTTTAACATTTTAACTATATGAGTTTTATTATTAGCTGAATTTGCATCACATCGTGATTCTCTCACAGTATCAACAGATGTTACTTCTGTATTTTCAGCAGACTCAGACGAACCTGAATAATTTAATTTTCCAATTGGCTCTATTCTATTTACAATATTATTATTTGTGAATTCATCTGCTACTTTTGTTGATGGCACAATAATTTGTGCGATAAAAAAAATAATAAAAAATATTATTACAAGTGCTCCCATAACACCTAAAAAAGTCGTCATAAATTGTTTATCATTCATTAATTTTCCTTGTTCTTATTAAATACTAAATTTCTAACTGAGCGCTCAATAGGAGTTGAACCTATATCTTCAGCTCCGGAGGCTGACGCTCTATCCAATTGAGCTATAAGCGCATCAAGTGTTATTTTGCCCTATTTGCTCTCTCTAGATCTATAATATATTCGGATATTTCAATCATCCTGTCATAACTTTTAGCCATATTACCAGAAATTTTATATTTATCATTTATAATCATCACTGGAACCCCGCCAAGTTTATATGTCTCTAGTTTATAGTTTGCTTCTTGAACTTTTTTTGCAACCTGTTCAGATTCAAAAATTAATTTCGTTTTGCTGGGATCAACACCTTGGCTATTAAAAAAGTTTATTATGGATTCTTTATTAGAAAATGTTCTAGCCTGCTCGTGATATGCGTAAAAAAAGTTTTTATGCAATTCTGAAGAATTTTCTAACGCCATAATTGTATAAAATGTTTTTGCATGCAGTAGCCATGTTTTGTTAAAAACTGCTGGTATATTAAAAAAATTTACATCTTTATCATTCTTTTTATCCCATTTTGAAAGGTATTCTTCGAAAACATAACAGTGTGGGCATCCATACCAAAACACTTCCGCAACGTCAATTTTATTAACTTCTTTAAGTTGATATGCGCTTGGCCTATTATCCATAATCTCAAAATCAATACCCTCTTCAAATTTTTTATCCGCAAAAGCATTTGAAGCTAAGATAATAAAGGTAATTAATATTTTTTTAATCATAATTTCATAATTTATAAAATTTAATACAACCCTTGAAGATATTCAGATAATGCTTTCATTTCTTTATTAGATAATTTAAAAGAAATAGAGCTCATTATTGAAAAACTTTTTCCAATAGCATCTCTATCGTCATAACCTTCTTTATATTCTTGCAGTCTATGTTCTAAATATGTTGCATGTTGACCCGAAACTTTCGGATATCCTGTCCTATCTATGCCCAAACCTTTTGGACCATGACACGAAATACAAGCTGGTATGTCTCTGTCTTTGATTCCTCCACGATATATAGTCTGCCCAAGAGTCACAATATTATCTTCAGCGGTTATTTTTCCTTTCTTTGCTGGAATGCTGTTATAGTACTTTGCAATTTCAAGAATATCTTGGTCTGTGAGATTCATGGCTTGGGAGCTCATTAGGGCATTTTTTCTTATTCCATCCCTAAAGGCATGAAGTTGCTCTACAAGATACCTTGTACTTTGCTGTGATAAATTTGGCCACTCAGGATTTGCGCTATTTTGAACACCATGACACGCTGTACATACCATAGCCTTTTGCTCACCTGATTTAATCAGATTGTCATCAGCAGTTAAATAACTTGGAACCAGCAATAGCACCAAAAAAAGGCTAAATGCCTTGCTGAATAATTTGTTATGCATTGATTCTCCTCAAATATATTTCATAATTCCATTTTTAAACATTGTATACTATTTTATAAAAAACCAATATATTAAAAGTAAAAAAATGCATCTAAATATAAAAAAATCAGATTTTGTTAAAAGCGGCACAGAACCATCACATTATCCAGAAGACATATATCCAGAATTTTTTTTCGCTGGCAAGTCTAATGCCGGAAAATCAAGTATGCTCAATAAAATATGCAACAGGAAGAAACTTGCAATTACTAGTAAAAAACCTGGTAGAACTCAATTAATCAATTTTTTCTTAATTAATAACAACATAAGCTTTGTTGATATTCCAGGATATGGTTATGCAAATACGCCTAAAAGTGTTTCAAAATTATGGGAAAAAATGGTTTTAAACTATTTGTCAAATCGAAAAAATATTGCTGGAATGTTTATTGCAATAGATATTAGGAGGGGCGTCGAGGATCTCGACAGGTCTATGATAGATTTATGTTCGAGTTTTGATATAAAATCAAACATAATTATAACAAAATCTGACAAAGTCAGTAAAAATGAAAAAATGAAATCTAAAAAAATTGTAGAAGATGAATTTTTAACTTATAAAAATATAAACAACATAAATACTTTTTCATCAAAAAATGGAGATGGTGTTATTGATGTCCTAAAAATCATTGAAGAAGTTTGTAAAAATAATTAATCAATGTGCATCACCCCAATTTTTATCTATTCCATAATTAACTTCTAATGGTAAATCTAACTTAACACAGTCCTGCATAATATTGACTATATGGCTAACTTCATGACTTACATCATCATCATGTATTTCAAAAACTAACTCATCATGAACTTGCATAATCATTTTTGTTTTTGACTTCTTCTCATAAAGCCATTTATTGATTTCAATCATAGCAATTTTAATTATATCTGCAGCAGTACCCTGAACGGGAGCATTAATAGCAGTTCTTTCTGCGTATTTTCTTCGTTGAGGTTGCTTTGAATTAATCTCAGGTAAGTATAATTTTCTTCCATAAATTGTTTCAACATAACCATTCTTATTTGCAAAATCTATTGTTTTACTCATGAATAATTTTATTTTAGGATATCTTTCAAAATAAATATCCATATAATTTTTCGCTTCAGGAATTGGTATACCAAGTTGCTTTGAGAGTCCAAAAGATGACATTCCGTAAATTAATCCAAAATTTATTGCTTTTGCAGCTCTTCTGTTTTCATCTGTAACTTTATCAATATCTATGTTAAATATCTCTGCAGCAGTAAAAGAATGAATATCTGTTTTATCTTTAAAAGCTTTTAGAAGATTTTTATCTTTAGATAAATGAGCCATAATTCTTAATTCTATCTGAGAATAATCAGCAGCAAAAATTTTCTTTTTTGGCTCAGCTATAAATGCTTCCCTAATTTTTTTTCCTTGCTGACTCTTAATCGGTATATTTTGTAAATTAGGTTCTGTTGATGATAGTCTTCCAGTTGCAGTGATTGCTTGCTGATATGAAGTATGAATTCTTCCGGTTTTTTTTGAAATTTGCAAAGGTAACTTATCTGTATAACCTGTCTTAAGCTTATTTAATGATCTAAAATCTAGTATTAATTTAGGTAATTCATGAGCCTGGCTTAAATATTGAAGTGTATCTTCGTCAGTTGAAGGGTTTCCTGATGTAGTTTTTTTTATTCCGTTTATTGGTATTTTTAAATCTATATACAATATTTCTTGTAATTGTTTTGGCGAGTTTAGATTAAATTCTTTTCCAGTGATTTCATAACATTTTTTTTGTATTTTTTTTAATTCACTTTCTAATTCCGAACTAAGTTTTTCTAGCTTTTTTGAATCTACCAATACTCCATTTCTCTCAATATCAGATAAAACTGGCATTAGTTGCATCTCTATATCTTGGTATACTTTAACTACATTTTTATCTTCTTGTAATTTTTTCCAAAAATAATAATACAACTCATAGCTTACTAAGGCATCTTCACAGGCATACTCGGCTGCTATGTCTATATTAACTTTAGAAAAAGGTATTTGCTTTGCGCCCTTCCCAGCAACATCTTCATAATGGATAGTTTTATATGATAAGTATTTTTCCGCAACATTATCCAGTCCATGCCTTATTGCTGTTGGGTCGTAAATATATGATAGAAGCATTGAATCGTGCTCTATTCCATTTAAAACTATGTCATAATTTCTTAAAACATTTCTATCGTATTTTAAATTATGACCAAGTTTTTTTATTTGATGCGATTCTAGAATAGGCTTAAAGTTATCCATTACAAATGATAATGAAAGTTGATTATATTTTTTGTCTGCTTCATGACCTATTGGAACATAAAAACTTTTCTTTGTATTTAGTGCAAATGATATTCCAACAACTTCCGCCATCATATAATCTAAACTTGTTGTTTCTAAATCAAATGATAAGAAATTTTTTTCTTTAATATCTTTTAAAATCGATATAAATTTTTTTTTATCATGAATTATATCAAATTTATTTGATATTTTTTTTTCAACATTTACTTCTTTATTTTTTCCTGAATATTTTTCTTTAGATTCATTTTTCAAGAAAGAATTTAACTCTAATCTCTTGTATATATCTATTAATTTATTGTCATTTGAATCCTTTTTTTCTAAATCTAATAAATTTAGTTTAATATCAACATCTGTTTTTATAGTTGCTAAAATTTTTGAAAGTTTTAATTGATCAATGTTTGACTTCAAAGACTCACCAACTTTTCCAGGAACCAATTCCTTTTTCTCAATTATTTCTTCAACATCGCCAAATTTATTAATTAGTCTAGAAGCTGTTTTGCCTCCAACCCCAGGAACGCCAGGGATATTGTCTGACTTATCTCCCATTAATGCCAAATAATCAATTATATTCTTTGGGCCAACATCAAATTTTTTCTTTACTCCTTTTTGATCCATTACATCTAATGTTATCGGATTTATTATGCTAATTCTCTTATCTACTAATTGGGCAAAATCCTTGTCTCCTGAAAATATTTTAACCTCTTTAATTGTTTTAAATTTTTTTGATAGTGTCCCGATGACGTCATCAGCCTCTACACCATCAATAATTATTGGTGGATAACCTTGTGATTCTAATATTTCATATAGCACTGGTATTTGCTCTATCAGTTCTGGCGGCATTGAAGATCTATTGGCTTTATACTGATCATATATTTCATGTCTAAAGTTCTTACCTTTTGCATCAAATATCAATCCAATATATTTAGGCTTATAATCATCTAATATCTTGTTTAGTGCCTTTAGAAAGCCATGTATGGCCCCTGTATTGTCACCTTTCGAATTTTTTAAGGGGGGTAGAGCATGATATGCTCTATATAAATATGCAGTACCGTCTAATAATACTAAAAAATCTTCTTTTTGTTTTACATTCATACGCTCTATATTGCTATAATCATTATCAAAAAAATACTTAAAATCCTATGTCTGTTTATACACGACTTACAAAAGAAGAACTAGAACAATTACTAACTCGATTCGATATTGGTAAATACGTTCATATTGAAGGAATTAATGAAGGTATTACAAATTCAAATTTTTATTTAACGACAACTAGTGGCAAGTACATATTAACTATTTTTGAAGATCCAGAACTAAATTTAAATTATGCCATTGAATTAATGGGCGTTTTATCAAAAAATCATATTCCTTGCCCAACTCCGTTAGAAACAAAAGATGGCGAATGTATTTTAAATTTTCAAAATAAACCACTTACTATTTTTACACTATTACCAGGAAAGACTTTATCAAATAAAAAACCAACCAGAAAAATGTGTATACAAATTGGAGAAATATTAGGAAAAATCCATCTCTATTCAAAAAAATATAATAGTTATAATGAAGGTTTAAGAGAGAGTAATTGGTTTCAAAAAACAGCTAATAAACTTGAGCCTTATCTTGATAAAAAAGATAATATTCTTATAAGTAAAGAAATACAAAATCAAATTTTATGCACAAACAAAGATTTGCCAAGTGGAATTATTCATTCGGATCTTTTTAGAGACAATGCAATGTTTATAAAGGAGAATCTGACTGGAGTAATAGACTTTTATTATGCTTGTAATGGTTATTATCTTTATGATATTGCGATTGTTGTAAATGATTGGTGTTTAAATAATGATTTTTCCATTGATATTGAGATGCAAGATGCACTATTAAAATCATATAACCAAATTAGAAAGATTGAATTAAACGAAAAAAATATTTGGCAACAAGTTCTAAGACATGCCGCGTTAAGATTTTGGCTTTCGAGATTACATGACAAGTTCTTTCCTACTGATGGTGAAATTACACATGAGTTAGATCCAGATAAATTTAAAAAGATTCTTCTAGATAGAAAAAATAATACATATGAAATAAAAATTTGATGATGAAAAAAATTTCAGAAAAAATAGATCTTTTTAATGAAAAAATAGGTACCATATCGTCTTACCTAATAATTCCAATGATTCTAATTACTTTTTTAGTTGCATTTATGAGATATGCATTAGACTTTGGAAGTATCGCAATCCAAGAAACTATAATTTACTTACATGCTTTTATATTCATTATAGGATCAGGCTTCACACTTAAAAACAATATGCATGTTAGGATTGATATTTTTTATGATAGATTTTCTTTAAATAAAAAAAAAATTATTGATTTATACGGAACATTAATATTTTTAATACCAACTTGTTTAGTAATATTTTTTACTAGCTTTAACTATGTAATGTCTTCTGTTTTTCTTTTAGAGTCTTCAAAAGAAGCAGGTGGATTACAAATTTTATATGTTTTAAAAATATATATATTAATTTTGCCAACTATCCTAGCATTACAAGGTATATCTGAATTAATTAAAAACTCTAAAGGGAAATATTAAATATGCTATCAATATCCCTTTTTTTAATTGTAATTTTTGTTCTAATGTTAGGCTATCCAGTTGCTTTTACTCTTTCTGGCGTTTCTATTTTATTTGCCTTTGCTTGTAGTCTCAATAATAATTTTGATTTAACGCTCCTCTATGCTCTTCCAAGTAGAATCTTTGGGCTAATTACAAATGAAACTCTCGTTGCGATTCCAATGTTTATTTTTATGGGCATAATGCTTGAAAAATCTAAGATCGCTGAAGACCTTTTAGAATCAATGTCGTCATTATTTAAAAATATAAAAGGAGGTTTAGGAATATCCGTAATTATTGTTGGCGCTCTACTTGCTGCAAGCACTGGTATAGTTGGAGCAACAGTTGTCACTATGGGTTTATTATCATTACCTACAATGTTAAAACAAAAATACGATGTTAAAATTGCTACAGGGACTATTCTAGCATCTGGTACTCTTGGTCAAATTATTCCTCCATCAATAATTTTAATTTTATTAGGTGATGTAATATCCTCTTCCTATCAAGAAGCACAAAACATGCTTGGAATATTTTCTCAAGAAAGTGTTTCAGTTGGTGATCTTTTTGCTGGGGCAATATTTCCAGGATTAATTTTAGTTGGATTCTATATAATATATATATTATTAATTTCAAACTTTAGAAAAGATCTTATCCCAGAAATAAAATTAAATACCAGACCAAATAGCTCAAAAATTTTTATGTCATTATATGCACCGTTATTCCTAATAATAACTGTATTGGGTTCAATAATATTTGGTATTGCTACACCAACTGAAGCATCTTCTTTTGGGGCGATTGGCGCGTCCTTATTAGCTGCAATAAACAAAAAAATTAACTATATTGTAATCAAAGATGTCTTGATTAAAACATCAAAAATAACAAGTATGATTTTCGTGTTACTTATTGGAGCCACAATCTTTTCTTTAGTTTTTCGTGGTCTAGAAGGTGATATTTTTATAAACAATTTGTTGTCTGATATGCCAGGAAGTATTTATACTAAACTTGCAATAGTAATGTTCGCAATTTTTATATTGGGTTTCATTTTAGATTTTATTGAAATAACTTACGTTGTTATACCGGTTGTAGCACCTATTTTACTGTCAATGGGAATTGACCCAATATGGTTAGGAATTTTAATTGCTATAAACCTTCAAACATCTTTTTTAACTCCGCCTTTTGGATTTGCAATATTCTATCTAAAAAGTGTGATACCTAAAGATATTAATACGTTTGATATTTACAAAGGAGTTATACCATTTATAGCAATTCAAATAATAACAATTATTTTGATAATATTTATTCCAGAAATTACAACATGGTTACCAAATAAGATTTTTAACTAATTAGGAAGTATCAATTACTTAATTCATCTTGTTGTTCAGTAATACCGCCTTCCCAACCAGTGGAAACATCAGTATATGCAGTATCTCTTACCAACTGATAAGTATCAAAAGCATTAAGGCAGACAACAGTGAAAATTAATCCAGCTGCTATATATCCCAATCTCTTTTGCATTCTTTGCATTGTAGCAACCTTAACCTGATATATGATTAAACCTACACCAGAATATATGCATATTGTGTAAAAGAGAATTGTTGGCATATACCTCATGCCAAATTCTAATATACCTGTAAATACAGTTACAGAACCAATTAAAGCAAAAGCCATACATGCATAACTTAAAAGACCTGGAGTACTTACATTTTTTATAAATGAATATATTATAAACATTCCAAACAAAGCATTTACAAATAACCAAAATACTTCAACTTCTGGGTTTAAGATGAAACCAGGTGCTTTAAAAATACCGCCTATTGCTATTGCATAAGACATACCTAAAGTAAAAATAACATATTGAAATACTTTTGATGATTTAATGTTTATTGCAAACCATAAAATTTGGCCCGCTACAATTGCATTTAGCAACAAAATTGAATAATTAATCCATTGATTTGATAGTAATTCTTGCATTTTTTCCCCACATTTTAATAACTATAGATTCTTATTATCTATTTAAATTTTCATTATTATAAGTTAATAATGGCTTTTGGTACAGACTTTCTATTTTTCAATATTTAAATAAGATTTAATTGAAATTTCATTCCAGTTTTTGGTTTTATTTTGAAATGAAGTATATGATTTATATACATTTTTTGCAAAATCATTTTTCAATGATAATTCCATAACAACATCCTTGGAAATTTCATAAAGTTCCTGCATCACTTCTTTTGGATAAGGTCTAATATCAACCTTATGTTTATTTTGTAAAATATTTAAAGCATCATTATTTTTTGAAATAAATTCACACAGCATATCTAAATTAGCTATCTTTGCTGCCCCTAAAACAATTTGTTGTAAATCCTCTGGAAGATCACTAAAAGCATTTTTATTTACAAAGCATTCCAGTGTTGTTCCCGGCTCATGCCATCCTGGATAATAGTAATACTTAGCAGCCTTGTGAAAGCCGAAAGCCAAATCATTGTATGGGCTAACCCATTCTGTTGCATCAATTGTCCCTGTTTTAAGTGCTGTAAATAATTCTCCCCCAGGTAAATTAACAGGAGTTCCGCCCGCTCTTTTTAAAACTTCACCGCCAAGTCCAGGAATTCTCATTTTTAAACCCTTTAAATCTTCCAAAGAATTAATTTCTTTATTAAACCATCCCCCCATTTGAACACCAGTGTTTCCAGCTGCCATAGGAACTAAATTAAAATCACTATATGCTTGTTCCCAAAATTCCATACCACCACCTTTGTAAAGCCAAGAATTCATTTCGGTTGAAGTCATCCCAAAAGGCACAGTTGAAAAGAATTGAAAAGTATCGTTTTTGCCTTTCCAATAATATGCTGATCCATGGCCTAATTCTGCTACACCGCTTGAAACCGCGTCAAAAATCTCAAATGCGGGGACTAGTTCACCAGCTCCATAAACTGTGACTTTTATCCTTCCACCTGATAAATTTTGTATTGTGTCTGCTAAATATTGTGCTCCGGTTCCTAAACCAGGAAAATTCTTAGGCCACGTTGTAACCATTTTCCAATTATATTCAGGTTTATTTTTTTTTGCTTTAACAACTTGCGGAAGTGAACCTAGTAAAGCTAGACTACTAAAACTTTTAAAAAAATCTCTTCTTTTCATAATTTCACCACTTATTTAAATAATCTCCAAATTTGCTATAGCTAAAATTAGCCATTTGCAACCTGAATTATCAAAAGATACTTGAACTCTAGTATTAGAATCAGAACCTTCCGTTGAAATCACCACCCCTTCTCCAAATTTTTTATGCAAAACTCTTTTACCCATTATACTATTTTCATTGCGAATATTTTTATAAACCATAGAATTTTCTTTTTTAAATATTTTTTTTGGGTTATAACCAATTTCCTCAATAACTTCTTCGGGGATTTCATTTAAAAATCTTGATGGCATACAATAATTTTCTGCTCCATATTGTCTTCTCATTTGAGCATGAGAAATATACAGCTTTTTTCTTGCTCTAGTAATACCAACATAACAGAGTCTTCTTTCTTCTTCTAGATTATCTTCCTCAATTGACATTCTACTTGGAAATAAATTTTCTTCCAGCCCAACCAAAAAAACAATTGGAAATTCTAAACCCTTTGAAGAATGCAGAGTCATGAGTTGTATACATTCATCCCATTCATTTCCTTGTCCTTCTCCTGATTCTAATGATGTATGCGTTAAGAAGGCATCAATAATAGTCTCATTTTGATCTAAATCAGTATTAATAAACTCCTGAGCAGCAGAAATTAACTCATCTAAATTTTCTAATTTTGATCTTGACTGTTCAGTTTTATTTTTTTCATAAATTGACTTTATATTTGAAACTTTGATTATTTCATTTATTTGATGCGGCAAATCATCTTTTTCTAAAATTGAAGATATTATATTTATAAGATTGCAGAATTTTGATAATGACTCTCCGGCTTTTTTACTTAGTATTGATTCTTCTAATGCTAACGGTATAGATTTAAATAAAGATATTTCTTTTTCTTTTGAAAATTCTCTTAATAAATTTTTTGTTTTTTCTCCTATACCTCTTGGTGGTGTGTTTACAATTCTTTCAAAAGAATTGTCGTCATCGTTGCTCGTAGCAAGTCTCATATAAGCAATCACATCTTTTATCTCGGCCCTTTCAAAGAACCTAAATCCGCCATAAATTTTATATGGGATACCTTTGGAAACGAATTTTTCCTCAAATATTCTAGATTGAGCATTTGACCGATATAATATTGCTACTTCACTTCTCTTGTAATTTTCAGAAATATGATGCTCAATAGTTTCGACCACAAAAGCTGCTTCATCAATTTCGTCACTAGCTGAGAAAATTTTTATTAAGTCTCCACTTTTATCTTCTGTCCATAAATTTTTTCCCATTCTTGAATTATTATTAATTATTATGCTATTAGCTGCATTTAATATATTTCCTGATGATCTATAATTCTGCTCAAGCCTAAATACATTTGTATTCTTAAAATCTTTCTGCAATTTTTTTATATTTTCAACCTTAGCTCCTCTCCATCCATAAATAGATTGATCGTCGTCGCCAACAGCAAAAATGGAGGTTTCCGTGCTTGTTAAGATTTTTATAAGATCATATTGAATTGTATTTGTATCTTGAAATTCGTCGATTAATATAGATTTAAATAATCTATGGTAATACACTCTTATCTCATCATTGTTTTTTAATAATTCCAAAGTTCTTAAAATAATTTCACCAAAATCTACAAGACCACTATTATTACAATATTCTTCGTATATTTTATAAATTTTATTATATTGAATATTTATAAAGTCATCGTTTTTAGTTTTATTACTCCTAATACTTTGATCCTTTTTTTTATTAATATACCAAGCTACTTGTTTTGGAATAATTTGAGAATTATCAATCTCGTTATCTTTCATAATTCTTTTGATGATTCTTACCTGATCATCGCTATCGATAATCTGAAAATTTTTAACTAGATTAGCTTTTTCATAATTCGCCCTTAATATTCTGTAACATGTACCATGAAATGTTCCTACCCACATGCTATCAATATTATTATCAATGTTTTCTGATAGTCTTGTTTTTATTTCTCTTGCTGCTTTATTTGTAAAAGTCACAGCTAATATAGAGAATGGAGAATAATCGTTATCTTCTATTAGCCATAATATTCTTTGAATTAAAACTCTGGTTTTACCACTGCCCGCCCCAGCTATCACTAAACAAATTTTAGATAAATTGCATACGGCATCTCTCTGAGCTTCATTAAGGTTATTAAGATTATAATCTAGGCTCATCTTTATTTGATAGCTTCTAATAAAATCATAAATGCCAGTATTAAAAACAAGATCATATTCTTTAATTGTGTGCTCTTAATTTGTGACTTTAATTGATTTATTTCTTTTTGAGATTCATTATTTTTTAATTTCTTTTTTATTAAAGACATTGTTTCTGGGAAATCAGTTATTTCATCTATAAACTTTGTACTATTTTTTGACATTTTTTTTACTATTGAAGATAAACTCATATTATTTTTTGCCCAGTTCTCAAAAAAAGGTTTAGCAGTAACCCATAAATCAAGATCTGGGTACAAATCTCTTCCTAAACCTTCAATATTAAGAAGTGTTTTTTGAAGTAGTACGAGCTGTGGCTGGACATTCATATCATATTGCCTTACAACCGAAAATAATCTAAGTAATAAATTTCCAAACGATATTTCTTTTAAAGGCTTTTCAAATATTGGTTCACAAACACTTCGAATTGAGTTTTCAAATTCATCAACTCTGGTATTTTCGCCAACCCAACCTGAATCTACGTGCAGTTCAGCAACTTTTTTATAATCTCTTCTAAAGAAAGCTTGAAAATTTAAAGCTAGATATTTTTGATCGCTTTCTGATAAAGATCCCATGATCCCAAAATCTACAGCACAATACTTCGGATCTTCTGGATTTTCATATGAAACAAAGATATTACCGGGATGCATATCTGCATGAAAAAAGTTGTGCTGGAAAACTTGAGTAAAAAATATTTCTACACCCTTCTCTGCTAATCTTTTAATATTAATTTGATTTTCATTTAATTCTTTAATATTACTAATTTGTATTCCAAAAATTCTTTCCATAACTAAAACATTTTGTCTTGTGTAATCCCAATAAATCTCTGGAACATATAAATAAGTTGATTCTTCAAAGTTTTTTCTTAAAAGGTTTGCATTTGAAGCTTCTTTAACCAGATCGAGTTCGCCATATATAACCTTTTCATATTCACTTACTATTTCTTTCGGCTTTAATCTTTTTGATTCTTCCCAAAATTTGTCTATTGTATTTGCAAGAAAATACATTAGATTTATGTCGTTTTTAATAAGTTTTTCTATTCCAGGTCTCAATACTTTGATAATTACATCTTTATTATTTAATTTTGCAGAATGCACCTGAGCAACTGACGCTGATGCCAAAGGGTTTATATCAAAATCATCAAAAATACTATCAACAGTGTCACTCAATGCTACTTCGATCTCTTTTTTGGCTACTTCACCAGAAAATGGTTTGACTTTGTCTTGAAGCTTAACGAGTTCTTCTGCTATATCAGAGGGCAATAAATCTTTCCTTGTTGAAATTGTCTGACCTAATTTTACAAATATTGGACCTAATTCTTCAAAGGTATTTTTAATCCTTTCACCCCTGGAAATAGAAGTATTTCGTATCCATAAGTTTGGAAATAAAATTCTGAAAAATTTAAATACCCATAAATACTTAAAATTAAATATATCTTTGTCTAATGAATTTCTCATTATGACTATATAAATTTTTATTAATCTTGAAATTTGTTTCATAATTTATTAAATCTATTTAATTTTTTTAATTTTAGCATCCAAAAAATCAACTCTGTTCCTAAGGTCATCAACATTTTTAATATGTTCTTGAATAGATTCTTTAGATGGTAAGATATCTGTTTCGTCTCTAATATATTCTTTTGTATTACGAATAAAACTATTTTTAAAATCATTTTTTTTCTCATTTAAAAAAACAAATATTTTTTTAGAATAAAATGCGATTTCATCATTTGTATATTCTGATACTAACTGCTCCCAATTAATATTAGCTTTTGAAATAATCTTTGAGAAACTTTCTGCTAAAGATGCCTTACCATAGATTTTTATATTTTCATCTTTACTAGAATCATTTGCAAAATTTATAAAAGCAATTGGGCTACCTTCTAGTATGAGATCTGGCTCAGAAGAGCTAGCTTCATTTAATACTATTCTTTCATCGCTGATATTTATATATAAAACTGTTGAAGTATTTTTTAAAACTATATTTATATTTTTACCATTCAAATATCTAAAATCTTCTTCATTTATGTTACTAACTTCTAATATATCGGATATCAATTTGTTAATTTTTTCTAAAATCATTTTATAGTTTGTACCCTTTATGAATTGAAACAACTCCAAATGAGAGGTTGTTATATTTGCAGTTTTTAAAGTTACTACTTTCCATTTTTTTTATTAAATCTTTTTGAGGCGGGTGAATTGTTATTGATTCAGCTAAATATTTGTAACTATTTTCATCGTTTGCAACATATTTACCCAAAAAAGGAACAAAATTATTTAAAAAAATATCATATGGTTTCTCTATAATTTTTTCTGCTTTTGAAAATTCTAAAATCTGTATAGTTCCTCCGGGCTTTAAAACATTATATATCGAATCTAATGCACTACTAATATTGGCAGTATTTCTGAGACCAAAAGCCATTGTGACATGGTCAAAACTATTATTTTCAAATGATAATAATTGTGCGTCAGACTGAACATAAAAAATATTCTCTAAAATACCATTGTCAATAAGGTTATTACGGCCTTGATTTAACATTGAATAATTTATATCACAAGATACAACTAAGCCTTTCTTTCCTACTTCTTCGCTTATCAATTTTGTAATATCACCTGTGCCAGAGGCTAAATCTAATACTTTGTCACCTTTTTTAATATGCGAACATAAAATAAAATATTTTTTCCAAATCCTATGCAAACCAAATGACATTAAATCATTCATTAAATCATATCTTTCAGTTACTGAAGTAAAAACATTATTTACTAAATTTTTTTTTTCAGTTTCTGTAACTTTTTTAAATCCAAAAGTTGCGTTATTTTTATTGTTCGACTCGTTCATACCCGGCTTCCTTTAACCTTTTAAGATAATTAGTCCATTTTTCTGAATACTCGCAGCCTAATTCATACAAATATTCCCATGAATATATTCCAGTATCGTGTCCATCATCATAAACTATTTGTATGGCATAATTTCCAACAGGAACAATTTCTTTTATCGAAACATTTTCTTTTCCTACTTGAAGTTTTTCTTGTCCTGGACCATGTCCCATTACTTCAGCTGACGGAGAATAAACTCTGAGATATTCAGCTGCTAAGTCAAACGTCCTATCAGAATATTTTAAAGTTATATATGCTGATTGCTGATGCAAATTTATTTCAATCGGTATATCAATTGGCATTGTTCATTCCTTTTTCAAATTTTTCTTTGTTCTTGGATGTACTTTATCATAAACAGTCATGAGATACTGGTTGTCAAGATGTGTATATATCTGTGTAGTGCTAATATTCTCATGCCCAAGAAACTCCTGAACTGCTCTTATATTACCTGAAGATTCTAATAAATGGGTAGCTACAGTGTGCCTTAATTTATGCGGATACAATTTTTGTTTAACCCCTGACGCCTTTGCCAATATATTCATTCTTAATTGTATATTCCTCGGTGAAAGAACTTTTCCTCGCAATCCTATAAATAAAAAATCTGTTGCATCTATTAAATATTTTTTTCTAACTTCTGACCATAATTCAATTGCTTTTACAGCTTTTGATCCAACAGGCACAATCCTAGTTTTACTACCTTTTCCTACTACTCTTAATAAGGACTCCTTAAAATTTATATCTGAAAATCTAATATTTGCTAATTCGCTTAATCTTAAACCAGAAGAATAAAATAATTCGAAAATAGCTGTATCACGAACCAATAACTCTTTATTTTTATAGAAATTAGTTTCTTTTATTTTAGAATCTGCCAAAAGATTAATATCTTCATGTTGAAGTATCTCAGGTAAATGTTTTTCTGATTTTGGAGATTTTACATTTTCTGCATAATTATTTTTTATAATATTATTTTTTATCAAAAAATTAAAAAAACTTCTTATACTTGATAGATATCTCTTTATGGACTTAGGACAAATTCCATTTCTGTGAAGATAAGATACAAAATCTCTTATAACTTTTTCATCAATCAGCTTAAGATTTGAAATATTATTTTTTTTGCAATAAATTATAAAAGAATTTAAGTCTCTTTTATAAGACGAGATTGTATTATTTGAATAATTTACAACTTTATCTATATGAAAAATATAGTCCTCAAGTAAAGCTGTTAATTTTTGATTACTCATCGTTATCTTTGAATATATTGCTCAAGAGAATAAGAAATTGTTTCTGTCAATGCACTTAATAAATCAAATTGAAGATTTAAGCCCATCATTTCGCTTTTATATGTTACAAAAATTATACCGACTGGGTATTCTATTCCTAAAGGACAAACTACTAATGCTTCGTTTTTGTTATTTATAAATTTTTCTAATGAATATAATTTAATTTCTGCTTTTGTTAACAAGATAGGAGTTTTTTTTAAAAAGATTGTATTTATTAGATCCTGATTTAACGAGAAATATTTGGCACCAAGGTCATTGAAACCATTTAATTTGATAAGGTTAAAATTTATTTTTATAGATGGGAATTCTCTATCGATAAATTCTTCTATATAATTAATTAATAAATCCACTTTTCTAAAGGAGATTACCTCGTTAGAAAATTTTGATAATTTTTCTTGAATTTCTTTATTATCTTTAGCGGTTTTGACTATTTCTTTAAGCTTATCTTTTAATAATATATTTTCATTTATTAATGATTTAATTCTTATATTTTCAAAAGTAATAATATTTTCATCTTTTTTCGATAGTGCAAACATTTTATTTAGCAAATCTACATTATTATTTATAAATTCTGGATTCTTAGATAAATACTCTAATACATCTTTTTTTAGTAATGTATTTTCTGATACTTTTTTTTTATTTTTTTGATCCATCTCACTTAATTTCTAAAGTTCCATTAAAAATATATTCTGATTCACCAAATAAGTACATTGGGTCTTTTGAATTTCCAGACCATTCCACATGTGCTTTACCTCCTTTCATATGAATATAAATATCTTTTGAGGAGTTTGCTAAATTTTTTTTCGCTACTGCTGAAATTGCACAAGCTGCTGAACCACAGGCATTTGTTATTCCGGAACCCCTTTCATATATTCTAGCTTTCCAGTTATTTTTTCTTATATTTTGAATAACACTTATATTAACACCTTTTTTAAAAATTTTTTTACTATTAAATTTATTAGCAAAATCATCTAAATCAATAGTTTCAACATTTTTTAAGATGAATACTGCATGTGGATTTCCTATAGAAACTGATTCAAAAAATAACTTATTGCCTTTATAGGTAAAATTATTTTTTTTACTTACTTTATCTTTTATATTGAAACTTGGTACTCCCATTTCAACTTTAATATAATTGTTATTAATATTTGTAAGTATCATTTTATTTGTTATTGTTTCAATCTTTATTTCTTTTTTTCTTTTTGAATAATTATCAAAGTAATACCTTGCAACACACTTTGCGCCATTGCCACACTGGCCAGATTGTGTACCATCTTTGTTATATATTCTGTAATGAAATGCGATATCTTTTTTTATTGATTTTTCTAGAACCAAAATTTGGTCACAACCAACACCATGATGTCTGTCTGATATTTTTTTTATATCTTTTTTATATAACTTATGGCTTTTTCTTAAATTATCAATAATGACAAAATCATTTCCGAGGCTTTGCATTTTTATAAAATTTATTTTTTTCATGTCATTAAATAATTATTTCTCTAGAATATAAATCTTCTAATTTTTCTTTTTCGGTAATTAAAATTGGTTTATTTTTTCTTATTATAACTTCTGATGGCCTTGGTCTTGAGTTGTAATTACTTGACATTGAAGAAGCGTATGCGCCACATGAAGTTATAATAAGTAAATCACTTTGCTCGACAGCAAGCTTTCTATCTTTACCAAGAAAATCAGCGCATTCACATACTGGCCCTACAACATCACATAATATCTCCTCTGCACTATTTTTATTTGTACTTATTATATTATGCCAAGCATTATATAATGCTGGTCTAATTAAATTATCCATTCCTGCATCAACAATCACATAGTTTTTTTCACTATCGTTCTTAATATACTCGACTTTAGTAATTAAATAACCAGCATTACCTACAATGCTTCTTCCTAATTCTAAAATTAAATTATAATTTTCTAAAGAATTATCGATTAAAGCCTTATTAATTGCTTCCCCGAATTGTTTCATTGATGGCACTTTATTATTTGAATAATCAATTCCTAGGCCGCCACCCATATCAATAAAATCTATATGTATTTTATTATTTTCTAATTCTTTAATTATTTTAGACACCGAAACAACAGCCTCAATAAAAGGCTCTAAAGTTTCTATCTGTGATCCAATGTGGTAATCAACACCAATAAGGTTTATATATTCTTCTTTATTTGCATAAATAAAGGCTTCCATCATATTTTTTAAATTAATACCAAACTTTGTTGATTCTAGACCTGTAGAAATATATTCGTGAGAGCCTGGGTCAATATTTGGATTAACTCTAATTGCAACAGGCGCTTTAATTTTTAATTTAGAAGCTACTTTATTTATTCTTTCAAGCTCGGCAAAAGATTCGACATTCAAACATTTTATACCTAACTGGATTGAGCTTTCTATGTCGCTCTCAGATTTCCCAACTCCTGAATAAACAATTTTTTTAGGGTCAGCGCCTACCTTAATTACCCTATTAAGTTCTCCAATAGATACAATATCAAATCCTGCTCCCAAATTTGATAATAACTTTAGAATAGTTAAACTTGAATTAGCTTTTACAGAATAATAAACACTTCTTTTTTCATTACAAAATATATTGCTAATTTCTTGAAAATTGCTAATGATAGAGCTTTCTGAATATACAAAACAAGGTGTTCCATATTTCTTCGCAATATCTTGAATAGGTACATCATCTATTAAATAGGTACCGTTTTTATGTTTCATATTCATTTATCTTAAAAGTATTCTTTGCTTCTTCAGGTAAGTATAAATCTCCTGTTTGCCCACATCCATTAATAAAAAAAATGGACAAAATGAAAAAAAATATGTTTACAAAATTTTTAACCCTTCTCATATGCATTTATAAGTTTTTTAGCTTTTTTAATTTGTCTTAGTACTTCTTTTTTTGATGTCCCACCAAATGTTTTTTTACTATTTACAGAGCCTTCGACTTTTAATGATTCATAAACATCAGATTCAACACTTTTGCAAAATGATTTAAATTCTACGACGGTCAATTCGTCTAAGCTCAATTTTTTGCTAATTGCATATGCAACTGTCTTACCAACAATTTCATGTGCGTCTCTAAAGGGTACACTCTTTTTTACTAGATAATCCGCAAAATCAGTGGCTGTTGAAAAGCCTTTTTTAGCAGCTTCTTTTGTGATGCTTTCATTTAACTTTAAGTTTTCAAGACAGATATTCATTGCTTTAAGACATTTTATTATAGTATCACCGCAATTAAATAATGCTGGCTTATCTTCTTGATTATCTCTATTGTAAGCAAAAGGTTGGGATTTCATTATTGTTAAAATATTCATGAGTTGCCCGTAAATGCTTCCTGTTTTTCCTCTTATTAATTCTAAAACATCTGGATTTTTCTTTTGAGGCATAATAGACGAGCCTGTACATACCTGATCATCCAAATCAACAAAATTATACATAGTAGAATTCCATATTATAATTTCTTCTGAAAATCTTGATAAATGCGTCATTAGCAAAGATGAATTACTTATAAACTCTATTATAAAATCTCTGTCGCTAACACTATCTAAAGCATTATCTGTAATACCATCAAACATTAGGAAATCAGATACAAATTTTCTGTCAAGTTTATGGGAAGAACCAGACATTGCACCAGATCCTAGAGGGCAAAGATTTACATTAGGAAAACTCATTACAAATCTCTCTTTATCTCTTTCTAGCATAAAAAACCATGCCATCATAATGAATCCAAAAGTTACTGGCTGTGCCACCTGTAAGTGGGTAAAACCAGGAATAATACTAGAAGAATATTTTTCAGCTATTTTTATAATCGTTTTTTGAAGTTCATTTATGTTATCCACAATTGTAAGAATTTCATCTCTCACATACATTCTTACATCTGTGGCAACCTGATCATTTCTTGATCTCCCAGTGTGAATTTTTTTTGCAGTATCTCCTATTAACTCTATTAACTCATGTTCAATATGCATATGTATGTCTTCTAGTGAATTATTATGCTTCATATCACCATTCATTATTTTTTTATTTACCTTTTTCAGAGCAGACAGAATTTTTTTAAGTTCACTATTATTCAAAATTCCAATCGAATTCAGCATTCTTGAATGCGCTTCTGAGCCCAAAATATCATAATACGCAAGCCTATAATCAAAATTAATTGACGAAGTAAAATCTTCAACGAACTTATTCGTTTTTCCTTTAAATCGTCCCTGCCAAGGTTTTTTTGTATTCTTTGCCATTGTGAAATAATATCTAATATAATTAGAACAAGTATAACATTAAGTTGACAATATGAACGAAAGTTTAATGCCTAAAATTATAAGAATTGCTACAAGAAAAAGTCCTTTAGCGTTATGGCAAGCAAGGAAAGTTAGCCAATTACTAAAAAATATTGATAATTCAATAAATATTGAACTCATAAAGATTACTACGTCAGGGGATAAAATATTAAATAAGCCTCTATATGATATTGGAGGAAAATCATTATTTTTAAAAGAACTTGAGTATGCTTTATTAAATAATGAATGCGATCTAGCAGTTCATTCAATGAAAGACATGCCAGCAGAAATGCATGAAAACCTAACCATAAGCTCCATACTTGAGCGAGAGGATTGCAGAGATGTTTTAATATCTAAAAAATATAATTCTTTAAAAGAATTTTCAAAGGGGTCAAATATTGGAACTTCAAGCGTAAGAAGAATTTGTAATTTAAAACACGATTACCCAAATATCGAGATTCTCGATATGAGAGGAAATATTGATACCAGAATAAAAAAAGTATTAGACGGTGAAATTGATGGAATAATTTTAGCTGCAGCCGGTGTAAAAAGACTCGGTTTAGAAAAAAATATTTCAGAATTTATGGACGAAAAAATTTGGGTTCCTGCTATAGGACAGGGTGCTATTGGAATAGAAACAAAAAAAGATAATAAAATAATTAATAATTTAGTTGCTAAATTAAATGATAAAAAAACAAGTTTATGCGTTAAATCAGAAAGAATAATTAGCGAATATTTTGAAGCTAGTTGCAGTACACCTGTTGGTGCAAATGCAATAATAAAAAATAACGATATACATTTAACAGCAATGATTGGCTCACTAGATGGGAAAACAAAAATTTATAATCAAGGGAAAGGTTCGTTAAAAGAATTTAAAGAAATAGCATTAAATGTTGCTAATGGAATAGAGGAAAAGGGAGGCAGAGAACTTTTATAAAATGAATATTCTTATAACGAGACAATTAGATCAGTCAATAAAATTTTCTATGATGCTTAAAAAAGCAAATATAAAAAACTTTATATTTCCGGCTATAACAATAGAAAATTTGACCCCTTCTAAAGAGGATATTTCAAATATAGAAAAATCAAATTTCATAATTTTTACAAGTCAAAATTCTGTTTTATCATTAGCTAAAAAATATCCAATAACTAATTTATCAGGAAAAACTATTGGTGCAATCGGAAAGTCAACGGAAGAATTTTTAAATGGTATGAATATGAAGGTTGATATTGTTCCAAAAGAAAAATTTACTAGTGAATCATTACTCGATGAGATAAAAAATAATAAAATTGATAATAAAACTATTTTAATTATAAAAGGGGAAGGCGGAAGAGATTTTTTAAATAAAGAATTGAGAAAAAATAATTTTGTTCTTAAAGACTGCAATATTTATAAAAGATGTTTACCGAAAAATATTAACGAAATTGATAATTTAAAATTTAAAGATGTTACTCATGTCTGCATAACTAGTGTTGAAATATTTAAAAACTTTTTAAAAATAATAAAAACTATAAAATTTATAATTAACGAAGATATTACTTTTGTTTGTGGTAATGAAAGAATTGGCGAAGAAGTAAGTAAAATTTTTAAAAACAATAGAATTTTAGTTTCAGATGACCCTTCAAATGATAAAATGCTAAAAGTTATAATATCATAATATTATTTATACTTTACCAATTTCAATTTTTTCATTAATCCATCTCTTAACAAGTAATTCAGATGTTTTTTCTGAAATACTTTTAGAACACTCTATGCTTTCTTTTATATATTTATAGTCTCTTGTTATATTTGCAATTTTAAAATTAATATCTCCTTTTTGTTTTTTACCCAATATCTCACCGGGTCCCCTAATTTCTAAATCTTCCTTAGCAATATCAAAACCGTTTGTGCATCTTCTTAATATATCGATTCTATCCCTTGCTATGTCGCTTAAACCATTTTTATATAATAGTATACATGTACTTTTTTTATCTCCTCTGCCTACTCTCCCTCTTAATTGATGTAATTGTGATAAACCCATTCTTTCAGAATTTTCTATTATCATAACTGTGGCATTTGGAACGTCTAGTCCAACCTCAATGATTGTTGTAGATACCAAAAGATCTATTTTTTTATTTCTAAAACTTTTCATAACCTTTTCTTTCTCTTGTATTTTCATTCTCCCATGTATTAATCCGATACTGATATCTTTAAGTTCCAAGCGCAATTCTTCATAAGTATTTGTTGCCGCTTTGCACTCTAATACTTCAGATTCGTCAATAAGTGGGCATACCCAATATACCTGGCTACCTTCATTACATATTTTACTAATTTTTTTAAAAATCTCTTTTCTTCTGCTTTCAGATAAAGCTACAGTTTCTATCGTTTGTCTACCTTTTGGCATTTCATTAATTATTGAGTAATCTAAATTACCATATAAAGTCATAGCCAATGTACGTGGTATAGGTGTAGCAGTTAAAATTAATTGATGAGGATAAGTTTCTGAATTTTTACCTTTTGTCGAAAGCGTCATTCTTTGGTGAACACCAAATTTATGCTGCTCGTCTATTATAACTAATGCTAAATTAAAAAATTTTATTTGATTCTGTATTAAAGCATGTGTACCTATAATTAAATCTATGTTGCCGAGCTTAATATCTTCAACAATAGTTTCTTTTTCTTTAGTTTTCATTCCGCCATATAATAAAGCTATGTTGATATTAAAATCTTTTAACATTAATTTTATACTTTGATAATGTTGTACAGATAATATTTCCGTTGGGGCCATAAAAGCTGCTTGATAACCATTTGTTATGGCATGAAGTGCACCAAATAAAGCAACTAAGGTTTTTCCTGAACCAACATCACCTTGAACGAGCCTCGTCATGGGTTTATCTTGTTGCATATCACTAATTATTTCTTTCATCACTTCTAATTGAGATTTAGTTGGCTCAAATGGAAGATTGCCAATAAGTTTTTTTATAGGCTTATCATTATCGTTTAATTGAAAAGATGAAAGTGTTTTATTAAAAACTCTTATTCTTTTAAAAACTAATTGATGTGCCAAAAGTTCTTCAAATACCAACCTTTTTTTATTTTTATTTTCTGAGTTTACTAAGCTTTCATAACTTATTTTTTTATTTGGCATGTGTATGTTGTAAATCGCAGAATTTATGTCTACTAAATTATATTTTTTTAAAATTTCTTTTGATAAAATTTCAGGAAATAATATTTCTTTTGATTTTAGAAGAGCTAAAGATTGTTTTATGAAATTTCTAAGACTACTTTGATGAAGTCCATCTGTCAGTGGATACACTGGAGTAAAATAGTCATCAAGTTCGGGAGGGTATTTTTTATCAAAAAATTGATACTCTGGATGAATGATTTCCTTAATATTATTTATGTTTCTTACATCACCATAACACCTAATACTTGCTCCTATTTCAAAGTTTTTGATTTGGTTTTTATTGAAGTAAAAAAATCTTAATTGCATTGTTTCAGTTCCATCTGAAATTCTTACTATATGCATTCTTTTTTTATAAAAAATTACACTAGTTTTTTCTATAATTCCCTCAATAAAATACATTTTTCCAGGTATTGTTTCAGAAATATTTGTAATCTTTGTTCTATCTTGATATCTAATTGGAAGGTGAAATAGAAGATCTTCAATGGTTCTTATACCTATTCTGTTTAACTTAATTAATCCTTTTTCTCCTATACCTTTAAGATCTAAAAGATTCTTGACCATTGATTTATTTTGATGAAGCTATTGCATCTATTTCTATTAAGGCGCCTTTTGGGAGATCTTTTATTCCTATTGCTGCTCTAGCTGGATATGGCTTGTTAAAAATTTTTTCCATATGCTCATTAACTTTTGAAAAATTTTGTAAATCTGTCAAATAAACGTTCAACTTCAATATTTTGTCAAGTGATGAACCTGCTTCATTCAATACATGGCTTAAATTTATAAAAACTTGTTCGATTTGATCATTAATATCACTAGAAACTAAAACCATTTCTTTTGGATCCAAAGGAATTTGACCTGATAAGTATATTGTATTTTCAAATTTAACTGCTTGTGAATAAGCCCCAATAGCTGAAGGCGCTTTATCTGTATAAATATATTCTTTTGTCATTATCCTACTGTCCTCATTACTTTATTAATATTTTTTAGTTTTTTTAGCTCTTTTATTACATCTGCAAGTTGTTTTCTATTCTTTACTTCTAAAGTAAATACAAAAGATGCATAAGGGTTTTGTTCTTCATCAAATTTTACATTTTCTATATTACATGAAAGTCTTGAAATTACACCTGCAACATTGGCAAGCACTCCTCTTTGCTTCTCAGAAAAAACTCTTATTTGAGTTTGATATTCACCCTCAACATCATCTGACCATTCTATAAAAAGTTTTTTTGATTTTATTTTTTTTATATTATTACAAACTAATCTATGAACCACAAACCCATTGCCTGAAGAAGTTAATCCTACAACTTCATCTCCAGGAATTGGTCTACAACATTTAGCATAGTTTAAAACTAATCCCTCCGTTCCTTTTATAGCGATGTTTTCAACTTTTTTAGAACCTAAAACTTTTGAAACCCAATCATGATATTTTTGTTTAACAAAACTTTTTTTAATCGCGATGTTTTGAGCAGCCAAATGTGGAACTATATTTCCTAAGCCTATTTCTACGAACAAATCATTTATATCTTTTAAATTATATTCATTTAATAACCTTCTTATTGAATGATAGGGAATTTCTGTATAAGAAGTCCCATAATCATACAAAGCTTTGTCTAGTATTCTCAAACCAAGGTCTGCTGCTTGTTCTGATTGCATATTTCTTAAGTAACTTTTTATATTTGTTCTTGCCTTTACTGTTGCAACAAACTCCAGCCATGACGGATTCGGCTTTCCTAAAGGTGTTGTTATAATTTCAACCGTTTGACCTGAAGATAAAGTAGTGCTTAAAGGAACATCAATATTATTAATTTTTGCTGATGTGCATTTATTTCCGACATCTGAGTGGATCGCATATGCGTAGTCAATAACGCTACTTCTGTAAGGCAATTCTTTTATTTCTCCTTTTGGCGTAAAAACATAAATTTCATCTGGGAACAAATCAACTTTTATATTTTCAAGGAGATCGACGGAATTTAATGTATTTTGCTTCATTTCCATGATTTTCTGCAACCAATCTCTAGCATATGCTTGGGCTGAAGAGTGACCACCAGTCTTATATTGCCAATGAGATGCAATTCCAGACTCAGCAAACTGATCCATTTCTTTTGTTCTTATTTGAATCTCTATAGGAATTGCATTTGGACCAAATAGAACCGTATGAAGAGCTTGATAACCATTTGATTTTGGGATGGCAATATAATCTTTAAATTTTCCAGGTATTGGCTTAAAAAGATTATGTGTGGCACCAAATATTCTGTAACACTCATCAATTTTGCTAGCAACAACTCTAATACCATAAATGTCGAAAACTGCATTAAAACTCAAATTCTTTTTTTTCATTTTTTTATAAATACTATAGGGATTTTTTTGTCGAGCATATAAATCGGCTTTAATATTTAAGTCTGACAATCTATCATTAATTTTTTCTTTAATGTCATCTAAAAATTTGGTTTTATTTCCTCTGTGGTTTTTTACTGCATTTCTAATAATTTTATATCGTAAAGGATTTATAGTTCTAAAAGAAATTTCTTCTAACTCAAGTCTTAATTTATTCATTCCTAATCTTAAAGCTATTGGAACATAAATTTCTAAAGTTTCTTTGGCAATTCTTAATTTTTTTTCTTTTGAGAGACAATCTAAAGTTCTCATATTATGGAGTCTATCAGCTAGTTTAACCAAAATTACTCTTAAATCGTTAGACATTGCTAACATCATTTTACTGAAATTTTCTGCCTGAGCTTCATTTCTAGATATAAATTTTATATTTTTATCAATTTTACTTACACCATCTACTATTTTTGCAATTTCTGAGCCAAATCTTTTTTGTATATCATCTTTTCCAGCTGCTGTATCTTCAACAACGTCGTGTAGTATTGCAGCAGCTATGCTAACAGCATCCATTTTCATCTCTGCAAGAATAGATGCTACAGAAAGTGGGTGATTAATATATGGTTCCCCACTTTTTCGCACTTGACCTTGGTGACTTTCATTACTAAATGTATAGGCTTCTCGGATAAGAAGTATTTGGTTCGTAGTTAAATAAGTTTTTGATTTTTTTAAAAGACTATTAAGCGCGGGGTTAGACGAACTTTGCTGGTTCAAATTATGATTTTTTAAATTTGAAGTCTCAGCCATATCATATAATTATCCAAATTAATCTGTTTTAGAAGTATCTATTCCATCCTGAGTTATAACTTCAGCTTCTAGAGGTGCTTCTTGGTTATTAATTTCGCTATCTTCTGACTTAACATCTAAGGATTCTTCATTACTTGATTCCGCATCTTCACTTAATAGTGCTCCAATTTCTGCATCAATCTCAGCTTGCTCAAAAATGCCGTCTTCTTCGTTGATTACCGGTTTTTCTTCCAACATTTCTTCAGTTATATTTCCAGCTGCAATTTCTCTTAAAGCGACAACAGTTGCTTTATCATTATCCCATTCGAGTGATGGCTCTTTTCCATTCATTAGCTGCCTAGCTCGTTTGCTTGCAACTCTAACTAAATGAAATCTGTTATCTACTTTTTCTAAGCAGTCTTCTACTGTTATTCTTGCCATCCCGTATACCCTTATAAAAAAATTAATGTGTAGGTAAATAATACTTTAAAAATCAATATCTATCAAAGGTTCTTTGCGTATTTTCTCTGCTATATCAGTATTAATATCATTTATATAAATTGTTAATTGACTTTGAGAATTATCAAAATCGTCATTCACCAAAATGTAATCATATAATGGTGCTTTGGTAACTTCAGTTTTTGCATTCTTTAGTCTCTCTAAAATTACACTTTCCTCATCTGTTGCTCTTTCTCTTAGTCTTTTTTCCAGAATTTTAAGTGTAGGTGGCAATATAAATATACTTCGTGAAAAAGGAATTTTCTTCTTAATTATTTCGGCGCCTTGAATGTCAATCTCAAGAATTACAATTTCATCTTTTTTCACTTGGTTCGTTACAGATTCAATAGAAGTTCCGTAATAGTTTCCATGAACAATTGCATACTCAATATATTTGTTTGCTTTGACTCTTTCTTGAAAATCTTCTTTTTCTATAAATTTATAATCAACTCCCTCTACCTCTCCTTTTCTGGGTTTTCTTGATGTCTCTGAGATGCATACCGATATATTTTTTTCAATACAAACTTTTTTAATTAGACTTGATTTACCTGCTCCTGAAGGAGCAGAAACAACACAAAGATTTTTGAAAATTTCATCATTAAAA